>Ga0265327_10001705_pt1 | contig 26258 bp, 21 predicted proteins | sample 41621metaG_FD_202089 | JGI IMG/M metagenome (GOLD analysis project Ga0265327, IMG submission 202089) | Rhizosphere microbial communities from Carex aquatilis grown in University of Washington, Seatle, WA, United States - 4-16-21 metaG | ecosystem: Host-associated > Plants > Roots > Rhizosphere...
CTGTGCACTCCTTGCGTTTAGGGTGTTTAGCTGGCAGCTAATGCAGTCATAAAGCTTGTGACTCAGACAGGTGATAATATACTTGACTCAGTGACCATTTCGGCCACTCTGGGGGCATGGAACAGACAACCAGCTTCCCCCAAACGCTTACCGAGTGCATCCGCTACTTCGGCGAGGGAGACAATGCCTTCAACTTTATGGTTGGGTTGCGCTGGCCGAATGGCGTCTGCTGCCCACGCTGCGGCTCCAAGAAGATCGGCTTCATTTCCACTCGCAAGGTCTGGGAGTGCAAGGAGTGCACCTCCAAGAAGCAATTTACGGTCAAGGTCGGGACCATCTTCGAGGATAGCGCCCTCAAGCTGGAAAAGTGGCTTTGCGCCCTCTGGCTGATCGCCAACGCGAAGAACGGCATTTCCTCCTACGAGCTTCATCGCTCCATCGGTGTCACGCAAAAGACCGCTTGGTTCATGCTCCATCGCATCCGCCTGGCTTTGCGGGCTGGCTCTTTCGAGAAGATGACCGGCAACGTCGAAGCCGATGAGACGTTCGTTGGTGGCGCGGCCCGCTTCATGCACGACCATGTTCGTGAATCCAAAGGGGCCGACAGCGGCCATCGGCACATGACGCCGGTTATGGGCATCCTTGAACGCACGTCCGAATCCAAGCCTTCCCGCGTCAAGTTGAGCGTCGTTAAAACGACCCGCCGCATGGACCTTATGCCACACATTTTGAAGCACGTTGAGCATGGCTCCAATGTGTTCACGGATTCGCTCAAGTCCTACAAGGGCCTGCATCACGCTTATACGCACGAGGTCATTGACCATGCCGTTGAATATGTGCGCGGAAAGATTCACACGAACGGTCTCGAAAACTTCTGGTCCCTGCTTAAGCGGACCATTAAGGGTACCTATGTGAATGTTGAGCCGTTCCATCTTGAGGCGTATTTGGATGAGCAAGCTTTTCGGTTCAATGAGCGCAAAGACTGCGACGCCGGTCGCTTTGTTAAGGCTTGTCGTGGTGTGATTGGTCGGGGCCTGCGTTACTTGGACCTGATCGACGGCAAAGGTGGTGAGGATCTTCCGCTACAATCGGCAGGGGCGCGGTAAGCGAAATCGTTAATGGAATGAAATGGATTTATGAAAACCGTCATATTTTATGCTGCGGTGTGTTCTGTTTGCTGGCCCTCGTCTGGTCTATAGCTCGATATACAATGAACGAGAGAAGCATGAGAGACGGCAAAGTAACAACCATGAGTGCCCAAACGGACCAAGGTATTGAAGTCGAGTCTTTGGAGCGCCGGGTTTCCGAAATTTCCGCCAAGGCAGATTGGTGGACGAACATTAACATGATAGCTGTCGTGTGTGGGATTGCTATGGCCGCAGCAGTGTTCGGGTCGCAGTTCATGGCAACCCAGCGCACGCGAGAACTCTCAAAAGCCCAATCTGTTCTAGGTGCCGAGAAAGACCGCCGTGCCTCCGTAGCAATCGCAACAGCAACCGAAGAAGCGAAAGCGGCGCGCCTTGAATCGGATAGGCTAAGGGCGCTATTTTCTTGGCGAGAAATTTCTTCAGAGACCCAAAAGGCATTCAAACTATTCACCAAGGATTTCCCAAAAGGGAAAGTGGTGGTCACAAGCCCCGTCGAGAATCCGGAAGCAGTTTCATATGGAATGCAAATTGCCGAAATGCTCAGAGTATCCGGATATGATGTGACTGAGGAGGCCGGGAGATTTATGCAGGTCGGAGTCCCCGAAAAGGGGGTCCGGATGGAAATGAAGGCTTTGGGCGTAAATACAGTCTCTGCGTTCGCCGGCCGACTTATGGGCGCGTTTGAGAATATTGGAATCGCCGCTACTTGGACGGCAAATGAGCAAATCGGAGATACCGTCAAAATTATGGTGTTCAGGAAACCGTAGATTTTATGTCCGAACCAAAATCCACCAACGAAGCCTTTGACCGCTTCCGCAAACTGACGCAGCAGGTCGTATCCACGCCGAAGGCAAAGGTGGATGCGCTCGCCAATAGACTGGCTAAGCGGAAGCAGGCCGCACAAAAACCGGCTTAGATGAGCAACGGAATTTATTATTCCTTTTGCGGAGGAATTTCCGACGACAGTGCCAGACGAATCTCGGGCACAATTTCTTCGGCTGTGTCGAATGGTAAGATTGGAGAAGTTCATCTGCTATTTCATTCCAGCGGAGGAGAAGTAGCGGCCGGCGTTTTTCTGCATAATTTCTTCCGCGCACTTCCTGGCTCGTTCACGATTTACAATGGAGGGACCGTTCAGTCTGCAGCGGCGACGGCATTCCTCGGTGCAGCGAACAGAAAAACCAGCGCCCATGGAACGTTCATGATCCATGGCACAACCCTCGGGTGGCAGGGGAAGGCAAGTCCCGCAGAACTGCATGCCTTCACAACGTCGCTTGAGATGGACGACGCCGTGACCGAAGATCTTCTCAAGCAGTATTTGTCCCTCGATGCTGTCGAGTGGAACGACCGCAGAAGCCATGCGCTTTACTTCACCGCCGACCGTGCCGTAAGGGTCGGTTTCGTGGACGCAAAAGATGGCATAAAAGAGTTGGCGCCACCAAGCGGGTCGCCGGTTATTGCCATTTGATTGATTGTTAGTGATCTGCGTCATTGTGACTCACTGTGTGAAGTATATTATCACCCTCAGACAGGGGTTGCATTTTTCATATCATCGAATCTTGATATAACGATGTATCGCTGCCCATGCCCACGTTGACCCACCGCCAATCCACCGCCGCCGCCGAGCTGCGCCACCTTTTTGCCCAGCGCATCGCCGTTCTCGATGGGGCAATGGGCACGATGATCCAGCAGCATGCGCTCACCGAGGCGGATTTTCGGGGTGAACGGTTCAAGTCCCATCCGCATGACCTCAAGGGCAACAACGACCTGCTGTGCCTGACCCGCCCCGACATTGTCGAAGGCATCCACCGCCAGTACTTCGAGGCGGGCGCCGATATGGTCGAGACGAATACCTTCAGCTCGACGGCCATCGCGCAGGCCGACTACCAGGCGGAGCACTTGGTGACGGAAATCAATACGGTCGCCGCCCAGATCGCAGTGCGCGCCGCCCTTCAGGCCGAGCAAAGGGACGGTCGCCGCCGTTTCGTCGCCGGCGCACTCGGCCCGCTCAACCGCACGCTGTCGATGTCCCCCGACGTCAACCGGCCGGACTTCCGCGCGGTCACCTGGGACCAGGTCGTCGCCTCCTACATCGAGCAGGCCCGGGCGCTGATCGCCGGCGGGGTCGACACCCTCCTGGTCGAGACGATCTTTGACACGCTCAACGCCAAGGCGGCCGTGTTCGCCCTCAACCAGCTTTTCGACGAGCTGGGCGCCCGCCTGCCGCTGATGATCTCCGTGACCATCACCGACGCCTCCGGGCGCACGTTGTCGGGCCAGACGGTCGGCGCATTCTACAATTCGATCCGCCACGCCCACCCGCTGAGCATCGGCATCAACTGCGCGCTCGGCGGCGCGCAGATGCGCCCGTACGTCGAGGAGCTCGCCGCGTTGGCCGAGTGCCACGTGTCGTGCTACCCGAACGCCGGCCTGCCGAACGCATTTGGCGGCTACGACGAGTCGCCCGCCGACATGGCGCGCGTGCTGGGTGAGTTCGCTGCCAACGGCTGGCTCAACCTCGTCGGCGGCTGCTGCGGCTCGACGCCCGCGCACATCGCCGCGATCGCCGAGGCCGTGGCGAAGCTCAAGCCCCACGCGCTGCCCGAGCGCGCCGAAATCGGCTCGCTCCGGCTGAGCGGACTCGAGGTGCTGACCATCGCATGAGCGCGATGGAAAATCCGGATCCCAACTTCCAAACGCCCAGGAAATCCCAATGAAAAAACCCCGCATGCACGCAAGTTTGCCCGCTTGGCACCCGGGCTTGGGCTTTGGTTGCGATTTTGGGTTTTGGCTTTTGGAATTTTGACCGATGCGCAGCACCGCGTCATCCTTCATCGTCGTCGGCGAGCGCACCAACATCACGGGCTCGCCCAAGTTCGCCAAGGCGCTCAAGGCCGGCGACTGGCCCGCCTGCATCGCCATCGCCCGCCAGCAGGTCGAGTCCGGCGCCAACATGCTCGACGTCAACGTCGACGAGGCGCTCATCGACGGCGAGGCCACGATGGTGCGGTTTGTCAACTTCCTCGCCGCCGAGCCGGAAATCTGCCGCGTGCCCATCATGCTCGACTCGTCCAAGTGGAGCGTGCTCGAGGCCGGCCTGAAATGCATCCAGGGCAAGGGCATCGTCAATTCCATCTCCCTCAAGGACGGCGAGACCGAGTTCCTGCGCCGCGCCCGCCTCCTCCTCCGCTACGGCGCTGCCGCGGTCGTCATGGCGTTCGACGAGCAGGGCCAGGCCGCCACGCGCGACGAAAAGGTCCGCATCTGCACCCGCGCCTACCGCCTGCTGGTCGACCAACTGAGTTTCCCGCCCGAGGACATCGTGTTTGATCCCAACATCCTCACGGTCGCGACCGGCATCGAGGAGCACAACAACTACGCCGTCGATTTCTTCGAGGCCACACGGATCATCAAGGAGACCCTGCCCGGCGCCAAGGTCAGCGGCGGCGTCTCCAACGTCTCGTTCTCGTTCCGCGGCAACAATCCCGTGCGCGAGGCGATGCACACCGCCTTCCTCTTCCATGCCATCGAGGCGGGCCTCGACATGGCGATTGTCAACGCCGGCATGCTCGGCGTCTACGACGAGATCGAGCCGGTGCTGCGGGAACTCGCCGACGACGTCCTGCTCAATCGCCGGCCGGACGCCACCGACCGGCTGATCGCCCACGCGGAGGAGCTCAAGGCGAAGGAGGCGGACGCCAAGGCCGGCGGCGGATCGCAGATTTCAAATCCTGCCTCTCCGATTGACGCCAAGGACGCCTGGCGCAGCGAACCCGTCGAGAAGCGCCTCGCCCACTCGCTGGTCAAGGGCATCGACGCGTTCGTCGAGGCCGACACCGAGGAGGCGCGCCGGGACCCGCGCTATCTCCGCCCGCTCGACATCATCGAGGGGCCGCTCATGGACGGCATGCGCGTGGTCGGCGACCTCTTCGGCGCGGGCAAGATGTTCCTCCCGCAGGTGGTCAAGAGCGCCCGCGTGATGAAGAAGGCCGTGGCCTACCTGCAGCCGTTCATGGAGGAGGAAAAAAAGCGCCATGTGGCCGCCGGCGGCACCGCCCGCCCGCAGGGCCGGGTGGTCATGGCGACCGTCAAGGGCGACGTCCACGACATCGGCAAGAACATCGTCGGCGTCGTGCTCGCCTGCAACAACTACGAGGTGACCGACCTCGGCGTGATGGTGCCGTGCGACAAGATTCTGGCGACGGCGAAGGAGAAACAGGCCGACATCATCGGCCTGTCCGGCCTCATCACCCCCTCGCTCGACGAGATGGTGCACGTCGCCAAGGAAATGAAGCGCACCGGCCTGACCGTGCCGCTGCTCATCGGCGGCGCCACCACGTCCGCCGCGCACACCGCGGTGAAGGTCGCGCCGGAATACGCCGAGCCGGTCGTCCACGTGCTCGACGCCTCGCGTGTCATCGGCGTGGTGTCCTCGCTGCTCAGCCGCAAGGGCAAGACCGCGTTCGCCCGGGAGAACCGCGCCAAGCAGGAGCGCCAGCGCGCCGACTTCGCCGCCCGCCGGGGTTCGCACAAGCTGCTGCCGCTCGCGGAGGCCCGCGCCCGCCGCCAGCCCACGGACTGGAACACCATCGATATTCCGAGGCCGGAGTTCCTGGGCACCCGGGTGTTTTCCTCCGTCGCGGACGCCGGGGGACCGCGGCCGGAGGTCAGCGGTCAGGGCGATCGGCCTCTCAACTCCCAACCCTCAACTCTCAACTCCAACGAGTTCCTCCCGCTCGCCGAGATCGCCGCCTTCATCGACTGGGGTCCCTTCTTCTCCGCTTGGGAACTGCACGGCCGGTACCCTGAAATCCTCAAGGACCTCGTGGTGGGCGAGGAAGCCACCAAGCTTTTCGCCGACGCGCAGAAGATGCTCGCGCAAATCATCGCCGAGAACCGCTACACGGCGAAGGCGGTCATCGGCTTCTGGCCCGCCAACGCGGTTGGCGACAGCGTCGAGGTCTACGACCCCAGTGGGATCGCCCTGGGCTCGGCCGACCCCTCGGGCGGGCGCCGACCCGACTCGTTGAAGGTCATCAAGACGTTCCATTTCCTCCGGCAGCAGAACGAGAAGGTCCCGGGGCAGTTCAACCATTGCCTCGCCGACTTCATTGCGCCGAAGGAATCGGGCCGGATCGATTACCTTGGCGGGTTCGCGATCACCGCGGGCCACGGCGTCGAGGAATTCGCCAGGGAGTTCGAGGCCCAGCACGACGACTATTCCTCCATCATGGCCAAGGCGCTCGGCGACCGGCTGGCGGAGGCGCTGGCCGAGCTGATCCACAAGAAGGCCCGCGAGGCCTCCGGCTACGGCCGCACGGAGAACCTGGCGATGAAGGACATCATCCGGGAAAAGTACCGCGGCATCCGGCCGGCCCCGGGCTACCCCGCCTGCCCCGACCACACCGAGAAGCCCCCGCTTTTTGAACTGCTGAACGCCACGGAGGCGACCGGCATCACCCTGACCGAGTCGAACGCGATGCTGCCCGCCAGCAGCGTCAGCGGAATGTATTTCAACCATCCCGAGTCGAAGTACTTTGCCGTGGGCAAGCTCGGCAAGGACCAGGTCGAGGATTACACGCTCCGCAAGGACCAGTGGCTCGAGGTGACGGAGAAGTGGCTGGGCCCGTACCTCGACTACGAGCCGGCGAAGTAGTTCGGTGGAGGGCCCGCGTACTCGCGGGCCGACGATGGTGGAGCGGAGTCGCGTGCAAGCACGCTCCTACAGATCCCCTGATCTATCCGCCGCGGGCAGGAGCTTGTTTACAAGCGACCCGGTTTGCACGCGACCGGATGCCGCCGTCGCCCGATCGCCGGGGCCGCGAGCAAACTCGCTCCGACAACAAGGCTTGAGCCCACTTCACCGGGGTATCAGCCTCCCCCGCTTATGAAGTTCCTTCGCTACCCCATTGCTCTCCTTCTCTGCGCCGCGGTGGGCCTCCGGGCCGCGCCGGCGAAAACCGCCGCCGACACCGCCTTCGAGGCGGCGGCCAAGGCCTGCCTCGACGACTACCTCCGGCTCAACCCGGAGAACGCCACCCAGCTCGGTGACCACCGCTTCGACGGCCTCCTGACCGACTACAGCGCCGCGGGCCTCAAGGCCCAGGTCGACGCCATCCAGCACCACCTTGCCGTGCTGGCCGGGATCAACCAGGCGGACCTGACCGGCCCGAACCGCGTCGACGCCCAGATCCTGAAGCTGAACCTCGAGGCGCAGGTCTTTGACGTGGTCGAGCTCAAGGCGCAGAATTGGGACCCGCTCTCCTACAACACCAGCCTTGCCAACGCCCTCTACCTCCTCACCGCGCGCGATTTCGCGCCGGCGGCCGACCGCCTGCACAGCGCCGCCCAGCGTCTCGCCGGCATCCCGGCCGTCATCGCCCAGGCCAAGGCCAACCTGGTCAACCCGCCCGAAATCTACACCCAGACCGCCATCAAGCAGGTCAACGGCGCCATCGACCTCGTCCGGCACGGCCTCGATCCGCTGCTCGCCGAGGCCCCGGCGATGAAGGCCGAGCTGGCCCCGCTGCAGGAAAAGGCCGCCGCCGCGCTCGCCGAATACAAGACCTGGCTGGAAAAGGACCTTCTGCCGCGCTCGAAGGGTGACTTCCGCATCGGCCCCGACCTCTACCGCAAGTGCCTGCGCTACACTCTCGCCTCCGACCTGACGCCCGAGCAGATCCTCGCCCGCGCCGAGCACGAGATGGAGACCACGACCGCGGCCCTCTACACGACCGCGCTGCCGCTCTACCGGAAGTATTTCCCGAACGCCGGCGCCAAGGACGCCTCGGACCAGCGCATCGTCATCAAGGCCGTGCTCGACCACCTCGCCCAGGAGCATCCCGACAACGACACCGTCGTCGCCTACGGCACCAAGACCCTGGAGCTTGCGACGAACTTCGTGCGCGAGCACAACCTCGTCACCCTGCCCGGCAAGCCGGTGAAGCTGATCGTCACGCCCGAGTTCAAGCGCGGCCGCGGCATCGCGTACTGCGACTCGCCTGGCGCGCTCGAGCCGAACGGCGAGACCTTCGTGGCGCTCGAGCCCACGCCGTCCGAATGGACCCCGGCGCGCCGCGATTCGTTCTTCCGCGAATATAATAACTACATGATGCGCGACCTGCTCGTGCACGAGGCGATGCCGGGACACTACCTGCAGCTCGCTCACTCCAACCAGTTCCAGGCGCCCACCCTCGTGCGCGCCATCTTCCAGAGCGGCACGTTCATCGAGGGCTGGGCCGTTTATACCGAACGCGTGATGGCCGACGCCGGCTTCGGCGGGCCCGAGACCCACATGCAGCAGCTCAAGATGCGGCTGCGCGTGCTCTGCAATGCCATCCTCGACCAAAAGATCCACATGGCCGGCCTGACGAAGGAACAGGGGCTGGAACTGATGATGAAGCGCGGCTTCCAGGAAGAGGGCGAGGCCGTCGCCAAGTGGCAGCGCGCCCAGCTTTCCTACACGCAGCTCGCCACCTACCTCGTCGGCGCGTTCGAGCACGACGACATGCGCGCCGCGGCCGAGCAGCGGATGGGACCCGCCTTCAACCTGAAGCAATACCACGACCTCGTCCTCTCCGTCGGCAGCCCCGCGGTGAAGTTCGTGCGCCTGGAGGTTGGGCTGTAAGGCGGGACTAATCGGTTGAAAGTTGAGAGACGCGAAATGTCTCGGCAGTAACAAACTGCATTCGGACTTTTGGGGGCGGTCCCGCCCCGGCGGATCACCCCGCGAGGGTGTCTGCTGTAGGGCCCCGCCTTCGGCCCAGCGCGTCCGGAGGCCACGCTCCACCCGGGAAGCGACGCGGGGGCAGCCACCGCACCTCCATTGACAGACGAGGCCGAAACCCGGCAGCGTCGCACTGGCTCGTTGACTTGGTCGGACCGGGAAACCAGCCTCCGATCAATCCGGGCCCGGCCCATCCACGCCATGACCGACTCCCTCACCGAGCCGCCCCGGGAAATCTCGTTTGCGATCGCCTACGACCGTTTCGGCGGCGCGGCGCACAATCCCGACTTCAAGGGAAAAGGCACGCTCTCCATTCGGCCCGATGGCCCGACCTACGTGTTTCGCGGCAAGAAGCGCGCCCTTTTCTCCGGGAAGCCGATTGAGGTGGAGTTCGGGCACGACGACATCTGCAATGTCGTCGTCAACGGCCCCACGATAACCTGTCGCGCCAAGCGCGGCGAAGCCGGGCCGGTCAGGCCGCCGTTTGTATTTTACTGCAAGGATGCGGCCGAGGCGGTCGCCGTGGCGGCGCTCCTGCCCGCGCGGCAGGACCAGGAGTTCACGGAAGCCCGCGACTTCTACGCGAAACTCAATTCGCTGGCCGGGGCGCGGAGTCCCGGGGGCTCGGTCACCAACATCATTATCGCGCTGAACGCGCTGGCTTTCGTGGTCATGGGGTGCCTCGGCGCCGGTTGGTTCACGGTGGACAGCATGATGCCGTATCTCCTCTACGGCGCCAACAACGGCGCCGCCACGACCGACGGGGAGTGGTGGCGGCTGCTGACCAGCATGTTTGTCCACTACGGCGCTCTCCACCTGTTCTGCAACATGTGGGCGCTGTTCCAGGCCGGGCATTTCCTGGAAAAACTATTGGGGCGGTCGCTCTTTGCCGTGACCTACCTCGGCAGCGGACTTGCCGGCGGCCTCGTCAGCATTGCCTGGCACGGCGACCAGGTCTGGAGCGCCGGCGCTTCGGGCGCCGTCTTCGGCGTGTACGGGGCCATTCTCGGCTACCTGCTCCGCGAGAAACAGTCGCTGCCCGCCGGCATCTACCAGCCGATGCTGAAAAGCTCCCTGACGTTCGCCGCCTACAACATGATCTACGGACTGCGGGCCGGAGTCGACAATTCGGCGCACATCGGTGGCGTCGCGGCCGGCCTCGTGCTCGGCTGGCTGCTCGCCCTCCCGGTGGACGGCGAAGTCCGCCGGCAAAAGACCGGGCAAAGGCTGGTGCTTGGGATCGCGGTGGTGGCGGCGGCTGTCGCCGCGGGCGTGATGTTCACCCCACGCTACGACTACAGCCTTCGCGACGAGCTGACGTGGGAGCAGACCTTCAAGGGATTCGGCGAACAGGAGACCCCGTTGCTGGAACGGCACCAGAAGGCGATGGCCGAGATCGACAAAGGCGCCGACGGCACGGCCCACGCCGCGTGGATCGCCTCCGACCTGGTTCCGTTCTACGAGGGCTGGGACCAGCGCATCAGCCAACTTCACCTGAAGGCCGGCCGGCTGACCGCGCGCCGCCGCGACGGGCTCGACAAGATATTTCGCATGCGGCTGGCCGGCTATCAACGCCTGGTCGCCGGGTTGCGCGCCCACGAGGCCGACGCGGTCGCCCGCTACGTCCAGGACGAAACGAAGGTCATCGCGGAGATCGAGAAGCTGAAGAAGCCCTGACCGGCGGCCGGAAGGACGCCGGCTGTCCCGTGGTTGAAGTAGTTTAAAAAACTACTTCTACCCGTCGCCTATTTCGCAATGTTGCGCGGGTCGATGCCGCGACCGAGCTCGAAGGTCGCGCCGACCGCCCCGACCACCGCGTGCGCGCGGTCGAGCCCGAGGTCGGTCCGGAACCGGTAAACGGTGTCGATGCCGGTGCAGTGCGCGCCGATGAGATTGTCCACCCCGTAGCTCCGCAGCTTGCCCGCCGTCCAGGCCAGCGTTTCGTCACTGGCGCTGAACAGATGGATGCCGCCGATCAACGCGTGGACCCGCGCCGGCCGGATAAAGCTGCGCGCGTACTCGATCGTGTTGATGACCCCGGCGTGTCCGCAGCCGCTCAGCACCACCAGGCCCTGTTCCGTGTCGAACACCAGCGCGGTGTCCTCGGGCACGTTGTCCTCCACCCAGCCGGCGGCGGTGCGCACTTCTCCGCGGCCGCTCCAGTTGCGCTCGGGATACCTGCGCGGCACCGGACCGGTGAGCCATACTCCCGGATAAAGCTCCACCGGCTTGTCGTGAATGACAAACACCCCGCCCGTTTTCTCGAACTGCGGTTTGATCAGGATCATCGGGTTGCCTTCGACCGGCAGGATCCCCTCCTTGCGGGAGTAGAAGAGGCCCTCGCCGGCGTGAACGGTCGCGAGCGCGTTGGGCGACGCGGGCAGAACCGCGGCTCGCAGGGTCAGCAATCCGCCCACGTGGTCCCAATGGGCGTGGCTGAGCACGATCTCCGGCACGGTGGTCAGGTCGACGCGCAGGGTCTGCGTGTTCTTGAGCACGACGTCGGCGTGGGCGCCCGTGTCAAAAAGGAGGCGGTGACCGTCGGCCTCGACCAGCGCCGCGAATCCCCATTCGCCGAGCTCGGCGCCGTCGGCGAGCATCGTTGAAAGCACCGTGATCTTGAGCGAGTGAACCTGGGCGCCGGAGACAGGCAGGGCGGCGCACGCCCACCCCATCGCCACCAGGACCAACCGGCGGAAAGCAGACACCATGACCCCAGCGAATCGGGAAACCCGGCCCTGTCAGCTTGGAAATCGACGGGGTCCGCCAGAACCGCTCCGGCTCCAGCCAACGATGCAGTCGAACCTGGCGTTTCGAGCGAACGGTGCTGCCCCGAACCGTCGAGCCCGTTGACACGCTCCAACGCGCTTGGGCGCCTGAGAGCAGCCGCCCCCACCGCGATCCAACGCATTGGGGACAATGAGTTCCACCAACTGCCTCGACCCGGCCTCAGGGTCCAGAGGCGTCGGCCAGGTTTTCAATCGCGCCGGACGGCCGGGCAACGACAAGCCGTTGAACCGGAGCAGGCTTGGCCACGGTCGCGCGGCTCTTGACCGGCCCGCTTTCGGCGGGGATCCGGCCATCAGCCGCGTCGATCGTGTCGGGTTCAGCCACCGCCTGGCTGCGGGGAAGATCCTGCCCGGCGGTGTTGGCCGCGACGTTGGGCGTGGGCTCGTGGTCGCGACTGGCATAGGCGCTTTTCCCGGCCTCTTCGTGTCGGGATTTCCCGTTCTTCGCTGACGGGACAGACGTGCAGCCCGCGACAAGCAGCGCGACGGCGGCGATTGCCGTCAGGTGAAACCTCATCGTCTGAACCGCAATTTTCATAGGAAATCCAAGTCAGGATGCCTGCGGAAGAGCTCTGTCCCCGCGAATGCCGGGCCGGCGCTCACCCCAGTCATGCCGCCCGAAAGTACCACTGGATGGAACCGGTCTCCATGGGGTATTACCCGCCGGGCAGTCGGCGGCGCCGCCCCCGCCAGACCGGCCCGCCGGGTCAGGGCGCTCGCACCGCGGACGGCATAATTCCACTCCCCGCTTGCGCCCGACCGCGAAGCCGTTTTGCTCGGGGCACCGTCATGCGGGTCGTATTTTTAGCCGAGGGCAAGCTGTTCCTGAAGGAGGAGGATCGCGAGGCCGTCGAGATCGAGAGCCCCTTCGCCGTCGAGGCAGCCGAACGCGCCTCCACACGCAGCGAGCGCCATGCCTGGAAGCGCGGGCACGACGACTCCAGCGGGCCGTTCACGTCCCGGACGGTCTGGGGCAAGCAGGCGGGAAGCGGCAAGGACTGGCACCCCGCGATGCGCTATATTGCCCGCGGCGCCCACCCCAACGAGTTGCTCTACGCGCAGGCGATGTCGGCCAGCTCGGGACTATTCCGCTACAACCTGGCGACGCGGGAAGAATACCGGCTTTTTCACCGGCAGGATTTCGACGCCTGCGGCCTGGCCTGTGACCCGTCCAACGGCCAGATCGTGGTAGCCACCCGTGGCAAGGAGGACCTCGGCAAGCTCCAACTGATCGAAGACACGGCCCGGCGGAACGACCGGATCACCGCGGGGGACGGCCACGACTCCAATCCGTTCCCCGATCCGGTGAACCGGAGCGGGATTTATTTCCAGTCGAGCGGAGTCGGCCGGAATGAGCGCGGCGAAATCGTCGCCCTCGGGCCCGCCGCGATCCACCGGCTGGACCGGGCCACCGGCGAGATGCAGACGGTGCTCGAGGATGCCGACTGGGATTTTCTCCTGCCCAAGGCCGATGCGAACGGCGCGTTGTACTTCATCCGCCGGCCGTATGCCGAACAGGACTCGCTGCCGCTTGGGCAGAAGATCAAGGCATTCGTCACGCTGCCGTTCGCGCTGGCGGGCGCCATGTTCGGTTTCCTCGATGCGTTTTCGCGGATGTTCGGCAAGAAGTCCCTGCGTCCGGCCGGCGGCGGTCCCGGCCTGCCCGTGGCGCGCAGCCGCTACGCCACCTTCCACGACACCACCATCGAGCTCGAGAAGGTGCTTGAACAACAGGACCGGAAGGGCGAGGACGCCCAGGTTGTACCGAAGACGTGGGAACTCGTCCGGCGGGACAGTTCCGGCGCCGAAACCGTCCTGGCGCAACATGCGGTGGCGTACGACCTGGGACCCAAGGGCGAGGTGGTCTATTCGGACGGCCTGCGCATCTGGCTGGCGGGTCCCACGCGGACAAAGCTGCATGGCGGTCACATCATCCACTCGGTGGTGGTGGTGTAGGTCGCCGGTGTTCGCCCGCGCCGCCGGTTTCCGGCCGATTTTCTGTAACCTCGTTCCGCAATCCGGGTTTTCCGGGGGATGCGCACACCTCCATCCGGCGTTGTCCGGAAATCGCTCCACCCTTTTCGATTTCAATCTCGCGGGTCAGGGGCGATCATGACCTGAATCCGCATCCCGACCCGCCCACCGCCGACTCATGAATCACCTCGCCCAAGACCTCCGCTACGGCTGCCGGACCCTTCTCAAGAGCCCCGGCTTCACGGTGGTCGCCCTCGTCACCCTGGCCCTGGCGCTCGGGGCGAACACCGCGATCTTCAGCGTCTTTTATGCGGTCCTCCTGCGGCCGCTGCCCTACTCCCAGCCCGAGCGGATCGTCCGGGTGCTCGAGGCCCCGCCCGGCGGCGGCCGCAACGGCATCTCCACCCTGAACTTCCTCGACTGGCAGCACCAGAACACGTGCTTCGAATTCCTGGCGGCCGACACCGGCGGTTCGGCCAGCCTCACGGGCCACGGCGAGCCGGTCGAGATCGGTGGCGCGAAGGTCTCGGCCCGCTATTTCGACATCTTTGGTCTGAGGGCGGAGCTTGGCCGGACTTTCCTGGACGGTGAGGACACCGCCGGCCGGGACCATGTGGTCGTGCTCAGCCACGGTCTCTGGCAGGCCCAGTTCGGAGGAGATCCCGCCATCGTGGGGAAAAAGATCGAGCTCGACGGCGAGCCGCACGTCGTGATCGGCGTTCTGCCGGCCGGCACGCCTTTCGAGCGCGACTGGGTGAAGATGTGGCGGCCGCTGACATTCCTGCCCGACAACATGACGCGCGACTTCCACTGGTTTGGCGCCGTCGCCCGGTTGAAGCCGGGGGTGACTCTTGACCAGGCGCGGGCGCAAATGGACGCGATCGGCCGGCGGATTGCGCACGACTTCCCCGGTTCGAACAAGGGCTGGGGCGTCGGCGTCGATCCATTCACGGAGACGGTTGCCTGGCCCGAGCTCCGCCGGTCGCTCTGGGTGATGCTCGGCGCCGTCGCGATGGTCCTCCTCATCGCCTGCGCGAACCTGGCGAACCTCAGCCTGATGCGCGTTGTCGGGCGAGAACGGGAGATCGCGATCCGCGTCGCGGTCGGCGCCGGCCGCTGGGTCCTCGCCCGCCAGTTCCTGGTCGAAAGCCTCGTCCTCTCCCTCGCCGGCGGGGCCGTCGGCGTTCTCGTCGGCCAGCTCACGCTGACCGGCCTCAATCACGTGATGCCGTCCTACGCGCTGCCGCATGAGGCGGAGGTTCGGCTCGACGGCATGGTGCTGCTCTTCGCCTTCGCCCTTTCCCTCCTCACCGGCCTGGCGGTCGGCCTGCTGCCGGCGCTGCACGCGGCGCGGCCCGACGTGTCGGCGGCACTCAAACAGGGCGGCAGCGCCACGGCCGGCGCGCGCGCCCGGATCCGCCACGGGCTGGTCGTCCTGGAGGTCGCCCTGGCGTTTGTGCTCCTGTGCGGGGCCGGACTGTTGTTGCGCTCCCTCGACAAGCTTGCGCACGTCGACCCGGGCTTCGACTCGACCAACGTGTTGACCTTCGGCCTGCCGATCGGGAACGACCGCTACCCCGACATGCGCGCGCGGCTCGCCTACCTCGAGGCGGTGCGCGAGCGGCTGGCCGCGCTGCCGGGCGTCAAGGACGTCGCCTACGGATCGGCGCTCCCGATGCAGGGCTGGGGCTACGGCATGCCCTTCCAGATCGCCGACCAGGAGAAGATCGACGTCGCCAACCGCCCCGCCTGCTTCTTCAAGATGGTCAGCGCCTCCTATTTCCGGACCCTGGGCATCCGCGTAACCGAGGGCCGGCCGCTCGCGCCGACCGACCGCCACGGCGCGCCGCCGGTCGCCGTCATCAACCAGGCGATGGTGCAACGCTATTTCAAGGGCGCCGACCCGATCGGCAAGCGGATCCTTGTGCAGGAGATCGTGCCCAACAAGACGCAGCTCGGCGACGAAATCCCGTGGGAGGTGGTCGGCGTAATCGCGAACGAGTACGTCGACGGAGCCAACGAAAAGCCCGAGGAGAATCCCGGCATGTATGTCACCGAAGACCAAAGCCCAGCCTCCTACGTGGCGTTTGCCGTCCGCGGCGCGACCGACACCGGCCTGCTGCGGGATCCCATCAAGGCCGCGATTCACGGCCTGGCCGCGGTGCAGGTCGTGCAGGAGATGAAGACGCTTGACGCCATCAAGAAGGAGTCGCTCGGCGACGGCCGGTTCCGTTCGGTCCTGCTCGGCGGCTTCGGGGCCGTCGCGCTCGTGCTCTCCGCCGTCGGCATCTACGGCGTGATCTCGTATTCGGTCACCCAGCGCACCCGGGAAATCGGCATCCGGACGGCGCTCGGGGCCAGCCGCGGAAACGTCCTGGCGCTGGTGCTCCGCGACGGCCTGGGCCTCGCCGTCCTCGGCCTGCTGATCGGGACCGCCGGGGCGCTTGGGCTGACCCAGCTGCTCGATTCGCTCTTGTTCGGTGTCAGCGGACGCGACCCGGTCACGCTCGCGGCGGTCGGCGCCATTCTCGGCCTCGTGGCGTTTCTGGCGTGCTTTCTCCCCGCCCGCCGCGCCGCCAAGGTGGACCCGTTGGTCGCGCTGCGGTACGAGTGAGGCGAAAACCCCGACCGGAATCGGCGCGGCCCCGGGATGGGCTCCTCCGGCCCGGACTCGTCAATCCGCCCGGAGGTAGGGATTCACCCCATGGGGCGTTCGCTCTGCCGGGCTGCCACCAGCGCAATATTTGCGCAGGTATGTCCCTTTCTTTTCCAGAATTTCGGAAATACCTTGGGTGACTCGTGAACACTTTACTCATCTATCCGGAGTTCCCCGACACGTTCTGGAGCTTCAAGCACGCGCTGAAATTCATTCGCAAGAAGTCGGCGCTCCCCCCGCTGGGCCTCCTGACCGTCGCCGCGATGCTGCCGCCGGATTGGTCGAAGCGACTGGTCGACCTCAACGTGCGGTCGCTGCGGGACAAGGATCTGGTTTGGGCCGATGTCGTGTGCATCAGCGCCATGATCGCCCAGCAGGAGTCGGTGCGGACCGTGATCGCCCGCTGTCGCGCCGCGGGCAAGACGATCATCGCCGGCGGGCCGCTCTTCACCAGCGGCCATGAGCAATTCCCGGACGTCGACCATTTCGTGCTCAACGAGGCGGAGGAGACCCTGCCGGAGTTCCTGCGCGACTTCGCCGCCGGCTGCGCCCAGCGTGTCTACGCCACCGCGAAGTTCGCGAACCTCCACGAGACGCCCGTGCCCCTCTGGGAGCTCGCCGACCTCCCGCGGTACGGCTCGATGAGCCTGCAGTATTCCCGCGGCTGCCCATTTGACTGCGAATTCTGCGACGTCACCGCCAAGTTCGGCCACCGTCCGCGCCTGAAGTCGCCCTCGCAGGTGATCGCCGAGCTCGACCGGCTCTACGCCGCGGGCTGGCGCGGGCCGGTGTTCTTCGTTGACGACAATCTGATCGGCAACAAGCACACCCTGAAGAAGGACCTCCTGCCGGCGCTGATCGCCTGGCAGCGCGACCGGCGGCACGGCCTGCCGTTCTACACCGAGGCCTCGGTCAACCTGGCCGACGACGACGAACTGATGCGGATGATGAGCGAGGCCGGCTTCGACACGGTCTTCATCGGCATCGAGACTCCCGACGCCGCCAGTCTCGCCGAGTGCAACAAGCGCCAGAACCAGGGTCGCGACCTGGTGGAGGACGTGAAGCGGATCCACCGCGCCGGGCTTCAGGTCCAGGGCGGCTTCATCGTCGGGTTCGACAGCGACCTGCCGAACATCTTCCAGCGGCAGGTCGAGTTCATCCAAAAGAGCGGCATCGTCACGGCCATGGTCGGGTTGCTCAACGCCCTGCCCGACACGAAGCTTTACGCGCGCCTCAAGCGGGAGGGGCGCCTGACCGGCCGGACCACGGGCAACAACGTGGACTGCACCCTGAATTTCGAATCCCGCATGCCGCCTTCGCAACTGGTCGAGGGTTACAAGAGCATCCTGCGCCGGATCTACGCCCCGCGGCCCTACTACCAGCGGATCCGCACCCTCCTGCGCGAATACAAGCGCCCGCGGATCACCGTCAGCCTGGATTGGCGGCACGGCGTGGCCCTCGCCTATTCCAGCCTGCGGCTCGGGCTTCTCGGCAGTGCCCGCCTCCAGTACTGGCGGCTGCTGCTCTGGACCCTGTTCCACCGGCCCCGGCAGTTGCAGCTCGCCATCACGCTCGCCATCTACGGATACCACTTCCGGAAATGCTGCGCCGCCATCGGCGTGTAGCGGCCGCCGCCCGCGTCGCGCGCCCGCCGGCGCAACGGCCGGCTGTTTAATTTTGTGATTGCTTAATTAAGTGTTTGCTTAATCTTGCCGGCATGCTCGCGCTTGCCGCTCTCGCCGACCCCACCCGCCGACGCATTGTCGAATTGCTCGCGCAGCGCGACCGCACCGCCGGCGAGATTGTCGCGCAGTTCAACCTGACGGCCCCGGCCATCTCCCAGCACCTGAAGGTCCTCCGGGAAGCCGGTCTCGTGACGGTCCGCGTCGACGGCCAGCAGCGGGTGCAGCGGCTCAACCCGGTGGGCTTCGCCGAACTCGACCACTGGCTGGAGAAGACCCGGGGCTTCTGGTCGCGCCGGCTCGACGCCCTCGAGGCCGAGCTCCGGGCGCAGGATCGGCGGGCCGGAAGGAGAATCTCATGAATACCAACCACGATTCCGGAAAATTCACCGCCCCTGGCGAGGTCACCTTCGTCCGTCTGCTGCCCGGCCCGATCGAGCGGGTCTGGGCTTTTCTGACCGACTCCGATAAACGCGGCCGGTGGCTCGCCGCCGGGCCGATGGAGGTGCGGGTGGGCGGCGAGGTGCGGATGCATTTTCATCACGCCGACCTCACCCCGCACCGGGAGGAGATTCCCGCCAAGTACAAGGAATCGTGCGGCGAGGGCAGCGCGGCGTGTGATTTCACCGGGCGGGTGACGCGCTGCGAACCGCCGCGCCACCTCGCCTTCACCTGGGGCGAGAACTCCGAGGTCACCTTTGAACTCACCCCGAAGGACGACCAGATCCTTTTCGTCCTCACCCATCGCCGCCTCGGCGACGACCCCGAGGTGCTCGGCAGCGTGGCCGCCGGCTGGCACACGCACCTCGCCATCCTCCTCGCCCGCCTCGCAGGCGAGGTTCCCCCACCCTTCTGGTCCACCCATTTCGGCCATGAGGCCGCCTACGCGCGAACCATCGTGAAGGGCGCGCCCTAGAGCAGATCCTGCAACGGTGTCGCCGGGGTCGCGACGAGTGCGCAGCCTCGGCGGCGACGAGTGCGCAGCCTCGGCGGCGACAAGTGCTGCCGCCTTGTCGGCTGACCCCGGTTCGAAGTCTCCCAATCGCGTGCCCCCGGCGCCGGGGTCGGCGACCCCGGCGACAACAACTTTTAACCTGCCCTACCTCCTCGGCGCCGGTTCCGGATTCACCGCGATCAGCTCGACCTCGAAGATCAACCCCGAGTTGCCGGGAATGTCCCCGGCCTGCATGTTGCCATAGCCGAGCACGGGCGGGATGAAGAACTGGGCACGGCCGCCGGGCTTGAGCGCGGGCATGGCGACGGCCCAGCCGACGATCAGGCGGTTGACGACGAAATCGGACGGCTTGCCCCGGGCGTGCGAGTCGTCGAAGACCCGCCCGTCCTTGAGCCGGCCGGTGTAATGCACGCGAACCGTGTCGGTCGGCAGCGGCGGCGTGCCGGTGCCCGGCGCGAGGATGCGGATGCCGAGGCCGCTGGAGCGCCAGGTGATGTCGGGCGCCTTCGCGGCATCACCGAACCATTTCTCGCGGCGGATCGCATCCTCGTCCGGCTCCGGTGCCACCGGGGCCGTCTCCTTCGGTCCGCAGGCGGTGAGCAGGGCCGCGACAGCCAGCACCAACATTCCGATCAGGCGTTTCATCCCGCCAGCATGCCCCGGCTTCACCTCGAAATCAGTCTCAAATTTCGGCCAGGGCGAAAAGTCGGCCCCCGCCGCCTATGTCCGCCTTTGCTCTTGGCGGCCGTCCGATCGCCGCCACCCTAGCCCTCGATGAATCGCGTTGCGCTGGCTGCCGCGGTCCTGGCCTCCGCCGTCAACGGATGGGGCGCCTTCGAATGCCCGTCTTCCAATGAGCGAGCCGGCGCCTTGGGAAACCTTTATGAGGAACCCGTAGTGCTGCGACGCCTGCTGACGCCCGATGACGACTTCGCCCTCATCCCGTTGCCAGGCCCCAACGGCTGGCTGCGGCAACATGACGAGGCCGGCCAGACCTTCGACGACTACGCCAATTCGGATGCCAATCGTCCTGATGCGACTCGGCGGGTAATCTACCTTCTGCCGCTCGGCGATTTTCCGGCCGATGCCAGCCCGCCGCTCGAGGAGATCAGCGCCTACGCCGCCGCCTTTTTCCAAATGGAAGTGCGCCTCCTGCCCGCCTTCCTGCCGACCGCGGAGCAGTTCGCGCCGCGCTCGAACCCGCGATTCGGCCAGCGGCAGATCCTGACCACGGCCGTCGAGGCCTTCCTCTGCACCCGGTTGCCGCGCGACGCCTATTGCCTACTCGGGGTGACGATGGCGGACCTGTACCCCGCCCCGTCGTGGAACTACGTTTTTGGAGAGGCCTCGCTCAACGAGCGGGTCGGCATCTACAGTTTTGTCCGCTACGATCCCAAATTCTGGGGCGACGCGCGAACCGACCGCTACCGGGAGATCATCCTGCAGCGCAGCTGCAAGGTACTGGCCCACGAAATCGGCCATATGTTCGGGCTCCCGCACTGCATCTATTACAGTTGTGTGATGAACGGATCGAACCACATGGACGAGGCCGACTCGTGTCCGCAGCACGTTTGCCCGGTGTGCCTGCGCAAGCTGCACCGCTGCCTGGGCTTTGATGCCGTCAAGCGATACGAGCAACTCCGCCGGTTTTACCACCGTCACGGCTGGACCTCCGACGAGACCTGGGTGGATCGGCAGCTCGGCAAGGCCGGCGGGCGTTGACACGGCGCGCGGCCGGCCCGGCGCCGTCTAGAATGGAAATTCACCCGCCCGCCGCGGATCCTTGGCCTTTTCCTCGACGCGCCGGATCGCGCGCTCGTGGGTCCGCCGCCCGGCCACCGTGATGGCCTTGCGGGGCTTCGCCGGGCAGGCGTACTCGCAGGCGCCGCAGCCGATGCACAGGTCCGCGTTGACCTGCGGCAACCGGAGATTGTTGCCGTACGGGACGGTGTCGACCGCCTTCGTCGGACAATGCTCGGAGCACGCGGCGCAGTCGGTGCCCTTCGTCTTGACGATGCAATTGTCCAGGTTGAGCTGCGCCGCGCCGATCCGCGTGACCTGCTTGTCAGCCAGCGTCAGGATCGAGAGGGCGCCGTCGGGGCAGACCTCGGCGCAGCGGCGGCAGTCGAAATTGCAGAAGGCGCCGGCGTAATCGAGCCGCGGCTTGAGCAGGCCGGCGAATCCGTATTCCAGGAAGGCGGGCTGCAGCACGTGGGTCGGGCACGCGCTGAGGCACAGGTGGCACGCAGTGCAGCGATTCAGGAACTGGTCCACACCACCTGCGCCGGGCGGACAGATCACGTCGCTCCGGTTGGGCGAGGTGTCGGCCGGCGGAGCGGACGACGGGCCGGCAGCGACCTCGGCGACAACCCTGGTCATCGCCCAACTGCCGACGCCCGCGGCCGTGGTGAGGGCGGCGGCCGAGGCGGTGACAAATGCCCGCCGCTGAAGATCGATCGGGGCGGCGGCGGCGGTCGCGGTGGCCGGTTCCGCGCGGGGTCGCGTCCACGACCAGCGATAGGCGATGCCATGTTCGCTGCAGGCGCCGATGCAGTTGTAGCAGTCAACGCAACGCGACGCATCAATGACCCCGTGCCGGAGGTCGATGCACTGGGCCTTGCAGACTCGCAGGCAGTCGCCGCACTTGCGGCATGCCGCCTGGTCGATCGCCAGCCGCCAGGCTCCGCGGGCCGAGACGAACCCGAGGACGGTGCCGACGGGACAGACCGTGTTGCAATATAGCCGCCCCCGCCAGGCCGCGAGACCCGCGACGAAAAGCAGCATCGCCGCCGGCACCGCCAGCGCGCCGGCGCCGGCCCACGCGGGCGCCACCCGATAGAGGGCTTCGCCGGTAAACCGCCCGACCGTACCGACGAGCGCGTTGTTGACCAGCGTGACAGCGGGGCGGAACAGGTCGGCCGCGATCCGCCCAAACACGCTGTACGGATCCAGCAGCGACAAGGTCAGTCCGGCCCAGCCCGCCGCGACGCCGACCACCGCGCCCCAGAGAAAAGCCTGCCGCACAATCGTCGACGCAGGGCGATACGGCCGCGGCCTTTTCTTCGGCCAAATCCAGCCCGCGATGCGGGTCGCGAGGTCCTGCAGGATTCCGAGCGGGCAGATCACCGAGCAATAAATTCGGCCCACCGCGAAGGTGACGGCGAGAACGACCAGGCAGGCCAGCGCGACCCCGGCGCCCGTGGCGAGGGCCACGGCTGACGGCACAAACTGGATCGAGGCGAACGTATGCCCGACCAGGCCCGGAACGGCGCCGCGAAAATCGACCAACGCCGCGGTCAGTCCCGCAAAGACAACGGCCGCGCCGGCGACTCGCAGGATCTTCAGGCCGCGCCCGCGCATCGCGTCAGGCGAGGCTGAAGCGACGGATCTCGACCCGGGCAAGGTCCATCGTGCCGATCTTCATCTCGTCGGCGATCTTGATGTAGGCCACGCCGGCCGGCTCCAGGCCGAGCATCTTGGCGGCGGCGGCGTCGAGCGCGACGGGATCGGTTGAGGCCATCAGCGTGCGCATTTCGACCACGTCGTTGACCGTCTTCCCGCGCGGACCGTTGCGGACCATCGGGTGATAGGCGTCGAGAATGTTGAGCGTGGGCTTCCGGAGCGTCAGGAAGTCGACGATCGCCTGGTGCACATTGTTCTGGTGGTAAAAGCCGCGGTCCCAGACGCACCCCATGAGATTCTTCATCGCCGCCGTCATCCCGGTGCCGCTGTGGTGCTTCAGCACGGGCACGTTGAGCAGGACGTCGCTGTCGAGGACGAGCGTATGAACGAGCGCGCGCTTGAGTTTCACGCCGCCCGGGATGTCCACCTCGCGGTAGAGGCTCTCGTCCTTGCCGTTGACGACCCGGGCGCCCGCCTCGCGCGCCGCCTGGGCGATGCCGCTGTGCTCATAGGTGAGCTGCCATTGGTCGCAGGTGTTGTCGAACACGCTGACGGATTTCGCCCCGGCCGCGAGGCAGAGCCGGACGAGGTGCCCGACCAGTTCCGGATGGGTGTTGGCTCCCCGTTCAGGCGGAGCGTCCCAGCCGATGTTGGGCTTGAGGCAGACGGTTTGCCCCGCCTTCACAAACGCGCCGATGCCGCCCAGCGAGGCCAGCGCCTTGTCGACCATGGCGGTGCGGGTGCCGTCGCGGACGGCGACGAGCACGGACCGGGGGGACTCGGGCCCGGGCGCCGGCACCACCGGCGTCGGACTTTCCGCTGCCGAGAGGCGCGACCAGCGCGCCAGGGAAACCGCGGCCCCGAGGGCGAGGCCCGTTTTGAAGAATTCGCGGCGGGTATTCATGGCGAGAGAGGATTGACTGGGAACCCCGCGGGGTGCCCAGACCTACCGTAGGCCCCGCGAACGGGTCCAGCGCGGCATTTCTTGGCCAATCCTCGCCGGCCATTGCGCCGGCCGGGAGGCCCCCGCTGGTCGGTCAGGAGCCGTTCCACCACTGGCGGAACGATTCCACCGCGTGGCGAAGATGCGGACGCAGTTGCTCCAGGCCCTCGTGCACCCCCGGGATGTAACGGTTGGCCAGCCACACCACCAGCACCGCCAGGGCCAGCCCCGCGAAGGAGTTCCACAGGACCGCGAACGGCCCGGGGTAGCCCGGTCCATAGAGGCCATGATAGTAATAGGAATAGCGCATGGCCTTGAGCGGCCAGACCACGAGGTTGATGACGACGAGCAGGCCCACGACGCCGACCCAGAGTGGGACGCTGGCCGGCAGCATGATCCCGAAGGCCGCACCGGTCGCCACGAGTGATGCCACGGCATAAAGGCCCGCCAGGGTCAGCGCGACGCTGAGCAGTTTCAGGAGCGACAGCGCAAACCAGGCGCCCGGCATGACGGGTGCCTGCGGCCCCCAGTGGAGGCGCCAGTTCAGTTGCCAGTGCCGCGCGTTGTCCCGCATCTCGCGCCGGAAGTTGTGCCGCCAGCCGCGCATTTCCTGTTTGAAACGCCGCCGCCACTCGCGATGCGCCTGTTTGTCGTGGAAGGTTTTCATGCCCTCGTAATAGCCCTCGCGCGCGCGGCGGATGAACTCCTCCGCCGTCGAAGGCGACCCGCCGCACGCGGCGGCCTTTTCCGTCGGCGTGCTGGCCACCGGGATGAGAAACATCATGACCGCGTAGAGGAGCAGGCCGGCGCCCCAGGTGAAGAGGGTCAGCACGACGAAGAGAATGCGGATGATCGTGACATCGACGTTGAAAAAGGCGCCGAGACCGTTGCATACGCCGCCGACCATGGCGCCTTCGTGGATCCGATAGAGTCGCTTGGCGCCGGCGGGCGAATCGCCGGCACCGTCCTTTGCCCGCGGCCCAGCCGCGCCGCCCACACCGGCGCCGGCTCCTGGCTGGGCCGCGGCGGCGCCTGGCGAATTGTCGGACGCGCCCGAAGCGTCCTCCACCGGCCCCATCTCGGCCACGACCGCCTCAACTTCCTTCGCGACCACGACCGTCTTGTTGGGCCCAAGCACGGCGCGAAACTTGTCCGCAATCGCCTGCTCGATGTCGGCGATGATCTCGTCCTTGTCCGGATTCCCGGCGAGCTGGCGGGCGGCGTTCTCCAGGTATTCGCGCAGGACGTCGTAGCCGCTCTTCTCCAGTTGGTAGGCGTTGCCGTTCAGGTTGACGGTGATGACAATATTCATGGTAAAGGTGCGTTTCGGACCGGGCGGCTTATTTCTGGCCGAGGTTCTTCACGATCCCGCCGAGCTTCTGCCAGTATTCGGAGGTCTCGCGCAGCTGCTCGCGACCCTTCGCGGTCAGCTTGTAATACTTCCGGGGCGGGCCGGCGTCGGACTCCTTCCACTCGTAGTCCACGAGCTCCTCGCGGCGCATTTTGCTCAGCAGCGGGTACAGCGTGCCCTCCTGCGTCGCGAATTCGGTCCCGTGCAGTTCCTTCAGGATGTCCGCCACGTACACCTTGTCCGCCGAGATTATTTTGAGCACGAGGAACTCGAGGAGGCCCTTGCGGATGGACGAAAATTTCTCGGTGATACTCATCGTGAGTTGTTGCAAGCTACCTTGCGTTATAAAGGTAGTGGTTCAGCACAAGGGCCTCGTCAAGCGACAAATTTGAGATTTCAACACCCGACGGTCCGCGCCTCTCCAATGGAAGTGGTTTCCGTGGACACCCAGACACCACCGGCGCGAGGAAGCGCGGATCACGCGGATTGCCGGGAAATCCCGAAAGGGAGGCGGAGATCGGACAGGACCCCCACTCTCTCTCCAGCCAAGGGCCGCCGCCTGGTGTCCGGGTTTTGCCCCCCCACACACAACCGGAGTAATCCGCGAAATTCGCGGATACTTTAGTCTTGTTGGTCTCGGCTTGGGCTACTTTCCCGCCCCGGCTTCTCCGCTCTTTTTGCGTCGCCACCCCACCGATGTCACGCGCACGCCTCGAAACTGGTCCCGATTTGCTCCAACAGGGCTAGGCAAGTCGTAACCACCTTGCTGGTAATTTGTTAAATCGATCCGACTTCTATCGCGATGTCTGGTGACCGTGAGTGGATAGGCCGAACTGCAGGCGTGCAATTCGCTGTTTTTCATACATACTAATGACTTGCATGAGCCTGCAGGCACCAGAACAGACGAAAGAGGTCCGCCCAAAGCGGGTGCTCAGGATCGTTCATCTGGATGACATGCGCGACCTGTGCGAGATCGTGAAGGTGTCACTCGGACGCGATGGCCACGTGGTGGAGAGTTTCTCCGACGGGGTCTCGGCTTTGCGTCGGATCGAGGCCGACCCCAAAGGCGTTGATCTATTCATCAGCGATCATCACATGCCGCGGATGAACGGCCTCGAAGTAGTCCGCCAATTGCGGCGAATCTCGTTTCCGGGGAAAATTTTCATCTACAGCTCGGAGATCGACGAGGACGTGAACAAGCTCTACCTGGACCTGAACGTGGACCGGGTGATGTCCAAGCCGATCCTGTTGCCCGAACTGCGGGCGTTGCTGGCGGATCTTTAAGCCGCGGACCTTATCCGGCGCAGCCCCCGGGCGCGCCGAAGGCACAGCCAAAGGAGAAATCCCGCGGCCACGTAAAGCGTCGGCGGCGCCGGCGTTTCCAGGAAGCCGAGCGCGGCGTTTTGGCTGAGTTTCAATCGTTCGCTCAAGTCGAGCATGCGCCATTGTGCGGCGTTCTCCACCACGATGTAGCTGGTGGATGCGAGCAGGAGGCCGGCTTCGCGGCTGGCGCCGACCAGCGCCTTGAGGTTGACCTCCGAGTCACCCGGCGAGCGCGCCTGGTCCTGCTGCTGGAGTTGAAGCGTCGCGGCCCGGAGCCACGGGGAGCCGGCGGCCGCCGCGGCGACGTTG
>Ga0265327_10001706_pt1 | contig 26244 bp, 26 predicted proteins | sample 41621metaG_FD_202089 | JGI IMG/M metagenome (GOLD analysis project Ga0265327, IMG submission 202089) | Rhizosphere microbial communities from Carex aquatilis grown in University of Washington, Seatle, WA, United States - 4-16-21 metaG | ecosystem: Host-associated > Plants > Roots > Rhizosphere...
CGCACAGACCGTCGACCACACGTATTGGTACCGCCTCAGTCGAGGGCGAGCGTCCACGATTGTCATCTCCGGCCTTTCTACTCGGTGTTTCTACCTGATATGTCATGTGTACCGGGCTTGTGTTACCCGGGTATTACCGCGGTCCGGGCGTCATGTTGCGGACTCGGTGACGGACCGGAATCCGGGGGTACCCAGCAACACCGGAACCTTCCGAGGCCCGCTCTCGTCGAACGCAATCGTCGAATCCAGCGCATCGGGCGCGTTCACGAACGACACGAAGCGACGCAGCTTGTCCGGGTCGGCCAGAACCGCCGCCCACTCGTCCTCATACCCCTCGACATGGCGCGCCATCGCGGCTTCCAGCTCGTCGGCGATGCCGAGCGAGTCCTCGCACACCACTGCCCGGATATGGTCCAGGCCGCCCTCAATGGCCTCCTGCCAGGGCGCGGTGCGCTGCAGCCGGTCCGCGGTACGAATGTAGAACATCAAGTACCTGTCGATGTACTTGATCAACGTCTCCGAATCCAGGTCGCCGGCAAGCAACTTCGCGTGCACAGGAGTCGCTCCGCCATTGCCGCCGACGTACAGGTTCCAGCCGTTCTCGGTGGCGATGACTCCGATATCCTTACCACGTGCCTCGGCGCATTCCCGCGCGCACCCGGATACACCCATCTTCAGCTTGTGCGGGGAACGCAAACCACGGTAACGCAATTCGAGTTCGACGGCCATGCCCACCGAATCCTGGACCCCGTACCGGCACCACGTCGATCCCACGCAGCTCTTCACCGTGCGCAGCGACTTGCCGTACGCCTGACCGGATTCCATGCCCGCGTCGATGAGGCGCTTCCAGATCAGTGGGAGCTGCTCAACGCGGGCACCGAACAGATCGATGCGCTGCCCACCGGTGATTTTGGTGTACAGCCCGAATTCCTGGGCCACCTCACCGATCACGATGAGCTTCTCCGGCGTCACCTCACCGCCCGGGAGGCGCGGCACCACCGAATAGGTACCGTTCTTCTGCATATTGGCCAGGAAGTGATCGTTGGTGTCCTGCAGCGCGGCCTGCTCCCCTTCCAGGATGTGATCGCTGGATGTGGAGGCCAGAATGGACGCGACGGTGGGCTTGCAGATATCGCAGCCGGTTCCGGTGCCGTGCTTGGCGATCAGCTCGGAGAAGGTCCGAATGCCGGTCACCTGCACCACCTGGAACAGCTCGGCGCGCGACTGCGTGAAGTGCTCGCATAGCGCCTTGGACTGCTCGACGCCCTGGGCGGCAAGAATCTGCTTGAGCATGGGAATGCAGCTACCGCAGGAGGTTCCGGCACAGGTCGCGGCCTTAAGAGCGGGCACATCGGTGGCGCCGTCACAGATGGCTCCGCAGATCGCACCCTTGGTGACCGCGTTGCACGAGCAGATCTGGGCATCGTCGGGCAGCGCGCCCACACCGATTTCCGCTCCGGCGGGCGCGATGAGCGAGGCCGGGTCTGCCGGCAGTTCCCGGCCGAGCATAGGCCGCAAGGTGCCGTAGGCGCTGGCGTCACCGACGAGGATGCCGCCCAACAGGGTTCGCGCATCATCGGACACCACGAGCTTGGCGTAGGTGCCCTTGGTGGCGTCGTTGAACACGACCTCCAGCGCACCGTCGGCGGCGGCGTGGGCGTCACCGAAGCTGGCGACGTCCACCCCGAGCAGCTTGAGCTTGGTGGACAGGTCGGCGCCCGGGAACTCGGCGTCGCCGCCGAGCAGCCGGTCCGCGACGATCTCGGCCGTGGTGTATCCGGGCGCCACGAGTCCGTAGCAGCGGCCCTCGACGGCCGCGACCTCACCGATCGCGTAGATGTGCAAATCACTTGTCTGACAGCCACGGTCGGTGAAAATGCCGCCGCGTTCGGCCAGCTCCAGTCCGCATTCGCGAGCCAGCTCGTCGCGTGGCCGGACGCCCGCCGAGAACACCAGCACCGAGGCGTCGATCGCCGATCCGTCCGACAGCTGAATGGAGAGCGACCCGTCCTCCGCCGTCTCGATGGCCTGCGTGGAGACACTGGTGTGCACCGTAAGCCCCAGATCGGTCACCAGCCGGGTCAACAGGGCACCACCGCCCTCGTCGACCTGCAAGTGCATCAGCCGAGGATTCAGCTCCACAACATGCGGCGCCAAACCCATGAGGCGCAACGCATTCGCCGCCTCCAACCCAAGTAGCCCGCCGCCGATGACGACACCCGCGCTTCCCGGAGACTTGTCCGCGGCGGCCTTGATGGCGTCGAGGTCATCCATGGTGCGGTAGACAAAGCAGCCGTCGGCGTCGCCGCCCGGTACTGGCGGCACAAACGGATAGGATCCGGTGGCCATGACGAGGGCGTCATAGTCCAGCACGGTGCCCACTGCCGTCGTGACGGTCTGGTTCACCCGGTCGATACCGACCACCCGATCCCCGAGGTGCAGTGTCACCATGGGATCGTCAGCGTAGTCATTTCCGGTGAGCGCCAGCGTGTCCCGGTTCCAGCTGTCGATGTACGAGGACAGCGCGACCCGGTCGTAGGCGGCGTCGGTTTCCTCGCCGAGAACGGTGATCTGCCACTGGTCGGTGGCATCGCGCTCACGCAGGACCTGGACGAATCGGTGACCGACCATTCCGTGGCCGATGACAACAGCTTTCTTATTCATGCGTTTCACACCGCCACTTCGCTTTTCGCACTGATACTGGGCGTCGCCACCACACCCTCGCCGACGGGGCGGCGCACGTATGCGTACCAGGTGACCAGGGCGCAGACGACATAGAAGGCGAGGAACACCCAGAAGGCCATGGTCGCCGACTTGGCGGCACTGAGGTACGAGGCGCGGAGCACCAGGTTGATGGCGACACCGCCAAGTGCGCCGATCGCTCCGGCCACCCCGATCAACGCACCCGACATGGTCCGCGACCAGGTCTCGTCGTGCCCGGCACTGCGCGCCTTGGCCGCGAAAACCGACGGAATCATCTTGTAGACCGAGCCATTGCCGATTCCGGAGACAATAAACAAGACGATGAATCCGGTGACGTAGGCGGTCATGATGGCTCCGGAGGGCGCACCGGCCGCGCGGTCGCTAATCGTTCCCGCCGCCACCAGGATTCCGGCACCGAAAATCATCGCAACGAATGCGTACAGCGAGATCGTGCCGCCACCGGTGCGGTCCGACAGCCAACCACCAAACGGACGGGCGAGCGAGCCGAGTAGCGGTCCGATGAAGGCGATCTGGGCGGCGTGCAGCGAGGCCTGCGCCGCAGCCTGAGCCGGGGTCAAGCCACTGTGCGCCAGCCCGGCAAGGAAGTTGAGCTGCAGCACCTGACCGAACGCGAAGCTGAACCCGATGAAGGAACCGAATGTGCCGATGTAGAGGAAGGCGATGATCCACGAGTCCCGGAACTTCATCACGTCAATCAGCGAGCGGCCACCGGTCTTCTGGCTGGCCAGGTTGTCCATGAACAGTGCCGCACCCACCGCAGCGACTGCGATCAGCACGAGGTAGATGGCGGCCACCCAATGCGGTGAGCGGTTCCCGACGGTGGCGATGACCAGCAGGCCGATTACCTGGATCACTGGCACTCCGATGTTCCCGCCGCCGGCGTTGAGGCCAAGTGCCCAGCCCTTGAACCGCTGCGGGTAAAAGGCGTTGATATTGGTCATCGAGGAGGCGAAGTTTCCGCCGCCCAATCCAGCGACTGCGGCCACGATCATGAAGGTGGTGTACGAGGTCTCGGGGTGCGCCATGAAATACAGCGTCAGCGCGGTGGGGACCGCTAGCACCAGGGCGCTGAAAACGGTCCAGTTGCGACCGCCGAACCACGCGGTGGCGAAGGTGTACGGCAAGCGCAACACCGCGCCTACCAGGGTCGGCATGGCCACCAAGAAGAACTTTCCAGCGGCGTCGATGTGATAAACGTTCTGCGGCATGAACAGGACCATCACCGACCAAATGGACCACACCGAGAACCCGACGTGTTCGGCCACCACCGACCAGATCAGGTTGCGCCGCGCGACTTTCGCGCCACCGTTGTCCCAGGCAACGACGTCCTCGGGATCCCAGTTCTCAATCCAGCGTCCGCGCCGTGCAATTGGGGCTGCTGCCGTGTTGTTCGCCATGCAAGCAAGGTAAAAAAATCTTGTTGCGGCGGCGCTGCTGGCGATGACCGAGCCATCACATCTCGCTCACATGAGTCTGTCATGTGAGCGTGAGCAGAGTGTGCTCTAGGTCACGAAGATGCGCACGCTCGCCGAAAAACTAGAGCGTGAGACGCACCAAAGCCGCGGTCCGTGCCAGCCCCGGGAAGGACTGCGACGAGGAACGCGGATGCAGAGCATGCACCGCCAACCGGAAGATCAACGCCCGCAACAGCATCTGCGGCCACTCCGGCAGCGTCGCCCACCGTTCGATGAGACCGTCATCGGCATCGCCCCACGACAGCGCATCGACCACGGCAACACCGGCCGCCCAGGAGGCGGGACGCCAGTACGGCGTGATGTCGGTGATGCCGGGCGCGGCGGCACCGGCGAAAAGCACAGTGCCGTAAAGATCTCCGTGCACCAGCTGCGGCGTGCTCTTGGTGGGCCGGCGCAGGCTCGCCAATTGGTTGATCAGGTCGATGGATCGCTGGCCATCGGGCGAACCGGGCGACACCCGCGCCTCCGACGGCCACGACTGCAGCGGCCGGTCTTCCCAGGCCGCGCGATCGGCGGCGATGAATACGTCGACATCAGCCCACGGCGCCACCGGAGGCTGGGTCAGGAATCGGGGACGTTCCAGCTTGGAGGTGGCCTCATGGAGGCGCACCGACAGCGATACGACCTCGTCATGCCGGGGCTCGGGCGCACCGGCGACGAATGTGTCCGCGCGCCAACCCGATACGACATACCGTCCATCAGTGGATCGGACCGGTCGCGCCAGCCGTACCCCGTCGACGAACAGAGTGTCGCGCACCTTGGCCGACCACGCAGCACGCGCATGGTCTGCTACCAGGGACAACACCACTTCACCGCAGCGCCAGCCGCCCTCCCAGGTGGGGCCGAGCTGGACTGGCTTGACGCCGCTGAGCCCGTAGGTCGCGAGCACGTGCTCGGGTGGGCGGTCCACTGTCACGCGGGATACGTTACCGCCTGCCATGAACTGGGTTGTGTTCGCTCGGTGTTCGTGTCGGCAGTCACAGAGAGTTAGTCCCGCGATATGTGACTGTTGCTGTTCTCGAATCGATCAGTACATGACCATGTCGGGGTCCACCTGCTTGGCCCAGGCGGCGATGCCGCCCTGCAGGTGCACCGCGTCCGCGAAACCAGCCTTCTTCACGGCCACAAGCGCCTCTGCCGACCTAATCCCCGTCTTGCAGTACAGCACCGCCTGACGGTCCTGCGGCAGCTTAGCGAGGCCGTCTCCGGACTCGAGGGTCGACTTGGGAACCAGTTCGGCACCGTCGATGTGGACGATGTCCCACTCGACCGGTTCACGCACGTCAATCAACGCCACCTTCTTATCGGCGTCGAGCAATTCACGCAGTTCACGGGGGGTGATAGTGGAATCGGCGACGGCGGCGGAGGCCTCGTCGCTGATCACGCCGCAGAACGCGTCGTAGTCGATGAGCTCGGTGATCTTGGGCGTCGCCGGGTCCTTGCGGATCTTGATGGTGCGGTACGTCATGTCGAGCGCGTCGTACACCATGAGCCGGCCGAGCAGCGAGTCACCGATTCCGGTGATCAGCTTGATGGCCTCGGTGCCCATCACCGAAGCAATAGAGGCGCACAGGATGCCCAGCACGCCGCCCTCTGCGCAGGAGGGCACCATGCCGGGAGGCGGCGGCTCGGGGTACAGATCGCGGTAATTCAGGCCGAGCCCGTCGGGCGCGTCCTCCCAGAAAACCGATACCTGGCCCTCGAAACGGTAGATGGAACCCCACACATACGGCTTGTGCGCGAGCACCGCGGCGTCGTTGACCAAGTAGCGGGTCGCGAAGTTGTCGGTGCCGTCCAGGATCAGGTCGTACTGCTGGAACAGGTTGACCGCGTTATCCGGGTCCAACCGCAGCTCATGGAGCCGCACCTCGACGAGCGGATTGATCTCCAACACCGAATCCCGCGCGCTCTGAGCCTTGGACCTGCCGATATCGGACTGGCCGTGGATGATCTGACGCTGCAGGTTGGACTCGTCGACCACGTCGAACTCGACGATGCCGATCGTGCCGACGCCCGCAGCGGCCAAGTAGAGCAGCGTCGGGGATCCAAGGCCACCGGCGCCGATGACGAGCACCTTGGCGTTCTTGAGGCGTTTCTGCCCGTCCACGCCAAGGTCGGGAATGATGAGATGCCGGCTGTACCGGGCGACTTCTTCGCGGGTCAGTTCCGCGGCGGGACTTACCAACGGCGGCAATGTGGGCACCGTGACTCCTGGGGTGGTGTGAGGGCTACAGCTGCATCAACAGTATCGGGATGCCAACCCTTCCCGGAGTCAGGACCGGCGCCGCTACGGAATCGGATACGGCCAGGGGTTGGTGCGGCAGGTCTTACCGTCGGGCTTGATCGAGTCGGGATCGAACTTCGCCGCGACGTCATTGCTGGTGCTGAACGTCTGCTGCATCATCACCGGCGCCAACTGCTGATCTTGCTCGCAGGGCTCATGGCTGCGGTAGCCGATGGCGTGGCCGACCTCGTGGTTGATGACGTACTGGCGATAGGAGGTGATATCGCCCTGGAACGGCACCGCGCCGCGCACCCAGCGCGCCTCGTTGATGAAAACACGCTGCTCGCCGTTCTCGCCATATCGTGGGTTGTAGCAAGAGGATTCGAGCTGAATCTCGTACCCACAACCCTCCCGGACGCTGTCTGGCGAGGTCAGCGAGATACGAAAATCGGGAGTGCCGGAATCGACTCGGATGAACGCGAATTGGGGATTGTGCGTCCAGCTCTTCTGGCTGGCCAAGGTCTGCGTAGCCATCCGCGCGAATGCCTCATCGCCACCGAAACCCATTGTGTCGACGCCGTCCTCGACCTCGATGGTGTAGGAGAAGACCTTTGCGGCGCCCTGTCCAACCTGGGGCGTGGTGCCCGGCACTATGTGCCACGTCTTTGCACCCTGAGCAGTGAAGGGTTCCCCCTCCGGCAGCACCCCGTCGGGCAGGCTCGCGTCGAATTGCGTCAGGCCTTTGGGCGGCGCGCCGATGATCGCGTCGCCCAGTGCTCCGATCGAGGGCGGATCGGCCACCGGCTCGTTGGGGCCGTCGGCGCCTCCGTGCACATGTTCACGCTGCGTGACGGTCTGGTACCCAACGAAGACGGTCAGCGCGACCAGCAGCGGGATGGCATAGGCGCGCCATCCATAAGTCGAGATGAAACGCCCGAGCCAGGTCTGCTTGCGCCAACGTTCGCGGTCGCGCCGATCGGAGCGGACTCGTCCACTTCCCTCGGCGAGTGGATCGCGCTGGGCGCGCAGCGGCTCATAGCGTTCGGCGGACTCCTGCACCGACAGTCGGCTCATTGATGAGCCGACTGGGCGAAGAGAGTCGTCCAAGGTTTCTGGCATGGACCTACGATTATGCGCCCATTGGTGCCGGTCGTAGGTCACCGAGCAAGAATGGCATAGCGACAAGCCATCCCGCCTCGGGCACGCCGCCAGGCGCCAGGAGTACTGTCTGTAGTTCGGGTCTAAGCGGATTGAATTGCCGCTCGAGTGAGATGGCGTAGGCGACCATGTAGTCGTGTGCGCGCAGAGGATAAGGATATGCGTGATCTTGCGAATCTGGCCGGGCGTCGGGGCGCGGTGAACTCGACGGTGGCGACGCAGGATTCAACTCAGGGAAACACACGACGCAGTGGGCGGCTGCCCCGCGACGAGCGGCGCGGGCAGTTGGTCGGGTCTGCCAGCGAGATATTCGTCGACCGCGGCTACCACGCCGCCGGCATGGACGAGATCGCCGAACGTGCGGGCGTAAGTAAACCCGTTCTCTACCAACACTTTCCGAGCAAGCTGGAGCTGTACCTGGCCGTGCTGAACAAGCACGCCGACAATCTGGTCTCCAGTGTGCGACAGGCGCTACGCACCACCACCGACAACCGTCAGCGGCTACGCGCGGCCGTGATGGCATTCTTCGATTTCGTCGAGCACGACAGCCAGGGCTACCGACTGATATTCGAAAACGATTTAGTAGGCGTCCCCCAGGTCACCGAGCGGGTCGAGGGCGCCATCAGCGCCTGCACCGATGCGGTATTCGACCTGGTCAGCCATGATTCCGGGCTGGATCCCCACCATGCCCGCATGGTGGCCGTCGGCCTAGTGGGGATCAGCCAAGTCAGCGCGCGCTACTGGCTGGACAATGAGAAGCCCATCTCCAAGGACGACGCCGTCAACGCGACCGTCGGGTTCGCCTGGGGCGGGCTCTCACATGTTCCGTTGCAGCTACACGGCTAGCCGCTGAAGCCGACGCGACGCGCGTCAGCCACACCGATTTCCACGTAGGCGATCCGGGCCGCGGCGATCAGGTACTTGCGCCCCTTCTCGTCGGTGAGTTGCAGCACATCCGACTCCTTGACCAGCGCCGCCGATACGACCTTTTCGACGTCAGCCGGGGTCTGATCGCTAGAAATGACCAGCTCGCGCGGGCTATCTGTGACACCGATCTTGATCTCCACCAGGGTACCTTCCAGGTCATTGAGCGTGTACTGCAGAGGTTAGCCGACTCCGCCTGGGCCGACACACCTCGCATGGTCGCGGCCGACCGTTGGTCACAGCAGTAACATCTGTACCAGGTTTAACATTGAGAAGAGGCGCTGATCATGGTCGGTTATCGCGGAGATTCTCGGTACTCGAACGACTACGAGCCCCACGACGATCCGTACAACTCCGAGACTGCCCCGCAGTACACGGAGTACTCGGGTCTTGACGAGGACTTCGAGTACAGGCCGCCGGGTTCCAACGAGAACTGGAAATGGGTCGCGTCGATAGCCGGGGCCGTGTTCGCGATCGCCGTGATCGCGACAGCAGTCGTGCTCAGCGGCGGCAACGGCAAACCACCCGCCGCCGCGGTCACCGCGCCGGTGCCTTCGCTGACGCCGGTGACGACCACTCCCCCGCCGCCGCCTCCGTCTGCGACGTCGTCCGCGAAACCCTCGACGACCACCGTGACGAGCACGCCCGTGCAGGAGACGCCGACCGCGGAGCCCTCCACCGAGGCACCCCCGCCCGAGCCGCCCCCGTCCAACCCGATGCTGCCGCCGGAAGGCCAGCGGCCCATCACACCTGCTGCGTTCGCGTACTACGTGACCGGTAATCAGACCCCGGGTGATCTGTTGACGATCACCTACACCGATGGCAACGGCGTGACCCGCACGGTGCTCGGCGCCTCACTCCCGTGGACGATGATCGTCACCCCGAGTCCCGGGATCACCGGTGGTTCGATCACCGCGACGAGCTTCGCCAGCCAGGTCAACTGTTCGATTACCAACAGCGCGAACCAGATGCTGGCGGTGCAGAGCAACAACGGCATCATCGCCCGCTGCGCCAAGTAGCTCCGCAGCTACCTGGTCAACATGGACAACGGCAGTGAGTTGTTCGGCAATCTGCCATGGGCCTCGCCCGGCGTTATCGGCGACTGGTCCGAGCATGACGAAGTCGAGAAGCGCCGCGAGGAAGCCGAAATCGAGCGCTACAAGTTGATGGGCTGGAACGTCAAGTGGCAGTAGGCATCAGCCGGTAGACGGCCACGCCTGGTTCACGAATCCGACTCCGCTGTCCCACAATCGATGTGGCTCGCAATGTAGGGGTACTGCGAATGCTCGCCCCAGTGCTGTAGCGCTGCGGGCGTCCCGCCGCGAGCATCGGTGATCTCCTGCGGATCGACAGCCCACCCGAAGGGAAATGGGTGGCTGCTGAAGGTGTAGCCCGCGATATACCGACACATCGCCGCGTCATCACCGACCGGCAACACGTTCTCGTAGTTCTCGCCCTTACCGTGTCGACGGCGACTCCACTCACCGGTGTCCGCGTCCCGGCTGATGTGCTCGGAATAGTCACTGTCGTACCAGTCCCAGCTCGTGGACGTGAACGTCGCGGATTGACTGAGCAACCCAACGTCAACAAGCAGCGCCGACAGACCATGCGGGGTCCAGTCGACGGGGAATCGGGCGAAAAGTACGACCCGCAGAACCGTCCGGCACGGGTATGGCTGTGCGCATGATGAACACCGTGCACCGTCTCGATCCGGGGAATGTTCATCGATCGTCATCGCTAGCAGGAAATGGTGGAGCGACACAGACTCGCCCGGATGCTTCGCCTGGTGCAAGAACAACAACAGCAGCCGCCAGAACCGGCGCGCAGACGCACCGTTCGCGAACGGCGGTATCGGCACATCGCCCATTCCCAGCCCCTACCCCAGCCCGAGGACAGCCATCCGCTCGGCATGGGCGCTCTGCAGCCGCTCAAAGAACTCGTTGAGGTTCCCCAGGCCGGCGCCACCGGACAGCACGAGGTCTGCGAGCTCGTCGTGCTGGGCCAGCACATGCTGCGCCTGGGTGATGGCCTCACCGAGCAGCCTGCGCCCCCACAGGGTGAGCCGGTTGCGCTGCTGCGAGTTGTCCTTGACCGCATCACGCACCTGCGCGATGACGAACTCCGAGTGCCCCGTAGTGCCCAACACCGACTTGAGCACCGCCGCTGACTCGCCCGGCAGCGAGTCGACAACCTCGCCATAGAAATCGGCGGCCAACGAGTCGCCGATGTACGCCTTGACCATGGCCTCCAACCAGGTGCGCGGCAGGGTCAGCGAGTGGTAGTTCTCGAGCGTCTTGACGTACGGCTCCATGGCCGCCAATACGTCAACCCCCTTGGCCTCCATCGCATCCCGAAGCACCTCGTAGTGACGCATCTGCGAGGCGGCCATGCTGGCGATGGCGATCTTGCTCGCCAAGTCGGGTGCCATCTTGGACTCGTCGGTCAACCGGTAGAAGGCCGAGACCTCGCCGTACGCGATCACCGCGAACAGCTGATTGACACCGGGAGGATCGACGTCCGTCGATGAGGCCCCCGCAGGCGGGAGGGAACCCCAGCTTGCGCGAAGTGAATCGGGCTCAGTCATGCCTGGAACTCTAGTCGGGCCCCCGGTCGAGAACACCGATCCGCGCGGCAAACCATGGCGAATCGGAAAATCGCAGCTCACCCGCTACCATGGAGGCGGGACTACCGCCCTGACCATGAAGTACACAGGAGTTCTCCCACAGGAAATGTGCGTGCACGTGCCGCCTTCGCCGATTGACGCGAGCCCGGCCCCTTGGAATCTTTAGGAATCCGACCTACCGATCGTGCGCGCTGAGCGAAACACGAAAGGCACGTACCCAAAACCATGAGTCATATCGAACACACCTTTGCCCAACTCGGCGTCCGCGACGAGATAGTCCGGGCCCTCAGCGAGGTCGGGATCGAGCACCCGTTCGCCATCCAGGAGCTCACCCTGCCCCTCGCCCTCGGTGGCGCCGACCTCATCGGCCAGGCCCGTACCGGTATGGGCAAGACCTACGCCTTCGGTGTCCCGATGCTGCACCGCATCGCCACCGGTGTCGAGGACCGGCCGCTCAACGGCACCCCCCGCGCCCTGGTCGTCGTGCCTACGCGCGAGCTGTGCATCCAGGTCTTCGACGACCTCACCAAGGCGGCCAAGTACCTGTCGGCGGGCGACCGTGACTTCAGCGTCGTCTCCATCTACGGCGGTCGGCCGTACGAGGCACAGATCGCGTCGCTGCGTGCCGGCGCCGACGTCGTTATCGGCACCCCCGGACGTCTCCTGGACCTCGCGCAGCAGGGCCACCTGCAATTGGGCGGTCTGGCCATGCTCGTTCTGGATGAGGCCGACGAGATGCTGGATCTGGGCTTCCTGCCTGATATCGAGCGAATTCTGGCGCTGGCGCCATCCGCCGAGTCGGGTCGCCAGTCGATGCTGTTCTCGGCGACGATGCCCGATGCGATCATCACGCTGGCCCGCACCTTCATGAATCGCCCGGTCCATATCCGGGCCGAGGCTCCCCACTCATCGTCGGTGCACGACTCGACCGAGCAGTTCGTGTACCGGGCACACGCCCTGGACAAGATCGAGCTGGTCAGCCGCATCCTGCAGGCGGATGGCCGCGGTGCCACGATGGTCTTCACCCGTACCAAGCGAACCGCACAGAAGGTTTCCGACGAGCTGGCCGAGCGCGGTTTCGCCGTCGGTGCCGTGCACGGCGACCTTGGTCAGATCGCCCGCGAAAAAGCCTTGACCTCCTTCCGCTCCGGTGAGATCAGCGTGCTGGTGGCCACCGACGTGGCCGCGCGCGGTATCGACATCGACGATGTCACCCACGTCATCAACTACCAGTGCCCCGAGGACGACAAGACCTACGTGCACCGCATTGGACGCACGGGGCGCGCCGGGCGCACCGGTATCGCGGTCACTCTTGTCGACTGGGACGACATCGCGCGCTGGCAGCTGATCGACAAGGCGCTCGGCCTCGCCGTGCCCGATCCGGACGAAACCTATTCCACCTCACCGCATTTGTTCACCGAGCTGAACATCCCGACCGACGTCACCGGTTCCGTCGGCGAGAAGTTCTCCGGCGGGCCGAAGCGCCGCGCACCGCGGGTCGAGCGGGCCGAGGGCGACAAGCCCAAGCGCACCCGCACCCGGCGTCGCACCCGCGCCGGTGAGCCCGCCGAGGGTTCAGCCACCGAAGCACCAGCTCCGGTGGCCACCGCTGACGGTGACCAGGCTGCTCCTGCCCGCCGTCGTAGGCGGCGGCGCCCGGCCGCGACCACCGCCTCGGCGTGATCGCGCCGGAGCGGCGCACCCGGGCCGACATCATTGCCGCGGCGGTGATTGCCGTCGTGGTCGCCGTCACCGGCACAACGATCTGGTGGACCAGCGATGCCCGCGCTACCGTCAGCCACCCCGCCGCCGGGGACATCAAACGTCCGATGAGCGCCAGCCGGGTTCCCGACTCGGTGCGCGAGCTGTGGTCGACCGCGAGCGTGGCCACCAAGGGCCCCGTCATCGCCAGTGGTGCGATCGTCAGCGCCGACGGGCACGACGTGGTGGCCCATGATCCGGTGACCGGTGCGCAGCTGTGGTCGTACGCCCGCCGCAACCTAGATCTGTGCGGCGCGATCGGCTTCATCGATGACGCGGTGGCGGTCTACCGCGACGCACGCGGATGCGGTCAGGTCACCATGATCGACGGGCAGACCGGTCGACGAGGTCCGTTGCGCAGCAGTCCCAATGACGCGAAGGTGTCGCTGTCGACCGACGGCACCTATGTGCTGGCGCTCGGCAGCACGCGGCTCGAACTGTGGCGTTCGGACATGGTGCGCACCCTCGAGTACGGCCGCGTCGTCGCACCCTTGAATCCCAACAGTCAGCCGCGGGTGGACTGCACACTGAAGTCCGGCGCGGTCGGGGCAAGCGTGCTCGCGGTGTTGGAAACCTGCCCCCAGGACCCCACGTTGCGGCTGACATTGCAGAAGCCGACGCCCAAGGACAACGACAAGCCGGAGGAGCTCTACTCGGCGGTGCTGCCCGGGGTGGAACGCGGTTCCGCGGCCAAGGTCCTCGCGGTCGCGGACACCCGCTCGGCCGTCTACCTGCCGGGCACCCACAACGAGCTGGTGGTGTTCGACGACCGCGGGATGCGTGTCGGCGCGACGGTGCTGCCGGGCGAGATCGCCCAGACCAATGCCGCCGCCCAGGCCGGCGATGTCATCACGTGGTGGACAGGCAATCAGGTGCTGGTCCTCAGCGCCTCCGATCTGTCCTACAGATTCGTGCTGCCCACCACCAAAAGGCCCTTGGGGCCGGGCACGAACATGGCGGGTGAGCTCGTAGTCCCCGTCGAGGGCGGCATCGACGTCTTCAACATGACCACCGGCGAGTTCCGCAAGTCCATTGCGGTGCATCGTGACCCGACCGACGAAAAGAGCCCCGTCATCAGCGCCGTCGTCGGCAACACGCTGGTGGAACAGCGCGGTTCACGAATCTTCGCGCTGGGCTGACAGAGCGCCACGACCCGCTTGCGCCACCGCATCCGCGAACGCCCTGAAGGGTGCTTGCCGAAGGTGTTTGGGCACTCCCGGAGCCTCCGGGTGCCACTGGATCGCAAGGACCCATCCGGTTTCCGATTCGAAGGCTTCGATGACGCCGTCGTCCGCCCATGCCGTCGTCACCAGGCCCGCTCCCAGGGATGCCATTGCCTGATGGTGAGCGGACGCGACGACGAGCTCGTCGACTCCGTACGCGGCACGCACGCGGGTATCAGGCGCGAGACGCACCGGGTGCCAGGAGAACACCGCTGCACCGTGGTCCACTGACCCTGCAGCCAGATCCACCTGCAGATCTCCGCCGTAGGCGACGTTGAGCACTTGGGCACCACGGCAGATGCCCAGTATCGGCAGCTGTACATCGCGCGCCCTGACGGTCAGCGCGAAGTCCAGGTGATCCTGCTCGTCGTTGACGTCGTACACGGCCGCCGTCGATGTGCAGCCGTACCGACGCGGATTGACGTCTCCCCCGCCCGGCAACAGCACACCACCCACACCTTCTAGCGGGTAGTCCGGATCATCCGTCACGATCGGTGTGAGCCCGACATCCTCGGCCAGCGCCACGATCAGGTCGAACAAGCGATTCGCCGCCACGATCCGCGGATCCGCACCGGTCGACAGTCTCCGGGGCACCACGACGGCCAAAGGATCGGTCATCGTCAGAAGTATCCACTGTTAGGCGGGAGTGTGCCGTTCACGACGTAATCGCCCGTCGCCCATGCCTTGTAGGCAAGGGGGTTGTGGCTGGCTACGGTCCGCACGTTCCGCCAATGCCGATCGAGGTTGAGCGCACGTGACGTGGCGGAGGCACCCCCGGTATCGAAAAGTCGTTGCGCGGCGTCCAAGGTGAGGCGCTCGGCCACCAACTGCGCCTTGGCCACCTCTACCGCGGCGGCGCCGATCACCGTCTGGTCATCGGTCCGGCCGTCATCCACCACGCCATCGAGCGTGCGTGCGGCATCAACGGTCACGGCACTGGCCGCCGACGTCCATGCCGCGATCTCCCCCACCGCCTGCAGCACGAACGGATCTTCGGCGGCGACCCGTCCCAGCGAGTGCGCGGCGGGACGCGCCTTGTTGCGCACATACCAAATCGCATCGCGAAGAACACCTTTGGCGATTCCCACGGCAACCGCCGTTAGGTACAGCTGAAGAAATGTCTGGCTGTGCGCCAAACGATGATCCTCGGGTACCAGCGAAATCTCATCCTCGTACACCAGAACCGACTCGAAAGTCGTTGCACCACTGGCTGTCAGGCGCTGACCGAACCCATCCCAATCATCGTGCAGACCCACGCCTTCGCGGTCGGCCGGGATGATCGCATGCACCTCACGTCCGTCTTCCTGTTTCGCCGATACCGCGATCAGGTCCGAGTACAGGGTTCCCGTCGAGTAGAACTTCTTGCCGTCCAGTCGGTACCGGCCCTCTCCGCTGGACTGCAAGGTGGTTCCTAATGACGCCGGACTAGGGCCCACCGTCTCGGTGATCGCATTCCCGACGACCCTTCCGGCGAGAATCTCCGGGAACCATCGGGTCCGGGTGGCGTCATCTCCACGATTGCCCAGCAGTCGCTCCACGAACCCGAAATGAGCACGCAGCGCCTGTGCCACATTCGAACTCGAGGAAGCGATGTCGATCACGGTCTCGATCACATCCACGATGGAGCCACCCGGGCCGCCGTATTCAACCGGCACCCGCAGGGCAAGCACACCCGTGTCCGCGATCGCACGCACCGATTCGTGGTGCAGCGTCCTGTCCAGCTCGTACGACGCGTCCTCGCTTCCGAGGTCTGACAGGACCGGGCGCAGTTGGTTGCGCCGGTCGACGATGGTTCCGCCCACCAATTCCGTTGCAGTCATTGACTTCCTCTTCCCGCGTTACTTGAGCAGCGGCAGGACATACGCGGCGAACCGCTCCATTTCTGCCTCCAGCGGCTGGAACTGCAGCATGAATAAATTGATGCCGGCATCCGCGAACTGATCGATCCTGCGTGCCACGTCCTCGTAACCACCGACCAGGCCCGCTAGCGTGCCGCCATTGGTGCCCACCCGGGACTGACCCTCATGCACTTTCAGCATCGCGGTCGCCGGATCGGCCCCCGTGGTGCGATCCCGCTGACCCGATCCACTGACAAGGCCCTGCAGGTAATCGAGCTCCCGCTGCGCCTCCTGCGTGGTCGGCCGTGCGATGACAAACGCAGACAGGCCGAACTCCAGTGGGGCTCTGCCATTCCGCTCTCGTGCGCGCATGTCGTCGATGATCTTCTCGGCATCGGCCAGCGGACGCCCATTGAGGAAGAACACATCCGAGTGGGAGGCCGCGAGCTGGCGCGCGGGTTCCGATTCTCCCCCGAGATACACGCGAGGGCGACGTTCCGGAACGGGGCGCAGCCGGGCGCCCGCACCCACGAGTTCGGTCCCGTCGGCGGCCGGCGCACCCTCCCAGAGAGAGCCGACGGCCTCGAGCCATTCTCGCGAATACGCATAGCGTTCGTCGTGATCGGCCTCGACGCCGATCGCCGCCAACTCAGGCAGAAACCAGCCGCTGACGAGGTTGACCGCCAACCGCTGCGCGGCGATGTCCTGGATATTGGCGGCCACCTTCGCGAACACCAACGGATTGAACAGTAGGGGTTTGATGGCCCCGATCAGCTCGATGCGGCTGGTCGCCTCCGCCACTCCTGCCAGTGTCGACCATGTCTCCAGCACGTCGTGTTCCGTATCGCCGGGATGCAGCACATGCTGCGCGACAAGTGTCGAGTCGAAGCCCAGCTCCTCGGCGCGCACCACCAGGTCCCGTGTACGGCGATAACTCGCATCGGGCCTCTCATCGGGATGCGTTCTGGCGCCCCAGGTTCCGTATACCGGCGCCCAGACACCGAACCGCGGTCGGGTGATCGTGGTCATGAGTTGGCTAGGTAGCGACGGAGTTCCCAGTTACTAACCGTGCCCGAGTACTCATCCCATTCGCTTTGCGCGATCTCGGCGAAATCGTGCACCGAGTCGGCACCGAGGATCTCAAGGATCGCGTCATCGCTCTTGGCCAACGCGATGGCCACGCTCAACGACTGTGGCAGGCGCACTCCCACCTCGTAGAGATTTCCGGTGAGCGGCTCCGGCGGCTCGTGCCGCGCCTCCAGACCGGCGATCACCGCGGCCAGCGCCGAGGCGATGAGCCAGTAAGGATTTGCGTCCGATGCGCCGGTCCGCAGCTCGATACGGGTCGCATCCGGGGAAGCTTCGAGCAGCGAACGCACCGAGGACGTGCGGTTGTCCCGGCTCCACGTCAACGTCGCTGGAGCGAACGATCCGGGAACGTAGCGCCGATAGGCGTTCACCGAATGTGCGCCGAACAACGTGATCGACGGAAGATGTTCTAGCAGGCCGGCAATGGCGTACCGGCCGACCTCAGTTTCGGCTCCGGCCTCCGTCGCGAAGGCCGGCTCTCCGTCACACCACAAGGAGATGTGCAGGTGCGCCGAGCTACCGGAGTGTTCCGAGAACGGTTTGGGCATGAAACTCGCGATCTTGCCGTTACGGCGCGCGACCTCCTTAGCCGCGTACTTCAGGCGCGCACTGTCGTCAGCTGCGGACAACGCATCGGTGTAGATCAGATTCGCCTCGACCTGACCCGGCCCGTACTCCGTCTGAATTCCCTCTAGCCTGGTGAAAGCCCGCAATGTCGAATACAGTTCGCCCAGAACCGGTTCCAAGGTATTGGCGTTCTCCAGGGAATAGGTCTGAATGGCGTCCTGGAAGGTCGACCCGTCCGGGTTCAGCAGGTAGAACTCCAGTTCGACACCGATCTTCGCGGTGTATCCCAGCTCGCCGAGCCTGCCGATCACACGGCGGAGAACAGCGCGGGGGTCCAGTCGTGACGGCGAACGATCGTGGGTGACGATATCGCAGATCACGTGTCCCACACCAGGACGCCAAGGTATTTCCTTGAACGTCGACAGATCGGGCAACGCGAAGACGTCCGGATAGCCGCTGTCCCAGTTGGTGAGCCGGAGACTCTCGATGACACGTGCGTCGGCGTTCCAGGCGAGCACACCGTCGCAGAAGCCGAAACCGGTTGTCAGTGCACGTTGCAGGAACAGATCCGCAGGGATGCGCTTACCGAGCGCATGGCCGAACTGATCGCTCCACGCAACCTCGATCTCGGTTATCTCGCCGGCGCCGATACGCCGTGCCAGTTCGGATTGATGCGTGCTCGCTTCGAGCTCACTTGTCAGTGACATCGGTTTCCTCCGTTTGAATACCGGGCGTCTGCACCGATGCCGGAACCCGGCGATGCACACGTGTGTAGCCGAGCAGCGCACCCGCCGCGAAACTCAAGGCCAGGGCGGACACCACCGCGATCGCAAGTATCGAGGAGCCGCCCACCAGATCCGGCAGGTTCGTGATGATCAGCGCAAAGAAGACAATCAGCCCTACGAGTCCCAGTGCGGGCGCAATCCGTATGCGCCACAGTGAGTATCCGTGCCGATCACGTGCGAAGTAGGTCAGCACCGCCGCACTGGTGAGTACCAGCAGTGCGAGCACTCCGACGGTGGTAATGCCGGAGAGCCAGGTGTAGTACTGGGCACCGGGGTCGAGGCCGATCAGTGCCGCCACCAGCACCACTGCCAGGATGGCCGCCGAAAGCCACAGCGATGCGATGTGCGGCGAGCCGAACCGATGATGCGGACGACCAAATCTCGTTGGCAGTAAGCCACGTACCGACAACGCGAAGAGATACCGCGACACCACGTTGTGGAACGACAGGATGCACGCGAACAGGCTCGTCACAAAGAGCACTTGGATGGTGTCGGCACCCAGCACCCCCAGATACCGATGCGCGGTGTCAACCAACATGGTGTCGCCGGAGCTCGTCGCTCGCGTCACGGCGTCCTTGTCACCCCACGCCGATATCAGCGCCCAGCTGGACACCGTATAGAACAGCCCGATGACCGCAAGGGCGATGTAGGTCGCGTAGGGAATGGTCCGGTCCGGGTCCCTGGCCTCGTCCCGGAATATCGCCGTCGCCTCGAACCCGAGGAAGGAGATGATGGCGAAGAGAAGCCCGATACCCGGTGCCCCCGAGAAGATCTCGGCTGGATCGAACACCCCTGTCGACAATCCGTGATCACCACCACGCCAGACCACGACAGCGTCGAGAACCGCCACGATGACGATCTCGGCGACCAACAGGACACTAAGCACCCGACTCGACAGTTCGATGTTTCGGTAACCGAGAAATGTGACGACGGCGAGGCCCGCGAGCGCCCATACCCCCCACGGAAGGTGCGGCCCTCCGATGAGTTCGACCAGACTGCCCAGTTGCGGACCCAGCAGACCATAGACGGCAGCTTCCATCGACGCGTAGGTCGCGACCGCCACGAAAGCCGCTCCGATCGCCGGTGGTATCCCCAGACCCAGCTGCACATAGGAGAAGAACGCGCCGGCCTCACGCACATACGGGTTCATGGCAGTAAATCCGATTGCGAAGAGCAGCAGCACCACCGTCGCGATGACGAACGTGGCCGGAAAGCCGGCTCCATTGCCGGCGGAGATGCCGAGAGGTACGGGTCCGCCGATCACCCCCAGGGGCGCGGCGGCGGCAAGCACCATGAAGACCACCGCGAGTATTCCGAGATTGCCGCGCAGGCGCCGGCCCGATTCATCGCGCGTCTCCGCCGCGCCCACGGACAGTTCGTGTTGTGCCTTCACTGACAGATCCCAACGTCGACCTAATTATCTTGAACAGGAACGATATTGGGAGTGGCCACCGCAGCCCAGCGGACAGTACTCATTGGCTCACCGGAAGTAACATTCGGTAACAGAAGCGGTGCCCGGCCCCATCCTCGATCGGTACGCTGAGCCCATGGCGACAGTCCGATCACTTCGCGGTGCGGGAACGGTGCTTCGCGTGGGAGCAACTCCGGTTCCGCACGCGGAGATCCTCGACCATGTTCGCGATGATCTTGCCCGCGTGGACGTCGACCTGCATATCGAAGTATTCGAGACGTTCGACGAGCCGAATCGTGCGCTGGTGCGCAAGAATATCGACGCCAACTTCTTTCAATATCTGCCATTTCTGCAGGAGTTCAACCGATCGACCGGAAACCATCTGGTCGCGGTAACCGCCGTGCATATCGAACCGTTTGCGCTCTATTCGCAGTCCATCGACACCATCGACGCAATCCCCGAATACGCCGAGGTGGCACTGCCGGGCGATCCGGTCAATGCGGCGCGGGCTCTGCGCATTCTGCACGACCAGAATCTCATCACCTTGGAGCACGATGAGATGCGGACGCCCACAATCGAATCGATTGCAGACAATCCTAGGCAACTGCTATTCAAACAGATCGCCAGCGCGCATCTCACCGACGTACTCAACGACTTCGATGTGGTATTCCTCTTCGGCAACTACGCAATGGATCGACAGATCGACCTCACGTCAGCTCTGCACTGCGATACGGCGAATCCGGATTTCGCCGAGTACCTTGTCGCCCGGCCCGACAACGCCGACAGTCGCCCCATTTCGCTGTTGGCTTCGGCCCTCAACTCGGACGCCGTCCGGACGTTTCTGGCGCGCGCATACGGCACTCGTGTGGCCGCAGCGTTCTGATCGTTATGCCGAACGGATCGGGCGCTGGCCGCGGAACCGTGTCGACGGATGCGGATCGAATCGATAGCCCTTGCCACGCACCGTCGTCATCGTCATTGCGTGTCGGCCCAGCTTTACCCGGATGCGACGAACGTGAGTATCGATGGTCCGCAGCGAGGCGAACTCATTATCCCAGACATTCTCGATGAGCTCGGCGCGCGAGACAATCCGCCGCGGATGCTGGGCAAGGTAGGCAAGAAGTTCGAACTCCTTGTACGCCAGCCCTATCAGCTCACCCTCGACCATGACCTGGCGGGTGAGCCGGTCGATGCTCAGGCCCACTGTCGGCACCGGGGCGGGGCCGGCAACAGCGCCGGCGATGACAGTCTTGGCGACCTTCACCTCGGACATCCGGTACCGCAGGTATTCACCGAATTCGTCCATCAGCGCGACGGCGCGATCACGCACGTCCGCCGGAAATTCGGGAATCTCCACCACTAGGACCGCCCTCGTCGCCGCATCGCTCCGGCCTTGATACATCTGCGCTCCTCGCAACTCTCCGCGGCAGCAAGCTTGCGGAATGAGGCGATTCAGATCCACGGTTAGCGTCAGTCTGAATCGAACGCGCAGTGAAATCAGTCGACGGGCGGGGTGAAGGTCGGCATGGCCTTGCCGCTCTTCCAGTGCTTGACCAGGCTCTGCGCCAGCTCGCGATAGGCCAGCGCACCCTTGTTCTTGCGGCCCGCCAGCACTGAGGCACCCGAGGCACTCGCCTCGGCGAACCGCACAGTCCTGGGGATCGGCGGAGCCAGCACCGGGAGCTCGTAGCGATCGGCCACGTCCAACAGCACATCGCGACTGTGCGTGGTCCGCGAGTCGTACAGCGTGGGCAGCGCGCCCAGCAGCGTCAGCCCGGGGTTGGTGATCTGCTGAACATCGGTGACCGTCCGCAGAAACTGGCCGACACCTCGATGCGCCAGTGTCTCGCACTGCAGTGGCACCATGACCGAGTCGGCCGCCGTCAAACCATTCAGTGTCAGCACGCCCAGCGAGGGCGGGCAGTCGATGATCACCACGTCGAACTCGTCCCCCAGCGATTCGAGCGCCCGTTTCAGCGCGTATTCGCGGCCGGCGCGCATCAACAGCATCGCCTCGGCACCGGCCAGGTCGATGTTCGCGGGCAGTAGCGTCAGATCTTCACGGGTAGTAAGCAGCGCTTCCTTGATATCGGCCTGCCCCAGCAGCACCTCGTGCACCGAGAGCCCCAGCCGGTCCGGATCCTGCCCGAGCGAGAACGTCAGGCAGCCCTGCGGATCCAGGTCGACCAGTAGAACCTTCTTACCGGCCTGCGCCAACGCCGCACCCAGCGACGCGACCGTCGTGGTCTTGGCCACCCCACCCTTTTGATTGGCTACCGCCAGCACCCGCGATGAGCCGCTTGGGCGAAGAACGTCCCGGTTAGTCACGCCCACATACTGGCATGCCGAACACAATCACGACGGAAGTCGGTACGGCACAATCAACCTGTGTCTGCCCCCATTCCCGACGGTCTTCGCGCGAGCGGCTCATCCCAGCACCGAATGTTGTTGCTACGTCACGGTGAAACCGAGTGGTCAAAAATCGGCAGACATACCGGGCGCACCGACCTTGATCTCACCGAAATCGGTCGCGCCCAGGCTGTTGCGGCTCGCGAGGTGCTCAAGGATCTCGATCTGAATGACCCGCTGGTGCTGAGCAGCCCGCGCCGACGCGCGATTCAGACGGCCGAACTGGCCGGACTGAACGTCGCCGAGGTCTGGGACGATCTGGCCGAATGGGATTACGGCGAGTACGAGGGTCTGACCACGCCACAGATCCGCGTGAACGACCCGGGCTGGCTGGTCTGGACGCACGGCTGCCCCGGCGGCGAGTCCGTGACACAGGTACAGGCCCGAGCCGACCGGGTGATCGCGAAGATCACCACTGACCTCGCCCAACGCGATGTGCTGCTGGTGGGCCATGGCCACTTCTCGCGCGCTCTGATGACCCGGTGGATCGATCTGCCTCTCGAAGAGGGCACTCGACTCGGCATGGCCACGGCCTCCGTCGCCGTAGGCGGTCATGAGCACGGCCAGCGCCAGGTGGCCGCGCTTGGCCTGACCGGGTATCAGCACCCGGTACCGTCAAGCTGACATGACGGCCACCGACTCCCCCGCGCACCCACATTTCGTGATGTCGCGGGCGGCCGATGCGCTGTACGCGTATGGCCGGGACACCACCTACGACGACGTCTCCAGCGCGGCGGAAGCCTTACGCAGCGGTCGTCATCACATGCTGGTTGGCGCTCTTCCTTTTGACACCACTGAACCCGCGGCGCTGACGGTTCCGGTCACGGTTCAACGCGGACAGCCCCAAGAGTTCTACGGCACCATGCCGAATATCCATGTGACACAACAGATACCGGAGCCGTCTGAGCATCTGCGGCGGGTCACCGAGGCGGTCGAGGTGCTCCGCGACAGTGGCGCAGGACTATCCAAGGTTGTCCTGGCACGTGTGCTGGAACTGCGGGCCGACGCACCCGTGGACCCGTTGGTACTGACGCATCGGTTGATCCGAAACGACCCCGATGCCAACAGCTTTTGCGTGGACCTCTCCCCAGCTGGTGACCGATTCCGCGGGCACACCATGGTGGGCTGCAGTCCAGAATTGTTGGTGGAACGCCGTGGAGACATGGTGATCTGTCACCCCTTCGCCGGTTCCGCCCCGCGGTCCAATGACCCGTCTCTGGATCGGCGGACGGGCGAAGACCTGGCGGGCTCACACAAGAACCGTCACGAGCACTCGGTGGTGATCGATCAGCTGCGTGAGGATCTCGCGTCCTTGTGCGTCGACGTGCAGGTGCCACCGGAACCGACGCTGAGCCGTACCGCCGCGCTCTGGCATCTCAGCACCGCCATCAGCGCTCGCCTACGTCAAAGCTCAACCACGGCACTTGATTTGGCCCTGGCCTTGCATCCCACTCCCGCGGTGTGCGGCACCCCCACCAAGGCGGCGGCCGACCTGATCGCGCGCATCGAGGGCGATCGCGGATTCTATGCGGGCGCGGTCGGGTGGTGCGACGGCAACGGGGACGGTCGGTGGGCCGTCTCGATCCGTTGTGCCGAACTGTCCGCCGACCGCACCGCGATCCGCGCCTACGCTGGCGGCGGCCTCGTCGCAGAATCGGACCCCCAGGACGAACTATCCGAGACCACCGTCAAATTCCGGACCGTATTGGCAGGGTTAGGAGCCGAAATTGAGTGACACCCAGGTTCGCCACGCCACCGAAGCCGACGTGCCCGCCATCGTCGGACTCATCGAGGATCTCGCGGAGTACGAGAGCGCACGCGAGGAATGCCTTATCACCCCGGAACAACTGCGCAAGGCGCTATTCGGTTCGAATCCAGCCCTTTTCGCCCACGTAGCCGAGGCCGATGGCGTGGTCTGCGGTACCGCGGTGTGGTTCCTGAATTTCTCGACCTGGACCGGACACCATGGCATCTACCTTGAGGATCTGTACGTCAAGCCCGAGCAGCGCGGCACCGGGCTAGGTAAGGCGTTATTGTCGGCGCTGGCCGCCGAATGCGTAGCCAACGGCTATACCCGGCTGGATTGGGCTGTGTTGGACTGGAATACACCGTCCATCAAGTTCTACGACTCGATCGGCGCCAATCCACAATCGGATTGGATTACCTACCGGCTGCAAGGCCCGGCATTGGCGGAGCTGGCCTCGGACCGCTGACGCTAGTCCGATCGGTCGGTACCGGCCTCGTCACCACTGGCCCACATCTGAGCGGTGGGACTGAACAAGAACACCAGCGCGGCGACCGCGACAATCGCGATGGGTACCCCCAGAGCGAGCCGATGCGACCCCACAGCCGCGTACCAGGCCACGGGTAGCAGCAGCAGCTGCATCATCACCGCGATCCCCCGGCCCCAGCGCTTCCCCGCGACAAGCGCCAGGCCCGCCGCAAGCACGGCGGTGCCGAATATGGCGAACCACGCGGCCGTGCCGTACCCGTTGACCACATGCTGATCGGCGCCGCTGGCCGCCCGCACCACCAGGACCAGCGCGATCACCAATCCCACCGCACCTTCACCGGCAACGATCATTCCGGCGCGGCGAACAGTGTGCGGAACAGCTGTGGTCACCGGGCAAGCCTATGTGGCCTCATCCCGGCAGTGATGAGCAGCTTGCGTGAAGAACATCCGACTAGGCTCATGCCCCGTGCGTGCGGTCCTCATCGTGAATCCCAATGCCACCTCGACAACGGCGGCCGGGCGTGACCTGTTGGCTCATGCGCTGGAAAGTCGTGTCCAGCTACAGGTTCTGCACACCGACCATCGCGGACATGCCAGCGAGCTGGCCCGTCGCGCGGCCGACGAGGGGGCGGCGGTCATCGTTGTGCACGGTGGCGACGGCACCGTCAGCGAAGTGGTGAACGGGCTACTTGGGCGGCCGGGCCACCCAGCGCCGGGTCCACTGCCCGCGATCGCGGTGGTGCCTGGCGGTTCTGCCAATGTGTTCGCCCGAACGCTGGGCATGTCCGCCGACCCCGCTCAGGCCACCAATCAAGTCGTCGATCTGCTCGACGAACATCGCCGCGAGCAGCGGCGATGGCGCCGCATCGCCCTTGGGCACTGCGGCGAGCGCTGGTTCATCTTCAACGCGGGGATGGGCCTGGATGGCGACGTGGTGGCCGCGATGGAGGCCCACCGCAACAAGGGCAAGCAAGTCACGGCAGGGCGCTACGTCACGCGCGCGGTATTGAGTTTCTTTCGCGCCGCCCGGCGCCAGCCGACGCTGACCGTTGAGCTGCCCGGCCATGAGCCGCAGTCGGGTGTCCACTTCGCCTTCATCAGCAATTCCAACCCGTGGACGTACGCCAACGAGCGCGCCATCTGGACCAATCCGGGCACGGGCTTCGAGAGCGGCCTGGGTGTCTTCGCGTCCAAGAGCATGAACGTGCTGGCGAACCTCCTCCTGGTGCGCCACATGGTGGGAGCACCGCGCCCCGACCGACCAGCGGGCCAGCACCTGCTGCGCGAGGACGACGTCGCGTGGGTGCGTGTGCACGCGACGGCGCCGATCGCCACGCAGGTCGACGGCGATTTCCTCGGGATGCGCAGTGATCTGACCTTCACCGCCGTACCCGACGTTTTGGACGTGGTAGCCCCGGCAAAACCCGTCGGCGCCCCATCCTGAGACTTACCCAGAGCGCAATAGTGTTGAGCGCCAGCCCGTTCCAGGTACAGCCGGCTCACAGGCGCAGCGCGGCGCACGTCACATTCTGATCAGATCGGATGTACTACTTCACGTAGTCGAGTCTCGCCGGGCGGTGATGTTACTCACGAGTAGCGCCATGCCACCTGGGAAAATGGGGGAATCTCGCCAGATTCAAGGCGCAGACCGCTTAAGTGTAGTACAAACGAATGTGGCGTCTGCAGACACCACCCCCGAGTGAGATTGACCACGTGTTAACTCACGCTATTGACTTCTGCTGAGCTTGTGAAACGATCGGAAGCAACAGTGCAGAAACATTTGGTACGCACGCGTTAACA
>Ga0265327_10001707_pt1 | contig 26237 bp, 24 predicted proteins | sample 41621metaG_FD_202089 | JGI IMG/M metagenome (GOLD analysis project Ga0265327, IMG submission 202089) | Rhizosphere microbial communities from Carex aquatilis grown in University of Washington, Seatle, WA, United States - 4-16-21 metaG | ecosystem: Host-associated > Plants > Roots > Rhizosphere...
AGATTTCGCCAACGGGAATTTGCTGGATTTCGGGGGGTGAACCCGCCGAATCCGGCAATTCGCCATTACTTGCCAGCCCGCCGGAACCCAGGCGGACGGCGGCGCTCAGCCTATTTCACGGACGACGAAATAGCCGTTAGCAAAGATTGCCAACCTGGGTATCATGCTGACGACAATGGGAGATTCGCCATGCCCACCAGAAATGTCAATCTGACCGACGATCAGGATGCCTTTGTCGAGAGGATGGTCAAGGCTGGTAAGTACCAAAATGCCAGTGAAGCCGTACGCGATGCCGTGCGTGGATTGCAGCAGCGCTGGAACGAAGACGAACTGAAACTCGCCGTGCTGCGCCAGCAGATCGCGGCGGGTGTTGACGCTTTGGATCGAGGCGACTTTACCGAGATTGGCGACGCCGACCTCGACGCGGCCCTCGATACGTTCGCCTCCAATTAAAGCCCGGCAATTGATGGCGCGTTATCGTCTTTCTGGCCCGGCGAAAGCGGATATCTCCTCCATCCTGCGGACAAGCGAGATGCGGTACGGCATGGACGCGCGCATCCGCTATCGCGGGCTATTGACGGCGGCGCTGCGGCGGATCGCGGCCGATCCACAAGGGCGGCCGACCATGGACCGAAGCGAACTCTTTGTCGGACTGCGAAGCCTGCACATCCGTCATAGCCGCAACGAAAGCCGCGAGGTTCCCGTCGGCGCCCCGGTCCACGTGATCTTCTATCGCGCCCTGGAACACGACATTGTCGAGATTGTGCGCGTGCTGCACGACAGGATGGAGCCGAGCCGGCATGTCGGATCGGGAGACGAAACCGCCGAAACGAATGGTGAGCGGCACCCACCCTGAACTGGCTTTCCCGCGATCGGGAGGTCCCGGCCGCCAATGCGGCCCCGCGCCCTACTCCGCCGCCGGTTTGACGTTGCGATAAATCTCGGCGCCGTCACGCACGAACTTTTCGCTCATCTCGGCCATGCCGGCCTCGGCGGCGGCGATGTCGCGCACCTCCTGGCTGATCTTGTAGGCGCAGAATTTCGGCCCGCACATCGAGCAGAAATGGGCCAGCTTGGCGCCCTCGGCCGGCAGCGTCTGGTCGTGGAACTCCAGCGCCTTCTCGGGGTCGAGGCCCAGGTGGAACTGGTCCTTCCAGCGGAAGCCGAACCGGGCGCGGGACAGCGCATCGTCCCGAAGGCGTGCCGCCGGGTGGCCCTTGGCCAGATCGGCGGCGTGGGCGGCCAGCTTGTAGGTGACGACGCCGACGCGCACGTCCTCACGGTCGGGCAGGCCCAGATGCTCCTTGGGGGTGACGTAGCAAAGCATGGCGGTGCCGAACCAGCCGATCATGGCGGCGCCGATGGCCGAGGTGATGTGGTCGTAGCCGGGCGCGATGTCGGTGACCAGCGGCCCCAGGGTGTAGAAGGGCGCCTCGCCGCACAGCTTCAGCTGCTTCTCCATGTTGACCTTGATCTTGTGCATCGGCACATGGCCGGGGCCCTCGATGATCACCTGGCAATCGTGCTTCCAGGCGATCTTGGTCAACTCGCCCAGCGTCTCCAACTCGGCGAACTGGGCGGCGTCGTTGGCGTCGGCGGTCGAGCCGGGGCGCAAGCCGTCGCCCAGCGAAAAGGCGACGTCATAGGCCCGCAGGATTTCGCAGATGTCCTCGAAATGGGTGTAGAGGAAGCTTTCCTGGTGATGGGCCAGGCACCATTTGGCCATGATCGAACCGCCGCGGCTGACGATACCGGTGACCCGGTTGGCGGTCAGCGGAATGGTGGACAGGCGGATGCCGGCATGGATGGTGAAGTAATCGACGCCCTGCTCGCATTGCTCGATCAGGGTGTCGCGGAAGACCTCCCAGGTCAGGTCCTCGGCCTTGCCGTCGACCTTCTCCAGCGCCTGATAGATCGGCACCGTGCCGATGGGGACCGGGCTGTTCCTGATGATCCATTCGCGGGTGGCGTGGATATGCTTGCCGGTCGACAGGTCCATGACGGTGTCGGCGCCCCAGCGGATCGACCACACCATCTTCTCGACCTCCTCGCCCACCGACGAGGCCACGGCCGAATTGCCGATGTTCGAGTTGATCTTGGTCAGGAAGTTGCGGCCGATGATCATCGGCTCGGCTTCCGGGTGGTTGATGTTGGCCGGCAGGATGGCGCGGCCGCGCGCGATCTCGTCGCGGACGAATTCAGGCGTCACCACGTCGGGAATCTCGGCGCCGAAATCCTCGCCGTCGCGGATGGCGGCGCCGAGCTCGGCGCGCCGCAGGTTCTCGCGGATGGCGACGTATTCCATCTCGGGAGTGACGATGCCGGCGCGGGCATAGGCCATCTGGGTCACCGCCTTGCCGGCCTTGGCCCTGAGCGGCCGGCGGTCGGCGCGGTCGAACACCGGCACCGAGATGGTCTCGCCGGGCTTCAGCCCGTCGTCCTCGGGGCGGTGGGCGCGGCCCTCATAGGTCTCGACGTCGCCGCGATCGAGAATCCATCGGCGGCGCAACGGCGCCAGGCCGGCGCGGATGTCGATGGCGGCCGCCGGATCGGTGAAGGGCCCCGAGGTGTCGTAAAGGCGGACCGGCGGCTCGTTGGCGCTGGGCTCCAGGTCGACCTCGCGCATGGCGACCCGGATGTCGGGCCGCGAGCCCTCGACATGGATCTTGCGCGACCCCGGCAACGGGCCGGTGGTGACCTTGAGGGCATCGGTCGTCTCGGACATGGCTTCGCCTTCCCATAACGTCGTCTGGGCCCTGGGGTCGGGGCGGCAAGGGAAATGGCGGAAAATTTCCGATCCCTTCGCCGGCATGACCCGGGGCAGGTTCCAAGGGTCGCCGGCTTCGGTGCCGGCCTCTCAGCCCCCGCGTTCGGGGCTCCCCTTCGGTGGATCAGAGAGTGGGGCGCCGGGCCGATGGAGTCAAGGATATGACCGAATAATGGCGGGAAAGGGTGGGCGAATGCGCACAATCCTAGACGGATGTTGGGTTTGCAAGCCCGGTTCTAAAGGAGAATAATTAGGGTTCGGAAGGCTGACGCACCGACGGGAGGTGCCGGTTGAAGCCCGTGACGCACAATGCGGCCGTACGCCAGATCACCACCGTGCTGAAAGGCCCGGTGGCGGAGGCGTTTCGCCATACGGTGCCGGCGCTGGCCGAACTCAACGGCAACGAGTTCTACGAATCGGTGATGAGCAACACCAGCCTGCTCAACGCCTGCATGGTGATCTTCCAGAGCCGGCGGGACGCCTTCTCCCATCTGCTTATCGATAATCGCAATCGGCCGGTCGGCGACGATTTCGTGCCGCTGAAATGCGGCCGCTCGGTCCACGACATCGTCGCCATGGTGGTGCGTTCGCACGCCAAGCGTCATTTCCATTCCAGCCTGGGCGGCGATCCCAACGACCCCAATAGCCGGGCCAACCGGCTTTACAAGGCCATCAACGAATACCTCATCCACGAATGGCAGGTGGCGATGGTGCCTCATTACGCGCCGTTGCCGGTCGACAAGGTGGTGGAACTGGGGCCGGCCATCCTTGAAGCGCGCGACCCCCAGGCGCTGGAGCGGCTGACCGGGATTCCGGTCAGCGCCCCGGTGGTCGAGGCGCCGCCGCCGGCGGACGAGCCGGTGATGGTGGCGGTGACGCCGCCGCCGCGCCCGGCGCCGGCCGCGCCGCTCGGACGCTCGAAGGACGAGGATTACTGGTGGGAGACGCTGCACGATCCGATGGTGCGGCGGGCCCTGACGCTGGACGAGGGGGCGATGCGCGAGACCATCTCGGCCTTGGCCAATATCGGCGACGCCACCCGCAAGGATGTGATGAGCGACCTCGGCCTGTCGATGTCGCAGGCGGCGGTGGTGTTGGCCACCGCCTTCCAGGTGATGGGGCGCAACGGCTTCAACGCCATCTTCGGCTCGCCCGGCAAGCCGCCGGCGGTCCGCATGTTCGCCGAGAGGCTGGCCGCCACCGACCAGCGCAAGCGCAACGACCTGAATGGGTTGGCCGCCGTGGTCACCGCCCTGCTGCAACAGCAGGGCGCCCGACCGGCCGGCTTGGTCACCTGAGGCGTCGCGCGAAAATACGCACAACCAAACCGGTTATTTGACGGGCGGGCGGGAAGTGGTATCTGCATCCCATGACGCATGCAGGGGACGGTGACCGGGGGGCGACGCGGCTCGCGCGATTTGCGCGGCTTGCGCGGCGATGTCGTCTGTTGGTGGGATTGCTGCTGAGTTTTGCCGCGATCTCTCCGGCTTTCGCCCGCGACGATCTGGTGATCGGCATCAGCCAATTCCCGGCGATGCTGCATCCCTCGATCGATTCGATGAACGCCAAGACCTATGTGCTGGGTTTCACCCGCCGCCCGCTCACCGCTTTCGATCCCGACTGGCAATTGCGCTGCATGCTGTGCGTGACGCTGCCCACCGTCGAGAACGGCTTGGCCAAGGTGGTCAAGACCAAGACCGGTACCGAGATGCAGGTGACCTTCACCCTGCCGCCCGAGGCCAGATGGGGCGATGGCCATCCGCTGACCACCGAGGACGTGCTGTTCACCTGGGAGGTCGGCCGCCACCCGCAATCGGGCGTCGCCAATGCCGGCATCTATCGCCGCATCGCCGCCATCGAGGCCAAGGACAAGAAGACCTTCGTCCTTCATCTTGAGCAGGCGACCTTCGATTACAACGTCCTGAACGAGTTCCGGCTGCTGCCCGCCCATCTGGAAAGGGCCGCTTTCGCCAATCCGGCCGAGTACCGCAACAAAAGCCGCTACGTCACCGACGTCGCCAACCCCGGCCTGTCGATGGGCCCCTACCGGGTGGCCAAGGTCGAGCAGGGCAGCCAGATCGTGCTCGAGCCCAATCCCCAATGGTGGGGAAAGCCGCCGGCCTTCCCGCGCATCACCGTCAAGGCCATCGAGAACACCCAGTCGCTCGAGGCCAATCTGCTGGCCGGCGGCGTCGATATGATCGCCGGCGAGGTCGGGCTGCCGCTCGACCAGGCGGTGTCCTTCAGCAATCGCGCCAAGGACGCCTTCGAGGTCGTCTTCAAGTCCGGCCTGATCTACGAGCACATCGACATCAACCCCGCCAATCCGGCCCTGGCCGACAAGCGGGTGCGCAAAGCCATCCTTTACGGCATCGACCGCCAGTCGCTCAGCCGCCAGATGTTCGACAATCGCCTGCCGGTGGCCGATTCCTGCGTCTCTCCGCTCGAATGGGCCTATGCCAGCGACCTGCTGCCCTACACCTTCCAGCCCAAGCTGGCCGCCTCGCTGCTCGACGCCGCCGGCTGGCGGGTGGTGGACGGCTGGGTGCGGAAGAACGCCAAGGGCGAACCGCTGGTGCTTGAACTCGACACCACCGCCGGCAACCACACCCGCGAGCTGGTGCAGCAGGTGATCCAGATGAACCTGCGGCAGTTGGGCATCGACGTGCGGCTCAAGGCCGAGCCATCGCGGGTGTTCATCGGCGACACCCTGACCCAGCGTAAGTTTCCCGGCCTGGCCATGTATTCCTGGTTCGGCTCGCCGGAATGGGTGCCGCGCGCCACCCTGCACTCGGCCAGCATTCCCCGCGCCGAGAACAATTGGAGCGGCCAGAACTTCACCGGCTACGCCGATCCCCGCATGGATGCGCTGATCGAGCGCATCGAGCGGGAACTGGACCGGGACAAACGGCGGTCGCTGTGGCGGGAGTTCCAGGGTCTGTACGCCGAGGAACTGCCGGCGCTGCCGCTCTATTTCAACGCCTTCGCCTTCATCCTGCCCAAATGGCTGAAAGGCGTAAGACCGACCGGCCACGACCTGCCCAGCAGTATGTGGGCCGAGGAATGGCGGGTGGAAGGGCGCTGACCCGGTTGCGGCGTCGCCGCCGACGTGGCATCCCTGATGGCAATCGACACTTCAGGGGATGTTATCGGCATGTCCAATCCCAAGCTCTTCGCCCCACTCACCCTTCGGGGCGTCACCTTCTCCAACCGCGTCGCGGTGGCGCCGATGTGCCAATACAGCGCCACCGATGGCCTCGCCGGCCCCTGGCACTTGCAGCATTACGGCGCCATGGCGGCGTCCGGCCCCGGACTGATCGTCCTTGAGGCGACGGCGGTGGTGCCCGAGGGGCGGATCTCGGCCAACGACCTCGGCTTGTGGGACGACCGCACCCAGGCGGCGCTGACCGGTCTGGTCGCCACCCTCAAGGGCTTCGGCGATTCGCGCATCGGCGTGCAGTTGGGCCATGCCGGCCGCAAAGGCGCCGACGCCCGCCCCTGGGGCGGCGAAGCCAAGGGCTGGCAGATCCTCGCCCCCTCGGCGCTGGCGTTCGACGAGACGCGCATGGTGCCTCGCGCCCTCGGCCTGGACGAGATCGCCCGACTGCCGCACTCCTTCGCCGCCGCGGCGGCACGGGCCGACAAGGTCGGTTTCGACACCATCGAGCTGCATTCCGCCCATGGCTACCTGCTGCATCAGTTCCTGTCGCCGCTGGCCAACCAACGTGCCGACCAGTACGGCGGCAGCCTGGAGAATCGCATGCGCCTGCCGCTGGCGGTGGTCGAGGCGGCCCGCGCCGCCTGGCCGGTCGACAAGCCGCTCGGCATCCGCATCAGCGCCACCGACTGGTTGGAAGGCGGCTTCACCCTGGACGAGGCGGTGGTCTACGCCAAGGAATTCGCCAAGCGCGGCATCGATTACGTCTGCGTCTCGTCGGGTGGCGTGGTGCCCAAGGCGCCGGTGCCGATCGGTCCGGGCTACCAGTTGGCCCTGGCCGAGCGCATCCGCGCCGAGACCGGACTGATCACTCGCGCCGTCGGCCTGATCGCCGAGCCCCACCAAGCCGAGTCGGCACTGGCCGAAGGCAAGGCCGACGTCATCGCGCTCGGCCGCGCCTTCCTCGACGATCCCCGCTGGGTGTGGCGCGCCGCCGAGGCGCTGGGTGCCGAAATCAAGCGGCCGCCGCAATACGCGGCGTCGCTGCCGAACTAACCGCACTACCCCAGACACCCGTCGTTCGGCGAGAAAGACTGCTGTGGCCCCTGGGTGTCAGATAGAGACATCGGAAGGTCAACAACCCTCCGTGGAGCAAAGGGTGTTACAGGGTCAGGCAGCCGCAGAACGATTGCCAAACGGAAAAGGCTACCCTCAGGCCCTTTCAATCATGCTGCGGCCAAGTCCTCGATGGTCAGCAGTATCAGCGGTCTGCCGCTGGCTTTGCAGACGATCCGCCGCCCGTTGAGCAGCATCTTGCGATGCCCGATTCCCGGGAAAGTATGATCCACCTCGAATCCATCGAAGCTCTGCTGGCTCGGCAGGATGGTTTCCAGTAGCTCCCGCAAGGCCGGGATGTCCCACTGATGGTTCCCCAGTGAATAGATCGGTCGCCCCTGGGTCTCGGTCGGCGAAACCCGAAACTCATGATAGAATGCGCCACTGGCGGAAATGACATCGAAAGAGCCGTCTAGGACCAGCATGGGTTTCCCGATGGCGTTGATGATGCCTTCGGCAATGTCGTGGCCCTCCTGCTCCGCCACTTCCGCCGCGATCCGGGCGCTGATATTGGAGAAGGTCATCACGACGCCGTCGATGACGTTTTCAAGCGTCCGGTAGGGCTGAATACGGGCCAGGAACCAATCGCCACCGATGGTCCGGACCTCATGCTCGTAGGGTATTAGGGTATCTATAACCGTCTGGGCCTTGGCGAGCAGCCCCTCGTCGTCCAAGTTGGACTTGATGTCACCGAGGGGGCGGCCGACATCGGTGCCGACAAGGCGATAGACCTTGGCCGCCTCGCGGGTGAAACGCCGGATGTTCAGATGGTCATCAATGAAAATGGTGCCCACATTGATGTTGTCGAGCAGGTTCTTCATGTCATTTTGCATTCCGGCCAACTGCTCGATCTTGGCCTGAAGCTCGGCATTGATGGTGATCAGTTCTTCATTGACCGATTGCAGCTCTTCCTTGGACGTTTCCAGCTCCTCGTTGGTGGATTGCAGCTCCTCATTGGTGGACTGCAATTCCTCATTGGTGGATTTGAGTTCTTCGTTGGACGATTGCTGTTCCTCGATCGTGGCCTGGAGATTTTCCTTGGCATAGGAGAGATCGCGTTCCAGTTCCTCGATGCGCTCGTGGTCAACCGAACCGGCGGCGCGCTTGCGCCGCGCCGGCTTGGCGAGAGGCAGCGCGGGCAAATCCTGGAAGCTGATCAACAGCACTCCCAGACCGGATTCCGGGTCCTGCAGCGGCCTAACCTCCAATATTACCCGGCGGGCCTCGCCACCGACCGCGAACGAAACCTCCTGGCCAAGGGTTGCCTTCCCTTGGCTGACGGCAAGACCAATGGCCGTGCGCAGTTCCAGTTGCAGTCCATCATGCGCCATCTCGACGGCATTGAGGGTGGCGTGGCCGGGCGGAGGCCGCAGATACCGGTCGGTATCCCCGTGAACATAGAGAATTTCACCTTTGATATCGGTCATCACCGAAGCCGGTGCGAAGGATTGAAGCAACACCCGCCGAGTCAACTCCGCGATGTTGGTTTCCTTAGTTTTGGTCATCTGCACCTCGGGAAATTTGGCTGCATGATCAGTGGCCCAGGACAGCCCCCCGGTTATCACCGTGCGGGGCGAGGTAATGGACACGGTGGTACGATAGAACTTCCACTTGCGGCTGATGGGGATGAACAGCTCGGTATGGTTGCCGATACTTTCCGATGGGGAGAGGAACAGCACTCCACCGGGCCGAAGCGCGTAGTGGAAGGCTGGAATAAGGCGGTTCTGCAATTCAGATCCTAAATAAATCATCAGATTGCGACATGTGACCAGATCCATCTTGGTGAAGGGCGGATCCTTGATGATGTTCTGGATGGCGAACACCACCATCTCCCGCATTTCCTTCTTCACCCGGTAGCCGGTCTCTTCCTTGATGAAGAAGCGACGCAGTCGCTCGGGTGATACGTCCTTTATGATAGTGGGAGGGTAAAAGCCGGTGCGGGCGCAGGCGATGGCGTCGTCGTCGAGGTCCGTGCTGTAAAGCTGGATTTTGAACTCATGGTGAGTCTCCTCCATGATCTCGCGCAGGATCATGGCGATGGAATACGCCTCCTCGCCGGTGGCGCATCCCGCCACCCAGAGGCGCAGCACGTAGTCGTCGGGCTTGTCAGCAAGGATCTGCGGCAGGATTTCCGACTTCAGGAGTGCAAATGCCTGCGGATCTCGGAAAAAACTGGTGACATTGATCAACAGCTCCTTGAACAGAGACTGCACCTCGGATGGTTTACCCTTGAGATAGCGTGCGTAGACATTGATGTCCTCAATGTTGTGATGCGCCATTCGTCGCTCGATGCGCCGCCCGATCGTGCTTTTCTTGTAGCCGGAGAAATCGTGGCTGGTGCCCGAGCGTAGCAGCAGCATGATCTGGTTCATGCCGCTGATGGTGTCTGGAGCGGGCTGCGTGCTCTTGCGGCTTGACGGGGGAAACAGCAGATCGGGCATTTGGTCCGGCGCGGCAACATGAGTGGCGAGGCCAGCGTTGATGGCGCTCGATGGCATGCAGTCGAATTTAGCTGTGGTCGGCTCTTGCACCAGGGATATACCGCCATTGTCGAGAATGGCCCGGAGTCCCAGAGTGCCGTCAGTGCCCATCCCGGACAGAATGATGCCGATGGCTCTTTTCCCCTGGTCCTCGGCCAGCGAATGCAGAAAAGTGTCGATAGGCAGGCGATAGCCACGTTTCTGTGCGGGAGTGCTGAGTTGCAGAATCCCATGGAGCAGGGCCATGTCGCGGTTGGGCGGGATGACATAGACCCGGTCGGGCTCAACCACCATCTGGTCGGTAACCTCGATAACCCGCATGGTGGTGGCCCGCTGCAGGATTTCGGTAAGAATACTGATGTGGCTGGGGTCAAGATGCTGCACGAGAACGAAAGCCATGCCGCTATTCGCCGGAAGATGGCGGAAAAACGCCTCGAACGCCTCAAGCCCTCCGGCGGAGGCTCCCATGCCGACTATGGGAAATTCGGACGAGGGCTTCGTCGTGGCCTTGGGTTTTGCCGTCACGGAAATCTCCTGCATCTCGGACAAGGCTACGACGGCCGGTAGAGTAGCTCAATGCTTTGCCTCGAATGTCCCTGATGGGTCACCAAGAGCCAGTGGATGGATGCCCGTTGGACGGCAGCTGTCGCCTGTAATATCCCCTTTTCCCCTTGCCACTCTTTCAGCCCGGCACTCAACGCCATCGAAAAACTGCGGCCGAAGGGGTGATCAGGTTCGGGCGGGGACGACGTCCGTCCGGGCGAAGTCCCCGCCCTTGAACAGCAGCGGCTCGTCGGTGGCCTTGGCCAGCGCGTAGGCGAAGCAGTCGCCGAAGTTCAATTGGGCGGGGTGGCCGCCGCCTTTGCCGAAGTCGCGATAGGCGTCGCGGGCGATCCGGGCCTGTTCCTCGGTCACCGGCTCGATGATCAGGCCGGCCGCCTTGACCAGTTCATCGAAACGCCGGCTGGCGACCGGATCGCGGCTGCCGTCGATCACTACCGCCGTTTCCAGGATATTGGCGGCTGAAATGCGCCGCCGCGGCGCGCTCTCGATCGCCATGGCGTAAAGCGCCGCCTCTGGTTCGTCGCGCAGGATGGCGATCAGCGCCGAGGTGTCGACAATCATCGCGGCAGCCCGTCCTCGCCGTAAAGCAGGTCGCCATGATCGGCCGAACGGAATGGTTCCTTCAGATGGGCGGCGCAATCCCGGCCGATGGCGAGCAGACGGGCCGAGAGCGGGCCGCCCATTTCCCGGCGGACACGCTCAAGCCGTTCGCGGATGGCCTCGGTGACCGCCGCCGTCATGCTCTCGCCGGTGATCGCCGCCAGTTCCAGCGCCAGGCGATGGGCCTCGCCGTTCTTGATGTTCAGGCTCATGGTGCCATTCTACCTTAATTCAGCACCATTCTACCGTGGGGGCGTCCGCGATCAAGCGCTCGATGGTGGTGTCGGCGGAATTTTCCCCGGCTGTCACTGACTTTCTTTTCGCGCCGAGGCGTGGGTTTCCCAGTCCGCAAATGCCTGATCGAGGATCGGTGGAATCGCGCCGGATTCGATCAGTTCTCCCAGGCGTTTGTCGAAGGCGGGTTTGTGGGCGAGGCAGGCGCTGCCTTTGGCGAAGGCGACATAGTTCAATGTTTCCGTGACGTTGGTCGCCAGGGGGGCGACTTCGGCGCCGATGTCTTGGACGGCAATGACCGATCTGCCGACGAACAACCCGGTGATCAGGTAGCGGACCCGATGCACTTTCAGCATCCTGAAGGCTTGCTGGATTTCCCCCACCCGGGTCATATCCAGGTTGGTTTCCAGGAATTCGTCGAAGCCCTCGCCGAACTTGTTGCCCAGGACCATCACTCCGGGCTTTCCCTTGAGGTCTTCCCATCGGCGAAAGGGAAACGTCTCGTCGCGGTTGGTGAACACCGCCACCGGGTTGGCGAAGGCCGGCCTGCTGGTGAAGTCCAGAAAACTCAGGCGTTCCGGGGTCTTTTTCAGGGTGGTCACCACGTCGATCCGGCTGTCCTCGGCGGCGGCCAGAACCCTCAGGAGCGGCCCCTCGTACTTCACCTCGTAGGGGATTTTGAGGTCGTCGAAGACGCGGGTCACGATATCGACGCTGGCACCGCGCAGCCGTTCGCCATCGTACCAGTGGAGCGGGGGATAATTGGGATCGGCGGAGACGACGACCCGAGGGCATTCCTTGGCGGCGACCCCGACCGAGAAGAAGAGGCAGCAAAGGAGCGGCGGCAGCGCGGCGCGACGGATCGGCATCCCGCCCCTTCGCCGCCACGCCCTCGGGCGCTCCGGCGACGTCGTCACCACGAGCGGGGCGGGCGGAAATCTTCCGGCTTCGGTCTTCTTCGGACGGCTCAACGGCTTGGTCCCGGTCCATTTCAAGGAGCGATGCCAAGTATGCATGCGCCGAGGCCCCCCCGCAATCGTCAGCGGGACGCGGTGCGTGGACCGCGCACTGTCAGCGGTTTTAGGTCGGCCGCCGGCGCAGCACCGCCACGGTTTCCAGGTGGGCGGACCAGGGGAACTGGTCGATCGGGGTCAGGCTTTCGATGACGTAGCCGCCGCCGGTCAGGGTCTTGAGGTCGCGGGCCAGCGTCGCCGGATTGCACGAGACCGCCACCACCACCGGCGGGCCGGCGACGGCCAATTGTTCGGCCAAAGCGGCCGCGCCGGCGCGGGGCGGGTCGAAGACCAGGGCGTTGAAGCGGGCCAATTCGCCGGTCAGCAGCGGCCGCCGGGCAAGGTCGCGGTTCTCGGCGGTGACCGTCAGGCCGGCCTGATTGGCCGCAGCCTCCAGCGCTCGCAGCGGCGCCTCTTCGCCTTCGACCGCGTGGACGGCGCGGCCGCCCGCCGCCAGCGGCAGGGAAAAGGTGCCCGAACCCGAGAACAGGTCGGCCACCGGTGCCAGCGGTCCCACCGCCGCCAGCACCCGTTCGGTCAAGGCCGTCTCGCCCTCACGGGTCGGTTGCAGGAAGGCGCCGGGCGGCGGCTCGACGGCGATGCCGCCGAAGCGCAGTGTCGCCGGACGGCGGCGGGCCACAGGTTCGACTTGGCCGCCCGGTTGCCGCCAGGACAGCCGCGCCAGATCGTGCCGTTCGGCGAAGGCCGCCAGCGCCTCGCGCTGGGCCAGGTCCAGTTTGGCCTCGGCCTCGATCAACAGGTCGATGCCGTTGTCGCCCAGGATCGCCACCAGATCGCCGGCGCCCTCGGAAACCACCGCCGCCAACAAAACGCGTAGCGGCGGCAGCAGGGCTTCGAGGGCCGGATCGATCAGCCGGCAGCTTTCGACATCGACCACCGCGTGGCTGGCGCGGGCGTGGAAGCCGGCCAGCACGTCGCTCCGGCGGCGGACGAAGGCGAAGGCGGCGCGGCGGCGGGTTCCCGGCACCACCCGCACCAATTCGCCCACCGGGGCGTCGGCCAGGCCGGCGCGGCCAAGTTGGGTGACCAGAACGCCGCGCTTCCAGGCGGCGTAGGATTCGTCGGTCAGGTGTTGCAGGGCGCAGCCGCCGCAACGGCCGAAATGGGGGCAGGGCGGCTGGGCCCGGCCGGGGCCGGGCGCCAGCACCTCGACCAGGGCGGCGGCCAGACCGTCGCCGCGCCGCCCCTCGATCCGAGCCAGCACCCGGTCGCCGGCGGCGGTGTAGGGGACGAAGACGATTTCGGCGCCCAGTCGGGCGATGCCGTCGCCCTGGGCGCCGATTTCGGCGATTTCCAGTTCGACGGTACGGGCCGGCACCGCCGGCCGCTTCTTGTTCGACCGCGGCCCCGAGGCCCGCTTCTGATGACCCGGTGGGCGGCTCATGGCCGGGCCGGGGGCGGCACCAGCCGCCCGACATCGGCGACCAGCCGGCCGACGGCGTCGGCGACGGCGCGATTCATCGCCGGGGCGACCGTGGTCGCTTCGGCACCGCCGGTTTCGGCATCGTAATCCTTGAGCAGCAGCAAGGCGCCGTTGCGGGCGCTGATCACCGCCACTTGCAGCCGCAACGCCACCTTCGAGGTCGCCGGCAGGTGCTCGAAGCGTTGCAATTTGGCCCGCAGAATCCAGTCGGGCGGCACCCGGAGATCGGGGGTGACGACGGTGCCGGCGGCTCCGGCGGCGCGCAACGAGCGGGCGACGATGTCCTGCATCATCACCCCCGGCGTCTCGCTCCAGAATTCGTAGGCGTAGCGTTGCAGCGCCCCCGAGCCGGTCTGGAAGGCGATGGCCCGTTCGGCCAGCACGCCCTCGGTCTCGACCCGGTCGATCTCCAGCACGCCGGGCAGCGCCGGGGCGGCCAGCCTTTCGGCGACGGGCGGCGATTCCAGGCGGTGAAAGGTCTCGCGCGGGGCGGGCGGCCCGGCGCAGGCGGCCAGCAACAGCAATCCGGCAAAGGCGGCAAGAGTGGTTCGCATTCCGTTACCCCTCCCCCGGGGATTCATTGCTTCGCCGGCCCGTCCTCGGTGCGGCGGCCGTTGATCAGGACGGCGGGATTGTCGCGCAGCTGGCGGCTGAATTCGTTGAAGTTGCGCGTCGTCCCTTCCAGGTTGTAGGTCACCGAATCGATGCTGCGGGCCACCGTTTGCAAGGTGTAGCGCAGATCCTTCAGGGTGGCGTCCATGGTGTCGCGGTTGCCCGCCACCACCTTGTCGATGGTGGTGATGGCGTTGTCCAGCTTGCGGCGGCTGTCGTCGAGTCCGCCCGACAACTGACTGACGTTCTCCAGCGTCTTGGCCATGCGCTGGGCGTTGGCGTCGGTCACCACCTGATTGGACAGGGTACCGGTCATCCGCTGGACGTCGGCGGTGATGCGCGGCGTCTTTTCGGCCAGATCGCCGGTGACCGCCGCCAGGTTGGCCAGCAATTGCGGCGCCGCCTTGCCGATCTCGGCGTTGAGGGTGACCAGCAGCGGCTTCAGCGTCGTCTGCGACAGATCGCTGACCTGGCCGGCGACGGCGCTCATCATGGCGAACAGGTTGGCGTTGCCGCCGCTGGTGATCTCGGTGCCGGGCTTCAGCAGATCGGACGAGTAGCCGCCCTTGATATCGACGATGACGGCGGCCAGCAGGCCGGGCGCGGTGATTTGGGTGATGGAATCCTTCGGCACCGGCCAACCCTGGCGGATCGCCAATTTCAGCTGGTAGCGGGTGACGCCGTCCTCGCGCAGCGGGACGATGTCGTCGACCTGGCCGACGACGAAGCCCTCGTAGCTGACCTTGGTGCCGAACTTGACGCCGGTGACGTTGCCGAAGGTGGTGAGATAGGTGTCGGTGGCGCCGGTGCGTCCCGTCAGCATCGCCACCACGACGATCATCGCGATCGTCATGGCCAGGACGAAACCGCCGACCACGGCGTAATTGGTGCGGACGTTCCTCATAATTGCTCGCCCTCTCCTTTTTCCTTCTCCCCGAGAAGGCGCCGCAGGTAGGCGTCGGGATCGACCTCGGCCTCCTCGGTGCGGCGATTGAGCAGATTCTGGATGCGCACGTTCGGGCTCTTGCGGATGGCGTCGACGGTATCCAAGGCCAACACCTCGCCCTTGTCGAGAACGCAGATGCGGTCGGCGATCTTGAAGGCCGAGTCGAGGTCGTGGGTGACCACCACCATGCTCATCCCCATGGCGTCGCGCAAGCGCAGGATCAGGTCGTCGATGGCCGAGGCCACCACCGGATCGAGCCCGGCCGAAGGTTCGTCGCAGAACAGCAGCCTGGGGTCGGTGACGATGGCGCGGGCCAGCGCCGCCCGCTTGATCATGCCGCCCGACAATTCCGCCGGCATCAGGTGCTCGAAACCGGCCAGCGACACCACTTCCAGCTTGAGGCGGGTGATGATGCCGATGGTGGTCTCGTCGAGGTCGGTGTGTTCGCGCAGCGGCAGGGCGATATTCTCGCCCACCGTCAGCGAACTGAGCAGACCGCCCGACTGGAAGGCGACACCAGTGCGGGTTCGCAGGCTTTGCAGCGCCACCGGGTCGATGGCGTTGATGTCCTGGCCAAGGACGCGGATGGTCCCCGAGGTGGGAATCAGCAGGCCGAGCAGGTGGTTCAAGAGCGTCGTCTTGCCCGAGCCCGAACCACCCATGATCACCATGATCTCGCCGTCCCGCACCGCCAGATTGACGTCTTTCAGGATGTGGCGGGGGCCGAAATGGCTGTGGAGATGCTCGACCTCGATGGTGTCGCCGCTCATCGCGTCACCATGAAGGCGAAGATCATGTCGGTGACGATGATCGCCGAGATGGCGTGCACCACCGAACGGGTGGTCATCCGCCCGACGCCCTCGGCGCCGCCGGTGACCGAGGCGCCGTTGACGACGCCGACCACGGTGACCAGCACGGCGAAGATGCCGGCCTTGGCCAGGCCGTGCATCAGGTCGTTCAGCTTGAGGACGTCGAGCAGCTCGTCGCCATAGGCGGCGAGCGAGGTTTGAAGCTCGGCGGCGACATAAAGACCGGCGGCGAACAGCGCCACGATGTCGGCCCACAGTGTCAGCAGCGGCAGCATCACCACCATCGAGATCAGTGCCGGCACCACCAGATAGCGGACCGGCGAAATGCCCATCACCGTCAGCGAATCGATTTCCTGGTTGATGCGCATGGTGCCCAGCCGCGCCGCCAACGCCGAGCCCGAGCGTCCCGCCACCAGGATGCCGGTGATCAGCGGCGAGAATTCGCGCACGCTGGAAAGCGCCACCCCCAGCGTCACCCGGCTTTCGGCGCCGAAGGTCCTGAGGGTGTAGATCCCCTGAATCGCCAGCATCATGCCGATGGTGGCCGACAGCATGGTGATGATCGGCAGGGCCTGGATGCCGATCTCCATCGCCTGCGCGGCGACGGCGGACAGCCGCACCCGCTGGCGGCGGCGGCGGCCCATCACCAGCCAATAGACCGATTCCCCCAACAGCGCGGCGCCGAAGCCGAACTCGTCGACGCCGCGCATGGCGGCGCGCCCCAGGCGGTCGAGGAGGGCGATGCCGCGGCCGATCATACCGACCCCAGGGCGGCGGCGACGGTATCGGCGATGGCGAAGACCTTGTCGAGGCGGGCCAATTGCAACACCCGCATCGCCGGCTGGCTGACGGCGGCCAGGGTGAAGCGGCCGGCCTGGCGGCGCGCCATCTGGTAGGCTTCGACCAGGCCGGCGATCCCCGAGGAATCGATGTAGGCGACCCCGGCCATGTCGACGATCACCGGCCGGCGTTCCAGCATCAACTCCATCAGCACCTTGCGCAGCTTGGGCGAATGTTGGAGGTCGACCTCGCCGGCCAGCGCCACCACCACCGAGCCGCCCTGTTCGCTGGTTTCGATGTTCATTGCCCATCCCCGAAATGCTTGACCATGCGCAGAAGGTTGCCGGCGCCGTCGGGCGGCGGCAGGAAGTCGATTTCGTCCATCACGCTATTGATGAAGTGGGTGCCAAGGCCGCCCGGACGCAGCTCGTCCAGCGGGCGCGGGCAAATCTTGGCGACGTCCACCGGCGGCGCGAAATCGATCAATTGAATCACCAGGCGGTCGGCCTCGGCGGCCACTTGGACGACGATGTCGCCGTCGGCGCCCCGATAGGCGTGGCGGATGATGTTCTGGCAGGCCTCGTCCACCGCCAGCACGACGTCGCCGATCACCGGCTGGGGGCAGCCGACGGCGCCGACCGCCTCGGCGACGGCGTGGCGAATGTCGCACAGCCGTTCGGGGCGGGCGGGAAAGCGACGGTCGAGCGTGGTCATCGCTGATCCTCCACCGCCAGCAGGGTGGCGTCGTCGCGGAGCGCGCCGCCGCTGGCCAGGGCGCCGACCAGCGCCTCCAGCCGACGATGGGCGGGAAGATCGGCGTGGCGGCGCAGCAGCTTCTCCACCCCGGCGCTGCCAAGCTGTTCGCCATCGCCGCTCTCGGCCTCGGTGAGGCCGTCGGTGAACAGATAAAGGGTGCCGCCGCCAAGGCGCACCTCGGTCTCCGGGCAGCCATCGGCGAACAGTTCCGGCAGGATGCCGAGCGGCGGCATGCTGGCCTCGATCGCCTTGGTGCCGCCGGGGGCCACCAGCAGCGGCGGCTCGTGGCCGGCATTGGCCAGTGTCACGGTGCCGCTGGGACGGTCGAGCACGCCAGCCACCATGGTGACGAACATGCCGCCGGCGGCGGTCTCCGCCAATTCCGAATCGATGGCGGCGAGCAGGCTGCCGGGGCCTTCAATGCGTTTGGCCAGGCAACGGAACAGGCTGGCGGTCTTGGCCATCAGCAGCGAGGCGTTGATGCCCTTGCCCGAGACGTCGCCGATGGCGAAGGCGATGCGGTCCGATCCCAGCGGCAGCACGTCGAAGAAATCCCCCGAGACGCCGCGGGCCGGCAGGTTGACGCCATGGATGGGGAAGGTTGGGCCGGGCGGGGCCGGCAGCATGGTGCGCTGAATCTCGGCCGCCAGCGACAATTCGCGTTTGAGCGCCTCCTGCTCGGCCATGCCGGCGGCCAGGCGGGCATTGAACACGGCCAGGGCCGCCGACGCCGTCAGCGCCACCAGCAGCCGCCGATCGGCGAGATCGAAGCCGCCGCCGCTCCGCTTGTTGAACAGTTCGATGGCGCCCAGGCGCTGATCGTGCACCGACAATGGCGCGCACAGGATCGAGCGGGTGACGAAGCCGGTGGTCTGGTCGACGGCCTTGGAAAAATCGCGGTCGTGGCCGGTGTCGCGGACGATCTGGGCCGCGTTCTCGGCTACCGTGCGTCCGACGATGCCGTGATTGGCCGGTAGCCGCAGGCCGGTGACGTCCACCGGACCCCAGCAGGCGCGGCAGACCAGTTCATCGCCTTCCAGCATAAAGACCGACGCCGCCTCGGCGTCCACCAGCTGGCAGATGCGGCCAAGGGCCAGCTTCAATGTCGCCTCGATGTCCCGCGAGCGCGCGAAATCGGCCGACATCTCGGCGATGAGGTCGAGGTCTTCCGAAAGGCCGGACGGAAGTCGCGGGCGGATGTCGAGGCATTCCATGGCCTTGATTGTGCATCCGAAAGCATTCGCCGCAAAATCCTTTCGCCATTCCGCCCGGGACCATGAATTTTGTGTTGCGGTCCCGGGGCGACATTGACCGCCCGGGCCGCCGCAACCGATAAATCGTCCGACGCGATTTTGGAGGATATGGGAGATGCACGACCTGCTGGGCGCGGTCGGCACCGCCTTTGGTTCGGCTCCGCCGCAGCCCGCGCGTTTTTCGGCGCGGGACCCGCGGCCGTTCCCCCTGCCGGGAAGAGCGTCGTTTCCCCCCGCCAACGAGCATTGGGCGGCGATCGTCGCCAAGCTCGACCTGGCGTTCCAACCGATCGTCAACATTCATACCGGCGCCTGCTACGGCTACGAGGCGCTGTTGCGCAACACCGGCGAAGCCGGTTTCGCCAGCATCGAGGACTTCTTCGACCGCTGCCACCAGCAGGGCGTCCTCGCCGAGATCGAATTGGCGCTGCGCGACAAGGCGCTGGCGAAGTTCGCGCAACTGCCCCATTGCCAGCAGGCCAAGCTGTTCATCAATCTCGACAACCGCAGTCTGGAACCGCTGGGCGACCTGCCGGCCCGTACGCGGGTGCTGCTGGAACGGCACGGCATCCCGGAAAGCGCGGTGGTGTTCGAATTGTCCGAGCGCCACCCCTTTGGATCGCCGGCCGAGGTGCTGCCGGTCATCAATCATTACAAGCGCCAGAATTTCCGCCTCGCCATCGACGATTTCGGCACCGGCTTCTCGGGCCTGCAGATGCTGTATTTCGCCGAGCCCGACTTCCTCAAGATCGACCGCTTTTTCGTCTCGGACATCGCCAGCGATTCCAAAAAGAGGCTGTTTCTCGCCCAGATCGTCCACATCGCCCATCTGCTGGGCGTGGTGGTGTTGGCCGAGGGAGTCGAGAACGAACGCGAATTTTTCGTCTGCAAGGATATCGGCTGCGACCTGATCCAGGGCTTCCTGGTGCAGCGCCCCACCTGCGACGTCGCTTGCCTCGCGCCCCATTATGGCGAGATCGAAGTGCTGTCGCGGTGGGAACGCCGCGTCGCCAGCGGCGACCAGAAGCTGATCGCCGACCAGATCGACCCGGTGCCGCCCATCCCGCTTAATGCCGGCATGGAGCGGGTGTTCGAGCGTTTCCGCGCCGATAAGTCGCTGACCTTCTTTCCGGTGGTGGACGCCACCGGGGCGCCGGTCGGCGTCATCCGCGAGAAGGACATCAAGGGTTACGCCTATTCGCCCTTCGGCCGCGAACTGATCAGCAACAAGTCCTTCGGGCGCACGCTCAAGGACTTCGTGTCGTGGCTGCCGATCACCGACATCAACACCAAGGCCGAGAACATCCTGCAGGCCTATTCGACGATGGAGGATTCGGAAGGGATCCTGGTGGTCGAGGACATGAAGTATGTCGGCTTCCTGTCGGCTCACTCGCTGCTTCGCATCATCAACGAAAAGAACCTGGCGGTGGCGCGTGACCAGAACCCGCTGACCAAGCTGCCGGGCAACAACCTGATCCACGAATACGTCTCGATGACGCTGTCCGAGAACGAGAGCGAGGCGGTGCTGGCCTATTTCGATTTCGACAATTTCAAGCCGTTCAACGACAAATACGGGTTCCGTCTGGGTGACCGCGCCATTCTGCTGTTCGCCGAACTGCTGTCGAAGGCGTTGCCGCGCGAGACCTGCTTCGCCGGCCATATCGGCGGCGACGACTTCTTCGCCGGCTTCCGTCGTTGTTCGTTCGAGGAGGCGCGCTCGCTCTGTGCCGAAGTGGTCGCCACCTTCGCCCGCGACGTCGAGAGCTTCTATGACGACGAAACCCGGCGAGCCGGCCATATCAACGGCCTCGATCGGCTGGGCAACGCCGTTCGCTTTCCGTTGATGACGGTGTCGGCGGCGCTGGTCTATCTGCCGGCCGGTCGCGGTGGCCACACCGTCGATGAGATCAGCCAGCTGATCGCCGGCCTCAAGAAGGACGCCAAGGGCAGTCCCGACCACCTGTCGGCGGCGACGCCGGCGCCTTCGGCTTAGGGCTTTTTCAGTACCGCCACCAACCCGGGGACGTCGGAATCGTCGTCGCGGCGGGTGACGGTGTCCTCGATCAGGGCGACGGCGAAGCCGGCCTCTTCCGCCACCTGGCGGAGGTAGTCGGTGGCGTGGGCATATCGGCTTTTGACGCCGAGGGCGTAGGTGGCGGTACCGGCGCCAGCCTTTTCCACGGTGAAGGCGAAGTGGCCGCCGGGCTTCAGCGCCCGATGGGCGGCGGCGGCCACGGGAGCGAGATCGCCGAAATAGACCAGCACGTCGGCGGCCACCAACAGATCGTAGCTTCCGCCTTCGGCCGCCAGGGCCGCCTCCAACTCGCCCACCTCCAGCCGATCGTAAAGACCCCGCGCCCGGGCCTTGGCGATCATCGCCGGCGACAGGTCGATGCCGACCAGTTGCGTCGCCATCGGTCGCAGCGCCGGTGCCGCCAAACCGGTGCCGCAGCCGGCGTCGATCACCGCCAGCCCGCTGGCGGAACCGAGGACGCGGCCGAGCGCCTCGGCCAGGACCGCCGGGGCGCGGTAGCCCAGGCGTTCGACCAGTTGGGCGTCGAATCGCTCGGCGTAATCGTCGAACAATTGCCGCACATAGGCGGCCGGCGCCTTGCTGGGGGCGGTCCCCCCCTCGGCCAGGGCGAGGCCGAGGGCGGCGCCGAAGCGGTCTTCGGGATCCAATTCCAGGCAGGCGCGGTAATGGTGGGCGGCCCGTTCCGGTTCGCCCAGCTCGGCCGCCGACTCGGCCAGGCACCAATGGGCTTCCGCCAGGTTGGGCGCCACCGCCAGGGCGCGCTCGAAGGCGGCGGCGGCGCCCTCGGCGTGGCCCAGTTGGCGACGCGCCAATCCCAGTTCCAGCCATGCCTCGGTGCAATGGCCGTCCAGGCGGACGGCCCGATCGGCCTCGGCCATCGCCGCGTCCGCTCGCCCCGTCGCCCGCAGGATGGCCGCGAGGTTGGCGCGGAATCCGGCATTTTCGGGTTTCAGTTCGACCGCGCCCTCGGCCAGCACGCGGGCCTCGTCGTGGCGCCCCAGGCGTTTCAAGGCTTGCGCATAGTTGCACAGCGCCGCCGGCCAAAGCGGGCGCAACGTCAGCGCCGCTTTCAGATGGGTCTCGGCCTCGGCGGCATCGCCCCGTTCCAGCAGCAGCGCGCCCAGGCATTGCCGGGCCTCGGCGTGATCGGGCAGCGCGGCGATGGCGCGGCGACAATGGTTGATCGCCTCCTCGGGTCGGCCGGCCTGGCGCAGCAAATCGCCCAGGCGGGCATGGGCCTCGGCGTGGGCGGCGTCGCGGCCAAGCACCATGCGGTAATGCAGCATGGCGGCGTTGAGGTCGCCAGTGCCTTCGAGTGCGCGGCCCATGGCGAAGTGCGGCGCCACCTGATCGGGGGTGATCGAGATGGCGTGGGCGAGATGGCCGACCGCCTGGCGCCAATGGCGGCGGTCGAGCGCCAACAGTCCCAGCAGGTAATGGCCGCCACCGAATCCGGGATGCGCTTCGGTCAGTTGGGTGGCGAGTTTGCGCGCCAGTTGCGATCGGCCGCCCTCGTAGGCGTGCATCGCCTTGGTAAAGCTGTCACCGATGGTCTGGGGGGGATGGGCCATACGCACTCCGCCGGTCGCCGCCCGATCGGTCCGGGACGGCATCCATAATTCCGTAACTTTAGCGCGCTCCGCCTGATCCCGACAATCGGGGATGGCGCATGGAAGCCCCGCCGCTTTATACGGCGGTGCCGCCCACCGTCAGCCCGTCGATTCGCATGGTCGGCTGGCCGACGCCGACCGGCACGCTCTGGCCGTCCTTGCCGCAGGTGCCGATGCCGAGGTCGAGTTCCAGATCGTTGCCGATCATGGTGACGGCGGTCATCGCCTCGGGGCCGTTGCCGATCAGGGTGGCCCCCTTGACCGCCGGGCCGATGCGGCCGTTCTCGATCAGGTAGGCCTCCGACGCCGAGAAGACGAACTTGCCCGAGGTGATATCGACCTGACCGCCGCCGAAATTGGCGGCGTAAAGGCCGTTCTTCACCGAGGCGAGAATCTCGGCCGGGTCTTTGTCGCCGGCCAGCATGAAGGTGTTGGTCATGCGCGGCATCGGCGGGTGGGCATAGGATTGGCGGCGGCCGTTGCCGGTGGCGGCGGCGCCCATCAGCCGCGCGTTCAGGCGGTCCTGAAGATAGCCGACCAGGATGCCGTCCTCGATCAGCACGGTGCGCGACGAGGCGGTGCCCTCGTCGTCGATCGAGATCGAGCCGCGGCGGTCGGGCATGGCGCCGTCATCGACCACGGTGACTCCCTTGGCCGCAACCCGTTCGCCGATGCGGCCCGAAAAGGCCGAGGTGCCCTTGCGGTTGAAATCGCCCTCCAGCCCGTGGCCGACCGCCTCGTGCAGCATGACGCCGGGCCAGCCGGGGCCGAGAACGACGGTCATCTCGCCGGCCGGGGCGGGAATCGAATCGAGGTTGACCGAGGCCTGGCGCAACGCCTCGTCGACGCAACGTCGCCACGATTCGACGGTGACGATGCCCTCATAGGCGACGCGGCCGCCGATGCCGTGACTGCCGGTTTCCAGGCGGTCGCCGCTGCCCAGAACCGCAGCGACGTTCAACCGCACCAGGGGGCGGATGTCGGCGGATAGCCCGCCGTCGGCGCGGAGGATGCAGACCGCCTGCCACGAGCCCGACAGCGACGCCGACACCTGACGGACGCGGGGATCGCTGCCGCGGGCGTAGGCGTCGATCTCTTCCAGCAGTTTGACCTTGGCCTCGAACGGCATCAGGGTCAGTGGGTTGAGGTCGGTGTAAAGCACTTGGTTGGTGCCCGCCGGTCCCGTCGACATGGTGCCGACCTTGCCGGCGCGCACCGCCTTGACGGTGGTGGCGGCGCGGCGGATGGCGTCCTCGGACAGTTCCGAGCCGTGGGCGTAACCCTGCGCTTCGCCGACCACGCTACGCAGACCGAAGCCCTGGGCGGTGTCGAAATTGGCGCTCTTGATCTGGCGGTCGTCGAGGGCGACGCTTTCCGACTGCCGGTATTCCAGGAACAGTTCGCCGTCGTCGGCGCCGGTCAGCGCCTCGGCGACGATGCCGCGCACCCGTTCGGGATCAAGGCCGGCGCGACCGAAGAGAAGTTCGCGGGCATGGGCGTCGTGCGGCATGGGAACTCCTTGGGGCGCCGGCGGGGGAAGGGCCTAGGGAATATGGGCCCCGGCCGGTGGGATGCCAGCTGTTTCTACTTCTTCTTCGCCTGGGAGATGCGTTCGGTCAGCAGCGCTTGCAGGTGGTTGTCGACCAGGAATATCCGCGTCTCCCCACTCGACGTGGCGTTTACCATCGCCTCGCCGCGGCCGTTCTTCCAATGGGCGGTGGTCGTGGTTCGCTGTTGCGGCGTGCCGAAACGCTGGCTGAAATAATCGACGGTGTCGGCGAAATTGGTGTTCGGTTGGGCCATCAACACCTGCGCCACCCGCTGGGCGCCGAAGTCGTCGACCACGGCCAGAATCCAGAAGTCGGCGGGGTTGCCGGCCAGTTTGGTCTGCTGGATCTGAAAGGTCTTGTGCTTCGGTTCGGGCCCGAAGACGGCGCAGTGGTCGGCGCCGGCCTTGGCCATTTCCTCCGGCACCGTCAGGGCCGGCTTGTCGGCGGGGTCGATCTGCGGCAACTCGCGGTCGGTGCCGCACACCAGGCGTAGGCCCCCTGGGAAACGAGTGGTCCGCAGTTGCGCGACCGTCATGCCGGGGATGACGAAATCCAGTCCATAGGCCTTTTCCGGCGTCCTGGCGTCGGCGGGCTTGTCGTCGGCGGCCGGCGCCTCGGTGGCGAACGCCAGGCAAAGGGCGACGGACGCGGCGATTCGTCTCATGGGTGCTTGTCCGTCGTCGGCTTGGGCATCCGCTGCGTGACCAGCGTCCGCAGGCGATTGTCGATCAGAAAGGTGATGATGCCCTTGCCGCTGGCATGGGCGACGCTCACTTCGTAGGAATCATTGATCCAATGGGCGCTGAACTGGTTGGCGATTCCGGCCGGCCCCAGTCGTCCGGTCAGGGTGGCGACGGTCGAATCGAAGGATTCGTTGGACTGCCACATGCGCGCTTCGGCGAGAACCGGCGGGGCGCCGGCCTCGGGCGCCACCACCATCGCCCAGAAGGTCGCGGGGTTGCCCCCCAGCATGATGGTGCCCAGCCGCCAGACGCCGTCCTTGGTCTTCTCGAACAGGGCACAGGCCATGACGCCGGTACCGGCCAGCCAGGGTCGGGAGGCGACCTGCGCCAGACTGTCCTTCTCGATCCGGACGGAGTCGGTGTCCTCGCCGCAGAGGATGCGGTCGCCCGGCGGCCAGGCGGCGGCCCGCAATTCGGCCAGCGGCATTCCCGGCTTCAGGAAACCAAGATCGAAACGTTGGTCATCGGCTCGTGCCGTACCGGCACACAACAAGGCGACGAAAAAGCCGAAAACGGCGAGGCGTGCGGACAAATCCAATTCTCCGTCCTTGAGATGGGCGGCGATGATGGCACGGGATGGCGGTCTCGTCATCCCCTCGCGCTTAATCGCCGCTTCGCCATCTCGTCGTCGGCGCGGGCGTCGGCGCCCGACGGCAGCGGCCGGGTGGGGGCGGCGACCCAGGCGGCGATGTCATCAATCACGGTGTTGGCCTGCAGGTCGCGCAGTAGCATGTGGTAGCCCTTGGAATAGAGGGCGACGCGCTGGGTCGCGCCGATTGCCGGCAGGGTGGCGATCGTCCGCCAGGTGGGGTCGGCCGGGATGATCTCGTCCTTTTCGCCGACCAGCACCAGGGCGGGCAGGCGGACGAGGGGGGCGGCGGCCATCGCCGCGTCCATCAAATCGACCAGGCCCTTGATGGCGTCGGTGCGGGTCGACTTGATCACCAGCGGGTCCTGCGACAGCTTGCGCAGCATTTCGATATTGTCGGACGGGTGGATGTCGAGGCCGCGTCCGGTCAGTTCCCACCCCGGCACCAGTTGAAAGGCCAGCCACAAGGCGGCTCGCTGGAACACATTCATGGTGTCGCGGCCCCATACCGCCGGGGCCGACAGGATGATGCCCGCCACTTGGGGCGGCGGTCGGTACGCCGTCGTCACCATCACCGCGGCGCCACCCATGCTCTCGCCCAGCAGGAAAAGCGGTACTCCGGGATGGCGGGCGGCCACCAGTTCGGCGGCTTGGCCGAGGTCGTCGGCCATCGCCTGGCCGCTCGACCAGTAGCCGGGATGCGGCCCCTTGCCGAAGCCGCGCTGGTCGTAGGCGTAAACGGCGATGCCCCTGGCGGCCAGCGCCTTGCCGGGGTCGTCGAAGGCGTTGGAATAGTCGTTCATGCCGTGCAGCGCCAGCACCACCGCGCTGGGTTTGCCGACCGGCAGCCAGGACCGCATCGGCAAGACGACGCCGTCGGCGGCGCGCCACTGGTCCGGCTCGAGCGAGGCGGCGGCCACCGGCGGGCCGGGGAGGTTGAATTGGGCGGCGCAGCCGGACAGCAAGCCGGTCAGCAGCGCGAACACGATCTTTCGCATGAGGCCCAGGTTAAGCCCCTCCGCCACCCCAGGGCAACGAATCAACCGTCCGGCGGATCAAACCGGCGGCTCAATGAATTGATCCGCCTTATGGCCCCTTGCCGGGCGCCGGTCTCAGCGCCAAAAAGACCGCCGCACCTTGGTGCGTCGGGTGGAGAGCAGGCGGGCGGCGGCGGCCAGG
>Ga0265327_10001708_pt1 | contig 26225 bp, 21 predicted proteins | sample 41621metaG_FD_202089 | JGI IMG/M metagenome (GOLD analysis project Ga0265327, IMG submission 202089) | Rhizosphere microbial communities from Carex aquatilis grown in University of Washington, Seatle, WA, United States - 4-16-21 metaG | ecosystem: Host-associated > Plants > Roots > Rhizosphere...
TATGAAGGACGCAAGGCAATGCCACTCCTTGGCGTGAAAGCGGACGACAACGATTTTCCACACCGCCGGTTCAGCATTCAGATGAGGGTGAGTCCAGCGCTTGCGCGGCCCGCCTTAACTCTCCCAAATCCACCAAGATTTTTTCAAGCGCCTCCGGATCAAATGGCTTGGCCAAGTGAAGGTCGAAACCGGCGTCTTTCGACTTCTGCCGGTCATCTTTCTGATTGTACCCTGTCATGGCAATGAGCGTCAGCTCGGCCGGCGCGAAACTTTGCCGCAGCCGGCGCGCCACTTCATAGCCATTCAGGCCAGGCAGGCCAATATCGATCAGCGCGACATCCAATGGCAGCTTGCCGGCCAGATCCAAAGCCTCCCGGCCGTTACGGGCGGTATGGACCTCATGCCCCAAGGTTTGCAGCAACACCGCCAGGGATGCCAGCACAAACTCATTGTCGTCCACCGCCAGGATGCGCCGGGCCGGAGCGGCGGACGGACTCTCGGCCGCCGCGGCCGCCGCCGCGAAATCCCGGCCCGCGCCCAAGGTTTGCGCCGGCAACGGCAAGCGCACCACGAACTCGCTGCCCAGCCCCGCTCCCTCGCTGGCCGCCTCCACGCGGCCGCCATGCAGTTCGACCAGGCTCTTGACCAGCGCCAAGCCAATCCCCAAGCCGCCCTGGGCGCGATCCAGCGTGCGCTCGGCCTGGGTGAACAAGTCGAACACCTTAGGCAGCATCGCCGCCGACATGCCCACCCCGTTGTCGCGCACGCGCAGCACGGCGGTGTCCGCCTCCCGCGACAGGCTGACCTCAATCCGCCCGCCTTTGAGGGTGTACTTCGCGGCATTGGTCAACAAATTACCCAACACCTGTTCCAGCCGCACCGCGTCGCCCTCCACCAGCAAGGGCTCGGACGGCAGGGCCAGGCTCAGTGTGTGGCGGTGCTCTTCGATCAAAGGCTTGGCCGTTTCCACGGCCCGGCGGGTCAATTCGCCCAGATCGAGCAAGGCCTTGTCCAAAGTGATCTTGCCACGGCTGACCCTGGACACGTCCAAGAGCTGGTTCACCAACTGCGTCAGATGCCCGCATTGGTACTTGACCATGTCGCTGGCCCAGCGCACCAGCGCCGGGTCTTCATTGCCGCGCTTTTCCAGCATCTGCGCGGCGATCATGATCGGGGTCAGCGGATTGCGCAGCTCGTGGGCCAGCATCGCCAGAAACTCGTCCTTGTGGCGGTCGGCTTCGCGCAATTGGCTGGCCTGCGCTTGCAACTGCACCGCCTGTTGCGCCAGCGCGTCTTGCGCCTGCTTGCGCGAGGTGATGTTGCGGCTCACCGTGGCAAAGCCAATGTTGCCGCCGGCCGAGTCCTGCAAGATGAAGACGTTGTAGTTCATCCAAATCGGCTCGCCGGTCTTGAAATGGCAGAAGCGGATTTCCACTTCCGCCTGGCCGTCCTGCGACACCCGGGGGAAGAATTCATCGGTAATGAATGCTTGATCCTCGGCAAAGAAAAAATCCTTGACGTTTTTCCGCAACACCTGCTCCAGGCTATCCAGGCCAACCAGCCGCAGGCCCGCCTCGTTGACGAAAAACGGGACGCCCTGGTTGTCGCACATGCCGATGAAATCGGTGCTGGTCTTGATCAGCGCGATATAGGCGTTGCGCTCCTCTTCCACCCGCTTGCGCTCGCTGATGTCGCGGGCGATTTTGGACACCCCGACGACCTTGCCATCGGCGTCCCTGACCGGCGACACGGTGATGGCGATGGGAATGACCGTGCCGTCTTTGTGCCGCCGCTCGGTCTCGAAATGCTCCACCACGTCGCCGCGCCGAATCCGCGCCAGAATGCCCATCTCCTCGTCCATGCGGTCTTCAGGCACCACGCAGGCGAACGGCCGGCCGATCATCTCCTCCGCCGCGTAGCCGAACAGCCTTTCCGCCCCCCGGTTCCAACTGCTCACCACACCGTCCAAATTTTTGCCGATGATGGCGTCTTGGGAGAATTCGACAATGGCGGCCAGCCGCGCACGCGCGGCTTCCGCCTGCTTGCGCTCGGTGATGTCCAAGGCCGTGCCGACAATGCGCGCGACGCACCCGTCGCCGTCCAGCTCAATTTCGACTTGCGCCAACACCACGCGAGCCTCCCCCTGGCAGGTGACGACCCGGTGCTCCAGGCAAAACGGCACGCCGCGCGCCACCGCCTCGTTAAACACCGCGTCCAGCCGAGGCATATCGTCGGGGTGGACGCGCGCCATGAAACCGCCGAAAGAAGGCGCGAAGGCTTGCGGCTCCTCGCCAAAAATACGGAACAGCTGGTCAGACCAGCGCAGTTCGCCCGACGGCACGTCCCATTCCCAACTGCCGATGTTGGCGATGGCCTGGGCCTGGGCCAGGCTGGCCTCGCTGCGGCGCAGCCGCTCCTCGACGCGCTTGTGGTCGGTGATGTCGAAGTTGACGCCCAAGAACCGGCGCCGCTGCTCGTCCAGCACGCCATCGATAAACGCAAAACGGCCCCGGCCCGCCAGCCAGCGCTCCTCGCCGTCGGCCCGCACGATGCGAAACTCGACGTCCAGGTGCCCGGTGTGCCGCGCCGCCTGCCAGCTCGTCTCGACCCGCCCAATGTCGGCGGGGTGGACGAAGCGGAAAAAGCTTTGCGGGTCGGGCAGGATTTCGCCGGGCTTAAGCCCCAGCAGTTCGAACTCGACATCGTTCCATTGCGTCTCGCCGCTAAGAAAATCAATCTCGAAGGTTCCCGTCGAACTGGCCTTAAGCACCAGCCGCATGCGCTCCTCATTGTCGCGCAAAGCCTCCTCGGCGCGGCGGCGCTCGGTGACGTCGCGCAGGATGATGGTGGACAGCGTCTGGCCGCCGACGGAAGACTGTGAAATCGACGCATCGATGGGGAACTCTTCGCCATTGACGCGCAACGCCGTCAGCGCGCCGACCTGGCCCAGGTGGCGCGGCGTCGCGCCGCCATGGATGACGCGCCTAAGATGGTCGCGATGCGCGGCGCGAAACCTGGCCGGGATGAGCTGCTCGACCGGCTGGCCGAGCTTGTCGCCGGCGGCGCAGCCAAACATCCGCTCGGCGGCGACGTTGAACAGCACAATCCGCTGCTCGGCGTCGACGCTGATGATGGCGTCCATCGCCGAGCCGACTATCGACGACAGGCGCTCCTCGCTCTCGCGCCGCGCCTGCACCGCCCGCTTGTGCTCGGCGAACTCCCGCGCCAGTTCCGCCGTGCGCGCCTCGACCATCTCCTCCAGGTGGTTCCGTTGCGCGAACACCTCGGCCTCGGCGCGGCTGCGCTCGGCGATTTCCCGGCGCAGCAGGCCATAGACCAGGCCCAGCATGGTAAAGCCGAGCACGACGCCCAAAATGCCGCTTTGGATCGCGCTGTGCGTGCTGGCGACTTTCGCCGCCATGCGCTGCTGCCGCAGGCGCAGCTCCTCGTCCTGGAGTTCGCCGACCCGCCGCCGGATATCGCCCAGCCGGTCGAAGCCTATATTGGCCGCCACCCGCCGCTGGACCGCCTCGAAACCTTGCTCGCGGCGCACCGTGACGGCCTGTTCCAGCTCGGCCAGCTTGTCCGCAATCGGCGCTTCGATCTCGCGCAAGCGCTGCTGCTGCCGTGGGTTGTCCTGCGTCAACTCGTGCAGCGCGGCCAGTTGCCCGGCCACCATGCCGCCCGCTTGCTGGTAAGGTTGCAGATATTGCTCGTCGCCGGTGATCAGAAAGCCGCGCTCGCCCGTCTCCGCCGCCGTCACCGCCGACAACAGCCGATCCAATTCGTGCACCACGCTATAAGCCCGGTTCTCCCCTTGCTCGGACTCCAACAAATCGGTGGCGTTGCGATAGGACAGCCAAAACAAAGCCGCCAGCATCATCAGCGCTATCGGGAACACCACATTGACCGGGAAGACCGCCTTAAGCTGTTCCCTGGCAAGCCGCTCCTCGCGGGCGCGCAAGACCCGCTCGCCTTGTTGCGGGTCGTCGGCGAAGGCGGCCTGCGCGGCCATCTTGTTGGCGCGGGCATGGGCGCGGTGCATGGACTCGGTGATGGCGGCGATCATCGTGCAGCTCAACAGGAACACCACGATGCCCAGCCAGCCCGAGGGGTGGCCGACGGCGAATTGCCCTATCGGCTCGATCCAGAAATAATCCGCCAACAGCGCCGACAGCACGGCGGCCACCAAGCCCGACCGCAGCCCGCCGTAAAGCGCGGCGATCATCACGGCGGGATAAAACGTCACGAAGGCGACTTGCGTCCCCAAAGCCTGCAAAAACACCAGGCGCACAATGGCGGCGGCGACGGCCAAGGCGACGGCGACCGCGTAGCGATGCGGCATCGTATCCTGCCGCGCCTGCGCCAGGCCCATCCCCTGCCCTCCGGGCTCGCGCCGCGCCGCGAGCGCCGCGGCCAACAGGTAGGCGCCGCCGAAAAACTGCGCCGCCCGGCCTGTCCAGCCCAGCAACCCGCCCTGCACCGGCTGGACTAGCACGGCCCAATAGCCGACCGACAGCAGCAGCAAACCCAGCGCGTACCATTCCGTGAAGGCGGAGCTGCGCGGGCGCCCCAGCGTCCGCAGCAAAAACGCCGTGAACAGAAACATGGCAATGGCCGAGCCCAGCACGAATTGCCGCAGCGGCGTGCCGCCCTGGCCCTGCACGAAGAAATGCGGCATCCAGCCCGACAAAGTCGCCAGCGTGATGAGGCCCACCAGCCCCAAGGCGGCGGCATAGCCGCCGGCCAGCCACCGGCGCATGGCGGGCAAAGACAAGCCCCAGCGCAGCGAGAAGGCCACGCCGGCCAGGTGGCACAAGGACGAAACCCAGACGCAGGTATTGTGGATGGTCGAAGCGAGGTTGACCTCCAAGCCCTGGCTGCCGCCGCCTTGCGCCAGATTGGCGACGATGGCCATAGACCCAGAAGCCCCCCAGAACAAGACGCCGCACCCCAACAGCAACAGCCCCGGCTGGCCGCGCGCCAGGAAACTGCGGCCCATCAGATAAGCGACGAACAGCGACACCCCCGTCACAAAAACCAGGTTCAAGCCCATCAACAAATAGGGCGACTCGTACACCGTGCGCGAATCCGCCCACCACAACACGGCGGCGGCCAGCAAAAAGACCGGGACGGGCAGCCAGGCCCAGGAGCCTGGCGGACGATTTTCCCGCACCCGGCCGTCGACTGCGTTTTGCTCTGGATCATTGCACACCGCTCATCTCCGCAACTGGGTAAAGCTTAAAGCTTAGTCGAAGGCCGCTGCCGCCGGCATCGGGCTTGGCGGGTAAAAGTACGCATAGCCTAATCAGCCGGCGGCGGTTAGAGTCTGGCCTGCCGCTTCTCCAGCATTCTGCCGGACAGCCCAGCGGCGCCCACACGGAGTGCGCTTATGTCCAGCCCTTATTGCGGAAGCCAAAACCGTCTGCTCGACGTGCTGTCGGCGGCGGAATTCTTGCGTTTAAGCGCCAGCCTGGAATCGGTTTCGCTGCGCAGCGGCGAAATTCTCTACGAGTCGGGCTGCCGTCTGCCCTACGTCTATTTCCCCGTGACCGCCATCATCTCCCTGGCGTCCATCCTGGAAAATGGCGCGTCGGCCGAACTGGCCGTGGTCGGCAACGAAGGCATGGTCGGCGTTGCGCTGCTCATGGGCGGCGACACCACGCCGAGCCGGGCCGTCGTGTCGGACGCGGGGCACGCTTACCGGCTCAAAGGCGCGCTAATAAAGCAGGAATTCAACCGGGGCGGGCCGCTGCTACAGTGGTCGTTACGCTATGCGCAGGCGCTTATCACCCAAATGTCGCAGACGGCCGCATGCAACCGCCACCATACCGTGTGCCAGCGCCTGTGCCGCAGGCTGCTGTCCAGCCTTGACCGCTGCGCCTCGAACGAACTGCCGATGACCCACGAGCAGCTCTCCCACATGCTGGGCGTGCGCCGGGAAGGCGTCACCGAGGCTGCCGGAAAATTGCAGAAAGCCGGCCTGATTCAATACCACCGAGGCCATATGCACGTGCTGGATCGGCATGGCTTGGAAGCGCGCGCCTGCGAATGCTACCGGGTGGTGAAAAAAGAATATGACCGCCTGCTGCCACCAGGGCGCAAAATCAACGAGCACTACGAAGCGCCCCGCCGCCCAGCCTGGCGCGAGGTTTTAGCAAAACCGCCCATACACGACCATCCGCCGCTGGCCTCACGCAATTAACCCGCTGGCGTGGCAAACGGTTTTGCGTAGGCGCGACGCCGCTATTTTCCCATGTCCGCAAAAAAAAGCCCCCTCCAGATCTGGCCATCTTTTGGGGGCTGCCAAGGTGGGTAAGTGACCCTGTTGCTCAACCCTACTGCTCACATCAGGGCGCTAATATACTCCCATTTCATCCGCTGCGGTTCAATAAGTAATTTTGCCTATTGCTAGGAACCTTGCCACATGCGAGCATTTACCCACCAGCCGGGATGGGTGACACGGTAAACCGCTATGGATTATGGGTGTTTTTAATTTACAAAGATTAAGGGGTAATCTTCAATGAATACTGCGAGAGTCAGCCAGTTATATTCCGATGAATTTCAAGCTATCAACGAATGGTTTCATGACACCCACCCGCCCTATTGTTTTCATGATATATTTGCGTTCAATGCCCTCTATAGAAACGCCTACCCAATACTCAGCCGCGAGGAAAAACGCCGTATCGAAGAATTCGTCGATATCATGATCGAACGCGTCGAACATCCCCGCTTGGCCGCAAAAATATTTGGCGTGGTGTGAGCACCCGCCCGGCCTGCCCGGCCTCACCCAGGCAGGCCGGTATCCAACCAGAAACGCCGATAAACCCGGCCCGTCTCCGCGTCAACCCGCTCATCCTCCAGCCAGCCGCCTAAGGACGTGACCAAGTGCGAGGAAATTGCGTTGTCAATATCCACCGTGACCAAAGCCCGCCTCACACCGGTTTTGCGCAACTCCCTTAAAGCCAGGCGCAGGCCGGCTTTGCCATAGCCCCGCCGACGATAAGCCGGCGCGATATAATACCCCAGGTGCCCCCCACGGTTGAGCAATTGCGCGTTGAGGCGCGGGAACAGTCGGAGCAAGCCGACCACGTAGCCCGAATCATCCTGTATCCAGTAATTGATCTGCGGCAAAAAATCGTCGGACAAAGCCGGCGCGCTGGCCAGATGGACACAGTAATCCAGCCACTCATCCAACTGACCGGCATCCTCGCCGACTGGCGTGCCGCCGAATCCGTTTTCCCCCCGGCCCAACGCGGCAAGCAGTGCCCGCGCCCCGGCGGGGGCCACCTCGGTGATAGCCTCTAATTTCATACGCTTTCAGCCCTATGCTCGCAGTTTTGAGGAACTTTCCGTTGGGGATTTGAATCTTAAAGCTTAAGTCAGCGCAAGCCTGTTAGACTTATGCATAAGAAAATAACGGGATTGCGCTTGACATTCGTCGGCAAGCCGAAAATACTGGCTGCGCAGGCCCACAACTAGATGGGCTGCCGATAATACCGAAAAAACCAAATCTGAAGAGGTTAATTTATGAAAATCAAAGCACTTGCCTTAGCCAGCGCCCTGTTGATGGGCGGCTCCTTAGCTTTCGCCGAACCCGTCCACAACCCGCAGGCTGTCGAGCACACCAAGCAAGCCATCATCCACGGCGAAGCCGGCCATGCGCCGCTACTGCTGGAACATGCCCAAGCCGCGCTGACCCATGCGCAAGCCTCGCAAAAGGCGGAACCTAGCGTCCACACCGAAGAAGGCATCTCGCACCTGAACGCCGCCGTCGAAGCGGGCAAAAACAACAATGCCGCCAGCGGCACCACCCACGCCAAGGAAGCCCTCAAGCACCTGGAATTGGCGGCCAAGCCGGCCGACAGCACCGCCAACACCAGCCACATCGTGCAAGCTGTGGAGCACACTTTGCAGGCCATCACCCACGGCGAAGCCGGCCACGCGCCGATCTTGCTGGAACACGCCCAAGCCGCGTTGACCCATGCGCAAGCGGCGCAGAAAGAAAAGCCTAATGTCCACACCGAAGAAGGCATCTCGCACCTGAACGCCGCCATCGAGGCGGGCAAGAACAATAACGCCGCCAGCGGCACCGCCCATGCGAAAGAAGCCCTCAAGCATCTTGAACTGGCCGAGCCGAAAAAATAAGCTGGCTTCGCCACTAATCACAAACGGGCGGCCGCGAGGCCGTCCGTTTTTTTTTGAGCCTTCCGCACCCATGACACAAGCACTCGACTCCCTGCTCGCCCGCGCCGAAACCGTTTTGGCGCGACTGGAAAAACTGATCCCCCCAGCCGCTGAAGAACCCGACTGGGACGCGGCACTCGCCTTCCGCTGGCGCGGCTTAGACCGCCCGCAGCGGCTGCGCCCGATCAACCACCCGAAAACCCTGGCGCTGGCCGACATCCGCTGCATCGACCGCCAAAAAGACCTCATCGCCCGCAACACCCGCCAGTTCCTGCGGGGGCTGCCGGCCAACAACGTCCTGCTGTGGGGCTCGCGGGGCACCGGCAAGTCTTCGTTGATTAAAGCGCTGCTGAACGAATACGCGGGGCTAGGCTTGCGGCTGGTCGAAGTGGACCGCCAGCATCTGGCGGAATTGCCGGACATTTTGGAATTATTGGAAGATAGGCCGGAAAAATTCATCCTCTACTGCGACGACCTCTCCTTCGAGGCCGACGACGCCAGCTATAAACGCTTGAAAGCCGCGCTGGAAGGCTCGCTCAGCGGTCTGGGCGGCAACGTCTTGGTCTACGCCACCTCCAACCGCCGCCATCTGCTGCCGGAATACCAGGGCGAAAACCAGGAGGCCCGCTATTACGCCGGCGAACAGTTGCAATGCGAAATCCACCACGGCGACACCGTGGAGGAGAAAATCTCGCTGTCCGAACGCTTCGGGCTGTGGCTGTCCTTCCACCCGTTCACGCAGGACGAATACCTGGACATCGTCCGCTACTGGCTGGACAAGCTCGGCGCGCCGGCCGAGGATTGGGAGGCGGCGCGGCCTTTGGCCTTGCGCTTCGCGTTGCAGCGCGGCTCGCGCAGCGGCCGGGTGGCCTGGCAATTCGCCCGCGATTGGGCCGGTGGCAAGGCGCTGGCAGCCCGCGAGCGCGGTTAAACCGTTAATCCCGCGCCTTTGGGCAGGGGCGCGGCTTATCCGCCACCTGCCGCCAGTTAGTCAAACACCGCGTCCAGGCTATCCGCGGCCAGTAGATTCTCGGCCCAGCGTTCCAACTCCTCTTCGCCCGCCGCCGCGATGCGCTCCCCGGCCCAAGGCGGCAGCGCGCCGAAACGGCGTTCGAGCAGCTTCCGCAACAGCTTGGACTCGCCTTCCTGGCGGCCTTCCTGGCGGCCTTCCTGGCGGCCTTCCTCCAAGCCAATATCCTTCCACTTCTCCTGGTAAAAACGCTCGACACTGGTGACATAACGCATACGCTGCCGCTCCTCGATAAGGTTGATTTCTTGCCACAACTGCCTGTCCAGATCTTTGGGCAGGCGCATCATCCAATCCAACACGGCGAACAAGTCGATGACCCGCTGCCGCGTCCAGCCGCGCTGGTACATCCGCCGCACCAGCATGAACTTGGCGTTAAACCGGCTGGCCGGATCGCCCCGGGTTTGCTGGGTCAGCAAATGCGCGGCGGTGATCCAGGCGAACGGGTTGGACTCCTCCATCAGCCCGGCCAGCCGGGGCTGGTAGTCCAGCAATTTGACCGCCGGAAAGGCAAAATCCAAGCGGCAGCCGAACAACTCATGGGCATAAGCCGAAGGCCGCCAGTTCGGCGCCTCGTCCGCCAGCACCGCCAGGCTGGCGACCGGGCGGCGGTAGCGGTCGAACAGCCGGTAATGATAGACGAACATGCGCTCGGCGAACGCCGCCTCGTCGCTGCCTTGCACCTCGATATGAATATAAATCCAGTCCTCCTGCCCGTCCAGCAGCAACACCCGCGCCAGCTTGTCCACATGGCGCTTGCCCGATTCGGCGTCGCGGACGACCTGGCGCAATTCCTGGTCGAGAAACTCATGGCCCCGCTCCCAGGCTATCCGCGCCGCCGCCTCGGGGAAATAAAACGCCATGAATTCGGGAAACGCCCCTTCCAGGGCTTGCTTCCAGGGGTTGTCGTAGTCGTCGGGTTCGGCCATGGGATTTTCGCTGGGTTTTAGGGTGCAGAGGGCATCTTACCGCAGAAATAGGCGCGGGCCATGCCCGCAGCGTAGGCCGGAATAAGCCGGTTTGAGCGCCAGCGAAAACCGGCGTTTCCGGCGCATACCGGGAGTGCGCGCCTTCGCTTTCGCCGTTAAGTTAAGCCGTTCGTGGTGAGCTTGTCGAACCATGAACAACTTAACTTTCGATGGGTTAGAATTTTCCGTTCACCCTTCGACAAGCTCAGGGCGAACGGAAAATCCTTAACTTAACGGCATTGGGCATTCGCACAGCCCGCAACCTTTGATGCATGCCTGGCATTGGGGTGAGCACAAAACCTGAGGGGCGGGGCGAATGCCCCGCCCCGCCGGGCAGTCAAGCATATCGCTACTGGCAGTTTGCAGTTGCCAGCCAGCCCGACAAATCGCCGACATCCTGTAAATTGCCATCCGGCCCGATATAATACACATGGTTGTTGGCGGACGACACGCCTACATAGGAATTCGTGTTGCGGTAATAGCGGTAGCGGTAAGGCGGCAACAGTTGGTCGCTGGCACCCGCCGGCGAGAACAGACCGGGGTAATTCGCCTCCGCCCAATTGAACAAGCAGTCCTGCGACTGCACGGGCGATCCCGACGAACCCGAGGCGATGGCCATGTCTACTAGGTGAGAATATTTATAAGGGACGTCGATTGTGGCTGCCACCGTATTGCTCGCGGTGTCGATCACAAACACCGTGGCATTAGAGAGGCTGGTAACATAAAGCTTGGCACCATCCGGCGTGATGGCGATGCCGCCGAGTTCAGCATGCAGCGGAATCGTCTGCCGCATGGAGTTGCTCGCCGTGTCAATCACCGATACCGTCCCGTTATCTGCCTGGTTTGAGCCCGCATTCGCAACATAAAGTTTGGTGCCATCGGGGGATATCAACAAGCTGGTGGGATAGCTGTCCACATCAATGCTGGCAGATTCAATCAGACTGCTATCACTGATCGTGAACACTGAGACCGTGCTGATATAGATGTTAGCGACAAATAATTTTGTCCCATTTGGCGTTATAGCCATAATGCTTTTTGGATGGTTATCAGAGGGGCCGGCCTTTGGATCATTAAACCCGTAGAATGCACCCCAAACATGGTTGGTTTTTATGTCTAAAACTGCTATACTAGGGACACTCCATCTTCCCACAATATATCCATTGTTTCCATCTGGACTCAGAATAATACCCGAAGGCCATGCGCCACTGATTGTGGTCTTTATCGTGTTTCTGGCCGTATCCAGCAGATATATGTTCTGAATATCTTGGGCATAAGCCGTGGCACTATCCTTGGATACCGCAATTTGCCCTGACGAGTGCAAAGAAGTGAAGGTCTTCACCACACTTAGGCTGGCGGTGTCGATGACTTGCAAGGTGGATGAGTTGCCCACATAAAGACTCTTGCCGTTTGGCGTAATGGCAATGTTCGCAGAGCCGAAATCCGTGGCAACTGTGCCGACAATGGCGTTGGTGTCCGTGTCTATAGCATAGACAGTGCCGCCTATGCCCAAAGCTTGGTGGTCGCCGAGCGCATATGCCTTATAGGCCAGCGCATTGCCCGAAAATCCCAACGTGGTTAGTGTGAGCGCGGCGAGGAAACCCTTGCCAATCTTCGACAATGCGCCAAACTTTGTGGCTTGTGGCTAATAAACAGTCTCGCAGTTTCATGACAACCTCCAAAAATATATTGACTCCAAATTAAACGAGCACGCCTGGTATATTACGGAAGACAGACCGCAAAATAAAATCACATACAAACGGGAAAAGCAATACCCACTAGTTTACTCGGCACCTCACGCCCGTTTGGCAGCATACCCTGTCACGCTTTGGTAGGAAACACGCTCATAGAAGTGCTCCATGGGCACGAATAAACCATCCGCTGACGTGTCCCAAGCGACTTTGCCACCTATCGGTTTGCCGTAGGAGCGGGCCATGCCCGCGACAAATCTAGCAGTGGATGCGAACGGGTCGCGCCCATGGGGCGCTCCTACGCACATTTCGCAGCAAAATTTATAATGTGATAGGTGGCAAGCCAGCGACACAATGCGCTGCGGTGCAGCCGTGGATTGGGCTATAATTCCAGCTTTTTCCTCAACTTTTACCTACAAAAGGCATATCGTGGCCACCACCATCCCCCCCACACGCGATGTCTCCACCTTCCAGGGCCTGATCCTGGCGCTCCAGGAATATTGGGCCGTACAGGGTTGCGTCATCCTGCAACCCCTAGACCTAGAAGTCGGCGCGGGCACCTTCCACCCCGCGACCTTCCTGCGCTCGCTAGGCCCGGAGCCTTGGAACGCGGCTTATGTGCAACCCTCGCGCCGCCCGACCGATGGGCGCTACGGCGAGAACCCCAACCGCCTGCAACACTATTACCAGTTCCAGGTCATCATGAAGCCCTCGCCGGCCGACTTTCAGGAACTCTACCTGGGTTCGCTGCGCTTCTTAGGCTTCGACCTGCTGGAACATGACATCCGCTTCGTCGAAGACAATTGGGAATCGCCGACCTTAGGCGCGTGGGGGCTGGGCTGGGAAGTCTGGCTGAACGGCATGGAAGTGACCCAGTTCACCTATTTCCAGCAAGTCGGCGGCTTGGACTGCCGCCCGGTCAGCGGCGAAATCACCTATGGCTTGGAACGCCTGGCGATGTATCTGCAACGCAAAGAAAGCGTCTATGACTTGGTGTGGGCGAAAGGCCCGCAAGGCGTCGTCACCTACGGCGACGTGTATTTGCAAAACGAAGTCGAAATGTCCGGCTACAACTTCGAGCACGCGCCGACCGACTTCCTGTTTTCCTGCTTTGACACCTACGAACAAGAGTGCCGAAAATTGATCGCCCAGGATTTGCCCCTGCCTGCCTATGAGCAGGTGCTGAAAGCCTCCCACTCCTTCAACCTGCTCGACGCCCGCCGCGCCATCTCCGTGACCGAGCGCCAACGCTTCATCCTGCGCGTCCGCGAGCTGGCGAAATCCGTCGCCGAAGCCTATTACCACCGCCGCGAAAAGCTCGGCTTCCCGATGCTGGTCAGCCAGGAGAACCGCCATGTCTGAGGCGCTGGATTTATTGTTTGAACTCGGCACCGAAGAACTGCCGCCGAAATCGCTGTTGACCCTGTCGCGCGCGCTGCAAGCCGGGGTCGAAGGCGGCCTGCAAAAAGCGGGCTTAAGCTATGGCGATTTTGTCTCCTACGCGACGCCGCGCCGGCTGGCTTTTTTGGTTAAAGATTTGGCGACCGCCCAGCCGGATCAACTGGTCGAAAAACGCGGCCCGGCAATCAATGCCGCCCACGCCGCCGACGGTTCTTTGACCAAAGCCGCCGAAGGCTTCGTGCGCAGTTGCGGCACCACGGCGGACAAGCTGACAACTTTGAAGACCGACAAAGGCGAATGGCTGGTTTTCAAGCAGGAGGTCAAAGGCGCGGCCACCGCCGAACTGATCCCCGACATCATCCGCGCCAGCCTCGCCGCGCTACCGATTGCTAAAAGAATGCGCTGGGGCGCAGGTGTTGCCGAATTCGTCCGCCCGGCGCACTGGGCCGTGCTGCTGTTCGGCGATGCCATCATCGACACCAACATCCTCGACCTGACGACAGGCCGCACCACGCTAGGCCACCGCTTCCACAAACCCGGCCTAATTACGATCAATTCCCCGGCAAGCTACGCCGAACAACTGCGCACGGAAGGCCAAGTCATCGCCAACTACGCCGAGCGCATGGACAGCATCCGCGCCCAGGCCGGCCAAGCCGCCGCCAGCGCGGGCGGCACGGCGCACATCGACGAAAGCTTGCTCGAAGAAATCGCCGCGCTGGTGGAATGGCCGGTGCCGGTGCTGGGCGGTTTTGAACAACGCTTCCTGGCGCTACCCGCCGAAGTGCTGATCACCACGATGCAGGAAAACCAGAAATACTTCCCGGTCAAAAATACGCAAGGCGGCCTTTTGCCCTGGTTCATCACCTTCAGCAACATCGCCAGCAGCCGGATCGAATCCGTGCGCGAAGGCAATGAGCGCGTCGTCCGTCCGCGCCTGACCGACGCTGAATTCTTCTGGAACCAAGACCGCAAAAAAACCTTGGAAGACCGCGTGCCAAACCTGGCCAACATCACCTTCCAGAAGACCTTAGGAACTTTGCTCGACAAAACCCACCGCGTGCGCCGCCTGGCCGCGCACATCGCCGCATCGTTGGAAATCGAAAGTGCGCTGGTCGAACGCGCCGCACTGCTGGCGAAGGCCGACTTGCTGACCGAAATGGTCGGCGAATTCACCAATTTGCAAGGCACCATGGGCCGCTACTACGCGCTGGCCGAAGGCGAGCCGGAAGACATCGCCGCCGCGATTGAGGAGCAATACCTGCCGAAAATCTCCGGCGGCGTGCTGCCGGCCACGCAGACCGGCCAAATGCTGGCGCTGGCAGAAAAACTCGACACCCTGACCGGCATCTTCTCGGCGGGATTGATCCCGACCGGCGACAAAGACCCCTACGCGCTGCGCCGCGCCGCGCTGGGCGCGATCCGCTTGCTGGTGGAATGCCGGCTGGATTTGGATCTGCCTGCGCTATTGGCCTACGCGCTAGAACCCTTCACGCATAACTTCGACCGCGAAGCGACACGAAGCCAAGTGCATGAATTCATCCTCGACCGCCTGAAAGGCTACAGCCTGGAGCGCGGCTACAGCCACGACGAGTTCGACGCCGTGCTGGCCGTGCAGCCACCGCGCCTGTTGGATTTCGTGTCACGCTTAAGGGCCGTCAAACAATTCCGCGCGCTGCCGGAAGCCGAAAGCCTGGCCGCGGCCAACAAACGCATCCGCAACATCCTGCGCAAGACCGAAGCGGCCATCGTCGCCAATGTGGACGACCACAGCTTGAAAGACGTGCAGGAAATCAACCTGCTGCAAGCCGCCCGCGATGCCCGCGAAGACGTGCTGCCGCTATTGCGCGAACGCGACTACACCGCCGCGCTGCGCCGCCTAGCCGGCCTGCGCGACGACGTGGACGCCTTCTTCGACCATGTCATGGTGATGTGCGAAGACGCGGAATTGCGCAAGAACCGCTTGGGGCTGCTGGCCATCGTCGAGGGATTGTTTTTGGATATTGCGGATATTTCGCGGTTGCAGGTGGGGTAACACACCACCCTCGCTCCCACGGGACGCTCTGCGTCCCGTGATACGCTGACAACACTGATACAAACGCGACGCAGGAGCGTCCAAAACCACATCCCCGCCAAGCGCGGCGCAGCCCTAAGCCGCCCACCGCTCAATATCCGCCGCCTGCCCAATCAAGGCCAAGCCTTGGGCGATGGAATCAAACTGGTTGCCGGTCTCGATTTTATCCTCGCCGAAGCGCTGCTCGAAAATCCGCCGCACGGCCGGCACAAACGAGGTGCCGCCGGTTAAAAACACCCGGTCGATGCCGTCAAGCCCAAGCCCGGCTTGGGCAATCAAGGCATCGACGGTTTGGCTGATTTGCGCGACATCGCCGGCAATCCAGCGTTCAAAGTCCGCCCGCGTGAGTTCCGCTTCAATATGCACCCCGGCGCTGTCCAGGCACAAAGGGGCTTGTTCGGCCTCGGACAACGCCGCCTTGGCGGCCGAGACGCTGCGGTATAAGGCATACACGGAATTGGTTTCCAGCAAGCGGATAAACCGCTGCATATTCTCGCCATCCACCGCCGTCTCGGCCAATTGCCGCAATTCCCGCAAGGTCTTCGGCGAGCGCAACAGCGACAATTCATTCCACCGGGCGAAACTGACGTAATACTGGCCGGGAATGTCCAACAGCTTGTTGATCGACTTGAACTGCCCCCCTTTGCCCAGCTTGGGGGATATGGCGTGGTCGATGATCCGGTAATCGAAGACATCGCCGGCGACGGCCAAGCCGCGATGGCCCAGCGCGAGGGCGCGGATGCCGCCGGGGGCCGAAGGCTCAAAGCGGATGATCGAAAAGTCGCTGGTGCCGCCGCCGAAATCGGCGACCAGCACATTGGCGTCCGCCGTCAGCCGCTGGGCAAAGAAAAAAGCCGCCGCGACCGGCTCGTAGACATAATGAATCTCCTGGAAGCCAAAGCGCCACAAGGCCGTCTCGTAACGCTGCTGGGCGAGGGCTTCGTCCGGGTTGGCCCCGGCGAAGGACACCGGACGCCCCATGACGATCCGCTCCGGCAAGCCGTCCAAGGCCATGCCGCCGTGCAGCCAAAATTTGTCCAGGAAGGTCGCCAGCAAATCTTCGAAAGCATAGCGCTTGCCGAAAATCTGCGTCTCCTTGAACAAATGGCTGGCGGCGAAGGATTTGAACGACTGGATCAGGCGGCAATCGTGCGGATCTTCGATGAAGCGCTCAATCGCCCAAGGCCCGGCGTCGGCCAGCCGGTGCGTCAAGCGCCCCGCCTGCTCCTCCCAAAAACACAGCACTGAGCGGAACACGGGAGAAGCCCCGGCCGGGCTTTGAAACAACAGCGGCGCCGGGGTTCCGGCGGCAGACAGCGTCGCCGCCACGGAGTTGGTGGTGCCAAAATCCAGGCCCAGAGTTTTCTTGGTCATGCGCAGACTATTGATAGGTTGGGGGATGCGGTCGAGCCGGCAGATCCTACGCCAGCCGGCCCGCCTTGTCTTGCCGTGGCCGGACGTAATTCCCCGCCAGCCTCGTCAACCTGCGTGAACCAGACTAAATCCCGACAAGCATTACCGCCTGCCCGCCAACACCTGCTACCCTATTATCCACAACTCACACAGGGAAAACCGCCCATGGCCAATCCTTATGAAATCTACGATCTGCTCCAAGACTATGCCAGCGGCACGGAAACCGTCCGCGAGGTGCTGATCGGCCTCGTGTGGACGTATTGCGAGGCGGAGGCTTGCGGCCTGGCGATGAGCCCGGCCATTCCGATCCGCACGCTGGCCTGGGCGGGCACCTTGCGCGGCAAAACCGTCGCCGAACTGGCCCGCTGGGTGCGCGAATTCGAGCCCTACCCGGCCACGGTCGGCATGGCCGCCGTCAACGCCGCGCTCAACCACCGCCACAGCCTGCCCGACGGGGTGAGCCTGGAACCTGGCAACCTGGCGGTGTTCGAGCATTTCCTGCCGCTGTTGAAAGGCAAAAAAACCGTCGTCATCGGACGCTATCCGGGGCTGGACGAATTTGTCCGCAAACACCAGGTCGACCTGACCGTGCTGGAACGCAACCCCGGCCACGGCGACTTGCCCGACAGCGCCTGCGAATACCTGCTGCCGACCGCCGAATGGGTGTTCCTAACCGCCAGCTCCATCCCCAACAAGACGTTTCCGCGCCTGGCCGCGCTGTCCCGCGCCGCCACCACCGTGCTGATGGGGCCGACCACGCCCTGGCTGCCCGAACTCCACCACTTCGGCATCGATTACCTCGCCGGGGTGGAGCTTGTCGACCAGGACAGCCTGCGCGCCAGCCTGGCCGAAGGCGGCGGCGTGCGCATTTTCGAGGGCGGTGTCCGCTACCGCGTCGCGCCCCTAGGCGCCAGCGCCGCGCTGGAATGGTCGAAGCGCCTGATCGCCCGCACCGCCAACGAGAAGGAAGCCCTGACCCGCGCCATGGCTGGCTGGTACGACAGCGGCGAAACCCGCCGCTTTCCGCGTTACGCCGAGCTGGACGCGACCAATCGCGCCCTCTCCCGCCTCGACACCTGCTTCAAACGGCTATGGGACGCGGCGGATGAAAACTGATTCTCCCGGCTGGGCCGACACCACTAGGCTGATCCTCTGCCATGTGCATCGTTCCAGCTCCCGCACCCTGTTCCTGCGCCACGCTTCGGGTAGCGTCATTGCCCCGGCGCCCCTGCCCTTCCTGTCCACCGTCTTCGACGAAGAGGCAATCGGCTCCGAAAACGGCGCGGTCTTCGCCCATCCGGCGGCCTTGGTCCACGCCTACTGCGCGCAAGCGGGCCTGGAGCCTTCGCTATTGCAGGCGGAAGGCGAGTTCCAACAGCGCGTGGACGCGCCCGGCGGAACCATCACCGTCTACCTGGCCCGCTTCACCTGCATCGACCCGCCCAGCGAATTGTTCGCCGCGCAAGGCGGGAAATTTTGCGCCATCACCGAACTGCGCGGCGGCCACCCGGCGGAGATGGCCTTGTTGCGGCAGGCTTACCAAACGATGATAGGTTAGCCATCGACATGGACAGCCCAGCCCCCGCCTCTAGCATTCGCATTGACGGCCAGGCCATTCCTTACCGGCCAGGGCAGACCGTGTTGCAAGCCGCCATGGCGGCGGGGCTGAACATCCCCCATTTGTGCTATCACCCGGACTTGGAGCCCATCGGCAGTTGCCGGCTGTGCCTGGTGGAGCTGGCAGGGCGCACGCTGTCCGCCTGCACGCTACCGGCCAGCGACGGGCAAGAGATTGCCAGCGCCGCCTTGGACAAACGGCGGCGCAGCCTGGTGAAGCTGCTGCTGGAAGAAGGCCGGCATACGTGTGTGAGTTGCGAGCGCACGGGCGATTGCCGCTTGCAGGAGGCCGCCGCCGCGCTTAACGCCCCCGCCGTGGCGCACGCCCCGCCGCCGGATTTGCCGGCCCGGGACGACAGCCACCCGGACGTCGCGCTGGATCGGTCACGCTGCATTCTTTGCGGCATCTGCGTCCAAGCCAGCCGGACGCTGGACGGCAAAAATCTATTCGCCTTTGGCGGCAGCGGCGGCCGGCCGAGCCTCATCGTCGATTCGCCGTCCGGCTTCTTGAAAGACAGCGCCGTCACCGCGCAAGACCACGCCGTCCGGCTCTGCCCGGTGGGCGCGTTGATTCGCAAGCAAGATCGCTACGACTCAAGCTTGGGCTTTGCCGGCATGGATTTTTTTGACGCCACAGACTGGAACGGCCCGGCTTGAGGCCGGGCCGTTCCACTTTAAAGCTTTAAAGCCAGCGCCGCCGCTTACAAACCCGACGGCCGCCGCAAGTCCAGGGTATAGGGATGTTCCTGGCTACACGCCTCGTCCGCCAAGATTAAATCGGCTTTCATCGTCCCCGGCGTGTGGCCGAAATTCCAGAAGCGCCCCACCCTTCTCGCTTCGGCTTCATAAGCGTTGACCGGGAAGGTGTCGTAATTGCGCCCGCCGGGATGGCTGACGAAATACGTGCAGCCGCCGATGGAGCGGTCGTTCCACAAGTCGATGATGTCAAACACCAAGGGCGCATGCACGCCGATGTTCGGATGCAGCGCCGAAGGCGGCTGCCAGGCGCGGTAGCGCACGCCGCCGACAAACTCCCCGCGCTTGCCGGTGTTGCGCAAGGGCACGCGGCGGCCATTGCAGGCGACCGCGTAGCGCGAGTCGGTCATGCCGTCAATCCTCACCTGCAAGCGCTCCACCGAGGAGTCCACATAGCGGGCGGAGCCAAACGAGGTCGTCTCCTCGCCCAGCACATTCCACGGCTCGATGGCGAAGCGCAATTCCAGCTCCATGTTGCGCACCTGTATCGTGCCGTAATGGGGGAAGCGGAATTCCAGGAACGGGTCTATCCACTCTTTGCGGAAAGCGTAGCCGGCTTGGTTCAGATCATCGACCACCTCGCCCATGTCGGCGGCCACGTAATACGGCAGCATGAAGCGGTCGTGCAATTCCGTGCCCCAGCGCACCAGCTTATGCTCATAAGGCTCATTCCAGAACTTCGCCACCAAGGTGCGCAGCAACAGCATCTGCATCAGGCTCATATGCGCATGCGGCGGCATCTCAAACGCGCGCAACTCCAACAGCCCTAAACGCCCGGTGGCGCTGTCCGGCGAATACAGCTTGTCGATGCAGAACTCGGCGCGGTGGGTGTTGCCCGTCACGTCGATCAGCAAATTGCGCAACAAGCGATCCACCAGCCAAGGCGCGGGCGTCACGCCTTTCGGCGTCTGCTGGAACGCGATCTCCAGCTCGTACAACAACTCGTCGCGGCCCTCGTCCACCCGCGGCGCCTGGCTGGTCGGGCCGACAAACATGCCGGAGAACAGATAAGACAAGGCCGGATGATGCTGCCAGAAGGTAATCAGGCTGCGCAGCAAATCCGGTCGGCGCAGCATCGGGCTGTCCGCAGGCGTCGCCCCGCCCAGCGTGACATGGTTGCCGCCGCCGGTGCCGGTGTGGCGGCCGTCCAGCAGGAATTTTTCCGTGCCCAGCCGGCTCTGATGCGCCTCCTCGTACAGCGCGACCGTCTTGTCGACTAACTCGTCCCACGATGAAGAGGGATGGATGTTGACCTCGATCACGCCGGGGTCGGGCGTCACCAGCAAACGCACCAGGCGCGGGTCGCGGGGCGGCTCGTAGCCTTCCAGCACCACCGGAACGCCGCAGTCGTCGGCCGCGCCTTCGATGGCGGCAACCAGGCTCAGATAATGTTCGAGGTCGGTCAGCGGCGGCAGGAAAATATGCATGCGGCCCTCGCGGGGCTCCACACACAAAGCCGTGTGGATCAACTCCGGGCCATAGCGGCGGTCGTCGCCCGGTGGTTGCTGGCGCACCTCCGGATGCGGCTCCTGGCCCTCAAGCACATGGCTAAACCGCCGCGCCACCTCGCCGTAAGAATCCGCCAACGGCTTGGGCTCATCGAACAGGCTGCGCGCCTGAGGGTATTCGCGGGTCTTGATCCACGGCAACGAATCCGTCGGCAAGCGCAAGCCCATCGGCGAATCGCCGGGAATCAGGAACATGTCCTCGCGGCGGAAGCTCCACAGGCAACTGCGCCAAGCCTCCGCGCCATAATTCCAGGCCAGCGGCAGCGCATAACCGGCCGGCCGGTTCAAGCCCCGGTCTAGCAAGCGGGCCAGGCGGCGGCGCTCCAGCGGATCTTTCAAATCGGCGGCCAAAGGATCGACGTTGTCCGGCAACGCGCCCTCTTTCCACAGATAATAAAAAACATCCTCGTAGCCCGGCAGCACATGGCCGGGATGGACTCTAAGCCGCTCGGCGATTTTCCGCGCCAGCTCGCCGGCCAGCTCGACAGTCACGCCATAATCCGCCGTCTCGTCCGCCAACAGCCTTTGATTGCGCCATACCGGCACGCCGTCGGTGCGCCAATACGTCGCCATCAACCAACGCGGCAAGGGCTCGCCCGGATACCACTTGCCCTGGCCGTAATGGCGGATGCCGCCTTTGCCGAAGCGCTCCTGGAGCCTGCGCACCAACACGCCGGCCCGCTCGCGCTTGTGCGGCCCGTCGGCGGCGGTGTTCCACTGCGCCGACTCCATGTCGTCGATAGACACGAAGGTCGGCTCGCCGCCCATGGTCAGGCGCACGTCGCCGTCCCGCAACACCTGATCCACCTCGTGGCCCAAGGCTTCGATGGCCAGCCATTGCGCCTCGCTGTAAGGCTTGGTCACGCGCGGATCTTCGTGGATGCGCGTGACCTTATTCTCGAAATCAAATTCGCACTCGGCCTCGCCGATGTAACCGCCGGTGATCGGCGCGGCGCTGACCGGGTCAGGCGTGCAAGCCAAGGGGATATGGCCCTCGCCGGCGAACAGCCCCGACGTAGGGTCCAGTCCGATCCAGCCGGCCCCCGGCACGTAGACCTCAGCCCAGGCGTGCAAATCGGTGAAATCCGCCTCCGGGCCGGAAGGGCCGTCCAAGGATTTCACGTCGGCGGTCAACTGCACCAAATAGCCCGACACGAAACGCGCCGCCAAGCCCAAATGGCGCAGGATCTGCACCAACAGCCAAGCGCTGTCGCGGCAGGAGCCCAAAGCCTTCGCCAAGGTCTCCTCGCAGGTCTGCACGCCCGGCTCCATGCGGATGGAATAGCTGATGTCCTCGTGCAAGCGGCGGTTGATATCGACCAGGAAATCCACCACATTGCGATGCGTGCTGTCCACCAAGGCCAGCCAAGCGCCGAGCAGCGGCCCGTCCTCGCGCAATTCCAAATAAGGCACCAGCTCCTGCTTAAGCTGCGCGTCATACTCGAACGGAAACAGGTCGGCGTATTCCTCGACGAAGAAATCGAAGGGGTTGATGACCGTCATTTCGGCGACCAACTCCACATCGACGCTCAACTCCGCGGCCGGCTCGTTGAACACCACCCGCGCCAGATAATTGCCGAACGGGTCCTGCTGCCAGTTGATGAAATGCTGCTCCGGCAAAATCTTGATTGAATAAGCATGGATCGGCGTCCGGCTATGGGCGGCGGGACGCAGCCGGAACACATGGGGGGCCAGGGTGACGGGTTTGTCGTAGCGGTAAACGGTTTGATGGCGGATAGCCACGCGGATAGCCATGTTGTTCCTCCCGCACTCTAGGCGGCCAAATGAAGTGAAGTTGCAATGAAAGCAAGCCCGCTGGGCGCGGGGCAGATGATACGCGATGTTCAGCAAATACCAAGCCAGCGCCGCCGGATCGCTGGACGCGGACGATGAAACAAGACGGGGACGGGCGCAAGCCCGGCAGGGTGGGCAAACGGCCCTGGCATTTGCCCAGGCGAAAACGGCTAAACGGATGCGTCAAGCAAAACAGGCACAGCCATCCTGACCGGTTGACCCGATATCGCGCACCAAGGCGGGCGCGGCGCACCAGAAATGCACACACAACCCCTTAAAGCCCGTCCGACAGACTCGCCACGCCCTTGCCGCCCCGTAGAAGAACGCCTCGAAAACCGCTTCCGCCCACGCTTCGGCAGGCTCAATATGAACATAAGCGATTGATTTTACAATCTCCGTTCGCACTGAGAATGCCCGGTGAAGTCTATGAACCCGAGGCTTGCCGATGTACCTACCCTCTGGCGTTGACCTTTGATCAAGCACTTACGTAAGCTGCACGTTACCGTCCGTGGCACTGGATTCCGGCATCATCATGCCGGGGTGGTGGGTTTATTTGATTGTCGGCAGTGTCCTGGGAGCGCGGGCCTCTGGCCCGCCAGCGGGCGGGACGCCCGCGCTCCCGGCACAATAAACCAATTAAGCCCACCTCCCATGCCGGCATGACGAATCATTTTTCTTCATTCGATTGCCCTGAATACTATAGGGAATATTCGGCTTGACGCAGCATCGGCCGGACAAGACAATGGCGGCGTCAACCAGGGTTTAGCGCTAACCGCCACCCGCCTTGCCGTTGCTCGGCGCAGCGTCTGCGCTGACCGGCTCATGCAACAAAACGCAGGCTCCGAAGGAAAAACCCCATGGCCCGACTCCCCCTATCCAGGCAAATCCTCGGCCTCCTTGGCTGGCTCGGCCTTAGCTTTAGCGCAGCCGCCCTCGGCGCCATCGCGTCCGCCCAGGCCGGGGTCTTCTATCAACAACTCGCCCGGCCTGCGTGGGCACCGCCCGGATGGCTGTTCGCACCAGCGTGGAGCGCGCTCTACCTGCTGATGGCCGTCGCCGCCTGGCTCGTCTGGCGAGTGCGCGGCTTCCAGGGCGCAGGCAGCACCCTCTACCTGTTTCTTGTCCAACTGGCCGTGAACGCGCTCTGGAGCTGGCTGTTCTTCGCTTGGCGGCAAGGTGGGCTGGCGTTCGCCGAAGTGCTCGTCCTGTGGGCGCTGATTGTTGGCACGGTTGTCGCTTTCTGGCGTATATTGCCTCTGGCGGGGGCTTTGCTGCTCCCTTATCTGGCCTGGGTCACGTTCGCCTCCGCGCTCACCTTGGCAATATGGCAACTCAATCCACAGCTTCTTTGACGCCGCTCGCGGATCGGACAGTCGGCTAGGCTGGCATAGGCAATCCACCGCACCGACACACCACCCGGAAAAACCCATGGCACTCATGGGGTTGCAGGAAACCAGCATGACTCATTTAGAACTTTTCCAAGCCTTTGTGGCCCCTGCGATTTTCATTTCCGCAGCCGGTTTATTGCTGCTGTCCATCAATACCCGCCTCATGGGTATCGTTACGCGCTTGCGGGCCTTTCATAAAGACAAGCATTTGGCTGCCATAGCCGGCAAAAAGCAAGACGTTGTCGTCTTGCAGGCGCAAATAGAATCCATTGAAAACCGCGCCACTAAAATAAAGAATGCGTTCTTCTGCACACTGTTAGGCACGATTGGCACAATGATTACCTGCCTGATGCTGGGCCTGACTTTATACGTGCCACAAGCCTTGATTGTCGCCGTGCTTATTTTTGTGCTGTCAGTTTTATCGATACTAGTCGGCATGTTATTTTACATATCCGAGGTTGCCATTAGCCTGTCCTCGGAAAAAGAAGAAGAACAATTGTATGATTTGATGGACGTCATGTCCGAATATGCCGATGATAAACGATAATTTAACATAGCCTAGCGGGGGTGCGACTCATGTTGAAGCAATTGATTTACGCAAGCCAAGCGGCCCGTCCGCTGGCGGATGAAGATTTGCTGAGGATTTTACAAGGCGCGCGTGAGCGGAATGTGAAGCAACAAATCACCGGTATATTAGTTTACCGGGATGGGTTATTTTTGCAGGTATTAGAGGGCGAAGACAGCGAACTGGATACAATCTGGGCCGTCATCCAGGCCGACCCGCGCCATGAAAACCTCGTCGTCATCCGCGACGCGGAAGTCAGCGCCAGGGATTTTCCGGACTGGTCGATGGGGTTTTCAAACCTGTCCCATCGGGATTTGGCTTCGGTGCCGGGCTATTCCAAGCTTCTGGAAGAGGATTTCTCGCCGGAAGGCTTGCGCGCCAAGCCGGGGCTGGCCGTGGATTTTCTGCTGGACATGAAATATTTTGAACTGGAGTGAACGGCGTGTCCGTAGGTTGGGCGCGTCTGTTTGCGCCCAACCATGCCGGCATGAATGTCGGGCAACGATAGAGCCGTTGCCCTGTCTTCCCGGCTACGGCTCTATGCGGATGGTTATCTGCTGGATTTTACAGTGCCACACAGTAAACTGATAATTGTAGGTGAGCCCATGCTTCATCTTCCTCTGGGCGGCTCCAATCTTCGGCCAAGGCTGCTTCGGACAACGCCGCTATTTCATGAGCGTCAACAGGCGGTTCGTCAAGGATTGTGACAAGCGCCCGGCGGACGCCGGAAATGCGGATAGGCTCGACAAGGCGGACATCGCCCGACGCATCGACCGTGGCTTCAAATGTGTGGATCATGGTTATACCTGAGGAGTATCTATATGGCTACGGCCCGCTTGCATTTATCATAAACAAACTCAGGGTCAAGGTCGGCTCCCGCCTCCCATTCGATAGTGTCAAAGGCAACGGCGACTTTTGCAAAAGACCTTTGATCTTTAATTCGATTAAAAATTCCGAAATCCAAATATGGCTTCATATCCAACGTGCCGCTTTCGCCATTACTAAATGTAATATCAAGCATATAATCACTTTTTGGAACAACAGAGATCACTGATGGGTACATATTTATCTTCTCATTGTAAAGGTTGGATTTTGAAGGGTTCTTTTCCATCCATGACCAAGTCCCAATCACGCATAAGCTCTTCTTGGTGCAATTCAGCCCATGCCAAAGCCAGTTTCACTTGCTTCTTCGGCAAATTTCCATCAATCAACTCACAAGTGCGGATATCCACCGTGGCTGTATATTCAGCATAGTAGACATGAAAGTGCGGCGGTGGATGTTCGCCGGGCGCGAAGTACATACGAATGATAATTCCATAAAACATCGATATTGTGGGCAAAGTGCTTTCCTTTTGTACAAATTTCATTTGGCAGAAACATTAGCGTATACCGCCTTACGGGTTACAGTCCTGCCCGGCTTTTTTTATTTGCCCAAGCTATTGCGCCAATACCCAGCAACCATGTAATTACCGGTTCTGGTACGACAGCAACATCGCCAGAACGTACAGGCCAAATGTAGCCCAAAGCATTTTCAAGGTAGTGAACTTGTGCGCCAGCATCGGTAGTGAAAAGCCACGCGCTAGTACCAGGTTCGTATTGCGTGCCTGTCCAGTAGTCATAAGACTGGACATTATTGAATTTGGCTAGTCCTGTGGAATCGCCGGTCAGTATGGAATTAAGCCGAGTAGCCCGTATCTCCGTATAAAAGAGATGTCCAAGTTCGCTGCCAGAGCAATTGTATCCATTACAGGGGGCGCTACCGTCCTGATTAAAAGCGGATGGCAATCGCCAATCACTGAAGCCGAGATAATTGGCCGCATTCATCTCTGCTACAAAACTTTG
>Ga0265327_10001709_pt1 | contig 26222 bp, 17 predicted proteins | sample 41621metaG_FD_202089 | JGI IMG/M metagenome (GOLD analysis project Ga0265327, IMG submission 202089) | Rhizosphere microbial communities from Carex aquatilis grown in University of Washington, Seatle, WA, United States - 4-16-21 metaG | ecosystem: Host-associated > Plants > Roots > Rhizosphere...
GGGGCCGTTGACCAGAATGGCGCTCAACGGGTCGTGTTCGGCGTCGCTGTCGTTGGCCAGGACGCCGGCTCCCGCTGCAATCACCAGCGGGGTATTGGCATTGGTGCTGTAGTTGTCGGCCGCGGCTACCGGGGCGGTGTCGCCTACCGTGATGCTGACCGTGGCCACGTTGCTGTCGAGGCTGCCGTCGTTGGCCTTGTAGCTGAAGCTGTCGCTGCCGTGGTAGTCGGTGTTGGCGGTGTAGGTGAAGCTGCCGTCGCTGTTGAGCGCCAGTGTGCCGTGGGTGGGGCCGTTGACCAGAATGGCGCTCAACGGGTCGTGTTCGGCGTCGCTGTCGTTGGCCAGGACGCCGGCTCCCGCTGCAATCACCAGCGGGGTATTGGCATTGGTGCTGTAGTTGTCGGCCGCGGCTTGCGGCACCGCGTTTGGATTGGGTGTGGGCTGATTGAGGATAGGCCTCAGCATCTCAGCAGGTATCGCTATGAGTTGGGAGTGATTATCGCTCCCGCCAACGGGGACGGCGGGCTGCAATTCCACCACATAGGGAAGTACCGGCCCAGCCGATTGCGCTGTAGCCGATAGGGTGCTTATAGGCGGCGGAGCCGGCGGAGAAACTGTCGCCTGATCTTCCAATAGCCGCGGCAAAACGGTGAGGTCATGAAAATCAGCTGCCAGTGGGGTATATCCCGCATACGGCCCCAGCACTGATACTGGCACAGCCAGGTCGCCAACTTGATTGGGACGAGGAACCTCGCCTTCTACCACCGCCCAGACGCCAGTCACGGTTGGTACGTAGTCGTTGATGGCAGGGACATTCAGCACCGCCATGGCGACGCCGGACGCCTCTTTCCCGCGCCGAGATTTATCGCGCAGGGCCTTATGGGGGGGGGGAGCATCCTTGCCATCGCCACCTTGGCCGCTATCTTGCATCGTGCTGGCGTAACCCGCGGCCATGCCTGGCCAGGTCATCTCATCAGTGCCAGCTTCGACGGGAAGCGCCCAAGGATCCTCCTCGAAGGGTTCGATCAATTCCAGTCCGGACAGCTCAAGGCTTTCCGCCGACAGCATATGCGGGGAGGAAAGGGGGAGCGAAGGAGGATTTGTCAGCTGGACAACATATTGCAGGGCTTCGGACCACCGCGTGCTGGCCGCAGGCTGCCCTTCGGCTTCCTCACTTACCGGCGCCGTTCTTTGGTCATCCATGGCATGACACTTTCAATAGACAACAAGCAACCATATTCTTCCTCCATGCATGGAGAAATATCGTTAAGCAAGGAAAGTTGTAAGATTTTTCAATCATATTCAAACGCAATTTCCGTTTTTCTGTGTAAACGCCCCACCCTGCACTCATCGGAAATTGCTTAATATGTATACACTATCCCTTTGGTCAGCTTATTACTATTTATGGGCTATTTCAATAGCCATCTGGCCTATCACCCATTTCTTACCACAAGTCAGGTTTTCGCCGACTCTGACAAAAACCTGACAGAAACTTGGGGCCACAGACACAGTTTAGCCATTTCCGATAGGTTGCATTAAAAAACAGCAAGCAACGTACCATCCATCACGCCCTTTAACCGGAACAAATCTCCCCGAAAAAATAAGACCTTGTTTTATCAAAAATGTTCCGTGCCTTTATCGCATGCCCCGATTTATCCAAGTTATCGTACAACCGCTGCCAACTCGCCTTTTTTATATTTTTCGGCCATCTTGTCACACGCAACTGCTTTGATCTGACCGGCCTTACCGGCGGAACCAAAGGCTTCAAAACGCGCCTTGCAGATGTCCTGCATGGCCTTGGTGGCGGCAAGCAGGAATTTGCGCGGATCGAATTCCTTGCGGTTTTCCGGCTGGCCCAGGAAACGGCGCACCGCACCGGTCGAGGCCAATCGCAGATCGGTATCAATGTTGACCTTGCGCACACCGTGCTTGATACCTTCGACGATCTCTTCCACCGGCACGCCATAAGTCTCCGGGATATCGCCGCCGAATTCGTTGATGATCTTGAGCCACTCCTGCGGCACCGAAGATGAGCCGTGCATGACAAGGTGGGTGTTCGGGATGCGGGCGTGGATTTCCTTGATGCGATTGATCGCCAGGATTTCTCCGGTGGGTGGGCGGGTGAACTTGTAGGCGCCGTGCGAGGTACCAATGGCAATGGCCAGTGCATCAACCCCGGTTTTCCGTACAAAGTCGGCGGCCTCTTCCGGGTCGGTCAGCAGGCTGGAATGATCCAGCACGCCTTCCGCGCCGTGGCCATCCTCTTCGCCGGCCATACCGGTTTCCAGCGAGCCGAGACAGCCCAGTTCGCCTTCCACCGAGACGCCAACAGCATGCGCCATGTCCACCACCTTGCGCGTGACCTCGACGTTGTAGTCGTAACTGGCCGGGGTCTTCATGTCGTCCTTGAGCGAACCGTCCATCATTACGCTGGAAAAACCAGAGCGGATGGCCATGATACATACCGCCGGCGAAGCGCCGTGATCCTGGTGCATCACCACCGGGATGTGCGGGTAAGCTTCTACCGCGGCGGCCACCATGTGGCGCAGGAAAGCTTCGCCGGCATACTTGCGGGCACCGGCGGAACCTTGCAGGATCACCGGGCTATCCACTTCATTCGCCGCCTGCATGATGGCGTGGATTTGTTCCATGTTGTTGACGTTGAATGCCGGTAGGCCGTAGCCGTACTCGGCGCCATGATCCAGCAATTGACGTAGTGATACGAGTGCCATGATGTTCTCCTCTTTGTTCCGTTGCGGAACGGCCTGTTGGGAGTTGTCCCCAATGAAATCAGCTTAGAGGGCACGAATGCCCGATGGTTTCGATTATTAAATCAGCTTTCCCTATGCTCGCCAACCTTGACGATTTTGAGGGTATTGGTGCCGCCGGATTTACCTATGGGTTCACCGATGGTCAGCAGGATCAGGTCGCCATTCTGTACCGCGCCGCGCCGGCGCAGCTCGTCTTCGGCATCGTGCAGGATGCGGTCGCGGTCGTCTGTGTTCTGCTCGAACGGGAACGGGTACACCCCACGGAATAGCGTCAGCTTGCGGCGCGTATCCTTTTCCGATGACAGTGCATAAATCGGCGCCAAGGTGTTGGCGCGCGACAGCCACATGACGGAAGTGCCGGACTGGGTCAGCGAGGCAATGGCCTTGACCTTGAGGTGCTGGGCGACATACACCGCCGCCATGGCGATGGATTCGTCGATGCGCTGAAATTCCGTGTTCACCTTGTGCGTAAGTGTTTGGCTATCGTAGTCTTTTTCCGCTTCCAGGCACACGCGATGCATGGCTTCGATCGCCTCCACCGGATATTTGCCGGCTGCGCTTTCGGCCGACAGCATCACCGCATCGGTGCCATCCAGCACGGCGTTGGCCACATCGGAAACTTCGGCACGAGTTGGAATGGGGCTGGTAATCATGGACTCCATCATTTGCGTGGCGGTGATGACCAGTTTGTTCCTGGCGCGCGCCATGCGGATCATGCGTTTTTGCAGGCCGGGCACAGCGGCATCGCCCACTTCCACCCCCAAATCGCCGCGCGCCACCATGATGGCGTCAGAAGCATCGATGATCTCTTCCAGCGCCGGGATGGCCTCGGCACGTTCGATTTTGGCAACGATGCCGGCGCGGCCGCCCGCTGCCCGTAGCAGGTCGCGTGCATACTGCACATCGGCGCCGCTGCGTGGGAAGGAAATGGCCACGTAATCCGCTTCCAGCGCCGCCGCCGTCTTGATGTCATCCTTGTCCTTATCGGTCAGCGCTTCGGCTGCCAATCCACCGCCTTGGCGATTGATGCCCTTGTTGTTGGACAGCACGCCACCAACAGTGATCGTGCAATGCACTTCCCGGCCATGCACCGCGTCCACCGTCATCACGATGCGCCCATCGTCCAGCAACAATACGGAGCCCGATTCCACTTCATTGGGCAAGGTCTGGTAATCAAGGCCGACACGCTGCTGGTTACCCAACTCGCAAGCGGCGTCGAGAATGAATTTGGCGCCCTTCGCCAGCTCGATCTTGTTGTTTTCAAAGCGGCCGATACGGATTTTTGGCCCTTGTAAATCGCACAGCACGCCAACCGGGCGACGCCGGCTCAGGGCAATCTCGCGCACCAGATCGGCACGGTCGATGTGATCTTGTGCCGTGCCGTGGGAAAAATTCAGGCGCACCACATCCACCCCGGCGTCTATCATGCGCTCCAGGACTTCGCGACTGCTGGACGCTGGACCCAGCGTGGCAACAATTTTGGTTTTGCGTAATGTCATTTAATTCCAAAAATAAATAACGAGAAGCCCAAACCGGGCTTCCCGTAAGGACGTACTATTTAATCAGCCTTGCGCGCGCTGCTCCAGCATCGCCACCGCAGGCAGCTTCTTGCCTTCGAGGAACTCGAGGAAGGCGCCGCCGCCAGTCGAGATGTAGGAAACCCGGTCGCAAATACCGTACTTGGCAATGGCTGCCAGTGTATCGCCGCCACCGGCAATGGAGAACGCCGAACTGACGGCAATCGCCGTGCCCAGCGACCGGGTGCCTTCGCCGAACTGGTCGAATTCGAACACGCCGACCGGGCCGTTCCAGACGATGGTACCGGCTTTATTGATGTACTCGGCATAGATTTGCGAAGTCTCTGGCCCGATATCGAAAATCATGTCGTCATCCTCAACTTCGCTCACCTTCTTCACCACGGAGGGCTCGTTGGCGGCAAATTTCTTGCCAACCACCACGTCCACCGGCACCGGAATCTCGCCGCCCTTGGCCTTGGCTGCGGCCATCAGGCGCTTGGCCTCGTCCACCAGGTCGGCTTCATACAGCGACTTGCCGACGTTGTAGCCAGCCGCCTTGATGAAGGTATTGGCGATGCCGCCGCCGACAATGAGCTGATCCACGATATGGGACAAGGACTCCAGCACGGTCAGCTTGCTGGAAACCTTGCTGCCGCCGACGATCGCCACCAGTGGGCGCGCCGGTTCGTGCAGCGCCTTGCCCAGCGCCTCCAGTTCGGCCGCCAGCAGCGGGCCGGCACAGGCGACCGGGGCAAATTTCGCCACGCCGTGGGTAGAAGCCTGGGCACGGTGCGCGGTACCGAAAGCATCCATCACGTAGATGTCGCACAGCTGCGCCATTTCCCAGGACAGGCGGTCTTCGTTGTTGTTCTCGCCAATGTTGAAACGCACGTTCTCCAGTACCGCCACTTCGCCGTCGCGCATCTGCTGCACGTAGAGTCTGCCATTGCCCAGCCAGTCCTGGTACAGCCTGACTTCACGCCCCAGCAATTTGCCCAGATGCTCGGCCACCGGACGCAGGCTGTCCACATCGGTATACCGCCCCTCGGTCGGCCCTTCCTTGGGGCGCCCCAGGTGCGACATCAGCATCACCTTGGCGCCGGCGTTCATGGCGTGGATGATGGTTGGCAGCGAGGCGCGGATACGGGTATCGTCGGCCACGCTGCCATCGTCGTTCTGCGGTACGTTGAGGTCTTCCCGGATCAGGACCCGCTTGCCCTTCAGATCCAGGTCGGTCATTTTGATTACGGACATCTCCATCTCCAATCATGTGGGGCGGATGAGCGCAGCTTCATCCATCATCAGGCAGGTGGAGCGAGAACACCTCACCCACCCAGCATTGCCTATTAGGGAAGGTTACGCAATGTGGCGTACCAACCGCATCATGTTGCAGGTATAGCCATACTCGTTGTCGTACCAAGCGACGATCTTGACGAAGGTCGGGTCAAGTGCGATGCCGGCACCAGCGTCGAATACCGAGGGGCAGGTCTCGCCACGGAAATCGGTGGAAACCACCTTGTCCTCAGTGTAGCCCAGCACGCCCTTCAGCGGGCCGCTTTCCGAGGCCGCCTTCATCGCCTTGCAGATGTCCTCGTAGCTGGTTTCCTTGGCCAGCTCACAAGTCAGGTCAACCACCGACACATCGGAAGTCGGGATACGGAACGCCATACCGGTCAGCTTCTTGTTCAGCGACGGGATCACCTTGCCCACCGCCTTGGCGGCGCCGGTGGAAGACGGAATGATGTTTTCCAGGATACCACGGCCACCGCGCCAGTCCTTGTTGGATGGGCCGTCCACGGTCTTTTGCGTGGCGGTGGCGGCGTGCACGGTGGTCATCAGGCCGCGCTTGATGCCGAAATTGTCGTGCAGCACCTTGGCCACTGGCGCTAAGCCGTTGGTGGTGCAGGAAGCGGCGGAGACGATGGCTTCGCCGTTGTAGGTATCATGGTTGACACCATAGACGAACATTGGCGTATCGTCCTTGGATGGAGCGGACTGCACCACTTTCCTGGCGCCGGCATCAATGTGCTTCTGGCAGGTTTCCTTGGTCAGGAAGAAGCCGGTGCACTCGGCCACCACATCCACGCCGACCTCGTCCCACTTCAGGTTGGCCGGATCCTTCTCGGCGGTGAGGCGTATGGTCTTGCCGTTCACCAGCAGGTTATTGCCACTGACCGAGACTTCACCCTTGAAGCGGCCATGCACCGAGTCGTGCTTGAGCATGTAAGCCAGGTATTCCGGGTCGAGCAGGTCATTGATCGCCACCACCTCGATATCGGAAAAATCTTGAACCGCCGCGCGGAACACCATGCGACCGATGCGGCCGAAGCCGTTGATACCCACTTTGATTGCCATTTCCATACCCCTCTTCTAAAACAAAAAAGGGAGCCCGAAAAAACTTTGCAGGCTCCCTTCCCGGATTTACTGCATACGGTTACATCACAGACTTCGCGGCGTTCACCACGTTGTCGACGGTGAAGCCGAAATGCTTGAACAGCGCGCCGCCGGGAGCGGATTCGCCGAAGGTGTCGATGCCGACCACGGCGCCTTCCAGGCCGACGTATTTGCGCCAGAAGTCAGGGTGAGCCGCTTCCACCGCCACCCGCTTGACGCCCGGGGTCAGCACGCTGTCCTTGTAGGCTTGATCCTGACGGTCGAACACATTGGTGGAGGGCATGGATACCACGCGCACCTTCTTGCCTTCTTCGGTCAACACGGCGGCGGCCTTGATCGCCAAGTCGAGTTCGGAGCCGTTGGCAATCAGGATCACATCGGCCTTGCCGGCAACGTCGGAGAACACATAACCACCCTTGCGAATCAAGGCAAGCTGGGCATCATCGTGCTTGATACCCGGTACGTTCTGGCGCGACAACACCAGGCTGGTCGGGCCTTCGCTACGCTCCACCGCAGCCACCCAGGCAATCGCGGTTTCCACCGAGTCGGCCGGACGCCACACGTCCATGCGCGGGATGTAGCGCAGGCCGGAAGTGTTTTCCACCGGCTGGTGGGTCGGGCCGTCTTCGCCCTGGCCGATCGAATCATGGGTCAGCACGTAAACCACGCGCTGATGCATCAGCGCGGACATGCGCATGCCATTCTTCATGTAGTCGGAGAACATGTGGAAAGTGCCACCGAACGGCAGGATGCCGCCATGCAGCGCCATGCCGTTCATGATGGCGGCCATGCCGAACTCGCGCACGCCGTAGGAGATGTAGTTGCCCGGCTTCTTGCCGTGCACGTGGTGCGCGCCGGTCCAGTTGGTCAGGTTGGAGCCGGTGAGGTCGGCGGAACCACCGACGAATTCCGGCAGCAAGCCAGCCAGTGCATTGATGGCGTTTTGCGAAGCCTTGCGGGTGGCAACGCCTTCGGCTTTTTCATTGGTGGCCTGAATCAGGGCAGCAGTAGCCTCCTTCCAATTGGCCGGCAGTTCGCCCGCCATGCGGCGCTTGAACTCGGCGGCTTCGGCCGGATAGGCCGCGGCATATTCGGCGAACTTGTTGTTCCACAGCGTTTCGGAACCCTGGCCCTTGGTGCGGGCGTTCCAGCCGTCGTAGATGTCTTGCGGGATCACGAACGGATCGTGGTTCCAGCCAATGTTGGCACGGGTCGCGGCCACTTCGGCATCGCCCAGCGCGGAACCGTGGCAGTCGTGGCTGCCGGACTTGTTAGGGGAACCCCAGCCGATAATGGTCTTGGTGCAGATCAGGGTAGGCTTGTCGGTGACTTTCTTGGCTTCCTCGATGGCGGCTTCGATCGCGACTGGATCGTGGCCGTCAACGTTCGGTACCACATGCCAGCCGTAAGCCTCGAAGCGCTTGGCGGTATCGTCGGTGTACCAGCCTTCGATATGGCCGTCGATGGAAATGCCGTTGTCGTCCCAGAACGCGGTCAGTTTGCCCAGGCCCCAAGTGCCGGCCAGCGCACAGGCTTCGTGGGAAACGCCTTCCATCATACAGCCGTCGCCGAGGAACACCCAGGTGCGGTGGTTGACGATGTCATGACCCGGCTTGTTGAACTGTTCGGCCAGCAGCTTTTCCGCCATGGCGAAACCGACAGCGTTGGCGATGCCCTGGCCCAGCGGGCCGGTGGTGGTCTCCACACCAGGCGCGTAACCGTATTCCGGGTGGCCTGCGCACTTGGAGTGCAGTTGGCGGAAAGTCTTGATTTCATCCATCGGCAGGTCGTAGCCGGTCAGATGCAACAGGGAGTAGATCAGCATGGAGCCGTGGCCGTTGGACAGGACGAAACGGTCGCGGTCGGCCCACTTCGGGTTAGCCGGGTTGTGGCGCAGGTGGTGGTTCCACAGCACTTCGGCGATGTCCGCCATCCCCATGGGAGCGCCGGGGTGGCCGGAGTTTGCCTTCTGCACAGCATCCATCGCCAGCGCGCGGATGGCATTTGCCAGTTCTTTACGAGTCGCCATAATCATTCCTATCTTAAGCAAAAGAGAAAAAGACCCCTCACCTCTTCAGGCGTGGGCCGCACCTCAAAATCATTCGGAATTCCCCATTGAAGTCAGGCAATTATATTTTTATGCTGCCTGCGGCGGGAGAATGCCTCAATTATTCCCGAATTACGCGGTCTGGGCAATAGCCAGCCTTGTCCAATGACACATGAGCCTGAAGAGGTGGAAATTGGGATCATGGACTGCATTCTGGCTGCGACTGAATCTGATGAGTTGGGCGCCATTGTCCTGCTATATGCCATTGAAACGGCCCAACCCAAGCCGGATTCTGGCCCGTTGCGGAAAAATTCATGGCTTCGTTCATCGCGCTTCATTTTTTAACGAGTTTCGCAGCGGTTTCGATTTACTTAAAGAAATCGCCAGTTCCATCGCTGTATGCAAACTCCCAACATCCGCCTTGCCTGTCCCTGCCAAATCCAGCGCCGTGCCGTGGTCTACCGAGGTACGGATGATGGGCATGCCGAGGGTGACGTTGACACCTTCGCCAAAGCTGGCGTGCTTGAGGACGGCGAGGCCCTGGTCGTGGTACATGGCAAGGAAGGCATCACAGTGCTGCAGGTTGTGCTGGCTGAACATGGTATCGGCGGGCATGGGGCCGGTGAGCCTCATGCCGACGCCACGCAGTTTGTCCAGCACCGGGCTGATAGTTTCAATTTCTTCCCGCCCCAAGTGGCCGCCCTCGCCGGCATGGGGATTGAGGCCAGAAACGTAGATGCGTGGGTTGGCGATGCCGAAGCGCTGTACCAGGTCGCGGTGCAGGATGCGGATAACGCTTTCCAGACTGTCACGGGTAATGGCATCCGGCACTTCGCGTAGTGGCAAGTGCGTGGTGGCGAGCGCGACACGCATGCCGCCGCCCACCAGCATCATGACTACCTGTGACGTGTGCGTGAGTTCGGCGAGGAATTCGGTGTGGCCGCTGAACGGGATACCGGCGTCGTTGATGACGCCCTTGTGCACCGGCGCGGTGACCATGGCGTCAAATTCGCCGCTCAAACAGCCTTGCGCGGCATGGGTGAGGGTCTGCAGCACGTAGCGGCTGTTGGCAGGGTCAAGCGCCCCGGGCTGGCAGTGTACGGCTAAGGGAATGTGGTGAATATGCAGGTTTTCGACTGACAGTCCAAGCAAACTGGCGCGCTGTTCGACCAACCGCTTGTCGGCGATGACCGTAATGTCAACATCCGGCAGCCGCTGCGCCAGCAACGCACACAGGTCTGGCCCAATGCCGGCCGGCTCACCGGCAGTCAGGGCAATGCGGGGACGAGAGGCCGCCATTCCCGGGAAAATCAGTCCTTGTCTTCCAGGCGGTACTCCACGTACGCCCGGTCACGCAGTTCGCGCAGCCAGTCCTGGTAGGCTTCGTCCGACTTGCGCGCGCGGATTTCCTGGCGCGCCTTGAGGCGGGCGGCTTCCTGACCCATGTCCTGGTCGCGGCGCTCGAGAACCTGGATGATGTGCCAGCCGAACTGGGTATGCACCGGCTCGCTAATCTCATCGATCTTGAGCGCGTTCATGGCTTTTTCGAATTCCGGCACAGTGTCGCCCGGGCCGACCCAGCCCAGATCGCCGCCCTTGGCAGCGGAGCCGTCTTCCGAATGCAACCGCGCCAACTCGGCGAAGTTGCCGCCGTTGTCCAAGCGTTCCTTGAGGTCGGCCATGCGGCGCTGGGCATCTTTGTCCGACACCGTTTCACTGGGCTTGATCAGGATATGGCGCACATGGGTCTGCTGCACCACCAGCGGCGAGGAGCCGCCACGGCGGTCGGTGAGTTTAAGGATGTGAAACCCATTGGGGCTGCGCAGGATGGGGGTGATTTGCCCCGGCTTCAGGACATTCAGCGCGTCCAGGAACAAGGCGGGGATTTGCGTGCTGGTTTTCCAGCCCAGCTTGCCGCCTTCCAGTGCGTTTGGCGTATCGGACATGGCGGCCGACACCTGGGTAAAATCAGCCCCTTGTTGCAATTGTTTCAGCGCTTTTTCAGCCTTGTCGTGCAATTTCTGCACGGCTTCCGGGGTACTGTCCTCGGGCACGCGAATCAGGATATGGGAAAGCTCGAACTCGTCTGGCACATCACTACGCGCCGCTTGGGTAGTCAGGAAATTGTCCACTTCGGCCTCGGTGACGTTGATACGGTTCTCCACCTCGCGCTCACGCAGACGAGCCAGTATGATTTCGTTGCGGATGTCTTCGCGGAACTTGCGGTATCGCACCCCTTCCTTTTCCAGGGCGGCACGGAACTCCTCCACGCCAAGCTTGTTTTGTTCGGCGATGCGGGCAACCGTCTTGTCGAGCTGGTTGTCATCCACGCGCAGGCCGGTCTGCGCGGCAAGATGCAGTTGCACGCGGTCGGTAATCAGGCGCTCCAGCACCTGCTTTTGCAGCACCTCTTCCGGCGGCAACTGACCACCCTGCTTTTCCAGCTGGTCCAGTACCATCTTGATGCGATCCCGCAATTCGCCTTGCGTAATCACGTCATCGTCCACCACCGCGACAACGCGGTCGAGTTGTATCACCTCCGCCTCCGCATGGGCGAAAGCGGCAAACATGACAAGGAAAACCGCCAGTAATGTACGGGCTAATTTCAGGAATAAAGGCATATGGGCTTAGTGGACGTTAATGGCTTAAGGTTCTTCGACGGGATCTGCGATCATGCCGCTAGGGGTGTAACCGGGGATGTTGCGTTTTAGCACCGCGAATGGGTCAGCGGAGCCAATTGAGGTCAGCCCGCTCAACTCAAGCTGGATGATAAAACTGGTGTTAGTCTTGGCGGTCGCGGTGTAAAGGCTATGAAAAATCGTACGTAACTGCCAGCAACCGCCGTCATATTCAGCACCGGCGATACTTTCAATATTCTGGCTACCACTGATCGAGTAGTTCCAGCGCCCCAAGCCATACCAGTGGTTGGCCAGCGGCCATTCGCCGGAAAAATCCACCTGCTCTAGGCTACCTTGGGTGTAGCGATAGCTCATATTGAGCAATCGGCCGCCACCCGGATTATAGCGTGCGCCAAAGTCGGAGCGGTCAGTTTGTCCCGAACCGGTGTTGTATTGGAAATTGGAATTAATACTCCAGTGGTTAAGCAGTTGCGCAGTAATTGAGGTAATGATGTCTGAGCTATTTTGCGTACGCGGGGCAGTCCCAGGGATGGTTACCTTTTGGTCAACAAAATAAAAGCGCTGGCCTATGGTAGCAGCCAAGCGTTGTGTACCTGTTTTCTCATCTATCAGCCGGCTAGTCACCGCCATCGAAAGCTGGTTGGCGTTGTTGACCCGGTCATTACCTGCAAACTGGTTCTCAGTAAACAAGGTGGTCATGTTAAGGTCAGCCTGGGCACTATCAAACACCGGCAGATAGGACTGATTCTGGTAAGGAATATAGACGTAGAACAGACGCGGTTCCAGCGTTTGGGTGTAATTGTTGTGTACCACGCGAAAATTGCGGTCAAAATACACCCCGCTATCCACACTGAAAATAGGTAGCGTCACCGTACTAGATTGGTAATTTGCCGGCTGGCCATTGAGGGTGAAGGCGGTATCGCCGCGCAAACTATAGGTAGTGGAATGCACCCCCAGCTTGGGCGTGATGTAGCCATAGGAACTAGTAAACGGCAAACTCAAGCTGGGATAGGTGGTGAAGCGGTTGCCAGTCACGCTCGGCGGCGCGTAGCTGCTTTGCTCAAAATCAACCCACTGCGCATACATATTGCCGGTCGCGACATCCCATTCCCTGTTGCCAGTCAAGTTGAATTCCGGCAGGCGGAAATAAGGGTAGGATTGTCCGTCCAGGGTCTGGTACTGTTGCGCGATAGCATTGAAATTCCAATTGCCGGCCCAGTTGCTGGTGTTGTAGCTCAGCACTCCAGTCTGCGGCAGGACCACCGTACTGGTAGCCACAATATTGGTTGATAAATCAGATAAAAATTTGTCATCCGACACGCGCTCAAGATCGTAGCTGGCCGACCAGCCGTTGCCAAAATCTTGCCTATGCTTGAGGTCAGCCAGCCAGCGTGTGTTGTTAGTCTGTTGATCGTTGGGCAGGTATTGCACAATATCGCGGCCGGAGTAATTTTGCTGCAAATAACGGAAATCCACTCCCACTTCCTCGCCGCGCTTACTCAGATAACGCGGCGTGATGGTGGCATCCATGTTGGGCGCGATATTCCAGTAATAAGGTACGGACACCCCAAAACCGTTCAGATTGCTGTGCTCGTAATAGGGCGCCAAAAAACCGCTCTTGCGCTGGTTATTGGTCGAAAAATCTATCCAGGGTGTATAGAGAATAGGAACACCCTTGAATTCCACGCTGGCATGGTGGGCGGTTGCAGTATCACTGGAGTGGTCGAACTCCAGATCCTTGGCCCGCAAATACCAGTCGTCCACGCCAGCCGGACAAGTGGTATAGCGCGCATCCTTGAAGCTTTCCTTTTCCGGGCCGTCAAACGAAATTGACTTGGCATCCCCGCGCAAAAATCCGGCCGAACCCGGACGGGTCTGGAAACCGCTTGAGGTAGATTTGGTCTGCAAGCCGCTTGAGGCTGGCTTGGTTCCGGTTGTAGCCTGCGCCTCGCGCATGGTAAATACCACATCTGTCATCTCGCCCTCGCGCTCACCCAGCTTCATGCGCAAGTCCTGCCCGACCACTGTTTTGCCGGGCTGCTCAATCCGGCTGTTCCCACTAATGTGCAGTTCCTCGTTGATCAGGTCGTAATCAATACGGTCGCCGTATAATACCTGGTCGTTGCGATGTACCTCGGCGTCGCCAATTGCGCTCATTTTCCGGTCGAGATAGATTTCCAGGCGCTGCGCATCAACGGTGATCTCCTCCGGCTCGGTTGTGGGAGGCGCGGAAGAAGGCCGACTTTCCGCCGCCTGCGCTTGCCCGTAGATCACCGCCAATAAAGCGCACACACGGGAAAGGTTGCGAAAAGTCTGCATTATTGAGAATAAAAGGTAGGTACAGGTTTGATTTTTGAGGTGCTAAAATCTCATAAAACCGCCTTTTAAGCAATCTGCAAATGTGGCCGGATGCCGCGCCGAAGCTTGTTTTTTTGAGCTTTCCCTTTTAGCTACAACAAGTTGTGACCGGTAATTAAATCGGCACTTAGGAAAACCGTAACGTGCAAAGACTAGAACAACTACAAGGCTGGTTACACAGTACGATGGCCGGTGAAACCTTCACATTGGCGCCAGCCTCCGCCGACGCCAGCTTCCGCCGCTATTTCCGGGTGACGCTGCCGGATCGCACCCTGATCGCCATGGATGCGCCACCGCAACATGAGGACTGCCGGCCATTCCTGCATGTGGCGGAACTGTTTGCCGCAGCCGGAGTTAATGTGCCGCGCGTGCTGGCGCAAGACTTGGCACAAGGCTTCCTGCTGCTGTCCGACCTCGGCAACACCACCTACCTGGCCGCGCTCAACGCTGAAGCTGCCCCCGGCCTCTATCGCGACGCCATGGACGCCTTGGTGCGCATTCAACTGGCAAGCCGCCCCGACACCCTGCCGTCTTACGACGAAGCCCTGCTGACACGTGAAATGCGGCTGTTCCCGGACTGGTACGTAAGCAAGCACTTGGGCGCCACGCTGGATGACAAGCAGCAGACCGTGCTGCAACAGACGTTCGACACCCTCAACCGCAACATCCTGGCGCAGGGCCAGGTCTACGTGCACCGCGACTACCACTCGCGTAATCTCATGGTGTGCGATGACAACCCCGGTATTCTGGACTTTCAGGACGCGGTCTACGGCGCCATTACCTATGATCTGGTGTCGCTGCTCAAGGACGCCTACATCCGCTGGGAAGAGGCGCAGGTGCTGGACTGGGTGGTGCGCTACTGGCAAGCCACGAGAAAAGCCGGATTGCCGGTGCCGGACGACATTTCCACCTTCTACCGCGACTTCGAATGGATGGGTGCGCAGCGCCATTTGAAAGTTCTCGGCATCTTCGCCCGCCTCTACCACCGCGACGGCAAGGACGGCTACCTGAAAGACCTGCCGCTGGTGATGGACTACCTGCGCCGTGCCTGCGAGCGCTATATCGAACTGCGCCCGCTGCTACGTTTGCTGGACCAACTGGAAAACCGCCAAGTTCAGGTTGGATATACCTTCTGATGAAAGCCATGATCCTGGCCGCCGGGCGCGGCGAGCGCATGCGGCCGCTGACCGACCATACACCCAAGCCTTTGTTGCCGGCGGGCGGCAAGCCTCTCATCGTCTGGCATATCGAACGCCTAGCCGCCGCCGGCTTGCGCGAACTGGTCATCAACCATGCCCACCTCGGCACGCAAATCGAGGCCGCGCTGGGGAACGGCAGCCGCTTCGGCGTGTCCATCCAGTATTCGCCGGAGGGCGAGGCACTGGAAACCGCCGGCGGCATCGTCAATGCTTTGCCTCTGCTGGGCGGCAACCCTTTCCTGGTGGTCAACGGCGACATCTTCACCAACTTCGATTTTGCTCGGCTGAACTACGGCCTGGATAGCCAATTACTGGCCTGGCTGGTGCTGGTGGACAACCCCGAGCACAACGGCAACGGCGACTTTGCCCTGCAGGGCAACCGCGTCATGGAGCAAGGCGAGGACATGCACACCTTTAGCGGCATCGGCGTCTACCGCCCCGAATTGTTCGCCGCCGTCCAGCGCGGCAGCAAAGCCAAGCTGGCGCCACTGTTGCGCGCGGCCATGCGTTCGGGCAAAGTGGGCGGCGAATACCACGGCGGGCGCTGGACCGATGTCGGCACCCCGCAACGCCTGGCCGAACTGGATGTATCCCTGAAATGAGCCATCAACCTTACCCTTCCCGCCGCGCGCGCCTGCTGGCCCAACTCGGCGACGGCATTGCCGTCTTGCCCACTGCGCCGGAAAAGCTGCGCAACCGCGACGCGCATCACCCTTACCGCTTCGACAGCTATTTCTGGTACCTGACTGGCTTCCCCGAGCCTGAATCGGTGCTGGTGCTGGTCGGCGGCAAGCAGCCGCAGTCCCTCCTGTTCTGCCGCGACAAGCATGAGGAGCGCGAGATTTGGGACGGCTACCGCCATGGCCCGCAGGGTGCCCGCGAATCATTTGGCTTCGATGCGGCTTACCCCATCGCCGAACTGGATGCCAAGCTGCCGGAGCTGCTGGCCGACCGTTCCGCGCTGTGGTATTCCCTGGGCAACGATGCGGAATGGGATACGAAAATCACCGCCGCGCTCAACGCGGTGCGTGCCCAGACCCGCGCCGGCAAGCGCCCCCCGGCGGAAATCCGCGACTTGCGCGTGCCGCTCGACGTGATGCGGCTGACCAAGGACGCCCACGAACTGGATGCCATGCGCCGCGCCGCCGCTATTTCCTCCGCCGGCCACGCCAACGCCATGCGCGCCTGCCGCCCCGGCATGGCAGAATATGAACTGGAAGCCGAGCTGAGCTACGAATTTCGCCGCCGTGGCGCCGAAGCCCACGCTTATACCCCCATCGTGGCCGGCGGGCTCAACGCCTGCGTGCTGCATTACGTCAGCAACGACAAGCTGCTCAACGACCACGAACTGGTGCTGATTGATGCCGGCTGCGAGGTCAAGGGCTACGCCTCCGATATCACCCGCACTTTTCCCGTCAACGGCCGCTTCAGCCCGGCGCAGCGCGACGCCTACGAAATCGTGCTGGCGGCGCAGGCAGCGGCGATTGCCGCCACCAAGCCTGGTAACCATTTCATGGATCCGCACCAGGCCGCGTTGCGCGTACTGGCGCAGGGCATGCTGGATTTGAAGTTATTGTCCGGTAGCGTGGATGGCGTGCTGGAAGCGGAGGCTTACAAGCGCTTCTACATGCACCGTACCGGCCACTGGCTGGGGCTGGACGTGCATGACGCGGGCGAATACAAGCAGGGCGACACCTGGATGCCCCTCGCCCCCGGCATGACGCTGACGGTAGAACCCGGCCTCTACATCCGCCCCGGCGCCGACATTCCGCACGAACTGGTCGGCATCGGCATCCGCATCGAGGACGACGTGCTGGTCACCGAACAGGGCTGCGAGGTTTACACCAGCGCGCCCAAGACCGTGGCGGAAATCGAGGAGGTGATGCGGCATGGCTGATACCGCCGACCTGATCATCGTCGGCGGCGGCCCGGTCGGCGCCACGCTGGCCTTGGCGCTGGCCGACAGCGGGCTGCAAGTAACCGTACTGGAAGCCCGCCCCGATGCCGCCGCGCCCAGCGACCCGCGCGCCATCGCCCTGTCCTACGGCAGCCGCCTGATCCTGCAACGGTTGGGGGTATGGGATGCGCTGCAACCCGCCACCACGCCGATCAAGACCATCCACGTCTCACAGCAGTCGCGCCTGGGGCGCAGCGTGTTGACGGCGGAAGAATCCGGCCCACCGGAGCTGGGCTGCGTGGTGGACTACGGTGCGCTTTACGGCGCATTGGCAGGTGCACTGGAAGCCTCCGGCATTCCCGTGCTGTATGGCGCGCAGGCCACTGCACTGACTACTACCCTGGATGCCGCAACAGTGAGTTTTACCAACCAGGACAAGGAACAACAGTTATCCGCCACCCTGGCCGTAGTCGCCGACGGCGGGCGCAGCCTGAAGGAAATCCCCGGCATCCACAAGGAAATCCGCGACTATGGCCAGGCCGCGCTGGTGGCGCGGGTGGAAACCGAACTGCCGCACAACAACGTGGCCTACGAGCGCCTCACCCCGCGCGGCCCGGTGGCGCTACTGCCGTGGGGCGAACGCGCCTTTGCCCTGGTGTGGACGGAAACGCCGGAGGTGGCGCAAGCCTTGACCACGCTGGATGAAACCGACTTCCTGCGGCAGTTGCACGCCCATTTCGGCGACCGCCAGGGCCGCTTCATCAAGGTACAGGATAGAGGCGTGTTCCCGCTCAAGCTGGCGCGCGCCAAGCCGGTGACGGCGCAACGACTGGCGGTGATCGGCAACGCGGCGCAGATCTTACATCCGGTGGCCGGGCAAGGCTTCAACCTCGGCCTGCGCGATGCCTGGGAACTAGCGCAAATCCTGCGCGCCACGCCACCACCACTAATCGGCAGCGCTGCCATGCTGGCACGCTACCAAGCCAGCCGCTGCCCGGATACCGGTGGTGGCATCCTGTTCACCGATTTCCTGGTGCGTGCCTTTTCCAACGACATCGCCGGCTTCGGCCACGTGCGCGGTTGTGGATTGGCGGTGCTGGAACTGCTGGCGCCGGCCAAACGCTTCGTGGTCGGCAAGATGAGCTTTGGAGCACGCGGATGAGCCAGGATTTCGACGTACTGATTGTTGGCGGCGGCCTGGTCGGTGCCGCCTGCGCCTTGGCCTTGGGGCAAGGCGGTTTGCAGGTCGGCCTGCTGGAAAGTGCGCCCCCGCCGGCACTGCCGCAGGACGACAGCTGGGACAGCCGCATCTATGCCGTCACGCCCGGCAACGTGGCCTGGCTGCGCGGCATGGGCGCGTGGGATACGCTGGAAGTAGCGCGCATCGCGCCCATCCACAGGATGGAAGTATGGGGTGACGACGGCCAGTCGCGACTGGAATTCGACGCCTATGAGTCGGGCGCGGTGGAACTGGGTGTGATCGCCGAAAGCCGGCTGATGCTGGATGGCCTGTGGCGGCAGTTGCAGGCTTGCAGCCAAGTCAAACTGCTGTGCCCGGCGCGTCCGGCATCGCTGGCAATAGAAACCGCGGCCGCCGTATTGACGCTGGAGGACGGCCGCGTACTGCATACCAAACTGCTAGTCGGCGCCGACGGCGCGCAGTCCTGGGTGCGGCGGCAGGCCGGCATCGAGCCAAAGTTTGTACATGACTACGGGCAATGGGGCGTGGTCGCCAATTTCGCTACTGAGCAGCCGCACGGCAACATCGCCCGCCAGTGGTTCAGCCGGAATGGCATCCTGGCCTGGCTGCCGTTGCCGGACAACCGCATTTCCATCGTCTGGTCGACACCGGAACCCCATGCACGGGAACTGCTGGCGCTGGAAGCGCAAGTCTTGTGCGAAGCCGTGGCCGAGGCCGGCGGCAATGCCTTGGGCGAACTGCAATTGCTCACCCCGGCGGCTGGCTTCCCGCTCAAGCTGCAATATAACCAAAGCCTGATCGCCCCGCGCCTGGCGCTGGTGGGCGATGCCGCGCACCGCGTCCATCCGCTGGCCGGACAGGGTGTCAATCTTGGCTTCCGCGATGCGGCGGCGTTGGTGGAAACCATATTGGCTGGCCGCCGGCACGACCCTGGCGACTGGCTGCTGCTACGCCGCTACGAGCGCTCGCGCAAGGCTGATATTCTGTCCATGCAAGGCGTGACAGACGGCTTGCAGCGCCTGTTCAACAACGACCTGCCGGGGCTGGGACTGCTGCGTAACAGCGGCCTGGCCGCAGTCAATCGCAGTGGCTGGCTGAAGAAGCGGCTGATGACGCAGGCCATGATCTAAACATTCATGATTAAACATCAACACCAAGGAAAAACCATGTGGAATAAGTTGGCAGTTGGATTGGCACTGATATTGGCGATAGCACAGGCCGGGGCAGATGAGGCTTCGGTCAAAAAAGCGTTTGAGGCGGCCTACCCCAACGTCAAGGTGGATGGCGTAACCAGAACCCCATTTGCCGGCTTGTATGAGGTGGTGGCCAGTGACGAGATTGTCTATACCGATGAAAAGGTGAACTATCTTTTTCTGCAAGGGGATCTGGTGGATGTCAAATCCAAGCGCAACCTGACCAACCCGCGCCGGGACGAACTGGAAGAAAGCAAAACGAAGCAAGTGGTAGTGGATTTCAGCACCTTGCCGCTGGACAGTGCCGTCAAGGTGGTACGCGGCAACGGCAGCCGCAAGGTGGTGGTATTCTCCGACCCGGACTGCCCTTACTGCCAGAAGCTGGAGCGCGAAGAACTGATCAAAATCACCGACGTGACGATTTACACCCTATTGTATCCGCTGCCCAGCCACCGTGACGCGGCGCGCAAGGCCAAAGCCATCTGGTGTTCGCCGGATCGCGCCAAGGCGTGGGAAGACTGGATATTGCAAGGGCAGCAGCCCAAGGGACCTACCACCTGCGAAACTCCGCTGGAAAAAATCAGTGAGCTAGGCCACAAACTTGACGTGGACGGCACGCCCACCCTGTTTTTCCCCAGCGGACGCCAGTTAAAAGGCGCCTACCCGGCGGATAGAATCGAGAAGGAACTGGCAAGAGATGCGACTAAGAAATAGCCGCCTGATGCTCAGCGTTCGTGCATGCTTTCCTGCATGCCGCGCGTAATTGGTTTAAGCAAATATTGCAGGACGGTGCGATTGCCGGTCTTGATCTCCGCCACTGCTGTCATTCCGGGAATGATCTCGATCTTCTCGGAACGCGGGTTACGCAGCTTGCTGCCAAAAGTGCGTACGATGCCGCGGTAATATTTGACGTCTTCCTTGGCGGTTTCCTCGCGCAGGGTATCCGGACTCAAATAAGTCAGTTCGCCCTTCAGGGTGCCGTATATGGTGTAGTCATAGGCATCAAGCTTGACGCTGACCGGCAAACCGGGCTTGAGGAAAGCTACATCACTAGGCTTGATTTTAATTTCGATCAGCAGTTCCTCCTCAATCGGAATGATCTGCATGATTTCTTCCGCTGGACGCACCACCCCGCCGCGCGTGGTAATACGGATGTTCTTGACCACACCCTTGAGCGGGGCGTAAATATCGGAATGGTCCACCATATCCTTGCGCGCGGCGATCATCTCTTTCTGTGCGGATAGATCATCCTCGGCCTTGGCCATGTCGGTCTGGGCATCACTTAAAAACTTGTTCTCTCGTTGCGTGATGGTGCCGCGGATTTCATTGGTCTGGCGGCGCAGACGGATCACATCCACCTCGCTCACTTCGCCGGTTTCCAGCATGGGCTCGTTGAGGCTCAGTTCCTTTTGTGCCAGTTCCAGCGATTTTTTCAGTACTGAGACTTCTTCATGCAAGGCATTCTGGCGTTTCTGATAAAGCAGCCGTTGTGCCTGCACCACGTCCGGGTAATCCTTCACTGAGTCCGGGAATACCAGTGGCACCCCCAGTACTTCCGAGCGTAGCCGGGCAAGGGCAGCTTCCAGTGAAGCGATCTTGGCTAGGGATTCATGATAAGCGGCCTGCGCCTTGACGCTGTCGAGCCGCAAGATCAACTGGCCTTTTTCCACCACCTGCCCTTCTTTGACCAGAATATCATCCAGCACCCCACCATCGAGGCTTTGGATAGACTGGCTGCGGCTGCTGGGAATAACAGTGCCTACCGCGCGCGTCAGTACGTCCAGCGAGGAGGTATTGGCCCACCAGAGGAAAGCACCAACCCCGCCCAGCATCACCAGCAGAAACACGCTACTCAGGATAATCTTGGCGTGGCTGCCAGTGGTTACAGAATCGCTCACTTACAATACTCCTGCTGGGTTACCTGGATCAGGCGGCTGCCGGAACCGCGCCCGAAAGACGTTGCAATACTTCGTCGCGCGCCCCGTCCATCACCACCCGCCCTTGGTCAAGTACGATAATGCGGTTGACCAAGGCTAAGATGGGGGGCTTGTGGGTGGCGACGATCAGCGAGCGGCCGCTATCCAGCCAAACCGCGAAGCGCTCGATAAATTCCCGCTCGGTTTGCTGATCCATGGAGGCAGTGGGTTCATCCAATAGAAACACGCTGGGGTTGGCCAACATCAGCCGCGCCAGGCCGACCGCCTGTTTCTGCCCACCGGAAAGGCCACCGCCACCTTCAAATATGGGCAAATCAAAGCCCTTGGGGTGGGTGGAGGCATAGCGGTCTATGCCGGTGATCCTGGCAGCGGCCAGCAGGTCGTCATCACTAACCACCCCCGCACCCAGCAGCAGGTTTTCCTTCAGCGTGCCGGCAAACAGGCGCACATCCTGAGTCATATAACCCACGGTCTGGCGGAAACGCGATGGATCCACCTGGTGGATGTCCACATCATCCATCAAGATACGTCCCTTAGTCGGCATATACAGTCCGGAAAGCAGTCGTAGCAGGGTGGATTTTCCGGAGCCGGTACGTCCCAGGATGGCAACCCGCTCGCCAGCGCCGATAGACAGCTGGGAGATGTGTAGCGCCACCACATCGGAATCGCCATAGCAGAATTCGACATTGGACAGACTCATCCTGCCGTCGTGGCGTTCGATGGCGAGAAAACTGGCGTTGCTGGGACGATCAACTGGCAGCGCCATGATTCTGTCGAGCAATTGTGCAGAAGCGCGCACATGGTAGATACGCGTCAACAGGCCGATCAATTGTGAAATCGGGGCGATGGCGCGTGATGAGAGAATAGAACATGCCATCAACCCACCCGCGGTCAGGGTTCCCTCTCTGACCATCAGGGCGCCCATGGCAATGACGCCGACATACATGACCGATTGCGCCGTGGAAGCGAAATTTGCACTGAGATTGCTGAGGGATTTCATGCGCAAACTGGTGCCGCTGACCAATTCGGTCAGCTCACGCCAACGTCGGCGCATACGCCATTCGGCGTTCAGCGTCTTGAGGGTTTCAGCCCCCTCGATGGACTCAATCAGTAGGCCAGCTCGTGCATTGCTTTCCCGGATGTGCTCACGCGCAAGCCGCATCAGCGGCAATTGCAGCAGCCCGCCAACCAGCAAGACCAAGGGAATGATGGCCAACGGGACATAGACCAATGCCCCCCCAATCAGCCAGATGGCAAACAGAAAAATGAATAGAAACGGCAAATCGGAAAGCGCGAATACCGTGGTGGACAGCAAAAATTCGCGGATGGACTCATGTTCACGCAACTGGGCGATGAACGTCCCGGTATGCTGTGGGCGCGCTTCCATACGCACGCCAATCCCCTGGTTGAAAACTTTCTCGGAAAGCGCCAAGTCAACCTTCTTGCCTGCATAGTCCAACACATAGGCGCGGATGGTACGCAGCATGAAGTCCAGCGCGTAAACCATCAGCACCCCTATTGTCAGCACCATCAGGGTGTTGCCAGAGTCGCTTGGCAGTACACGGTCATAGACCTGCATGGCATAAAGGGAACTGACGATGGCCAGCAAATTGACGATGCCGGCCGCCGCCGCGCCTTGCAGGTAAGCCCACCAGTGCTCGGTAAACGCCCCCCACAACCAGCCGCGGCCGCTACCGGCTGTCCCCAGTATTTCCTGATGCAGCAGGCGTGGGGTGATGCTGACCTGTACCCAGGCTACGATGTCCTCGGCGGGAACGACTACCGCGTTGCCACCCGTCAGGCTTGCCACCAACTGGCCCTGGGAATCTATAAACCGGATCGCGCGCGCCGAACCATCCTGCAGCAAGGCAATCCTGGGAAAGCTTTCCGGCTTGAGCGGAGTCTTGCTGACCTTGGCAAAGTGCAGCCCCAGCCCAATCGAATGGGCTGCTTTTTGCATCGCCCGATATTCAGCCTGCTCAGCCATCAACGGAAAGCGCTGCGAAAACAGGTCGTGCGGCAGCGTATGTCCGCGCCAGCGCAGCCATACCGATAGAGCATCTACAAAATCATTACGGTTGATCTTGAGAGAGGAAAGGGAAACGCGAGAGACCATTAGTAATCGGGTAATTTCAACGCCTGCACATTAGCTTCCATCGGATCTTTCAACAGCTTCAGCATATCAGGATTTAGGTATTCGTCCATCTCGCCTCCAACAAACGCCAGGCGCATCCGCGTAGACAGCACATTGTACTTGGCTTCGGTCAGCTGGCTCTGGGCAGAATAGAGGTCTTCCTGCGAATTCATCACTTCCGGCCACGAACGGCGGCCGATGGTAAATTGACGTTTGAATAGTTGCACCGTATCGCCTGCGGAAATGGAAAATTGCGTCAATTCCTTTTCGCGCTGGCGAGCGGTCGTATAGTCGTCCCAATAGACACTACCCTGCTGGATCAGGGTGCGCTCCTCCGCCAACACGGAGTTCTGCGCCGCCTCGACCTTATGCTGCGCGGCGTCAACCTGATAGCGCTGCGACAGCGCCACATCGTTTTGCCATTCGATATTGATTGAAACCCTGAAATCATTAGTGTTGCCAGTCGATGGAGAAACACCGCCAAAATAGTGCGTGTTGTCAGCCTGCGCATAGACAGTAGGATAAAGTTGTGCCTGCTGCGAACGCACATTGGCCTTGGCCGCCTCGACTTCATTGCGCAGCTTGGCCAGGGACGGCGAACGCTGCTTGATCTGGTTAACAACGCCCTCCTTGCCGCCGGGCACGTCCCAGAGTTTGAGCAATGGCATGGTAGACTCCGGCGCCGCGCCTACCACAGAGAGATAGACTGCCTCCGCTTTCTCTATTTCGCCCTTCCAAAGTTCGGCCGTGGCACGCGCCTGTTGCAATTTGGTCGTAGCCAAGGTGACATCGGACTTCGTGCCCAGGCCACCGGTCTTGCGGTTGGAGATGCTGGAGAACAAGGTGTTGTGCTCAGCCACATTGCGCTGCGCCACCTTAAGCTGTTCCCGGGTACGCAGTACGTCGAGATAGGCCACCGCCGCGCGCATGCCGACAGATTCCATCACCGACCCCTCTTGGGATACCGCCACTAATTTGTTCGATTTGGTATTATCGAATCCGGCATCCAGCTTGCCGGCATCCCACAGGGTCTGTTTCAGGCCAAGGTTGTTGTAACGGTTACTGTCGTTTCTTGTTGTCGAAGACGTCACCATTTTACCCACATTGTTACTCACCACGGCCTTGGGATACCAGCGGTATTCCCCCGCCTTGACCTGGGAGCCAGCGGCCAACACATCGGAATCGGCGGACGTCACCTCCGGATTGGTTTTCATCGCCGACTGGATGGCGTGCTCCATTTCAGCCGGCAACACCGGCGCGGCCTGCCCACTTGCCGGAAAGATCCATGCAATTGCAACAGCCAATGTAACAAGTGTAGAATTAGGTAAGCATTGGATTGCCATGGTTGTCTCCTTCCCGCATTTTTTTGCGGAGATTCGCGCTGTATCTATTCAACATTCACTCCATGCAGCCGCAACATAACATGCTAGATTTAGCATTCGCAATATAATTTATAGCGTTAACTTGCTATTGTAAAGCCTTATAGTAGATTCTATCTGTTACCGATTGTTTTAAATAAAGATATAAACACTTTATTGTTTGCGATAATCGGGCGGTAAGTGAGGTTTAGAAAGCCTTTCAGCTAAAGTTTGTATATTTGACATAAATGGCATGTAGTTTGCTGAGCACATAACATCGAATAAGGGTTCTGAATAAAATGCATTTCATAGTCCTATCTGGTGTCAGACTTTCATTGGCGACGTCAGAAAATCGTCACCAGCCGGAATATGTGGGAACTCTTTTCAAAACCAATCCTCCTATTACCGGCGATGGTTTCGATTGCTGGCGCAAGCCAGGTTATTACTAAAAGTTTCGCGCCGAGTGTCCTCAGAATCTAGCGGTTAAGGTTGAATAGTTCATCTGCGTGAATGGGCGACGGTTACACTTTTTAAACTCTGAACACCTGGCATAACTGGATTACAAAGGGGTATCAATTATGGCTTTTCGTCTCGCAGTGACCAATCCGCAGCAAAAGACGGAGACTTTTCTGCTCAAAAACGGTCATAGCCTGATTATCCACCAGGGTGAAACCGTTCGCCTGCTGGAACGCGCCGACATTCGCACGGTACGCAAGGGCAAGGACCTTGTCATTACCACCGCGCAAGGTGAGGAAATCGTACTGCAAAATTTCTACGCCAACGACGGGCAGGCGGAAGGAGCTAAAGACCAGGCGCTGACGTGGGAAACCCCCCTCGGCCAAGAAAAAGGTGTTTCCAGCATCGACGAGAAAAACATCCAACTGGCTGCCTTGGACACCGGCACCAAGACCGATGCTCTGCCCGCCGATGCGGCAAGCCCTGCTCCAGCGGGCGCAACCGCTGATGTTACACCACCAGCCGGCGGAGCGACGGACGTCCCCATCATGGCTTGGGCGGGACTCCTTGCCGCCGGCGTGGGCGTAGCCGCATCATCGAATAGCGGTAGCAGCAATAGCAGTAGCTCACCTGGAACTGTTGCACCGGCTGCACCTACCCTGGCGCTGGGCACCGGCGTCGCCAATGGCGCTACCGCCGCCGAGGCCATCCAGGCTGGCGGCGTGGTCACCGTCACCGCCGTGAACGGCAGCAATGTTGTCGTCACTTTCACCAATGGCAGCCATAGCGTCACCAAGACCATTACCGGTACCGGTACCGCACAGGCCGTCACCCTGGCCGCGGCCGATCTCACCACACTGGGTGACGGCAACATCAGCGTCAGCGCCGTCGCCTCCAATGCTGCCGGCAGCAGCAGCGCCGGTAGCAGTAGTTTTGTCCTGGATACCGTAGCGCCCATTGCTCCTACCCTGGCGCTGGGCACCGGCGTCCTTGGTGGCGCTACCGCCGCCGAGGCCACCCAGGCTAGCGGCGTGGTCACCGTCAATGGCGAGAACGGCAGTTCCATCGCCGTTACCTTTAGCGATGGCACCCATACTGTCACCAAGACTGTCACCGGTACC
>Ga0265327_10001710_pt1 | contig 26154 bp, 20 predicted proteins | sample 41621metaG_FD_202089 | JGI IMG/M metagenome (GOLD analysis project Ga0265327, IMG submission 202089) | Rhizosphere microbial communities from Carex aquatilis grown in University of Washington, Seatle, WA, United States - 4-16-21 metaG | ecosystem: Host-associated > Plants > Roots > Rhizosphere...
TTCGATTTTCCAGGCGGAGGGGTTGCCCGTGGTGATAGGTGCCGACCGATCCGACACGCCTTCGACGTGAAGCGCCAGCCCGTGGACAAGAATGGCGGAATCACCGGGAAATTTGTTTGGATCATTGCCCAAACCGCCAAGATTCAGGATGTGGGCGAGGCTCTTTTGATCGAGCAACTCACAGGAGACCGATTTGATTCCGCTACTGCTTGCCGAGGGTGTCACCGTCGTGGTGATCGTGCCATCCGGTGCGACAACGCCACTGGCCACCACCGTGCAGTCGGCCCGGGGAATGGGGCAGGAATCGTTTTCCCGGATTCGGCCGCGGAGGCGAATGCGATGACTGCCCGTAGGAAATTGACAGCCGAACTCGTGTCCCGAAGCGGTCGGCGCACCGTCGAAGTTCGTCCGATTGCCGGTCTCATCCTCAGCCGTGGTCCAGTTGACTTCATGGAAGTTGTGATTGCGGCGGGAGTCGAAATGCATGGTGGGCACCAGCACCGGACAGGTCTCCCGGACGCTGAACGACTCGACGGACTCCAGCACGACAGGCCCCTCTGGCGTCATTACCGTTGCGGGAAGGCTAACTGGAGTTGCCGTGATTGGCGAGATTCCGGCGCTCGTCGGACAGGGACCGGTAAACTCGACGGGAGGCAGCCCCCGAACGATGAAGCGGATTTTCAGGCTAGAGCAGGAGCGATTCCAAACCGGGATATGGGCCACGCAAATCCGGTTCGGGTCGTCGTCCCGACCCACGGGTCCCTCAGCACACAGCCAACCGCCGCTCCCATCGTCGTACTGCACCAGCATGTCGGGTATTCCGGCTTTCACTTTCCCCGTGATCGTGTCAGGAGATCCACTGAATGGGGTCATGGCCCCGCTTCCGTGGTTGAAGTCGAGGGTGGAAACATAGCCCCCGTCGTAAACCATCAGCGGACGCTGCGGCATGCCATCCTTGCCGAGCCAGCGGAATTCGATGGCGATCGGATCGGGAAATTGGGTTTCGAACTTGATCGACTGCGGTCCGGGCTGGGAGGAGTCCGTTTCCAACGAGACCTGAGGAGTTCCTCTGAGTCCGAACGAGGACGTCGTTCCCGAGGTGACGTGGACAGCAGAGGTTGATTTTGGCAGCGAATGGGAAATACCTCCGCAGGTCACCTGCAGTAGTTCGATTCTGCTCCCGTCCGACACCGCCATCACCGCCATCGGTGGAGGTAACAAGCTTGGCGGGCTGGCAGGCGTGCCGTGCCTGCTGTAAAAGTACCATGCTCCGATTCCAGCCAATGCCACGCAAACAAGCGGAATGACACGACGGGCACGCATGGGCTTTCGTCCTTAGCGCCGCCGCTTCTTCGGGCCGCTGATCTTGCGTCGGACCGGTTTGCCGGGAGAGTCGTCCAGCAACGCGGTGTAGATGTAGTCGAAGCCTTCGAGCTTCTTGCGGTCGATGGTGCGATCGATGAAAATCTCGACGGACTTGGCGTAGTCGAGTTCGTCCGCGGTCAGGAGCGTGAAGGCATCGCCTTCCGCCTCGGCGCGGCCGGTGCGGCCGATACGGTGGACATAGTCCTCGGCGTTCTCGGGGACGCGGTAGTTGATGACGTGCGAGACGCCGGAAATGTCGATGCCGCGCGCGGCCACGTCGGTGGCGACGAGGACTTCATAGATGCCGTCCTTGAAGCCCTTGAGGGCCTTCATGCGGTCGGCCTGGGCGATGTCGGAGTGCATTGCGGCGACCTTTTCGTGGCCCTGCGTTTTCAGGAGGGCGGTGAGTTGGTCCGCTTCCTTGCGGGTGCGGGTGAAGATCATCACCGAGTGGTAGTCGGTCTTGTCCAATAGGGCGATGAGCAGTTCATCGCGCTGGTCCATCGCCACTGGATAGAAAGCATGGGTGACGGTGGTGGCCACCGCGCGGCGGGCGATTTCCACGCTCACGGGTTCGACCAGGCACCATTGGGCGAAGGTCTGGATCGCCGGCGGCATGGTAGCCGAGAAGAACAGCGTCTGGCGGCCTTCCCAGGGGCAGAGGTTCACGATCTTCCGCACCTGAGGAAGGAAGCCCATGTCGAGCATGCGGTCGACCTCGTCGAGGATGAGGACCTTCACATCACCGAAGCGCATGGTGGCACGGTAAAAGTGGTCGACCAGCCGGCCCGGCGTGGCGACGACGATGTCCGCACCGGCGGCGAGTTCCTCTGTCTGCTGGCCGTAGCCGACGCCACCGTAAAGGAGGGCGACTTTGAGGCCGGTGTGCTCGCCGTATTTGATGAACTGTTCCGAAACCTGGTGGGCGAGCTCGCGGGTCGGCTCCAGCACCAGAATCTGCGGGCGGCCGAGCGGGGTGAGCTGGCTCAGGGTGGGCAGCGCGAAGGCGGCGGTCTTGCCGGTGCCGGTCTGCGAAGCGCCGATGACGTCGTGCCCGGCGAGGATCAGGGGAATGGCCTGCGCCTGGATCGGGGTGGGGGTGGTGTATCCGGATTGCTCGATGGCTTTCAGGACGGCTTCCGAGAGCCCGAGTGTTTCAAATCCCATGCGGGCGCTTAGGTAGTAGGCCGGGAGGCCGGGGTCAAGGTGCGATTGACTCTTAATCAATTGGTCGGCAGCGAAAGGAATTTAACCACGAATTTCACGAATTCTCACGAATGAAATTTCTCACATTCGTCATTCGTGAAATTCGTGGTTACAATTCTTCAAGCCGCATTGGCTGGCGCCTGGATGAGCAGGCAGTCCTCGAGGTAGGGCTGGAGATCCTGCATCAACGGCGGGCCACCGGGGCCGATCCGGTCGCGGAACCGATCTTCGATGCGCTTGAGAGCGAATTCGAGGTCGGCGGTCACCAGCTCGTTGCTGCGACCCCGGACGACGGCGACCAGCACCGTGAACCGGCCGCTCCATGAGACGGCGCGGCGATGTTCCGGAAGGTCGAATCCGGAGCGGATCCGGCCTTCGGCATCGCGCAGTTGCAGTGCCAGGCGCTGGACCGTTCCCTCCACCCGTTTTGCGGAGGCGTGGCGGGCCGGGTCGTTGCTGGCAAACGAGATCAGGGCCAGTGAAGCCACATCGAGGAGAAAAACCTCCTCGACCTGAAACCGGTGGGTCTTCTCGAAAATGATGTCCTCGTAGCTGCGGCTGGTGAACAGCGCTTGCAGCTTCCATTTCGCCCAATCGATTAAACCGGGCGTTTGGAACGGTCGTTGGGTTGGCGAATACTCCGCCAAGGCACGGCGAATCGTCGAGCGCAGCATCGGCTCCAGGTAGGTGTCGATGCCGTTTTCACGGGCGTAAACGGCATTACGCACGGCCATCTCCACAATCGGAGCAAAAGCTTCGCGGAGATCTTCATCGGTGAAATCCGCTGCCGGCGGCTCCGGCGGAAGTTGGGCAGCGGTGGGTTCCGGGGTTTCGCGGGCCAGCGGCTCGACCCGGGCACCGAGGAGTTCCAGCAGCGGCGTGATTTCATCATGGGCGATCGGTGCCGGCCGGACCGCACTGAAATCAGTGGCGGGCGGGTCCGCGTAGGCACCTGTGGCAGGCAGCAAACCCAGCGGCGGTGGCCACGCAGCCTGGGGGTGGGTTTGGGTCTGGGATTGGGACGGGGTGGCGTACCCGGCAAACGGAATATCAGGCAGGGGCCGCAGTCCCTTCGGCGTCAGCCCGATCGGCGTGGACGGAATCGGCGGGCTGCTCCACAGTGGAGTTGGTTCTCCATGAGTATCGGCCGCCGGGGGAAGAACGGGCAAGGGGTGCAGGACGGCGGTCATCACGGCAAGGGGGGAAGATTGCCAGTAAAGGGAAGAGGTTCAGCCGCATCGGCCAAGGCGCGGGCAGCTCGGGAGATCTGTGTGAAGCGCTGGTCAATCTCGGTGCGATCGGGAAAGGCCCGGCGTTGATCCTCCAACCGTCCGGTGGCCCACTCCCGCAGTTTCAGGAGTTCGTCGCGGAGCTGGGTGACCAGGAGTTGCTCGCGCTGCTCAGCCCGCTGTTGGGCGGCATTCTGCCAGTCGGCGAGCCAATTGCCGAGGCGTGCCTCGATTTTCGGGGTTGGATCGGGGGCCAGATGCTGGGCGATAATGGCCTTCTGGATGTGATCGGCCAATCGGCGGATCTCCTCCTGATGGCGGTTTTCGCGGGCATCGGTCTCGAAGCGCATGCCATCGGAAAGCCGGTGGAAATGCTGCTGCAGGGCTTCCACGCGGGCTTCGACGCCGTCGAGCCGGGCGTCACCCGGATAGGTCTGGGCCGGGGTGGCCTGTTCCAGAAGGGCGACGCGTTGCTCCAAGCGATCAAGATGGCGGCCCACGATGATTTCGCGGATCCGCTCGACCGTGGACGAGGGACTGGGTGTTTGGGTGTCTGAGGGCATGTTGCTCGCCGTGGGGGAGGCCCCGAGGGTGAATTCGGAGCACGGGAGGAGGAGATAGACTCGCCAAGGTAGACCTAGCGGGCGCAAAAAGTAAATAAGTTCACCAAACGTTCGCTTCTCCAGATCATTCGGTTTTCCAAAGGGTTAAGCGGACGTCTCACATTCAGTGCCTTGCAGGTCGCCTGAATGAGTGAAAGACTTTTGCGGGAGCATCTGTTAAGGCCTGCCTGATGTCTGACGACGAGGAAGAGAAGCAACGCGACGAGATGCTGGCGCAGGCGTATGCGAAGACGCGGAAGAGCCTGATCGCCCGGCTGGACAACTGGGAAGACCAGAAGACCTGGGACGAGTTCTACCAGACGTACTGGCGGCTCATTTATGCCGTCGCGATCAAGTCCGGGCTGCGCCCTGACGAGGCATCAGATTGCGTGCAGGAAACCATCCTCTCCATCGCCAAGCAGAGCAAACGCAAGCTCTACGACCCTGAGCAGGGCTCATTCAAGACTTGGCTGATGAACATGACCCGCTGGCGGATCAACGACCAGTTCCGCAAGCGCAAGAAGGACACGGCGATGGCCGGCAGCGAGTGGGAGGATGACCGGAAGACGGCGGTGATCGACCGGTTTGAGGATCCGAAAGGCGACCTGCTGGGCCGGCTTTGGGACGTGGAGTGGAAGAAGAACGTGGCGGATGCGGCGCTGTCCCGGGTCAAGGCTCAGGTGTCTCCGAAGCAGTATCAGATTTTCCACTACTACGTGGTGAAGCAGTGGGACGCCAAGAAGGTTCAGGACCATCTGAATGTCAGTATGGCGCAAGTCTATCTCGCCAAGCACCGGGTCGGTTCTGTATTGAAAAAGGAGCTGTCCCGCCTCGAGGAAGATGCCGAATAAACTCCGCCCCGATCCGATCATTCCCGACCATGAGGTCCTGAGGAAAATCGGCGGAGGAGCGTACGGGGAAGTCTGGTTGGCCCGCGGGGTGACCGGTGCGTTGCGGGCGGTGAAAATCGTCTGGCGCGAGGATTTCGAGGACGCCCGCGGGTTCGAGCGCGAGTTCGAGGGGATTCTGAAATTCGAGCCGATCTCTCGGGATCATCCCGGCCTGGTCAACGTCCTGCACGTCGGTCGCAGCCCGGATGGGACCTCGTTCTATTACTATGTGATGGAGCTGGGGGACGATGTCGCCAACGGCCAGGACATCAACCCGGTGGAATACGAGCCGCGGACCCTGCGGGCGGACGCCAAGATCTCCGCGGGAACCCGGATGGAGACGAGCCTTTGCATCGACGTCGGGATCCGTCTGGCCGATGCGCTGGACCATCTGCATGAGCGGGGACTGGCCCATCGCGACGTGAAGCCAGCCAACGTGATTTTCGTCAATGGCAAGGCCAAGCTGGCCGACATCGGCTTGGTGGCGGCGCGGGACCAGCGAACCTTCGTGGGCACGGAGGGCTTCGTGCCTCCCGAAGGCCCCGGCTCGGCTCCGGCGGACGTTTACAGCCTGGGCAAGGTCCTTTACGAGATCGCGACCGGCAAGGATCGGCTCGATTTCCCGGAACTGCCGGACGAACTGCCGCCGGCCGAGGAACGGAAACGCTGGCTCGATCTGAACCGGGTGATCTGCGACATCTGCGATCCCTATCTTTCCCGCCGCAAAATCACGAGTGCCGGCGAACTGGCGGATGCCTTGCGGCGTCTGCAGCGTGGAAAGCGGCGGCGCAGCACCGGTCTGGCCGCGTGGGTGACCTCGCTCGTGCTGGGGGGATTCATTGTCTTCGGGGCATGGGAAGCCCTGAAGGACAACAAGGTGGTGAAGCAATGGATCGCTGGCGACGAAGGCAACAAGGTGGTCGCCCCTCCCGAGGTCCTGAAAGGAAAGATCCGGGTGGTGAGCTATCCGGAAGGCGCGGAAGTTCGCCGCAATGGCGTGTGGCTTGGCGTGACGTCACTTGAGCAAAACGAAGAGCCCGTGGGCAGCGAAGTGGAATACACCATCAGCATGCTCGGCTACAAGGAGATGAAGGTGCACGGGACCGTGCCCAAAAGTGCCGTTACCGAACCGATGATCATCGGCGGGCAGTTGGAGGAATTCAAGCCGCCGGAACCTGGTTTCAAATGGGAAAACCAAGGCATCGAATATGCGCCGGTCCCACCGGATGGGATCGAGCACATTTCGCCCGGATTCGTGACCGACGCCGCCTGGAGCGCTTACATGCAGAAGAATGCGAAAAAGGACATCGTTTCGGAAACCTTGAAGCTGGTCCAGGGAGGGAGGACCGACAGGGTGGTGCTGGTCAAACAAGAAGAGGCGTTGGCTTACTGCGAATGGCTGCGGGCTGACGCGTTCCAGAACAACCGCCTCGCCGAGGACGATGAGATCATTCCCCTGCCCGATGAAAAATTCACCAATCCCGGGCTCACAGAGAACGCACGGACTCAGGGTCTGAAGCCATTCCGGGTGTTGGTGCGGCCGATTCCCTACGGTCACCTGCTCGTGACATCCGATCCTCCCGGTGCCCGAGTGACCCTCGACGACAAGAAGCAGATGGGCGAGACGATGGAGCCATTGAGCATCCAGCTTCGACCGGGTAAGTTCAAATTGAAATTCACGCTCGATGGATACGCTCCGAAGGACTTTACGGGGGAACTGGGGGAGCGGGAAAGCCAGAACGTCAACGTTGTATTGTCGGAGAACAAGGGGGTGCGGTTCGAGAAGCCCTGGGAAAACAGCCTCGGCATGAAGATGGTGCCGGTGGGCACCAACCGGGATCTGATGGTTTGTATTTGGGAGACCCGGGTGGTGGATTTCGATGCCTACATCAATAGCCCTGCTTTCAAACAGGACCAGAAAAAGCCCGGTCAGAAGCCACTGAAACCAACCGCCCCGAGACCACCCGGCGTTCACCCGGTGGCGAACATCAACCGGGACATGGCCGAGAGGTTTTGCGAGTGGTTGACCGCGAAAGAGCAGGCGGAATTCCGCATCGCCACCGATACGAAGTACCGGCTGCCCACCGACTTGGAATGGAGCGGTCTGGTCGGGCTGACAGGCACCGAGGGTGAACATCATGCGACCCCTGGTGCCCGCGATGGCGACAAGGCCAAGATCTTCCCGTGGGGTTCGAGCCTGATCTGGCCGCCGCCCGCCAAGTGGGCGAACCTGGCGGACATCGCGGCGTCCAATGCCAAGACGATTGCGCATGATCATGCCATTCTTGGTTACGATGACAGCTTTCCGAAGACGGCTCCAGTGGGGTCGTTTCCACCGACGATGGTGGGGGGCTATGCGGTCTACGACCTTTGCGGAAATGTCCAGGAGTGGGTGGCTGACAACTATCACGCCGCCGCCCCGCCGGCCGGAAAGCCGCCGATCGGGGTGTTGCGCGGTGGCGGCTGGACCAGCTTCAAGGAGGACGCGCTCTATCTCGGCGCGCGCAATGCCGTGCCGGCGAACGTGAGTGACGAATGCTACGGATTCCGGGTGGTGCTTGCCAAAGAGACTCTGAAACCCGACAAAGCTCCTGACTCCCCGACTCACTGACCATGGTTGAAATCCACATCGACTACGAAGGCGACCTGCACTGCAACGCCGTCCATCTGCCCTCGGGAAACCGGCTCACCACCGACGCTCCGGTGGACAACAACGGCCGGGGGGAATCGTTTTCCCCCACCGATCTAGTGGCCACCGCTCTGGGGGCCTGCATGGCCACGGTCGTTGGCATCGTCGCCAAGCGGAAGGAGATCGCGGTCGAAGGCATGAAGGTCGCCGTCCGCAAGTACATGTCGGACGACCAGCCCCGCCGCATTTCGAAGCTGGAAGTGGACATGGAGATTCCGCTTTCCGCGGATCATCCCGAGCGAAAGGTGCTGGAGAGTGCCGCGCGCGGCTGCCCCGTTCACCACAGCATCCATCCGGACATCGAGGTGGTGATCAAGTGGACCTGGCGCGGCTAAGAGCTGGAACACACGCCCGACTCACGGGCGCTCTTCGGCATCCATCAGATCGAAGAAGGTCTGGATGTCCTCGCGATCTCCGAAACCGGCTTCCTGCTTGGCCTTTTCGAGACCGGCTTCGTCGTTCCAGCCGCGCTTCCGCATGAAGGCATTCCAGACGTCCACCTGTTCCTGATCCGGCTTGCGGCCGTGATCGAAGCACCAGTCGAGGATTTCTTCATCGGTGCCGCCCTCGAGAGTGCGCGTTTGAAGGTCTTCGAACGGAATGCCGAGGAGACGGCAAACGCGGTCATCGAAGGTGCGCTTTCCCTCGATCGGGCCGATGTGATATCCCTCCGGCAACTGACCGGCAGCAGCCAGACGGATCTTGTCGAGAATGCGGCCGAAGACTTGAATGCCGCCGACGGTGTCGCGCGGGCTGCGGATGGGAAAGGACATGAATGGAGTCTCGCAGACCCGGCGTGGGCGTCAATCGGAGAGCCGCGGAGGAGTTAGACTGCGGCTTCCGGCAGCCTGCCGATTTCACGGGAGAGCTCGGCGGCATGCTCCAGCAACAGCCGTCGTTCACGGCGGGAGAACCGGTGCGGTACCGTGTCCATCAGGCAGAGCGCGCCGATCGGCTGGCCATTGCTGGCGTGAAGGGGAGCGCCTGCGTAAAAGCGAAGACCGTGCTTGTTGAGGAGGGGATTGTTGGCAAAGCGCTTGTCGCGCCGGAGATCCTCCACCACCAGCATCGTGTTCTCGAAGACCACATGGCCGCACACGGATAGATTGCGGGGCGTGCCGCCTTCTTCCACGAGTTCCGCCGGCAGGCCGCTGGAGGATTTGAAGAACTGCCGGTCATGGTCAATCAGCGTGACGGTGGCGGCCGCCACTTCGAAGACGCGCGTCAGCTTGGCAGTGAGGTCGTCAAGGCTCTCGGAGCGATCGCTGTTCACCAACTGGAGAACGTCCAGCGTGTGTTGGCGTTCCGCTTCGTCGGCGGGGAAGGGGATTTCAGGCGCTTCACTCTGCCACTGCTCCGCGAACCCATTGCAGAAGGCGATCGCTTCAGCCACGGTTCGGAATACCTCATCGGCACCTGCGCCGCGCAGGGTGGCATTCACCTCGGTCAGGTCACCCTCCAGGCCCCAGAGTCCCACCACGATCTTCTGGTCCGGGGCGACCCTCCGGATCTTTTCGCAAAGGGCTCGCGCGTGATTGGCATTGGTCGGAGCGACGGCGGAAATGAACACGAGGTCCGCCGTGTCCTCCGTTAGATCGCCCAACATCTGCCGGGCCATGGACCTGCCGACGGCCAGGCGGGTATCGAAGCCCTCATGATGCAGGGCATTTGCCAGCATGGCACCAGCCAGTTCGTCGCGCTCGGCACGGGCGGGCAGGCAGTAAACACGGAACGCCGAGGACGGGGCGACCCCCTCGCCCTCGGGCGGACGGATGCCATTGTCGCGCTGGTCGAGTTCCTCCACCAGCGAGTGCAGGGCCCGTGCGACTTCCTCCCGCTGTGCGCCGTCCAGCATGCCCCGGGCAAAGTCTTCCTCGGCCGCGGTCATTGCGGGAATCAGCACTTCATCGAAGAGGTCGCAGACCGGGTTGGACTTCAGATATGACTCCACTAGGTCAAGCTCGTCGTGCCCGCCCTGCCTGAGCAAGCGGTGATAGAAATCCTCCGCAGGAGTCAGCGCGTCTTCCTCGCTCAAAAGGACGCTGAGGAAGGATAGCTGGGGAATGTGGCGTCCCATGACCACCAGGCAGACGGTGAGCGGCGTGGCGAGGACGAGGCCGACCGGCCCCCACATCCACGTCCAGAAAACCGCCGCCACAATCAGCGCCATCGAGGAGACTCCGGTGCTGGATCCATAAAGCCAGGGCTCCAGCACGTTGTTGCACACCAGTTCGATGCCGATGAAAAGTCCGAGCGTGAGCGCGGGAGCCATCCAGGAGGGTGACACGGCCAGGGACAGGACCATGGGAAAAGTCGCCGCAATCCACGGTCCGAGGTACGGGATGAATCGTAGCACGCTCGCGATGGCTCCCCACAGCAGCGCATTGGGCACGCCAATGAAGTGCAGGCCGATCGCCAGCGCGATGCCATAGCTGATGTTCACCACCAGTTGCATCAGCAGATAGCGGCGGATCCGCGACCCGGCATCGTTCAGGGCTCGGGTGGTGGCACTGATGTGGCCTTCCCCTGCAAGCCTGACGAAACGGCTGCTCAGGTCCTCCCGCTTCAGCAGCATGAACGCCACCAGCAGCAGCACCAGCGAAGCCGTTCCCAAGGGGCCCAGCACCGGCGCGGCGAGCGAGGCCGCCATCGCCAGTGGACCGGCTTCGGGGCCTTCGACTACCCTGACCTCCGCAGGTCCTTTTGCCTGGGGCGGAATCGGTTTCGCACCACCGTCAGGCTTGGGGGCAGGCGCTCCGAGTCCGGCGGGCAGGTCTTTCTTCAAATCTTCGAACGTTTCCGACAAACGCGTGAGCCCTCCACCGCTGGGCAGCTTGATGGATTGGAGTTTCGCCCGCAGGTTTTCCTTGTACTGCGGCAATTGGTTGGCCAGATCAACCATCTGGTGGGTCAGCGTCCAGCCCGCCCCCACCGTTCCGCTGAGAATCATCAGCATGGTGAGAATCACTGCCGCCGCACGGCCGATCCATCGCTCGATGCGAGCCACGAACGGGGTCAGTAGAAACGTGATCAAGGCCGCCAAGGCGAGCGGCACGATGACTTCGCGGCCGAAGTAGGCCAGGCCGATGACGAAGGTGCTAAGCGCCAGGGCCCAGATCCCGGTCAAGGCGTCAGCGGCCGACTTGCGGCGTTGGGGGGGCCTTGTGGCAGCGGCGCGGGGTGCAGGTTGATTCATGCAGGCTTATGCCATTGTGACAGATGGAAGGAAGGATGCATGATAAATTCTTCACGTTCCGCGAATGGGGTTCAACAGGCGAATTTTCCCATGGGTGTGCTACGTTAGGAAGGTTCAAGAAACTCCCAATCGATATGAAATTCTCCGAAGCATTGAAAGGACTGGCTGACGCCGGCCACGAAGCGATCCGCGACCCCGACGGCACCGAGCTTGAGATCTTTGCCATGTTGTCGGATGCGGATGAGAACGGCGACGACTGGGCTCTCGATGCCGAGGGGATCGAGCGACTGGAGGATGGCGAGCCTTCCGGTTATCGCTACACGGTCATCGCGTAATCGCCGCTGCCAGGGCCTCCGCGCCGGCCTGCATGCGCCTGGTCTCGACCAGCGCCCGCTGGTCGATGGCGCGTGCCTCGAGAGCCGGGAAATCGACACCCGACCACGCCGGGTAGTCGGCGGAAACGGCTGATAGAATCTTCCATAGCAGGCATTTGCCGCTGATTCCGATTACAAGGATCTCGAGCGCCTCGAACAATCCCAGGTCTCCCGGGTCCAAACCCTCGCCCACAAGTCCAAGCTGACTGGCACGGCCGGATAGATTTCCGAGGAGCTGGCGCATCGTCCCGGTGTCCTCTCCAAGCCTCTTCAGCAGATCCTCCAGCGACTCCTTGTCGCGGGTGATTTCCGCCAGCAGCGAGGTGTAGAACCGGCGGTCTTCGGGTACCTTTTGCGAGTCCGTCAGTTTTTGGAGAAGGCTCAATGCCGCAGCCGCCCCGGCGAGGTGATTATTCAGGTAGGTGGCGATGGGGCGTGCTTTCATGGGGGTCACTGACGTGGGATCACTTCACCGCGTCCTCGTTGATGCCGTCCTTGAACAGGCTTCCGGTGGCAATTTCCGTGAGCTTGCGATCCGCTGAGGCCTCCTCTTCGAGGGTATCGGTCAGCAGCCGCACATCTTCGTCGAGTCCCAGGCATTCCGCATAAGCGCGGGCGACGCCATATCCTGCGATCTCATAGTGCTCGATCCGGTTTGCTGCCGCAATCAGCACGGCATCCCGGACAGGACCTTCCTCGGTGTTCCCGATGTCCTTGCAGGCTTCCTTCATCAAACCGCGCATGGCCTGACATTCCTCGTCTCCAGGTTGGACGCTCCGGCGCACACACATCCGTTCGATGCGATCGCGCTGGATCTTCGTCTCGTCGAGATGGGCTGAAAACGCCCTTTTCAAGCGGCCGTTGGATGCGCTGGCGATCAATTTCGGCAGGCCTTCGATCATCTGCGTCTCCGCGCTGAAGAGGTCCTGCAACTGCTCGTGATAGAGTTCGGTGAGATTTCGAATCATGGTCTTGAGGTTGGGGACTCACTTGCATGGCCCGTGCCATACCGAATGCTGAGGCCGCAGGACTTTGCGCCGGTGAAAGTGCCCATTCGGAGGGGGTAAAACGCACGGGAAGGATTGCATCCTGCCCACGCTCCCACCCGGGCCAAACAAGCCGCCGGAGGTAATGGAATGACACGCTTGAATCATCACCTCCTGTAACTGAAAGGTCGGCCTGAAATCCTCACTGTCCGATGCACTGTGGCAGACTGATGGCACGGTTCACGCTAATCGACAATGTCCGCCTCCATGTACGCGCATCTGGCGATCGCGCGCGTAGATCGGAGTGTCCTCTCTCAACTGCTGTAACCGACCTTTGCATCCGATGTCCGTTCTCCGCTTTTCACCTGCCCATTCCGCACGTCCATTGACTGTCTCGCGCGCCGTCGCCGAGGCACCCGCCCGTCCGACCCGGGTCAAGATCGGTCGCAGGCCGCGTATCCTGCTGGTCACCCCGGAACTGAGCGAAAGCACCTTCCTTGCCCGCAATGGCCGTCAATCGCCGCGGGTGAAAGCGGGTGGGCTGGCCGACGTGAGCGCCCTGTTGCTGGACTCCCTCGCCGATGCGGGGGCGGACGTTCACATCGCCTTGCCTCATTTCCGCAAGCTGTTCCAACCGGGCCCGGGGGACCATGCGCGGCAGTTGCACCTTTGCCAGGATCGCGAGTTTTACTACCGCCGCTCGGTGTATGACGGCAGTGCCGACTCGAACCGGCGGGCGGCCCTTGCCTTCCAACGGGACGTGATTCAGTACGTGATGCCGAAGGTGCGCCCGGACCTCGTGCACTGCCACGACTGGATGACCGGCCTCGTTCCGTCTGCCGCCCGGGCGATGGGAATCCGCAGCTTGTTCACCATTCACAATCTCCATGACGAACGCTCCACGCTTGCCGAGGTGGAGGACCGCGGGATCGATGCCGCCCGGTTCTGGCAGCATCTTTACTACGGCGGCTATCCCGGATCCTATGAATCCTGCCGGGACGGCAACATCCTGAGCATGCTCGCCTCCGGGATTCACGGAGCGGATCGCATCAACACGGTCAGTCACAGCTTTTTGCATGAACTCGCGGTCGGCGGACACGGGGCGCCCGGGCCGGTGGTGGACGCCGTGCAGGGGAAACTCCATGCCCAGCGGGCCTGCGGGATCATCAATGGCCTGCCTGCCGGGATCTCGCCCGATCGTGACCCGCACCTGGTCCAGAGCTATGACGCCGCCACCCACGCGGCGGGAAAACGCGCCAACAAGCTGGCCCTCCAGCGCCACCTTGGCCTTGAACTCGATGCAGAGGCACCGATCCTGTTCTGGCCTTCCCGCCTCGATCCCGTGCAAAAGGGCTGCCAGTTGCTGGCCGATATTCTTTATCGTCTCGTCAGTGATTACTGGGCCCTCGGGCTTCAGGTGGTCTTCGTGGCCGATGGGCCGTTCCAGGAATATTTCCGAAACATCGCCGGCTTCCATGACCTCAAGCACCGGATCGCCGTCCATGGCTTCGATGAGTCGCTCTCGCGTCTTGGATATGCGGCATCGGATTTCCTTCTGATGCCCTCCGCCTATGAACCCTGCGGCCTCTCCCAGATGGTCGGACTCCGCTACGGCAGTCTGCCCATCGTCCATGCAACCGGTGGACTCCGGGATACCGTGAAGCCTATGAAGTGGGAGGAACGCACCGGCAACGGCTTTGCATTCGAGACCCATGATTCAAATGGTCTGCGCTGGGCAATCGATGAAGCCATGCGCTTCTACATCCGCCCGGAAGCAGAGCGGCAGCGCCAGGTCTCCAGGATCATGCAGGAAAGCGCGGAATCGTTTTCCGCCGCCGCGATGGTGGAGGAATATGTCCGTCTTTACCGGGAACTGCTGGAACGCTAGTCGCACCCATTATTTAACGAACCGGTAGTGCGAGACGATCCATTCATCGCCATTGCGGTAGTTCCATAGTTCCGCACAGGCGAGGAAGAACAGCCGCCACCAGACCCACCAGCGCTTGACGGCAGCTTCTCCATAGGTGGCCGCGAAAAGAGGGAGAATTTCGGAGCGATGGGCATCCATGTTTGACAGCCACGCTTCCGATGTCCGCGCATAATGGGATCCGCTGACGACCCAATGGTCCTCGATCGAAAGGTCGTCCTGGAAGTAGAGCAGCAGGTCATCCGAAGGCATCTGGCCGCCGGTGAAAAAGTAGCGGGCCATCCAGTCGTCATCGGATACGGCTTCATAGTGATAGGCGCAGTCCCGATGGGTGAAGATGTGGACGAAAAGTTTTCCACCGGGCCTCAACCATCCGGCGATCCTGCGCATGAGCTCCTGGTAGTTCTTCATGTGCTCGAACATCTCCACGCTGACGACGCGGTCGAAGGCTTCTTCACCTTCACCGCCGTAGGAAATCATATTGGCCGTGCGGACGGTGAGATTGGTCAGCCCACGGCGCGCGGCTTCCGCGTCGATGTGTTCCTTTTGCGTTCGCGAATTCGACACCGAAACGATGCGGGAGTTGGGATAGTGTTCGGCCATCCACAGCGACAGGGAGCCCCAGCCGCAGCCCAATTCCAGAATGTCCTGGCCATTCTCCAGTCCCGCCCGCTTGCAGGTCATGTCGAGCATGATGGCCTCGGACTCGTCAAAGGTGGTGCCGGCCTCCGGCCAGTAGCCGGAGCTGTACTTGAGATGTTTCCCGAGCACCAATTGGTAAAAGCGGGTCGGCACCTCGTAGTGCTGCTCGTTTGCGTCGTCGGTGGCGATCGCGATCGGACTCTTCTTGAGGCCTTCGATGTGGCTCATGAGTCGCGATTGCCTCGTCTCGGGAGCGGCATCGCGATGGGTTCGCAGGGTCTCCGCCAGGCGCTGGCGAATGCCCCAACGCAGGATGAAATCGGGAAGCAGATCCTTTTCAAGGATGTCGTTGGTGAGGCTCATGGATAAGAGGTGGGGGGTTTTTTCAGCCACGGCACGAAGGCGCTCGTGCTCCGCTGGTAGTCCCGGTAGGCATCGCCCTTGGACCTGATCGCGTGGGCTTCGGTGAGCGGGATGCCGGTGACCCGGTAGAGGAACAGCAGCATCAGGATTGGCGCATAAACGGTGGTCCACCCTCCGGGTGAGCCGCAGGCGAACAGCCACGCACCGACCCAGACGACGAATTCAAAGAAGTAATTCGGGTGCCGCGAGTAGTTCCAAAGGCCGACGGTGCAAACGGCCTTCGGCTGATGCTGGTGGGATTTTTTGAAGAGCCGCATCTGGTGATCGGCCACGCCTTCGCCGATCAGGCCGCACGCCGCCACGGCGAGGCCGAGCCATTCGATCCATCCGATGGCGGGAGCCGGATTGCGACAGGCCATCAGGTAAGGTCCCGAGAGGGCGGCGATCAGGGCTGCCTGCCACAGGAAGACCTGATAAAAGTGCCACGGAATGCGGGTCTTCCAGCGTGCCCGGAGTTCGTGATAGCGGATGTCTTCCTTCGGGTGGTGGCGCAGGATCCGCAGCAGCAGATAGGTGCCGAGGCGCAGGCTCCAGACGGCTGCCAGGACGACTGCAAGCTCGCGGCGCAGCAGCGATCCGTGGGCCAGCACGGCGTGCTGCACCACCAGGATCACCAGGGAGTAAGCCCATGCCGCATCCACAAACGAATAGTTGTCCACCCGCCGCGCCACCAGCCAGGTGGCGGAAAAGATCAGCAGGGCGAGCACCGCCGCCCAACCGGCCAGAGTGAGGATGTCAGAGTGCATGGGGACGTCGCGAGGGGCGGGTCGCAGACTTCAGAGGGACTTCAGCATGCCATTGTTCGGCCGCGTATAGACGGCCTGAACCACGGAGATGTTATGCGATGCAAAGGCCGCCTCGCAGTATTGCAGGTAAAAATTCCACTTCCGGATGAAGCGTTCGTCGAATCCCTGCGCACGCACCTCGGGCAGCTTCGCATTGAAACGGTCGTGCCACTCGCGCAGGGTGCGGCTGTAGCAGGCACCCATGTCCTCCAGGCCGTGCATGAACAGGTCACTCGTGCGGTTGACGGCCTGGTTGACCCGGGCGATGCTCAGCAACAGAGAGCCGGGGAAAATGTGCTTCTGGATCCAGTCCACATCCTTGCGCAGGTTGTCATAACCGCAATCCGGCACCGTGATCACCTGGAAGGCCAGCAGGCCCTCCGGCTTCAAGACTTCTCCGCACTTCTTGAAAAATCCGTCCACGTAGGCGTCTCCAACCGCCTCCAGCATTTCAATCGAGACAATCTTGTCGAAGCTGCCGGTGATCAGGCGATAGTCCTGGAGGAGGATCTCCACCTTGTCCGAAAGGCCATCGCGCCTGACCCGTTCGGTGGCGTACTCGAACTGCTCCCTGGAAATCGTGACGGCAGTGATGCGACAGCCGTGGTTCTTGGCCGCATGGACACAGAAGCCACCCCAGCCGCAGCCGATTTCCAGCACATGGTCGTGGGCGGTCAGCTTCAGCTTGTCACACAGTGCCTCGTATTTCGCGTGCTGGGCTTCCGCAAGCGACTGGGAGGGGTTCTCGAATTTCGCACAACTGTAGGTCATCGTTTCATCGAGCCACAGCGAGTAAAAGTCGTTCCCCAGATCGTAGTGCTCGGCGATGTTGCGGACGCTGGTCTTCACGCTGTTCGGACGCAGCAGGTGGGAGACCCGGTTGAAACCGCGCAATAGATTGACGAAGGCGATGCGGCTGGAGGAGGCATCGCTGCCACCGGTCTTTGAAATGTTGAGGATGAACCAGCGGATCACTGCCTTGATCGAGTCCGTCTCCCATTCTCCCTCGACGTAGGATTCGCCGAAGCCGACGTTCCCGTACAAGGCGCAACGCTTGAAAAAATTGGCATCGTTCACTTGCATGCGGGCGGTGACTTCCGCGCCGGGCGCACCCAGATGGCGGCTGGTGCCATCCGGCAGGGTCATCAACAAGCCGCCGTGAACGAAGGGCTTCAGGGCATGGAAGACCAGTGCTTCGTGAAAGGACGTCTTTCCGGCAGTCGGTGCCAGGGCGGGGGAGGAGTCGAGTGTGGCAGAGGATTTCATGGGGAATTCAATGAGGCTTTGGTTCGCAGGGTCGGGAAGCAGGGTGAACGTAGGTTTGCAACTCCGGACGGACGCTCTTCCGGTGCCATGGCAGGCGTTTCAGCCACAGTAGCAAGGCATGCCAATGGATGAGGATGATCACCTGTAGGGTCAGCAGCGGATACGTGGCCGCGCAGCGCAGGAGCGAGCCGTCGGTCAGTGGCCGGCGGTTGCCGGTAAGGGCGGTCAGGAGCAGGGTTCCGTCCGCGTCCTTGTCGTCGATGTGGATCTCCACAGACTTGGCCGGAACGCCGAGCTTGAAGTCGAACAGCACGTCGAGGTCAGAGAAAGGTGAGACATAGAAGTGCTTCGGCGTGGTCAACCTGAACCGGTCGGAACGGTCGACGTTTGGAACTAGGTAGCGCTTTTTCTCGTGAAAGGTATTCGTCACCTCCGCTACGGCGCAGACCGGAGTTCCTCTGGCGTCGAAGGCATAGTAGAAGCAGACGGGATTGAAGATGTAGCCGAAGATGCGGGGGAACGTTAGCAGGCACACGCTTTCGATCCCGGAGGTATTGATGCCACCTTCGGCCATGAAGGTGAGGATCGATTCCTTCAGCCGGCCCGGTTCCGACAGGTGGTCCGAATCGTGAATCGAGAAAAGTCCGCGGCGGTTCGACGCGAGAAGTTTAAGAGACTTGTCGAGCGCTGGCAGTTCATCCAGATCGAGCCAGAGGTAAAACACCCTGTACGAAAACCGGTGCACCTTCGGCCGGAGCCGATGGTGCATGACGGAGCATTCGTAGAGCGCGGAGTTCATGTTACCAGGGTTCCTTGCCCAACAGGTCGCGGCAGAGATTCACCGCCGACATGAAGCCGTCTTCATGGAATCCGTAGCGGAAATACGCGCCGCAGTAGTAAGTGGACTGCTCCGGAGAAAGGCGGTTCAGCGAGGGAAGTTCGCGTTGTGCGGCAATCGCACCGAGGTCGAAGAGCGGATGCTCGTAAGCGATGGTCTTGATCACGCGCTCGGGGGCTTCCCGATGATCGGCATTGATGGAGACGAAGTAGTTCTCGCGGTCCGACACTCCCTGCAAACGGTTCATCCAATAGTGGGTGCTTGCTTGAATCGTGAGATTGGGGCCCTGATCGACCCGATAGTTCCAGGAGGCCCAGCAACGCCGTGTCCGAGGCATGAAACGCGGATCGGTATGCAGGGTGGCCGTGTTCGGCTGATAACGGAAGGCCCCGAGGAGTCTCGCTTCCTCGTCAGATGGATCCGCCAGCATCGCGAGCGACTGGTCGGCATGAGAGGCGAGGATGACCTTGTCGAAGATTTCGGCCTCTCCATCGGCGGGGGTCACCCGCACACCGGTCGCGGTCCGTTCCACGCGGGCGGCGGCACGGTTGAGATGGACCCGTTCCCGGAAGGGGGCGGTCAGTTTCGTGACGTAGGATTTTGCCCCGCCTGAGACGGTCCACCAGGGGTGCTGCGTGTGGAGTCCCAGAAAGCCGTGGTTCTGCCAGAACCGGATCAGTGTGAGTGCCGGAAACGAGAGCATCTTCGCCGGTGGTGTGGACCACACGGCGGAAGCCATGGGCACGATGTAGATTTCCAGGAAGTCCGCGCTGTAGCCCTTCGCCAGGCAATAGTCGCCAAGGGTGATGTCTGCATAGCGCGGATCATCGAGCGCGGCCGCCGCTTCTTCGTTGAAGCGGTTGATGTCCTTGAGGAAGCGCCAGAATCTGGGTTTGAAAAGATTCGCTCGCTGGGCGAAGAGCCCGTTCAGGCCCGAGCCGTTGTATTCGAATCCACTCGGACCGTGGGTGACGCTGAAGGACATGTCGGTCGGTTTCGTCTCCACCTCCAGCTCCTTGAACAGGCGGGTCAGGAGTGGATACGTGACGTGATTGAACACCATGAAACCGGTGTCGATCGGGACGTCTCTTCCATCCTCCTTCACCGTGACGGTATTGGTGTGACCGCCGGCATGAGCACCCTGTTCGAAGATCGTCACGTCGAAGTGAGGATGCAGGAAGTGGGCGCACCCCAACCCGGATATGCCGCTCCCGATGATGGCGAGACGTGGCCGTTTCATGACGTGACCGGGTGCTTGGTGGAGGAGTGGGCCGCTTCTTCGTAGACTTCTTTCGGAACGCGGCGCAGGTCCCAAATCAAACCGGTCCACGACAGCAGCTTCAGCACGTAGTAAGAGATGTCGATCTCCCACCAGTAGAAGCCCTGCCGGGCCGAGAAGGCGTAGCGGTGGTGATTGTTGTGCCATCCCTCGCCGAGTGTCACCAGGGCCAGCAGCAGGCTGTTTCGGCTGTCATCCCCGGTGTCGAAGCGGCGGCTGCCGACGGTATGGGCCAGCGAATTGACACAGAGGGTGGCATGCAGCAGCACCACCGTGCTGATGAAAAAGCCCCACACGAAAAGCTGGGCACCGCTGGTATGAAGGGAAGGCGCATATTTCCCAAGGATCCAGCCGGTGAACCAGAGGGCGGCCCCGAAGGCGATGGGAACCAATTGGTCCCACCGGTTGAGAAATTTAAGCTCCGGAAACTTCGCGAGGTCTTTGACCTTCGAGTAGTCGGTGGGAAAGTTCCGGCGACTCGTGAGCCAGCCGATGTGAGCCCACCAGAAGCCCTGGATGCCGGGTGAATGTACGTCCTCTTCGTCATCCGCATGTTGGTGATGATGACGGTGGACCGATGCCCACCACAAGGGGCCCCTCTGCATGGACGTGTTGCCCAACACGGCCATCGCGAATTGTCCGGCACGTGACGTGCGAAAAGTGCGGTGGGAAAAGTAGCGATGGTAGAACGCGGTGATGGCGAACATCCTAACGATGTAGAGAAGGATGGAGACCGTCACGGCCACCCAGCTCCAGCCCACCAGAAACACCGCCAGGCAGCCGAGGTGGATAAAGATGAATGAGAGGCTGCGGTTGAAGTCCACCTTGTCCTCAAGGCGCTTGACGGCATCGTAGCCCTCGGGGTTGTAGTCCGAGTCGAGAAACTGCCGCAGGGTCTTGAGGACGCCGCTCGGCCGATGGGATTGGCCGGGGGAATGAGAGGCGAGAGGGGGCATGATTTGGGTTCCTTCCGTTCCGTTAGGAATTCGAGTTTGTCCAAGGAGAAGTTGCACCAGGCCGGGGGTGCCAGCGAATCCAGACCGGTACGGTTTTGTGATAGCCTCATATCGGGAAAGGACGCCTTGCCAACTTTTGGCCGGATCGCAAAATCTGAGTGCGAATGCGCAAAATTGGGTCTAACATCTTCCAATAAGGACCCTGTATGCCGATGCCGCCCGGGCGATACTGCTTGAGGATGGTTTTCACCGTTTTCCGTCGCATCGTCCCGTGGAACCGTCCATGGGGATCGATCACGTAATTTTACGAGCCGAACCGACACTGCCATGAGCTACGTAATGTCCCTGGATGCCGGCACGACCAGCGTGCGTGCGATCATCTTCGATCATGACGGCCACGTCGCCTCGATCGGGCGGAAGGAGATCCGCCAGATTTTCCCAAAGCCGGGTTGGGTCGAGCATGATCCACAGGAACTATGGAGCTCTCAGTTGGCCGTTGCGGTGGAGGCTCTCCGGCGGGCTCGCCTGAAGGCGCGGGACATCGCCTCGGTCGGCATTGCCAACCAGCGTGAAACCACGGTGGTGTGGGACCGGCAGACGGGTGAGGCGGTATACAACGCCATCGTCTGGCAGGATCGCCGCACCGCCGGTGTCTGCGATGACCTGCGTGCCGCGGGTCACGCGCGCACGGTGCAGCAGCGAACCGGGCTTCTGATCGACTCGTATTTCTCCGCCACCAAGATCGCGTGGATACTCGATCATGTGCCCGGTGCCAGGAAGCGTGCTGAAGCGGGTGAACTGGCCTTCGGCACCGTCGATAGCTGGCTGGTTTGGAAGCTGACGGGGGGGCGTCACGTCACGGATCCGAGCAACGCTTCGCGGACGATGCTCTACAACATTCACACGGGCGAATGGGATGCCCGCTTGCTGAAGCTGTTCGGCATCCCCGCCTCCATGCTTCCGGAGGTCCGGACCTCGAGTGAGGTCTACGGTGAGGTTAGTAGTTCTGCCTTGAAGGGAGTCCCGGTGGCAGGCATCGCCGGGGACCAGCAGGCCGCGCTCCTCGGCCAGATGTGCGTGAAGCCGGGGCTGGCGAAATGCACCTACGGCACTGGTTGCTTCATGCTGCGTCAGCTCGGGTCCGAACCGGTGGTTTCAAAGAACCGGCTGCTAACAACGGTTGCCTGGCAGATTGGCCGGAAGTTCGAATACGCGCTTGAGGGCAGTGTCTTTATGGGCGGTGCAGTAGTCCAATGGTTGCGAGACGGCCTGGGACTGGTGCGTTCGGCGGAAGAGGTCGATCGACTGGCTGTCTCGGTACCGGATACCGGCGGCGTGTTTCTGGTTCCTGCCTTTGCCGGACTGGGTGCGCCGCACTGGGATGCCTACGCGCGGGGCACCATCGTCGGCATGACTCGGGATACCGGTGCCGCCCATATTGCCCGTGCCGCTCTGGAGGGCATCGCGTTTCAAGTGGCGGATCTCCTTGATGCGATGGAGGCCGATACCGGTGGTCCGGTGAAGCAATTGCGGGTGGATGGAGGCGCTTCCCGAAGTGAGCCGCTGATGCAGTTCCAGGCGGACCTCCTGGGCGTGCAGGTGATCCGGCCGGCCGTGGTGGAGACCACCGCACTCGGGGCAGCCTACCTCGCCGGGCTTGCTGTCGGCTTTTGGAAAAACGTCAGTGAACTCGCCACCCAATGGGAGGTGGAAAGAACCTTTGACCCTGCCATGTCACGCAGTAAGGTGGCGGAGCTGCGGGGCCGCTGGAACGACGCCCTCGCTCGTTCGCGGGCCTGGGAGCCCGACGGCAAACCCACCGCAAACCGGAAGAAAAATTGAACCGCGAGCCCATGCTTCAACAGGTGCGGGAACGTGACACCCCCTGGGACATCATCGTCATCGGCGGCGGAGCCACCGGCATGGGAGTCGCCGTGGATGCGGCCACCCGCGGCTATGCCACGCTGCTGTTGGAACAGCACGATTTTGGAAAGGGCACCTCCAGCCGCAGCACCAAGCTCGTGCATGGCGGTGTCCGCTACCTGGAGCAAGGGAACGTTTCGCTGGTGATGGAGGCCCTGAAGGAGCGGGGACGGCTGCGGCAGAACGCCCCGCATCTGGTCAGCGAACTGCCCTTCGTGGTGCCCAGCTACACCTGGTGGGAAGGTCCCTTTTATGGCATCGGCCTGAAGCTCTATCAGATGCTTTCAGGCAAGTATGGCTTCGGCCCGTCCCAGTTCATTTCCCGGGAGGAAACCCTGCGCCTGCTGCCCAATGTCAATCCGGAGGGGCTGAAAGGCGGCGTCATGTATTACGACGGACAGTTCGACGACACCCGCCTGCTCATTCACCTGGCCATGACGGCCGCCACCCATGGTGCGGTCCTGCTCAACTACGCCCGGGTTCGTACGCTGACCAAAGGCGCGGATGGCATCGTCCACGGCGTGACCTGGCAGGATGCGGAGACCGGCGAAACCTTCGAGGCCGCCGCCCGGGTCGTGGTGAATGCCACCGGGCCTTTCTCGGATGGCGTGCGTCGTCTGGCGGACGCGGACGCGCCTGCCATGATCGCCCCGAGCCAGGGGGCGCATCTGGTGCTCGACCGGACTTTCCTTCCCGGCGACACCGCGATCATGGTCCCGCATACCAGCGACGGACGGGTGATGTTCGCCATCCCGTGGCATGGCCACACGCTGGTCGGCACGACCGACACGGCGATCAACGCACCATCGCTGGAACCAGTTCCATTGGAGGAGGAAATCGCCTTCATGCTCAGCACCGCCGCCCTCTATCTGCACAAGAAGCCGGAACGCACGGACGTGCTCAGCGTCTTCGCCGGCATCCGCCCGCTGGTCAAATCGACCGGCGGCAAGAACACGGCCGCTCTCTCCCGCGATCACACCATTCACATCGATCACTGCGGGCTCCTCAGCATCGCCGGAGGAAAATGGACCACCTACCGCAACATGGCCGAGGATGGGGTCAATCACGCCGCCACCCTCGCGGATCTGCCGGAGCGCCCGTGCGTGACGAAGACGCTGAACATCCACGGCTACTCTCAGAACGCAGCCTCTCTCGGCCACCTTTCCGTCTATGGCAGTGATGCGCCTGCGATCCAGGCCCTGATTCGTGACGCCCCGCAACTCGGAATGCCTCTGGATGCCGATCTGCCCTACACGGCTGCGGAAGTGGTTTGGGCGACCCGAATGGAAATGGCGCGCACGGTCGAAGATGTCCTTTCCCGTCGTACCCGGGCGTTATTGTTGAATGCCCAGGCGGCCATTCGCATGGCTCCGAAGGTGGCCGCCCTCATGGCCGCTGAACTTATCCGTGATATCGCCTGGCAAGTACGGCAGGTATCGGAGTTCACTGTAGTCGCCCGCGGCTACCAGGTGCCGATCCCGGAAGAAAAGTAGCTGGAGGTGGAGTCATCTTCAGCGATCCTTCACCGAAAATCCGTCCGCTCCTGCAATGCCAACGGCACCTGGAGCAACCCATCGGCCCGCCTCCTGCGGGATAAAAGCTTCTCCAAACCCACCGGCCTGCCCGCGATCCAGCGGATTTTTCCCGAGGTCAAAATCCTCATGGCCCTTCGCGATCCCCAGGCCATTGCCTGGTCCTGTTTCACCCAATATCTGCCCGACAATTTCGAGTCGGCGGCCTTCAACCTCCTGAAACCACGGCGTACCACATGGACATCCAACTCCGCTTCTGGCTCCGATTGCGCCGGGCCCTGCCGGAACAGAATTGGGATAAAGCCGCTACGCGGAAGCCGCACGTCCCGGTTGCTCCCGGGCCGTCGAAAAATGGCTGCACTACGAGGAGTTCATGTCCGGTGCCTTCGACGAGCCCAAACCGATCCCGGCCAAGCTGTTCCGCCAAGGGCCTGTCTGAATCTTGCCTACTTGTCCCCGGATCTGGCGATCGGCGCGTTTTCGGAACGGATTGGCGGGTTTCCGGGCATCTAATCTTTCGATTTTGGACGAATCTGGTGGTATCTATTAACCGAATCGTCGGTGGGGAGAGCCGTATCCGCGTCTTGTGGATCTTGCGAAATCCCTATTCCCGCCTGATCCAGTCGCGCCCGGATTGGAGGTCTTCGGCGATTGGTGAAAAATCTCAAAATCGCATCAACCCTCCCAACATTCATGAAACCCTTCCGCTCGAACCGTTTCCTCGTTATCGCCTTCGCCATGACCGCCGCTGCCCATGCGGCGACCGTCACTTGGGACAGCGATGCCACCTTCGCCAATGGCAGCACCGATGGCACCGGTGCTTGGAACACCACCACGGCCACCTGGAACAATGGCACCACTGATGTCGTCTGGCCGAATACGACTGCGGACGTGGCAATCTTCGGAAACGGCGGCACCGGCGGCACCGTGACGGCCTCTGGCACGATCAATGTGGGAACCATCACGTTCAAGCCCGTCGTTACCACAAACTACACGATCGCGGGCGGTGCCCTCAATGGCCTCGCCACGATCAACATCGCGAACACGGGGGCCACGAACAGCACCATCAGCTCCGGCATCACGCGTTCGGGGAGTTTGACAGTTACAGGCACGGACGGAGGAACCGCTGGGGTGATTAACTTGAGCGGCGCGCTGAGCGTGACATCGATGTCCGTCCCCAACATGACGACCCTCACCCTCGGCGGCACCACCGCCAACGTCACGGGGAACCTCCTTATTGACTCTCATCAGGCGGGCAATGTTTCCACTGTCATTCTCGGCAAAACCGCCGGGGTGAACGCCATCTCGGGAGACGTCACCATGGGCCACTACGGGGGTTCTGGCAAGCTCCAGCTCGCCGCCAGCGACCAGATTCCGGACACTTCCACGATCAATCTTAATGCTGGTGGTTCCTACGGCAACAACTGCTCGTTCAGCTTGATGGGCTTCAATGAAACCATCGGCTGGCTCGGCGGCTCACACGGTGCGGGTGGGTCCGATATTGTTCAAAACAACGCCGCCACGGCCTCCGTCCTTACCCTGGCGGGCAATACGTCGAGCGTGACGACCTCCGGGATCACGGTGCAGAACGGCTCCACCGGAACCCTGTCCATCGTCAAGAATGGAAGCGGCACCCAGGGTTTCACCAGTGACAACCTGACCTACACCGGTACCACCACGCTCAATTCGGGCACGTTCTCGCTGGTATCCAGCACACTCAGCGCCAGTGCCACGACCTTGGCGGGTGGCACGCTGAATCTGAGCGCTTCCAACTTCAATGCGGCGCTCAGCGGCACCACCGGCTCGGTGACTGTCAACGGCGGCGGCAGCAGTTCCTTCGGGGGTACGACCAATACCCGGACATATTCCGTGGACACGTTAATCTCCGGGGCGGGGACGATCCTCACCCAAGGCGTGGCCAACGGTTTCTCGAATGTTTCCCTCCATAACGTCGGAGCCGGGGCGACGCTCAGCACCGGAAACCTCGCTAGCTCGGTGAAGTCCCTCACGGGGTCCGGAACGGTGAACCTTGCCGGAACCTCAGGT
>Ga0265327_10001711_pt1 | contig 26125 bp, 15 predicted proteins | sample 41621metaG_FD_202089 | JGI IMG/M metagenome (GOLD analysis project Ga0265327, IMG submission 202089) | Rhizosphere microbial communities from Carex aquatilis grown in University of Washington, Seatle, WA, United States - 4-16-21 metaG | ecosystem: Host-associated > Plants > Roots > Rhizosphere...
AATGTTCACGCCGTTTAGCCGCCACTGGTAGGTGAGGGTGGGGTAGCCGCTGGCCGCCGCCGTGAAGGTGACGGATTTGCCCATGTTCACCGTCTGGCCGAACGGCTGGACCGTAACGACCGGTGCGACCAAAGTCCCGGAACGCGAAAAGATGGCTGAGCCGGACGGAGTGGTCACCGTCAGCGTCAGGAGGTCGTCTGAGGTCGTCACTGTCCGCGCAACCGCCGAACTCAGGCCCCAGGCGCCGTTGGTATCGAGGGCGGGAGTTGCCGTGAAATCGCCGGTGCTGGAGTTCCAGGCATAAGTGCCGCGCTCGATGCCGGGGGTGCCACCGCCCGCCGCCGGTCCTTCCTGCACGAGGAAATAAGTGCCGTTTGGCAACAGTGCCGTGGCGGTGAAGTTGCCGCCGGGGACGTCACCGGTGACCCAGGCGCCGACCACAGCGCTCGTGCCCACCACCCGCGTCAACACGGTGGGCGTGTCGCCCGGCACGACCGCAGTCGCCGTGTTACCCGACACGGTGACGGTAACCCCGGCGAGACCAGCTGTACCCGAGACCCCGACACTGCCGTTCGTATCGCGCAAGGTTCGGCAGGTGAAACCACCTGTGGCAGCATCCCAAGTGTATTGGCCAACTTCGTAGCCGTCGGCGCCGCCCAGGGCGACGCCCGCGGCGTTCACGTCCTGGACGTGGACATAGTAGCCGTTGCTCAGGAAGAAGATCACTGCGGAGTCGTCGGTCGTCGTGTCACCGTGGCTCCAGGCACCGACAATCGCCGTTCCCGGCGTGCGGTAGGTCGCCGGCTCCGTGTAGCCCGCGAGGGAGCCGGCGGTCAACTCCACGACCCACCCCTCGGTGTTGCCGTTGTGCGTGCCCATGCCCCAGGCCAGCGTGCCATCCGATGATATCCCGGCGATCGGGTCGAGGACCCAGCCGCTCAGGTCGATTCCGGCTGCCGCCACGATCGCCTGAAAATCATGCCAGCCGTGGCTGTTGTGAATGAAGCTGGCGCTGCCTCCGTTCGGGAGGTCGTTCGCGTTGAGCGCCACCACGGAGCCATCTGCCGTCATGCCGCCCACGCCAAATGAACCCCAGCTGCCGTTCGGCGTACCGAGTCGGGTGAGGGCCGAGGTGACGGCATTGTGCAGGTAATACTCCCCATTGGGTGCCGACGGGCTGTCTCCCACCACCAAAGTCAGGTTGCCATCGGGCGAAATGCTCAGCGCCTGATTCCATGTTCCGCCGGCCAGATATGGGATGGCCGACACACCGGTGCCCTGAACATAACGAAACGCGCCGGCATGGCCGGTCCCGCTGTTGACACTGGTGCCGACCGCGACCGAACCGTCGGTGGAGCAACCCCTGGCTGCGATGCTGCTTCCATCGTCGCCGGGATTCAGAAACGGGATCAGGGCACCCGTGGGGCCGCTCACCGTGTAGCGCGCCGCCTGCGCGTTGCCGTTGGCCAGGCCATAGACGACCGAACCGTCGCTGGAGATCGCGACCGCCGCACTGTTGTTCGTTCCGCCGACGAGTCCGGCGAAACTCAGGTTGGTCAGACCGTTGGTGGTGACCCGCACCGCCTGGCGCGCGCCACCGGGTGACACGCTGCGCGCGCGGCTGGCGATGTAGGCACCATCCGGAGTGATCGCGGCTGCCGTCACAAAGGTGCTGGCCGTCGTATTTGTCACCAGGTTCGGCAACGCGGTCAGTCCGACGGTGCTGGTCCAAAGCACCGCGGTGTCGCGGCCGGTGGAGCCGGTGTTGGCCGACGCCGCCCCGACGGCGTAGATCACGCCGTTGACCTTTGTGGCATCGCGCACCTCGCTGGAGATCACCCCGCCGGGGAGGTCGCCGATGCCGTAGAGATTGTTGCCGCTCTGGGCGTGCGCGTAAATGACCACGACGAACGAATCGCTGGTGGTGAGATTGCCATCGCTGACGGTTAGGGTGATCGTCGCGGTGCCGGTCAGTCCAGGGGCGGTGGTGACCTTGACAAAGCGGTTGGCGCCGGTGCCGCTGAACGTGATGCTGGCGCCTGGAATGAGCGTTTGGTCGGACGACGTGCCGGTGACCGTCAGGTTTGCAGCGGGTGTTTCGGCGTCGCCGATGGTGAAGCCGAGGTCGCCCGTGGCAGAACCCGCCGGGATAGATTGAGCTGCGATATGGCTGAGGGTCGGCGGCGTGTTGGCCGCGACGGTGACCACGAAGGTGTCATTCGCGGTCAGTTGGCCGTCACTCACGGTGACCGTGATCGTGGCGGAGCCGGACTGGCCGCCGGCCGGCGTGACGGTGACGGTGCGGTTGGCGCCGGCGCCGCCGAAGGTGATGTTTCCGTTCGGCACGAGCGCCGGGTTGGACGAGGCGCCGGCGAGCGTGAGGGAGCCCGCGGTGGTCTCATCGTCGCCGACAGTGAAGCCCAGCGCCGACGTGGCCGTGGCGAAAGCCGTGGCGATGTTCGGTATGTCACTGATCGTCGGCGGCGTATTGCCGTCGACCGTGACGGTGAACGTGTCGCTGGCCGTGTTGGTGCCATCGGAAACCGTCACGGTGATCACCGCGGAGCCCTTCTTCGCCGCGACGGGCGTGACGGTGACGGTGCGTGACGTTCCGGAACCGCCAAGGACGACGTTGGCGTCGGGGATGAGGGTTTGATTGGCCGACGAAGAAGTTACCGTGAGATTTTGCGCACCGCCAATCGTGAAGGAAATGGCCCCGGTGCTGGTGCCGACATTGATGGTCTGGTTGGGGATGTCGCTGATCGTCAGGACGGGGGTGCCGGGGTTCACTGTCAGCGTGCGGGTGAGGGTGATGCTGGAATAGTTCGCGGCGTCATTCGGTGTAAACGTGGCCGAGAGCGTCTGGGTGCCCGCGGCCAGGATCGCACCGACGGCCGGCGTGTATGCGAACGACCCGGGCACGTTGGCCGTGGCATTGCACTGCGTGCCACTCAGCGGCATGTCTGCCGTGATCGGCGCAGGGTTGCCCCAGGTGACGAGGGGCGTGGCCTTGGCGATGACGAGCGTGCCCGTGGTGCTACCGGTGTGATTGCCGTCGAGAATCGTGGCCACCACCGTGTAAGAGCCCGCAGCAGTCGGAGGTGTCGGCGAGCCGTTATACGTATACGAAAACCACAGCCCGAAGGGCGAGGTTGTGCCCAAAACCACCACCGGATTGCCGGAATAGACAGCGGCCAGCGAGGTGGGGTCGAGCATGACCGTCGCCGGGGCCGGCGTGATCGTCAGGATGCCTGCATTGCGGTTGAGGTTGTAGTTAGCCGCCGCCCCGCCCGTCACGATGATGCCATAGGTGCCGACGGGCGTGTTGACGTCCGCGAGGGTCGAGGCCACGGGCGCCTCCGTGAGGACGGAGGGCGTCTCGCCGTTGACGAAGCCGCTGTAGTGAAGCGTGAGGGGCGGATTGGGGGCGCCATAGACGCGGGTTTTGTCGTCGGCCGTAACGTTCAGCGGCGCCAAGTTGACAACGACCTCTGCGGTGAGATCAACCGTGGTATAGGTGGACGGATCTGCCGGCGTGAAGCGAATGGCGAGCGGTTGGTGGAGACCGGCGTTGAGGATCGTCCCCTTGGCCGGCGTGCAGGTGACGGTTCCCGCCACGTTGTGGGAAACTTGATACTGGTCGTCGCCGAGGGCCGAGCCGTAAACCATGGCGACGGGTGCGCCCCAAGTGACCACGGGAGTGATCCTGTTGACGGTCAGGTGGCCGGTCCCCGAGGTCGCGGAATCGCCGACGCCATTGAAGGCGATGAAATAGTAGTCGCCGGCGTTAGCCACGGTGGCGTTGGAAATATCGAGCCGGTTGCCGGAAACTCCCGGAATCAAAACGCCGTCCTTGAACCACTGGTAAGTGATCGGATCCGGGTAACCCGTCGCACCAGCGAATATTGACACCGGTGTTCCCGCGCTGACCGTCGGGCTGCCCGGATTCAGGGTGATTTCAGGACCCCGGCTGATGATTAGGTCGCCCGTGGCCGGAGGCCCGTCATGGCCCGAGTCGTTTATTGTTGCTTGGACATGATAAGTGCCGGGTTCAGTCGGCGGCGTTGCGCTCCCGTTGTAGGTGACATAGGTGGGCACATTCGCCGGCAGGGTGGCGACCAGCACGGCATGCGGCTGGCCGTCGTATTTTTGCACCATATTGGCCAGCGTTACAGTGGTTGGGATGGGAATACTCAGCTGAAGCGTCACGTCATCGGCGTACATGCCCGTGTACGGGCGATAGCTGGTGTCACAACTCACCCAGATGCCGACATAGGTGGTCTGGGGCGGGAGACTATAGTCACCCTCGGCAGTCATCCAACTGTTGGGGTGCGCGGCGGCATCGCTATACCATTGCGTGCCACCAATCTCGTTGGGCAGATTGTACATGTCAAAGCCTTGAAATGCGCCGCCATACGCGCGAACGAGGACATAGATGTTCACCCGGTCATCTCCCGGTACCACGTTGAACTTGGCCGATCCGTGAAGGCGGACCTTTCCGGTAGCGATCCACGGGGCGAAAGCGGAAACATCAACCAGCTGGAACGTGCTCGAACCGGATCCAGCGTTGTCGCCGCCCGGATAGCCTTTGGGGACGGTGTGCAGGAAACTCAGCATTTGTCCGCCCGTTGCGGGACTAATGCCTTGTTCCGTTCCGACCACGCTGTTGTTGTCACCGCCCCAAGTCGAAAAGTCGTTAGGCCAGCTAGAGACGTCGCCCGTTGCTTCGAAGCTCCCGTCGGTGATGAGATCAACGACGAAGGAAATCATGACCAAGCCATATTTGGAGTAACCCGAACCGAGGGCATTTTTCGCCACTGCCCGATAGCGCGCGCCATCGACCGAAATGTCTGCATTGGTGACGTGCAGGAACCTGGTGGTTGCGCCGGAATAGTGGGCGTCGTCTTGAATGTCCTGCCAGGTGGCGCCGCGATCGGTGGAGACCTGCCAGGAGTACGTCAGCGTCCCAGCGCCGGTTGCATTCGCCGACAGATCAAATGAATCGCCCAGATTGATTCGGGTGAGGGCCATGGGGTGGAGGTTGAAAACGGGTAAACCCACCCGGAGTCTGGCCTTCCGACTTTCCGTGCCACCGGCTGAACCGTTTGTGACCAAAACGGAATAGAGGCCTTCGTTGGTCGCTTGGGCGTGTGGAACCGCATAGGTTGAACTTATGGCCCCATCAATTATCACGCCGTCCTTGTACCATCGATAGGTGAAACCGACCGGGTCGGCCCCGTTCCGGTTGGCAGCCGCGACGGAAAACGAAGCGGGTCCGTCCGTCACGACATCCACGTCCTTTGGCTGCCCAACATCCGGAATAATCGCCTCGTTGCGAAAAAGGCTGTTCACCCAGCCATAGACCTTGACCTTGTTGTCCGCCGGGTCGCGGTAGGGTTGGAGGCTGTCGATGGAGTAGGCGGTGTCGTGGCTGACAATCCCTCCCGTGTTGGCGAACGTCAGCACGCCCTGGGCGTAGGTCAGGGCGCCGTCGGTGCCGTAGACGGTGTCGGCGTAGAATTTGATCGGCCCCGCATGGTCATCGAAAACGCCAACCGAAACGGGGAGATCGGTCGAGTCCGTCCAGTCGACGCGTGCATTGATGAATGGCGGGTCCCAGGCAAAGACCTGCTCGGTGGCGACATTCGTGATGACGTCCTTCGCGTAGTAGTTTTCCAGTCTCCAGACCGCCGCCGGGCCGCCCAAGTCCTCATCCAGCGCATCCATCAGCGACTTCCCGAGCGCGGTAGTGATCGGAGAAAGCGGGACCTCCGCCGGCATGAAGGGGTCCAGGAGCGTCACTTGAATCGTCAGGTCGGGCTGAAAGAACTTCAAATGGCGGGCGGCGGCCCGCGCGGCCCAGGACCCCGCGCTGTGGGCAATCAAGTGCACTGACCGCAGCTTCGGGTAGGTGGAATAGAGCAAGTCGCCGAGATGTTGACCGTGCATGTGGCCGAAGTGCGCGGCTTTGGTCGGGGCGACGAGGGTTTCTCCCGCAATGCCGGTGTCCGAGTCGGCTTCCCAGTGATATTGCACGAGAGCCCACCCTGAACCGGCGAGCTTGTTCTGCAGTGCCGTGCGGAGTGCCGTGAACTCGGGCGTGGCGAAGCTGTCGGCATCGGACCCCGGGTTCCAGCCGTGGATCAGCACGACCACTTTCTCGATGTTCGGGTCGAGCGACCGGGGCGTGTCCGAGGAGATATCGAGGAGCTCGTTGCGGAAGTGCAGCTTTCGGACCAAGGCCGGGTCGGCCGGGTCCGTTGGCCAGCTGGCGGACGAGTTGACATCGATCGCTCCGCCTGAAACGCCGTAGTCGCCGTCAAACCACGAAACCATGCTGGCAGGGGGTAGGTCCTTGCCGGAATCAAAAGTGACATGGCTCAAGCTGGCTCCATCCCAAGCGGCAAAAAACAGATCGTCGTTTAGCTGGGAATAGGGTGCCGGGGTGAGGCGCGTGAAGGTGTAGGAATGTCCGGTCGGCGAGAGGTCGTGCCGGGACATGATATTCCCCCAAGGGATAAACTCGGCTCCCAATCCGGTCGGCACCGGGATTCGCCCGGGCGAGACGGTGTTGTCGGTGTCAAATAGCCCGTAGGTGAGTTTTCCGTTCTCCCATCGGGCGGTATGATCGACCGTTTGGCCGATCACTCGCGGATTGAGCAGAGCAAGTCCTAGTGAAACCAGCGCAATGCTGGCCAGGACGGAACGAAGAGACGCAAGACGACAGGGGAGGGCATCTTTTGGCATGACTATGTCCGCTGCCTGCGGCCCAATCCCACGAGGATTGCGACCGAGGTGCGGCTTTCTATTCGCGTGGTTGTGTGTGTGGCTGCGGAGCAGCGTGCGCGAATTTCCGAATTATGACAAAATGGTCAAGCTATTATCGCCATGCAATTTACGATGTCATGCAAGGAAGTTGCCCTGATGTAAGTAGACATTTGCTGCGGCGATTCCAGATGGAGCAACGCAATTAAATGCTGTAGGGCAGGGACCTACATCGCGCTGAGGCCGTTCGGAAATCCGCGACTTCACGCTCGCAAGTGCGATTCGGGAAAGAGAGATGGCGGCGCGGAGCACACCCATCCATTTCGGCCCCCCTCTGGGAGAAAACAGGAAAGCCGCTGGTTTCGTTCTCGCGCCGCCCGCGGAGCTGCCTTCAGCGGGCCATACCGACGCGAAGCACGGCGAACGAATTCCCCGGGAGCGTGAGTTCGAGCCTAGTTCCGGTCGGCGTAAGCTCCGATCGACGGGGCGCCACGGCGTCGGGACTTTCAAAGGTGTTGAGCGAATCAAGATGGGCAGCCTGCAGAATCGTGAGGATGCCCGTTTTGGCCTGCCGCACTCCCGCCAACTCAACGGCACAGGTGGTCTCCGTCGTGGTCGCATTCACCAGCTTGAGAATGACCTCGCCGGACGTTTCGTCGAGGGTGGCCGACGCGTAGGTGCGCTTCGCTTGCTCGGAACTCAATCCGGTCACCGCGACCGGCAGGATGCGGTCCCCGCGGTTGGTGGCGAAGAGGCGTTGAACCTCGTAGTCCGGCGTGCGCAGCACGCGGAGATTGTCCGTCCAGATGAGGTCTGGTGTCCACTGCCAGGCGTCGACGTGCGCAAACAGCGGCGCATACGAGGCCATGCGCACCACATCGGCATTGCGCTCCAGCCCGGTCATGAAGGCCGCCTCGGCGAGGGCGCACTCGAAGGTGTTTCGGTTCTTCGGGCTGACCGTATGGTCGCTTTGGGCGGCGTACTCGCCCATGAACACCTTCGGTCCGTTGCGGTCGTACACATCGTAGCGGCGGGCGTTGTCGAGGAACCATTCCGGCTTGGCGTAGGAATGTTCGTCGACGATGTCGCTGTGAAGTTCGCGCAATTTCTCCCAGGCGAATTTGAAGCGCGCGTCGGCCGGGTCGGGTCCCGCGGCCGCGACGAGGGCAACCTCGGGGTGCCTCGCCTTCAGGACCTCGGCAAACCTCGCATAGCGCGTGATGTAGTCCGGGCCCCACTGCTCGTTGCCGACGCCGAGCATCTTCAGACCGAAGGGCTCGGGATGGCCCAGCGCGGCGCGTTTGGCACCCCACGCGCTTTCCTTCGGGCCGTTCGCGAATTCGACCAGGTCGAGTGCGTCCTGGATGTACGTGGCGAGGTCGCCGGGCGCGCAGAGCTCGCCGGAGTTGAACTGGCAGGCCATGCCACAATTGAGGATGGGCAGCGGCTGGGCCCCGATGTCCTCGCAAAGCTGAAAATATTCGTAGAAGCCGAGCCCGAACGACTGATAGTAGTCGGGGGCGGGCCGGTGCACGAACTCGTTGTTCCACCGGTTGAGCAGGAGTGTCCGCTCCTCGACCGGACCGATCGTCTTCTTCCATTGGTAGCGCCGGTCGAGGGTGGCGCCCTCGACAATGCAGCCGCCGGGAAACCGCAGGAAGCCGGGGTGCAAGTCGGCGAGCGCCTGCACCATGTCGGCGCGGAGGCCGCCGGGCCGGTTCTTCCAGGTGCGCTCGGGGAACAGCGAAATAAAGTCGAGGTCCAGCGTGCCCGCACCGTCGACGAGAACCGCCAGCCAGGCCTTGGCGTCGGTCTCCTTGGGGTGCAGCGCGGCGGTGTATTTCTGCCAGCCGGCGGCGAATCCGGTCAGGACGGACGTGTCCAGCAACGTGCCGTCGGCGGCATAGAGGCGGACGGTCAGCTTCGGGGTGCCGGACACTCCGCGGACCTGCGCGGAGAAATTGTAGGTTTCGCCTGCCCGCACACCGATGCCGCGAAAGCCGCCGTTCGAAAGGCCGAAAACCGCGGAGCCTGCGGAGTGCACGCGAACATAGTGCGGATTGCCCGCGACGAACGGGTCGTCGGTGCGGACGGACAGCTCACCCTTCGCCAAAGGTGGGCTGAGCTTCGCCCAACCCATCAGCGGATCGGGAAACTCAAAGCCGCGGTTCTTGACCAGTTCGGCGTAGAGGCCGCCGTCGGCGCCGAAATTGATGTCCTCGAAAAACACTCCCCACATCGCCGGGTTGATCGCGGCGCCGGGTTGGCTGGCGTCGACGACCACGGTTCCGGCCGGCAAGGCGCCCGCCTTTGCCACGACCATTGCCGCCAGGAAAATCACGACACGTCGCCCGGGGTGCATGACCGGGGATTTGAATTTGGGGCGAAGGCACAATCAACCAAATTGATGCCACGGCACCCAGTCTGGTCGAGGGTCGCGCGAACGCCGGCCGATCCGTCCGACTGGCCGTCCACCGCTGCCGCGAAGTCCGTCCCGCGCGGCGCGGCGGTGAAGTAGTCTGTTAAGCTACAGATCGCGGATCGGGTGTTTGTAGCTTAACAGACTACTTGGTCGCGACCGCGGGCCGGCGAACCGGCGGCGGGATTGGCGCGCCGGCATCCCGGGGCAGGATGGAACCGGTCGGACGCGGCGGATCGATGGTTGAACTCAGGGCACGCTTTCTGCACGTTACGGTCGAATCCCACGATTCGCCTTCGCCATGATGCCTCCGTCCCGCCACCTTGTTCTCGCCGCGCTCTGCGTGATTGCCTCGGTTGCCGCCGCGGCCGAGCCGGCGTTCTCGCCCGCCATCGTCTATGACTTCGGCGGCAAGTTCGACCGGTCGTTCAACCAGTCGGCCGCCGAGGGCGCGGCGCGCTTCACGAAGGAGACCGGCATCGCGATCCGCGAATTCGAGGTCCAGAATGCGGCCCAACGGGAGCAGGCGATGCAGCAGATGGCCCGCCGGGGTGCGACGATCATCGTGGCGATCGGGTTCACCCAGGCTTCCGCGGTCGAGCGGGTGGCGAAGCAGTTTCCGAACATCAAGTTCACGATTGTCGATGCCGTCGTCGACCTGCCGAATGTGCAGTCGGTCAACTTCCGCGAGCAGGAGTCGTCGTTCCTCTGCGGCATGGCGGCGGCCCTGGCCTCCAAGACGGGCAAGGTCGGCTTTGTGGGCGGCATGGACATCCCGCTCATCCGCAAGTTCGCCCTCGGCTACGTGGAGGGCGTGCACCATGTGAATCCCAACGCCGAGGTTTTTCAGAACATGACCGGGACGACCCCGGCGGCCTGGGGTGACCCGACGAAGGGCGCGGAGCTGGCCAAGAGCCAGTTCGGGCGCGGCGCCGATGTGGTGTTCCACGCGGCGGGCGCGACCGGGATCGGCGTGATGCTGGCCGCGAAGGACGCCGGGCTGCTCAGCATCGGCTGCGACAGCAACCAGGATTACCTGCACCCGGGCAGCGTGCTGACCTCCGCCGTGAAGCGCGTCGACGTGGCCGTGTACAAGGCCTACCTGGCGGCGCAGAGCGGCACGTGGAAACCCGGGCAGCTCGTCCTTGGGCTGGCGGAGGACGGCGTCGATTATTCCTACGACGAATTCAACAACAAGATCCTCACGCCGGAGATGAAGAAGCGTCTCGACGAGGCCAAGGCCGCGATCATCGGCGGCCAACTGAAGGTTTCCGAATACAAGGTGGAGTGAGGCGTTGCAGGGCGGGGCCGGCCGCCGGGCTCCCGCACTCGTCGCCGCCTTCGCCAAGGCTTCGGCGGGCCAGGCCTGCCCCGGCTGACGATTGCCCGCCCTATAACCAGCGCGGCCCGTCGGCCGCCGGGCCCTCCACCACCGCAACGGAGGATTGTCGTCGCGCGAACATTGGTGTCTAGTCGCGCCCATCCGTGGTTGAGAAAACTGAAATGACCGCCCCGGCGCTGGAATTGCGCGACGTCGATAAGCGCTTCGGCGCGGTCCACGCCAATCGCGCCATCAGGTTTGCCGTGACGGCGGGCAGCGTCCACGGATTGATCGGGGAGAATGGTGCGGGAAAGTCGACGCTGATGAACATCGTCTATGGCTTTCACCGCGCCGATCGCGGCGAGATCCGCGTGCACGGCCGGCCGGTCGAGATCCACCGGCCGCACGACGCGATCGCCGCCGGCATCGGCATGGTGCACCAGCATTTCATGCTCGTGGAGAACTTCACGGTCCTGGAAAACGTCGTGCTGGGCGTCGAGGGCGGCCCGATCCTGGCCGGACGCCTGGCGCATGCGCGCGCGGAGCTGGAGAAGCTCGCCCGCGACTACGGGCTCGAGGTGCCGCTGGACACGGCCGTCGGCACGCTGCCCGTCGGCCTGCAGCAGCGGGTCGAGATCCTGAAGGCGCTCTACCGGGGGGCGGAGATCCTGATTCTCGACGAGCCCACCGCTGTGTTGACACCGCAGGAGGCGGACCAGCTTTTCAAGATGCTCGGCCGGCTGCGCGCCCAGGGGAAAACAGTCATCCTCGTCACGCACAAGCTGCGCGAAATCATGGCGATCACCGACCGCGTGACGGTGATGCGGCAGGGCGCGGTGGTGGCCGAAATCGAGACGAAGGCCACCTCGCCGCGCGAGCTGGCGGAGAAGATGGTGGGGCGCTCGGTGCTCCTGCAGGTGGAGAAGGGGGCCGCCTGTCCCGGCGCGCCGTTGCTTGTCGCACGCGATCTCGAGGTGCCGGACGACCAGGGCGTGCCCCGCGTGAAGGGCGTGAGCTTTGAGTTGCGCGCCGGGGAGATTGTCGGCCTCGCCGGCGTGTCCGGCAACGGCCAGTCGGAGTTGCTCGAGGCCCTGGCCGGCACCCGCGCCCCCAGTCGCGGCGAGATCTTGTTCCAGGGCCGGAATCTGGTCGCCGACGCGCTCGGTCCGCGCGAGCGCCGCCATCTCGGGCTGGCCCACGTGCCGGAAGACCGGCTGCGGTTCGGCGTCGTCGCGGCCTTCGCGGCCCAGTACAACGCGATTCTCGGCTACCAGGACCGGCCGGAATACAACCGGGGCCTGTTGACCAACGAGGCTGCGATCCTCGCCGGGTGCGAGCGCAAGATGGCGAAGTTCGATGTGCGCCCGCCCAATCCCCGCCAACGCTTTTCCTCCTTTTCGGGCGGGAACCAGCAGAAACTCGTCATCGCGCGCGAGCTCGACGGCGACCCGGCGGTGCTGCTGGTGGGCCAGCCGACGCGGGGCGTCGACATCGGCGCGATCGAGTTCATCCACCAGCGGCTGGTCGCGCTGCGCGATGCCGGCAAGGCCCTCTTCCTGGTCTCGGTGGAGCTCGATGAGATTCTCGCGCTCGCCGACCGGATCCTCGTGATCAACAACGGCGAGATTGTCGGCGAACTCGCGCGGGCCGAGGCCACCGAGGAGAAACTCGGGCTGCTGATGGCCGGTGTGCGGGAGGGGCGCGGATGAATCGCGGATGGGTTTCCCTGGTGGAACGCGGCCCGGCGACAAGCGCCGGCCCTACGTTGCTGATTCACCCATGAGCGCAGCCAAACAACTTCCCCGCTGGGCGGACCTGACCCTCCTGCCGGTCATCGGGCTGGTGGCGGCGCTGCTGGTGTCGGGCGGCGTCATCGCCCTGCTCGGCGAGAGCCCGGCGCAGGCGCTGAAGCTGATGGTGAGCGGGGCGTTTGGCACGCAGGACGCGATCGGCTATTCGCTCTACTACGCGACGAACTTCATTTTTACCGGACTGGCCGTGGCCGTGGCCTTCCACGCGGGTCTGTTCAACATCGGCGGGGAGGGGCAGGCCTACATCGGCGGACTGATGTCGGGGCTGGTTTGTCTGGCGCTGGGACACTGGCCGTTCTGGGCGGTTCTGCCGGCCGCGGTGGTGGCGGGCGCCGCCGGCGGGGCGGCGTGGGCGTTCATCCCGGCCTGGCTGCAGGCGAAGCGCGGCAGCCACATCGTCATCACGACGATCATGTTCAATTTCATCGCGTCGTCGCTGATGACCTACCTGCTGGTCAACGTGCTGATCAAGCCCGGCCAGCAGTCGCCGGAGACGCGGGAGTTCTCCGGGAGCACGGTCATGCCGGCCGCGCACGAGCTGCTCGCGCGGATCGGCATTACGTTCACGCCGTCGCCGTTGAACCTGGCGTTCGGGCTGGCCCTCGCGGCCTCGGTGCTGGTCTGGATCTTCCTCTGGCGGACGCGCTGGGGGTACGAGCTGCGGGTGACCGGCCAGAACCCCGCGGCAGCGGTCTATGCGGGCATCTCGCCCCCGCGCGTCATCGTGGCGGCCATGCTGCTCTCCGGTGCGCTGGCCGGCTGCCTCGGGCTCAACGAGCTGATGGGCTCGCAGCACCGCATCGTCATCGACTTCCCGGCGGGGGCCGGCTTTGTGGGCATCGCCGTTGCGCTGATGGGACGCAACCACCCGGTCGGGATCTTTTTCGCCGCGGTGCTGTTCGGCGCGCTGTACCAGGGCGGTTCGCAGCTCTCCTTCGACATGCCGAAGATCAACCGCGACATGGTGGTGGTGATCCAGGGTCTCGTCATCCTCGCCTGCGGAGCCATGGAGAACCTCTTCCGGGTGCCGCTGGCGGCGCTGTTTGGCGCATTCGGAGGCGCGGTGCCCCCACCGCGCGATCGGGCGGGTGAGGGCACCCGCCCTCCCGCCGGGAAACAATCGTGATGGAAACCTATTCGCTCATCGTCCTGACCCTGGCCGCGACCCTCCGGGTGGCGACGCCTCTGCTGCTGGCGGCGTTGGGGGCGATGTTCAGCGAGCGCTCGGGTGTAATCGACCTGGCGCTCGAAGGGAAGATGCTCGGGGCGGCCTTCGCCTCGGCGGCGGTTTCGGCGGTCACCGGCTCGGCCTGGCTCGGCCTTGGCGCCGGCATTCTGACCTCGGTGGCGCTGGCGATGATCAACGCCTTTGCGACCGTCACCCACCGCGGCAACCAAGTCGTGGCCTGCATGGCGCTGAATATCGCGGTCGCCGGCCTTGGACCGACGCTTGCGCTCGCGTGGTTCAACCTCGGCGGCCAGACTCCGCAACTCGACGGCCCGGACCAGCGCTTCGGCGAATTGGTCTGGCCGGGCGCCCCGGCGGCGCGCGCGCACCCGTTCCCCGGCCTACTCTATGCGGAGCTGCTCAGCGGCCACAGCCTGATCGTCTACCTCGCGGCCGCGCTGGTGCCGGTGGCGGCGTGGGCGCTCTACCGGACCCGTTTCGGACTCCGGGTGCGGGCCGTCGGCGAAAATCCGCTCGCGGTCGACACCGCGGGCATCTCGGTCGCCGCCCTGCGCTACCAGGCCATGCTGATCTCGGGCGTGCTCTGCGGCGTGGCGGGCACCTACCTGTCGACCGCGGCCAGCGCGGGCTTTGTGCGCGACATGACCGCGGGCAAGGGCTACCTCGCGCTGGCGGCCGTGATCTTTGGCAAGTGGAAGCCATACCCGACGCTGGGCGCGTGCCTGTTGTTTGCGTTCACCGACGCCCTGGCTTCGCGGCTGCAGGGCGTGGCGCTGCCCGTGGTCGGGGTGATCCCGGTGCAGTTCATCATGGCGCTGCCCTACGTGCTCACCGTGCTGTTGCTCGCCGGCTTTGTCGGCCAGGCGGTCGCCCCGCGCGTGATCGGGGTGCCGTATTCGAAGGAGAAATGAAACACAAAATCCCAAACGCCAAATAATTCGGCAAGGTCCGGCAAAAAGCGGCCGTGATTCAAGGCGGTCTCGACTTTGGTGCTTCTTTGGAGGTTGGCGTTTGGTTTTTGGAGTCTAGAGATGTTTCCTCCCGATGAATCTCCAGGAACGGTTGACCAAACACCTCGGCAAGACTCCGAATATTGCCCGCGCCGCCTTCGTGGCGCCAAACGCCACGATTCTCGGCGATGTGACGCTCGGCGCCCACAGCAGCGTCTGGTACGGTTGCGTCCTGCGCGGTGACATCAATTTCATTGAGATCGGCGAGGGCACGAATGTCCAGGACCTGACCATGGTGCATCTCGCCGACGATTACGGCGTGCGGGTGGGGCGCCATTGCACGATCGGGCACGCGGCGATCATTCACGCGTGCGAGATTGGCGACGAGTGCCTCGTCGGCATGGGGGCGACGATTCTCGACGGCGCGCGGATTGGCGACCAGTGCATCATCGGCGCCAATTCGCTCGTCACGATGCGTTTCGTGGCGCCGCCGGGATCGATGATCCTCGGCTCGCCGGCCAAGGTGGTGCGGGCTTTGACCGAGGCGGAGCGGGCCGGGCTCCGGGGCTGGGCGGAGAAGTATATCCAGGTCGCCGCGGCGCACGCGGCGCGGCCGGCGGTGTCATAAGAAGCGGGCATTCGCAGCGATAGGAAAAGGCAACGAATGCGCAGACAGGGGCGGGAAGGTCCGCTACCGTGTCATAAACAAAGGTCGTATCATGAAAATCAACGTAGGTACATGGGATCGCGTGATCCGGGGTGTTCTTGGGGTCGCCGTCATGGTGGCGGCATTCTTCCTCGACGGCGCCTGGGGTCTGATCGGCATCGCTCTGGCGCTGTCGGCCTTCGCGGCGTACTGCCCGATCTATCATGTGTTCGGTGTCGATACCTGCACCCATAAAAAGGGCGGTCTCGACCAGCACGCGTAGTCCGGCGACGGCTCCGGCCGTCAAGGGTGCGCCCGGGATCGGCCGAGGGCCCCCGGGACGCGCCGGTGTTTTTGTGGGGGCGGAGGACGGCGATCGGGAATGCCGGCGCCGTGAACAGGCGCGCATTGCGCAAGATCTGCGGAGCGACGTGGTCGCCGATGGCCTAGAATGTCGGCAAAGGAGAATCCAATCATGAAAGGGAAAGTAGGTTCGATCGATGGTGCGATTCGCACAGTCCTGGGTCTCTTGATCATCCTCGTCGGCCATCACCTGAGGAGCTGGTGGGGCTTGGTGGGGCTGGTGCCCCTGCTTTCGGCGATGTGCGGATTCTGCCCGCTCTACTGGATCCTGCGACTCGATACGCGGACGCGTGAAGAGTTGGAGCCGGACGATGCGGCTCATCCGCACCGGCCGATCGCGCATCATTGAGCGCACTGCACCTGAGGACCGATGAGGGCATCGGTCTCTACCAAGCGGCGGGCGCGGCCCGGCGGTCTCCCGTCGGACTCGGGACGCAGAGCCCCTCGACACCGCCCGGGGCCTTGAGCGAAGTCGAAACGGCTTGTCGAGCCGGCAGGCGCGGGCCCCACTAGGTGCGGGCACGGGGTAGGGGCCGTTGCCCCCAACGGCCTGGAGAATTCGCGATCGCGGACCGAGGGTCGGGACGATGCAGTGAAACCACGGATTACGCGGAACACACGGATCCTCCGGAGGTTGAGACCTGAAACGGAATTCCGATTCAATCGGTCGCCCGATTGTGAGGTCGCCGCGACCTGATGGTCGCATCCAAGGCCTTTATCCGCGGATCTCGGCGTGCGGAGCGCAGCGACCTCTGCCAATCGGTGGTCAACTTTGTTGGCTTGATCCCATCTCAGCGCCCGCGCTCCAAGATGAGAAACGTGTACCGGTAGTTGGCGTCGGCACCCTCCCGGCGAAACGTCTCGCGCCAGGCGAGGTGCCGCCACTCGGGAAACCAGGTGTCGCCTGGGACCTCGGCGTGGACCAGCGTGAGTAACAGGCGGTCGGCCAGTGGCAGCGTTTCCTCATAGATGCGCTGGCCGCCGCAGATCATGATCTCGCCGGTCAACTGCTGCGCCATCGCCAGCGCTTCCGTGACGGTGGCGGCGACCCGCACCCGTTCGGACGCGAGCGCCTGGTTCCGGCTGATGACGACCGGCCGCCGGCCGTCCTGGAGCACCCGCGGCCAGGTCTCGAAGCAGATCCGCCCGAGGACGCAGACATTGCCGGCCGTTTTCTCGTGAAACCACGCTTTGTCCTCGGGGATGTCGAAGGGCAGCCGGCCGGCGCGCCCGATGACCCGGTTGGCGGCACAGGCCACGATGAGGTTGAGCGGTTTCGGCATCCGGCGCAGGTTCCGGCCGGCCGGCTTCAGGGCAAGCGGAATCAGGTTTCCTTGCTCCGATTGAAGGACGGCCACTAACGGCCACCCGGCGGCGCCTGCGCGCTTGTCATAAACGTCCGGTCGGGTATTTCCAGCGAATGATTATCGGAGTTCCCAGGGAAATTAAGATCGGCGAAACCCGCGTTTCCATGACCCCGAGCCTTTGCCGGCGCGTGGTGGCGCTCCAGGGCAGGGTGCTCGTCGAAAAATCCGCCGGCCTCAACGCCGGCTTCACCGATGCCGAATACAAGGCGGCCGGCGCCACGATCGTGCCGTCGGCGGCGAAGGTCTGGAAGGGCGCCGACGTGATTCTGAAGGTCAAGGAGCCGCTCACCTCGGAGTACGCGCTCATGCAACCGGGGCAGACGATCTTCACCTACCTGCACCTGGCGGCCGGGCCGGCGCTGGCCAAGGAGCTTTGTCGGAAGAACATCCTCGGCATCGCCTACGAGACGGTTGAGGGGGTGGACGGTGCGTTCCCGTTGCTCAAGCCGATGTCGCAGATTGCCGGCCGGCTCTCGATCCAGATCGGCGCCTATTTTCTCCAGTCGCAGCTCGGCGGCTCCGGCGTGCTTCTCGGCGGCATCCCCGGCACGATGCCGGGCCATGTCGTCGTGGTCGGCGCGGGCAACTCGGGCGCGCACGCCGTGCAGATGGCGGCCGGCATGGGCGCCCGCGTGACCGTCCTCGACCTCGACACCCGCAAGCTCGAGGCGCTCGATATCGAGTATCGGGGCCGCATCGTCACGCTCATGTCCAATCCCGCCAACATCGAGCACGCGGTGGCCGACGCCGATCTGCTCATCGGGGCGGTGCTTATTCCCGCGGCCAAGGCCCCGATTGTCGTGTCCAAGCGCATGGTCGCGCAGATGCGGCCGGGCAGCGTGATCGTCGACATTGCCATCGACCAGGGCGGCTGCATCGAGACGGTGCACCCCACGTCCCACGAGAAGCCGACGTACAAGGAGCACGGCGTCATCCATTATGCGGTGCCCAACATGCCCGCGCTCGTCGGCCGCACGTCGACGATGGGCCTGACCCAGGCGACCGAGCCGTATGTGGCGATGATGGTGCAGCAGGGCGTCGAGCGCGCGCTCGCGGCGCACAAGGGGCTCGCCCGCGGCGTGAACACCCGCGGCGGCCGCATTGTTTACGACGCGGTCGCCAAGGCGGTCGGCTTCGACCGGGCGTGAGACGGAGCGATGCCGTGGAAAGTTGAAAGTTGAGGGGCCTGAAAGCTTTCGCCGGGCATCCCCGCTTGCGTCCGCCGTCTTGCCCGTCGACCGGCGGGTTTTCTGTTTGCCGGCGTGAGAGCGGAAATCCAGTGTGCGGGCCGGGCCGTCCTCAGTGAACTATCACCGCATGCATCGATTCCTGGTCGGCTCGCTGGGCGGACTGGCCCTGGCCTTGGGAACCTTGGCCGCCCGGACGCCGGAGGAGTTCCCCGGCCTCGGTGAAAAGTGGCGGCACTACCGCTCGCCGCATTTCGAGGTGTACAGTGCCAACGACGACTTTTCGTCGCGAAAGGTGCTTGAGCACCTTGAGCTGATGCGGGCCCTGCTGCTCGAGAACCTCCAACTGAAGGAGAAAAAGCCGCAGCCGGTCACGATCTTTTACTTCGGCTCGGACCGCGACTTCAAGGGATACCTGCCGGCCGAGAGCCGGAAGGATGACTCGTTGATCTGCTACTGGTCGAACCAGCCCGACCGGACGGTGATCCTCATGGCGCCAATTGGCGACGACGACATGGCCCGGACGGTCGCGTTCAGCCAGTTCATCGAATATCTTTTCCGCATCACGGACCAGAATGCGGCGCGGTGGTACCGGACCGGCGTGGAACAGGTTTACTCGGGCGCCCATGAGGAGCCCGGCAGCGTCGTCGTGGGCCTGCCGTCCGCCGCCTGGGTCGAGGAACTGCGCTATTCGAAGATGTTCCCCCTGGACCAGTTCTTCGGCACCTCCGACGACTCGCAGACGCTGCAGGACCAGGAAAAGCTAAAGACATTCTGCGCGCAATCGTGGGCGTTCATCCACTATTGCCGGTTTGGCAAGGACACGCTCCCCAAGGAGAAGCTGGAGAAATTCATGCGGGTCGCCGGCGATGAGAAAGCCCAGGGCAACCCGGCGCTGGTCAGAAACGCCTGCCGGGATATCCTGGGGCTGGACTACCCGGAGTTGCTCAAGCAATTGCAGCGCTACGTGGCCAGCGGCGACTACCGCACGGTGCGCGTCGCGCGCCCGAAGATCGACGAAGCCCGCACCTACTCGCGGCAGGAACCGTCGGCCGAGGAGATGACGGACCGCCTGGCGGAGCTGACGCTGCGGCTGGACCGCGATCCCCGCGGCAAAGTCGCCCTCCTCCGGGCGATCGACCGCAAGATCGTGGATCCGCGGCTGGAAGAGGTGCTGGGCAACGACGCCCTGATGGACGGCGACACCGTCGCGGTCCGCGAACATTGGGGGCGGGCGGTGGCGCAGGGGACCGACAATCCCGCCATCTACTGGCAGCTGGCGGAGATCGAATCCAAACGCTGGTTCTCAAATTTCGACTTTTATTTCCGGCTCCCCGACGAGACCGCGGCGGGCCTGCGCGACCTGCTCCATCGCTCGATCAAATTCGCCCCGGAACAGGCGGGCGCCTATGAGATGCTGGCGTGGGTGGAGAGCGCCGCCCGGAAGATCGACGTCGGGAACGTGAACCTGGTCCAGGAACATTTTGCGCAGATCACGAACAAGGCGCGCACGCTGCTGGCCCTGGCGCTCGTCCGCCTGCGGTTAAACGATCCGGCCGGAACCCGGCGCATGCTGGACAGTGTCGGGAAGGTCCCCCGCGATTTTTCAACCGACGCGGCGGCCACGGTGGTCAAGGGCAAGCTGGACGCCTACGAGGCCGAGCACCCGGCAGCCCCGGACAAAACCGCGGGTCAACCGGCCGACGAGCCGCCGGCGACCGAGCAAAAATAGCGCGAAACGGACCGTCTGCCGGCCGATGGGCCTCAGCCCGCCGCGACGATCTTGATGCTTTCGACGGCGACGCGGTCGACGGGGGTGCTCTTCTCGCTGCCCGAGGTCGGGACGGTGGCGATGCGGTCGAGGACATCGCTGCCCCCGGTGAGCTCGCCGAACGCGGTGTATTGCCGGTCGAGAAACTTGGCGTCGCCGTGGCAGATGAAGAACTGCGAGCCGGCGCTGTCGGGATGCGCCGAACGGGCCATCGAGATGACGCCGCGGACGTGCGACTTGGAATTGAACTCGGCCTTCACCTTGTAGCCGGCGTCGCCGGTTCCGGGCATGCCGCCGGCGCCCTTCTTGGTATTGGGGCAGCCGCCCTGGATCATGAAGCCCTTGATGATGCGGTGAAAGGCGGTGCCGTCATAGAACCCCTCGCGGGCGAGCTTCTTGAAATTTTCGACCGTCTTCGGCGCGACCTCGGGCCAGAAGGCGATCGTCATGTCGCCGTAGCTGGTCTTGATGATCGCGACTTCCTTGGCAGGGGCGGGGGGATTGCTCATGAACCGGCAGGGAAACGGAGCGGGCCGCCCGGCGCAAGCGACAAAAAGGACGGCGGATAGGTGATCGCGGGCGCTATTTGCCCGGGGGCGCTTCCGGCGTTGTCACACCCAGGGCCTTGACCAGGTAGTCGCCAATCTTGGTGTTGAGGACCGTTTCGTAGTACCATTCCGGCCGGTGTTCGATGTCGTGGAGGTCAAACAGATACCATTCGTAGGGCTTGTGGTGGCGGCGGAGGCTGTCGCGCAGGATTCCTGATCCCATGCCGTCGGAGTCATACCAGGACGAGCAGATGACGAGCACCTGGGCTGACAATGATCCGATGAATCGCTCGGGCTCAAAATCATGGATCAGTTTATAGGCCGCGCTTGTCCCGCCCGCCTGTTGGATCGTCGCATAGGTATCGCCGCCACGGCCGGAAATCCAGTCGACGTCCAGGGCGGTCAACCCGAACGCGGCCGGATCGCGTGCGACCACGGCTTTGAAGGCATTGGAAAGGGAGGCTATGCGCAGGGCAAAAAGCGCGCTGCGTTCGCGTCCGACGATCGCGACCCGGTCACGGTCGACGAATCCTTCGCTCTCCAGATACTTGAGCGCGTCTTCGTAGTCATGGGTAATGGTCTCAGCCATCTGGAAGTCCCCCGCCGTTCGGAAGATTTTCCCGAGGCCGCGCGCGCCCCGCACCACGACGCGGGCGACGGCGAGGCCCCGACTGGCCAGATACTGTTCCGAGCCATTGAACACATTCGCCACGCGACCCTCCTCGCCGGCGTACTCCATCGGGACCAGCAAAAGCGCGAAGGGCTGGGCGGCCCGGGACGAATGCGGCAACAGGATGTAACCCGACTCCCGGATGCCGTCGCGCGTTGCAAATTCGAAGAATCGAACCGAGCCCAGCGGCGGCAGGGCATCGTCGGCAAACTGCTGTCCGAGCTTGGATATCCGCGCATGCGTCTTGTCAAAAAGGTAGTAACGCGACGGCGAATTGGAATCCCACGCCTCGATGACCTGCAAGGCGCCGTCCGCGGACGAGTTTTCGACCAGCTTGTAGGTCTCAGGAAGGGAGCGGGCGAGCCTGACCTGCAGGTCGCCGGCTTCCTGGTCGAAATACTCCCGGTCATCGTGTCCGGGATGGAAAAATGAGACTCCCACCGCGGCGTGAGCCGGCTCCTTCATGACGAGGCGCCAGACGTCCCGGTCGGGACGTTGGGCCAGAAGGGTGCGTTTGCCCGTATCGGGATCCAATGACATCACGGCGGAGGTGTCGCCCTGGTCGTGGGCAATCACGACCAGGTGGTGATCGTCCGGGGCCATGGCCAGGGGCACGAATGTCGGTTCGGCGCTGTGCCCCACGAGGTCGTGCCATGGCGCGTTCTCCGACGAACGCCACATGACACGCCAATGGTCGCGGTCTTGGTAGCACTTCGCGCGGAGCTCACCCGTGGCCGACACGATCGCCAGGTTGGGGTCGTAAATCGTGCTGTCGATCTGGCGTCCCCGGTCGGCGGTTACATCAATGCTGGTCAGGTACATCCTGTGCAGGAATTTTCGGGCGATGACGTGTACGGGGTCTCGCGGCAGGGTTGTGATCCAGTCGGGGCCCACGTCCTGCAGGGTGGTGACCTTGCGCGGTTGATGCCCGTCGAGGTCTTGCGCAAAATATTCGTAGCCGAATTCGCCCCGTCCGGCGATCAGCAGGCGCTGGCTGCCCAGCCACCAGAAGCGGTCGACCTCGCCGTCGCCCGGATCGAACACGCCGGCGACCTTGCCGCTGGCGAGGTCGAGCATGAACAGCCTTGCGTGGCCCTTCTGCCTGGCGATGAAGGCCACCCTGGTGCCGTCGGGCGAAACCGCGGGTGCGGCGAAATCGGGCGCCCGGAAGAAATTGCCGGCGTCACCGGGTTTGGGCTCGGTGGCGCCAGGCTCCGGCGGATTGGAAGCAACGACGGTGGCCCAAGTCAGCGCCAGAATTGCGGGAAGGAGGCGTCGTGATGGCATGAGGATGATCTATTTGCGATCCAGCTCGCGCTTCAGGTGATCGGCCGTTCCGGCCCGTTTGGCGGGAACGATCCAGCGGATAGTGGGCATCCCGCCGCGATGGCGCAAAGACATTCAACCGGGCGATGCCGCCTCGACGTGGCGTGGTTTCCGTGTTTCCTCCGCCCAACCGCATGCGCTTCCGCTCTGTCACCCTCCAGGATTTCCGCAACCTTCCGCTGGTGCGGACGGAGCTGGCGGGGCGGCGCACGTTCCTCTGCGGCGCGAACGGGCAGGGGAAGACGAATTTCCTCGAGGCCCTCGGCTACGTGACCGCGCTGCGGTCGTTCCGCGGCGCCGAGCCGCGCGCGCTTGTGGCCCTCGGCCGACCGCAGGCCGGCCTGGCGCTCGTCATCGAGCACGAGCTTTTTGGCGAAAGCCGCGTCACCGTCACCCTCGGCGCCGACGGCCGGGTGGTGGAGTGGGAGCGGGGGCGGGTCACGCGCCTGGCGGATTTCATCGGGAAGTTTCCGACGGTCGTGTTTTCCTCGCAGGACAACCAGTTCCTGCGCGGCGCGCCCGCGCTGCGCCGGCGCTGGCTCGACCTGACGCTGGCGGCGATGGACGGCGAATACCTGGCCACCCTGCAGGGCTACACGCGGGCCGTCGCCGAGCGGAACATCCTCCTGAAGCACGGCGGGCGCGACGCCGCCTCGCTGGCCGCCTTTGAGCACGAGGCCGCCGTGCACGCGGTCCCGCTGGTCGCAAAGCGGGCCGCGGGCGTCGCCCTCCTCAGCGGGCTGTTCCGGCAGGCGCATGCTCGGCTCGTGCCCGAGGGCGAAACCGCCGGCCTGGTCTATGCACCCGACACTCCCGCGGACGACCGGACGGGCTTTGCCGCCCTGCTCGCCCAGGCGCGGCCGCGCGACCTGCTGCTCAAGTCCACCGGCCGCGGGCCGCATCGGGACGACCTTGAGCTGACGCTGGAGGGCCGGCCGGCGCGGCTGTTCGCGTCCGAGGGACAGCAACGCTGCCTCGTGCTCGCGCTGCGCCTGGCCCAGGCGGCGTATTTCAAGGCCCGGGCGGGCGTCGAGCCGGTGCTTTTGTGCGACGATGTGCTTGGCGAGCTCGATCCCGGGCGGCGGGTGCGCTTCTGGGCGTCGCTCGGTGACGATTGCCAGGTCATCGCCACCGGCACGGCGCCGCCGGAGGACGGCGTGGCCTGGCAGATGCTGACCGTGACCGCCGGAGCGGTTGGGTGAGGGGAAAGGCGGGTGTGAAAGTGGCCGAAATGGATTTTGACGAGGAATAACGTCGATGATCACGGGCCAGGCCTCGGAGGGCCCGCGTCCTCGCGGGGTCGGGGTGGGGCGAGTCCTCCGGACAAGCCAACGGTGAGGGGCACGCCCGCTCCCATGCAGACGCATGTTCCACTGTCACGTTCACTCTCACTGTTGCTTTCGCTTCACGTCGGCTCGTTCGGAGAACTCGCCCTACCCATTTATCCGGGGCGGCTGCGTTCGCGTCATTCTCCGCTTTTCTTTCCCGTCATTCGTGTGTTTCGTGGGCCATCACCCATGGCGCGGATGTCTGTCAGGCAACTCTGGAAGGCGAAGCTCGAGGGAAAACTCGCGGCAAAGAGCTGGCCGGATGCGCCAGCGACGCTCCGGCGGGCGTACGCGGGCCGGGTGCTCGGGATCGATCCCAGCCTGCGCGGCACCGGCCTGGCGCTCATTGAGTTTGTGGACGGCCGGGCGCCCGTGCTCCTGAGCTGCCGGACGGTGAAGGTCCCGGCGAAGCACTCCCTGGCGCATTGCCTGGGCGAGATCCACAAGGCGGTCGCGCAATTCGTCGCCGAGTTCGATCCGCGGCACGTCGCGCTGGAGCAGACGATCTACGTGCAGAACATCCAGACGGCCCAGATCCTCGGGGCGGCGCGCGGCGCGGCGATCGCGGCGGCTGCGCTGGGCGGCAAGGATGTCTTTGAATATCCGCCCCTGCGCGTGAAGCAGGCGGTGGTGGGCCGCGGACACGCCAGCAAGGAGCAGATGGCGCGCACGGTCATGTCGATCCTCGGCCATGGACGTCCGCTGGAGTTCGACCAGGCCGATGCGGCGGGCGTGGCGCTGTGCCACGCGTTCACGTGGCGGGTGTGAAGCGCGGGGCGGAGTTAGAAGCCGCCTTGATTTCGTCCATCAACGCGGGTGGGGGCAGCAAGAAACTCCTCGCACGGCGCAGCCCGGACTAAACGTGGCCCGGCGTCCGCGGGGCAACTGGGAGCGTGGTCCGGCCGGACCGCGGATCTTCACTTGTCGCCGCGGGGCAGGGTCGGCATGCTCAGGCAATGGACGAATCGGTGCCCCTTGCCGGGATTTGGGATCTTCGTATTCGACCGCGCCTGGGCGCGGCTGGCGGACGGGCGCCTTATAGCCGGAAATGACTGCTGGGCCGCAACTGCTGGGCGCCGCTCTGGCCTCGGTTGTCGCGGTTCTGGCCGCCTACCGGGCGCCCCGGCTCTGGCTGGCGATGACCCTCGTCGGCGTCGTCCTTGTCGTCGTGGCGGCAGTCAGTTTGCTGGCGGGGGGGGCGGATTGGGAGTGGCGGAGTGTTTTTGCCGTGGGTGGAGAGCCGCTGCACCTGCGCATGGACGGCGTCAGCGCCCTGTTCCTCGTGTTGCTCGGGGTGGTGGGCGGAGCCGGGGCCGTGTATTCGCGGGAGTACTGGACGGACGAGGACCACCCACGGTCGGCACCGCGCGGACGGATTTGGTGGACTGTCTTGGTGGGTAGCATCGGCTTTGTGCTCCTTTCGTCCAACGGGCTGCATTTCCTCATCGGGTGGGAGCTTTTCACGCTCAGCGCGTATTTCCTGATCACCCTTGATCGGCGACGGGACGAGGTGCGCGCGGCGGGCTGGCTTTATCTCGGAGCGTCGCACGCGGCCGTGCTGGCGCTCTTTGCATTCTTCGCGATCCTGGCGGCGCGCACCGGGAGCTGGGAACTTGGCCCGATGCGCGACCAGGCGGGGCTGGCGCCGTTGTTCTGGCTGGCGCTGTTCGGGTTCGGGTTAAAGGCGGGCCTTTTTCCGCTGCACGTCTGGTTGCCCTCGGCCCACGCCAACGCGCCCAGTCATGTCTCGGCCATCCTGTCCGGCGTGACCATCAAGCTGGGAATCTACGGGCTCGTGCGTTTCAGCGGGTGGCTGCCGGTGCCGGCCGCGGCGGGTTGGGTGGTGGCGGCGCTGGGGGTGGCCAGCGCGGTGCTGGGGGTCGCCTTTGCGCTCGGCCAGCACGATCTCAAGCGACTGCTGGCCTACCACAGTGTCGAGAACATCGGGATCATCCTCATTGGACTGGGCTTTGCCCTCGTTGCGGCCGGCCGGGGCAACGCGGCCTGGGGACAGCTTGCGCTGGCCGGGGGACTGCTGCACGTGTGGAACCACGGCTTGTTCAAGGCGCTTTTGTTCCTGGGGGCGGGCTCGGTGCTGCATGCGACGGGCACCCGCGAAATGAGCCGGCTCGGCGGCTTGTGGCGGACGATGCCGTGGACCGCCGGGCTGTTCGGACTCGGCGCGGCGGCGATCTCCGGGCTGCCGCCGCTCAATGGATTTGTCAGCGAATGGCTGGTGTACCTTGGCCTCTTTGACGCCGTCGGCGGGCGCGGCTCCACGGCCGTGCTGGCGACGCCGGCCGTGGTGTTGCTGGCGATGACCGGGGCGCTGGCGCTCGCCTGCTTCATCAAGGTCAGCGGGGTCGTTTTTCTCGGCGCGCCGCGCACCCCCTCGGCGGAGCATTCCCACGAGAGCGGTCCCGGGATGCTCGGCCCGATGGTCGGCCTGGCGCTGGCGTGCGTC
>Ga0265327_10001712_pt1 | contig 26120 bp, 24 predicted proteins | sample 41621metaG_FD_202089 | JGI IMG/M metagenome (GOLD analysis project Ga0265327, IMG submission 202089) | Rhizosphere microbial communities from Carex aquatilis grown in University of Washington, Seatle, WA, United States - 4-16-21 metaG | ecosystem: Host-associated > Plants > Roots > Rhizosphere...
CCGTGAAATCCGAGCCCGTCGGCTCCCCGATGTCGAAGGCCTCTCGGTGACGCAACTTGTCCATGCCTCGAAACATCAACCGCCCCATGGCCGCAGCAAGGCTGTTCGCAGTCATGGCCGAAGTAAACCCGAAAATTGAAATCATCATGGGCACAACGGTCGAACCCCGACGTGGACGCAAATAAGGTCGCCGACGTGACTGCTTCCGTGACTTCTCTCAACGCGATCACCGATGCCACCCGGGCGGCGGTCGCCGAGAATCCCGCCGCGGCCGCCGTGGTGTTCAAGGCCTCCGCTGAACCGGAGGGCAGCGTCGGCAGTGAAATCACGCTCGGCAAGTACCGGGTGCACGTCGACGAGCCACCCGCGCTCGGCGGGCAGCACACCGCACCCAACCCGGTGGAGTACTACCTGGCGTCACTGCTGTCGTGCCAGGTGGTGACCTACCGCTTCTGGGCCGAGCGCCTCGGCATCCAGATCGACTCCCTCAGCGCCTCCGCCGAAGGCGATCTGGACGTGCGCGGCTTCTTCGGCCTCGACGACAACGTCCGCCCCGGCTTCCAGGAGATCCGGGTGACCGTCAACGTCTCCGGCCCGGACACCGATGAGCGGTACCGGGAACTGCAAGCAGCGGTTGATGCGCACTGCCCGGTGCTGGATCTGACGACCGGGACGACGCCAGTAAGTACCCAGCTGATCACTGATTGACCGATAGATTTGCGTCATGCCGTCGATGACGCCCGCGCCGAGCCTGATCGCGGCAGCGGCCCTGACCGTTGCCACCCTCGCTGGTTGCACGCCGGCCCCTCCAAAGCCGACCACGACGACCGCAAGCATCACAACGACGACAAGCACCACAACGACCACGAGTGCCGCCAATGGCGCGCCCCCAGCCGCCGAGACCCACGGCTACACGATCACGTCGATAACCCTTCCCGGCTCACCACCAGGGACGTCGGTGACGGTTCCCCAGTTGGCGGGTGGCGACCCGGCCGTCACCGCGCGATTCAACGCTGCCATGCAGGCATCCCGGGCCGGCATGCCTCAACCATCCGACGACACGAGCGTGAGCGACGGCGAGCTTCCAGGCGGATTCCGCAGCGGCGTAACCAGAATCGGCTCCGGAGTCGTGGCCGGACGCATTGTGCTGCTCTGGTACGGCAAGGGCGCCGCGCACCCCAATCAAAGCCTGGGCACGGTGGTGATCGCGACCCGCACCGCAACGCCGGTTACCGTCAACGACCTCTACCAGGCTCCTGCCGCCGCGTTGGCCCGGTTGCGAATGCTGCTGCCGCAACTGGATACCAGCGGCCGCCTGAATGAGCAGTGGCTGTCGGGGGACGATATCGATGTCAACTGGCTGCCGACGCCCAGCGGGTTGCAGGTGTACGTCCCTGTGGCCCACGCCCTGGGTGACTATGTGCCGGTAACGGTGCCTTGGGACCGAATCGCCGATCTGCTGCGGCCGGGGATGCTTGAGGTACTGCGGGCGGATTAGGTATCCGAACATTGTTGTCGGTCAACATGTTCCGCGAAACAAGCCGAACGACTGGAAACGGCTCACGGCGCTGTGGAAACATCGGACCATGGGCACCCCCGATGCACCACGAACGAACCACCGGGCGAAGTACGTCGCCGTCATCGTCGTCTCGATCGTCGTGGCGGTCACCGCGGTGGTAGGGGTCGTGGGCGACATTCCGGGCCGCATCATGCGCGCGTTCGGCGGCGTCGGGCACGAGGACCTGTTCTCCGCGCAGCGGCTGGACTCGGAATTGGACGTGGTGCGCGCGCAGCTCGGCCACCTGCTGATGCGGCGAGTGGACGTGACCGCCAACCTGATCTCGGTCGAGGCCGTCGCCGCTGACGGCCGGCTCCACCTGTACTGGATCCGCGACGGCAAGGTCGACGACATGGACTCGATCTCCGACCTGCACGCGGGCGAGACCGCGTTCACCGCGGAGGATCTGTCGGGACCGCGGATACGCGCGGCGGTGTCCGACGTCCACGGCCTCGGGAAGCCCGGCGACATCCAGCTGGCCTCCTACCTGATCGGCCAGGGGCATCCGCTGTCGGTGGCCGTGTGGATCCGGCACGACCCGGTGAGTTCGGTGCTGCACTTCGATCCGCGCGGCGGCAGCGCCGTGGTGCGTGAGGATTCGATCGAGACCGACGAGCACACCTCGTCCTTCGGCGGCTGCTGGTGCTGAACTGCGGTGGCGGAGGGATTTGAACCCCCGGTTGGGTTTAACCAACTCTCGCTTTCAAGGCGAGTGCATTAGGCCGCTCTGCCACGCCACCGCCGACCAGCCTAAGGGGTCCAGCCCCGCGCGAGGGTGCCGGGTCCGTGTGTAGCGTTGCGGCTATGCGCGCCATCGTCGTCGAATCCCCAGGTCAACTGGCATGGTCCGAGGTACCGGACGTGACGGCCGGGGAGGGTGAGGTCATCATCGACGTCACCGCGGCCGGAGTGAATCGGGCCGACCTGCTGCAAGCCGCCGGTCTTTATCCCCCGCCGCCGGGCGCGAGCGACATCCTGGGCCTGGAGGTTTCGGGCATCATCGCCGAGGTCGGCGCGGGCGTCGAGAACTGGGCTGTCGGTGACCAGGTGTGCGCGCTGCTGGCCGGCGGCGGCTATGCCGAGAAGGTGGCCGTGCCGGCGGCTCAAGTGATGGCGATCCCGGCAGGCGTGAGCTTGCATCACGCGGCCGGTCTGCCGGAGGTCGCGGCCACGGTGTGGTCCAACCTGTCGATGACCGCCGGCCTGCGTTCGGGCCAACTCGTGCTGCTCCACGGTGGCGCCAGCGGCATCGGCACGCACGCTATCCAGGTCGCCCATGCCGTGGGCGCCCGCGTCGCTGTCACCGCGTCGCTCGAAAAGCTGGAGCTCTGCCGCGAATTGGGTGCGGACATCATGATCGACTACCGCGACGAGGACTTCGTCGAGCGGATGACGGAGGTGGGCGGCGCCGACGTCATCTTCGACATCATGGGCGCCTCGTACCTGGACCGGAACATCGACGCGCTCGCACCCGACGGCCGCGTGGTGATCATCGGCATGCAGGGTGGCGTCAAGGGTGAACTGAACATCGCCAAGCTGCTCGGCAAGCGGGCCGGTGTCCTCGCCACCGCATTGCGCTCCCGCCCCATCGAGGGGCCGTCCGGCAAGGCTGCCGTGATTTCCGAAGTGGTGCAGCATGTCTGGCCGATGATCGCCGACGGACGGGTGCGCCCGATCATCGGTGCCGAGCTGCCCATCGAGCAGGCCGCCGCGGCCCATCAACTCCTGCAAGCAGGCGCCGTGTCAGGGAAAGTGCTTCTGCGAGTGCGGGATTAGGTTGGCCCGGTGACGTTCACCTACACCGCGCCCGTCCGCTATCTCGAGGTCGACCAACAGGGCGTGGTCTTCAACATGTGGTATCTGGCCTACATGGACGAGGCTTTCGGCGCGTTCATCGCCCAAACCGCGTCGTGGCACGACATCGTCGACGCGGGAGTGGACACCCAGGTGGTCCACACCGAACTCGACTGGTCGGGTTCCCTGAAGTGGGGCAACCAGATTCACGTCGACGTCACCGTTCCCGCCCGGGGCCGAACCTCGTTCACGGTCGAATTCCTCATCCACGCAGGCGATTCCACCCAGCCCATCGTCACCGCGCGGACGGTCTACGTCTGCATCGCGACAGACGGCTCCGGCAAGGTCGAGCCGCCGCAGTTGCTGCTCGACGCGCTCGACTACAGGTAACTAACCGAGCGAGGCCAGAGCCCGGACTAGCTGATCGACTTCGGCCGTCGTCGTGTAGTGCCCGAGGCCGACCGTCACGGCGCCGCCGATGTCGTTGACGCCGATGGCCTCCAGCACCCGGGAGTTGCCGTCCGACACGGCCAGTACACCGTTGTCGGCGAGCCGGCTGATCACGCGGTCGGCGGGCACGCCCTGGACCGCGAAGCTCAGCACCGGGATGGCAGCCTCGGGTGCGCCGAGCACCATGACCAACGGCAGCGACCGCAGCGAGTTACGCAGATACCCGAACACCCGACCGAGGTAAGCCTCGGCCGACTGCATGGAGCGCGCGAGCCGTTCGCGGCGGGAGCCGGTGGCCGCGTCGTCGAGGTTGGCCAGGTATTCGATGCTGGCGACGACGCCACCGAGCAATCCGAACTGGTGCGCACCCACTTCCAGACGCGCGGCGCCCGTGGCGTTCGGATCGAGCGAAACCGTCGTCAAGGCGTCGATCATCGCCGGGTCGCGGAACACCAGCGCACCGATCGGTGGGCCACCCCACGCGATCGCGTTCAGCGCCACCACGTCGGCGTCGACGTCATTGATGTCCAGCAGGCGGTAAGGCGCGGCCACCGAGTGGTCGACCACGACCATGCCACCGTTCTCCCGGGCCATCTTGGTCACCGGCCGCAGATCGGTGACGGTGCCGAGCTTCGACGACGCCGACGTGATCGCGATCAACCGGGTCGGCCGGGTGATGAGCGTCTCCCACTGCCAGCTGGGCAGCTCGCCGGTCTCGATGTCGACCTCGGCCCACTTCACCTTGGCGCCATAGCGATTGGCGGCCCGCAGCCACGGGGCGATGTTGGCCTCGTCGTCCAGGCGGGTGACGACCACTTCGTAGCCCAGTCCTGACCGCGACGCCGACGCCTCGGCCAGCGAGTTCAGCAGGACGGCACGGTCGGCGCCGAACACCACGCCGCGCGGGTCGCCACCGACGAGATCGGCGACCGCCTGCCGCGCGGCCGTCAGGACCGCGGCGCTGCGCTGGGCCGCCGGGTGCGGGCCGGCTGCCGACGACATGGAGCCGCGGAACGCGGTCGAAACGGTGGTCGCTACCGAGTCCGGCAGCAACATGCCGGTCGGCGCATCGAAGTGCACCCAGCCGCCGCCCAGTGACGGATGCAAACCGCGCACCCGGGCGACGTCATATGCCATGCCATGCCAACCTTCGAGCAATTTGGGCTTACCAGCCAAAATTTATCCGGGGGCGCGCCCGCTGCACACACCGGCGAAAGTCGGGCGACCCGAACAGCCATACTAGTGCAGTGAGCTTGGCCTCCGGCGTCCTTGTCGCCCTGTTGACCATGGTGATCCCTGGAGCAATCACCGCCCGCGTAGCACAGCTAACCTGGCCCGTTGCCGTGGCAGTCGGCCCCGCAGTGACCTACGGCATCGTAGCTCTGGCCGTCGTTCCACTCGGCGCCGTCGGCGTGCCATGGAACGGCTGGACGGCGTTGCTGTCGTTCGTCATCGTGGTTGCAGTGGTGGCCGCGCTTCGTCGTGCCTTGCGGCGCTACCGGGACACCGCCGCGGAAGGACTCGCGATCACCCGCGGGCCCGCCCTGTTCGTGGCCGGCGGCATCGTCGTCGGCGCGACGGCTATTGCAATTTCAGCAATCCTCGGCATGCCGCATTGGCAATCCATTCCGAGCACCTGGGACTCCGTCTGGCACGCCAACACCATCCGCTGGATTCTCGACGTCGGTCAGGCCTCGCCGATGCACATGGGCGAGCTTCGCAATGTCGAGACGCACGCCCTGCTGTACTACCCATCGACGTTCCATGCCCTTGCCGCCGTCTTCTGCCAACTGACCGGCGCCGCCCCGACGACGGCGTACACCCTGCACTCGCTGGCAGCGTCGACCTGGCTGTTCCCCGTCAGCGCGGCAACCCTGACCTGGGCCATGGTTCGGCCGCACAAGTGCCAACGGTGGAGCGCCGGGGCGGCTGCCGCGGCGGCCGCACTGGCGGCGTCGTTCACCGCCCTGCCCTATGTCGAGTTCGACGTCGCCGCCGTCCCCAACCTGGTGGCCTACGGCCTCGCCGGACCGACGACGGTGCTGATCATGTCGTGCCTGCGGCACCGCGACCGGATCCCGCTCGCCGTCATCGCGCTGATCGGCGTGTTCTCCACCCACATCACGGGCGGCGTCGTCGTCGTCACTTTCGTCGGCGCCTGGTGGCTGTGCGACACCCTCTGGCATCCCGTACGCGGCCGGCTCGCCGACTTCGTGAGCCTGGTCGCCGTCGCGGTGCCGTCACTGGTCCTGCTGCTGCCGCAGTTCATCGGCGTGCTGGCGCAGGCGGACATCATCGTCGGGCACGCCTTCGTCACCCATCAAAGCCGACTTCGGGTGCTGTTCAACGCGATCGTCCAGCACACGCGCCACCTCAACGACTACCCGATCCAGAACATCCTGATCGCACTCGGCGGCATCGGCGGCGTGCTCCTGCTGATCAAGCGGGTCTGGTGGCCGGCCGCGGTCTGGGCACTGATGATGGTCGCGATCGTGCATTCGGGCGCGCCGTTCGGCGGCCCGCTCGGCGCGCTCATCGGACCGTACGCCGACCTCTACTACAGCGACCCGCGGCGGCTGTCCGCCGTGGTGACCCTGCTGATCACCCCGTTCGCCGGGGTCGGGTTGTTCGCCATCATCACGTTCGCCGTCGACTGGCTGCGGAAGCGGGCGCCCCGGACCGAGCGGTTCTGGGCAATAACCACCACAGCGGCGTTGCTGCTCTCGACAGTGGGTCTGGCCTGGCACTACTTCCCCCGGCACCGCTACCTGATCGGCCAGAAGTACGACCAGATCATGGTCAACGACAAGAATCTCGAGGCCCTCGCCTACCTCGCGACGCTGCCCGGCGCCAAGGACACCTTGGTCGGCAACGCGAACACCGACGGCACGTCATGGATGTACGCGGTCGCCGGGCTGCACCCACTGTGGACCCACTACGACTATCCGCAGCAGCAGGGACCGGGCTACCACCGTTTCATCTTCTGGGCCTACGCCGACGACGCCGACACCGACCGGCGGGTCGCGGAGGCGGTCCGTGCACTGAACATTCGGTACGTGATCACCAGCTCGACCATCGTCAAAGGGTTCGTCATGCCCGACGGACTAGTGTCGCTGGATAAGTCGAAGTCGTGGGCGAAGATCTACGACAACGGGCGGTCCCGCATCTACGAGTGGCGCGGCGACGCCGCACCGGCGAACAGATAGGAACACTGCAGCCATGACGCTGAAACCAGAAGACGACGACGACAACATCGAGGTCATCGGCGGGGACCTGGCATTGGGCGGGGACGACCCCGAACAGGGCGACGAAGGCAAATCGCTGACCGACCTGGTCGAGCAGCCGGCCAAGGTCATGCGGATCGGCACGATGATCAAGCAGCTGCTGGAAGAGGTGCGCTCCGCGCCGCTGGACGAAGCCAGCCGGAACCGCCTGCGCGACATCCACCGGTCGAGCATCCAGGAACTCGAAGACGGCCTGGCCCCGGAGCTCACCGAGGAGCTGGAGCGACTGTCGCTGCCGTTCTCCGAGGACAAGGTGCCGTCGGCCGCCGAGCTGCGCATCGCGCAGGCGCAGCTGGTCGGCTGGCTCGAAGGCCTGTTCCACGGCATTCAGACGGCCTTGTTCGCCCAGCAGATGGCAGCCCGCGCACAGCTCGAGCAGATGCGCCAGGGCGCCCTCCCACCCGGCGTCGACGGCGGTCGCGGCCCCTTCCAGTCCGGCACCGGCCAGTACCTGTAGACCGTGACGGAACCGCACATCTCCACGCAGAACGCGTGGGTCGAATTCCCGATCTTCGACGCGAAGTCCCGCTCGCTGAAGAAGGCCTTCCTCGGCAAGGCCGGCGGCGGGATCAACCGCAATGAGTCGAATGTCGTTGTGATCGAAGCACTTCGGGACATCACCATGTCGCTGAACATGGGCGACCGGGTGGGACTGGTCGGCCACAACGGCGCCGGCAAGTCGACGCTCCTGCGTCTGCTGTCGGGCATCTACGAACCGACGCGCGGCTCGGCGACCGTCCGCGGCCGGGTGGCGCCGGTCTTCGACCTGGGTGTCGGCATGGACCCCGAGATCTCCGGCTTCGAGAACATCATCATCCGCGGCCTGTTCCTCGGGCAGACCCGCAAACAGATGCTGGCCAAGGTCGACGAGATCGCCGACTTCACCGAGCTCGGCGAGTACTTGTCGATGCCGCTGCGCACCTATTCCACGGGTATGCGCGTCCGGCTCGCGATGGGCGTGGTCACCAGCATCGACCCCGAAATCCTGCTGCTCGACGAGGGCATCGGCGCGGTGGACGCGGAGTTCCTGAAGAAGGCCCGCACCCGGTTGCAAGCCTTGGTGGAACGCTCCGGAATCCTGGTGTTCGCAAGCCATTCCAACGAATTCCTGGCCCGGCTGTGCCAGACCGCAATGTGGGTCGATCACGGGACCATCCGCATGACCGGCGGCATCGAGGACGTCGTCCGCGCCTACGAGGGCGACGATGCGGCACGGCACGTGCGCGAGGTGCTCGAAGAGAACGAGCGCGAGCGCCAGGCGTGACCGACATGTTGTGCGCGGTGATCGTCACGCACCGGCGACCGGAGTTGTTGGCGAAATCCCTTGCCGTGGTGTGCTCTCAGACGCGGCTGCCCGATCACGTGATCGTCGTCGACAACGACAACGATCCAGCGGTACGTGGCCTCGTGGAGTCCCAGCCGGTCGCGACCACATACCTCGGCTCGGCCCGGAACCTCGGCGGCGCAGGCGGTTTCGCACTCGGCATCCTGCACGCGCTGGCTCTGGGTGCCGAATGGGTGTGGCTGGCCGACGACGACGGACGTCCGGCCGATGCCTCGGTGCTCGCGACGCTGCTGGACTGTGCGGCCAGCCACAACCTGGCCGAGGTGTCGCCCATGGTGTGCGATCTGAATGAGCCGGCCCGGCTGGCCTTTCCATTGCGCCGCGGGTTGGCGTGGCGGCGGTATGTATCAGAGTTGCAGGTGGACGCCGGATCCGAGGCCGCCGCGGGCGCCGATTTGTTGCCCGGCATCGCATCGTTGTTCAACGGCGCACTGTTCCGGGCGTCGACACTGGAAGCTGTTGGCGTACCGGACATCCGGCTGTTCGTCCGGGGTGACGAGGTCGAGGTGCACCGCAGACTGGCCCGTTCCGGCCTGCCGTTCGGCACCTGCCTGAATGCGGTGTATCTGCATCCGCAGGGGTCCGACGAGTTCAAGCCGATCCTCGGCGGTCGCATGCACACGCAGTATCCCGACGACGCCACCAAGCGCTACTTCACCTACCGCAACCGCGGCTATCTGCAGTCCCAGCCGGGTATGCGCAAGCTCGTGCCGCAGGAGTGGGTGCGGTTCGGGTGGTACTTCCTGATCACCAAGCGCGATCCGGCGGGATTCCGCGAGTGGATGCGACTGCGCCGCTTGGGACGTGACGAGAAGTTCAGCAGGCCCGCTTCGGGCGGACCACACACAGGAGGACAGCGATGACGTTCACCGACGCGGCCGCGCAGTCCAAGACACTGCGCCGCGCCTGGGCTGACCTGGTGACCGGGTTCAGTAAGCGCGAACTCTGGTTGCACCTGGGCTGGCAGGACATCAAGCAGCGCTACCGGCGCTCCGTGCTCGGCCCCATCTGGATCACCATCGCCACCGGCACCATGGCCGTGGCGCTGGGTGGCCTGTACTCCCAGCTGTTCCATCTCCCGCTGGCCGAGCACCTGCCGTACGTGACGCTGGGGCTGATCATCTGGAACCTGATCAACGCGTCGATCCTCGAAGGCGCCGACGTGTTCATCGCCAACGAGGGCCTCATCAAACAACTTCCGACGCCACTGTCGGTGCACGTCTACCGGTTGGTCTGGCGTCAAGTGCTGTTGTTCGCACACAACATCATCATCTTCGTCGTCATCGCGATCATCTTCCCCAAGCCGTGGTCCTGGGCGGATCTGTCGGTGATCCCGGCGCTGGCGCTGATCGTGGCCAACTGCGTCTGGGTCGCACTGTGTTTCGGCATCCTGGCCACCCGGTACCGGGACATCAGCCCGCTGCTGGCCAGCCTGGTGCAGCTGTTGTTCTACATCACCCCGATCATCTGGAATGACCAGACGCTGCGCCTCCAAGGCGCGGGCACGTGGGCGAAAATCATTGAGCTGAACCCACTTCTGCACTACGTGGACATCGTCCGTGCGCCGTTGCTGGGTGAGCCGCAGGAACTGCGGCACTGGGTCGTGGTGATCACGCTGACCGTGTTGGGCTGGGTCGTCGCCGCCATCGCGATGCGGCAGTACAGAGCCCGCGTGCCGTACTGGGTGTAGACGGTCTCGAGCTCGTCGCGGCGTCGCCACGCCAGGCCGACTGTCGCTCAGGTCACCGTTCCAGGCTTAGCTCGTTGCCTCCGAGGATCCGGCCGGTCACCTCACTGTCACCTCGGGTTCGGCGGCGCGGAGTTCAATTGCGGCGACCGGCTTTCCGCGTTCCCAGGAGCAATCATGACCATCACCGAAACCCCCACCACCAACGACACCGCAAACGGGCAGGTCATCGAGGCCCAGCTCGTCGAGACCGCTGATGCCGCCGAAGAGCAGGCCAACACCGGCCTCGCCATCCGCGAGGTGCTGAGCGGCGTCCTGGAGCGTCAGCTCGACGCCGGCCACAGCCTCACCCGTCAGCTGGTCAGCGCGACCTCCGCCGCCACCGAAGCCGTCGTAGAGTCGCCGGCCAAGGTGATCTCGTCCATCCGTGACGGCGCCACCCTGCCGGACGCCGTGAGCGAGACCGGTTCGGCCGTTCAGGACGTGCTGGCCGAATCGGGTCGCGACATCCGTAGCGCCGTCGGCGAGTACGTCGGCCGTAATGCGGTGGGCCCCAACGCCATCATCGCCGGCGCCTCCCACGTGGCCGGCTCGCTGGTGCGGGCCCAGGGCGCCCTGACCGCCACCGCCGTGGACGGACTGTTCACTGTCGCCGGCACCGCCGCGCAGGGTGCCGACGACGTCCGTGAGGTTGCCGGCCGCGAGTGGAGCGAGCTGCGCACCACCGCCACCTCGGCCCGCGAAGCGGTCGAAGCCCAGATCACCACCACCCGCGAGAGCATTCGGGACGCTTTCGACACCACTGCTTGATCGCTGCGACGCTCGGGATCGGTCGGTGTACGGGCCGATCCCGAGCAACCAGCAGGTCTGGGCATCCGGCGGCGCCCAGCTTCAGAACACCACCTGGCGCTCACTCACCGCCGGTCTTGGCGGCACGGTGACTGCCCTTACCCGCACTCCGCGACTTGCCTGCCGAATCATGCGAACGACCGCTGCTGCCGCCTGAGTCAGACGCGGCACTGTCCCCGCCCTTGGCCTTCGCGCTGTCCCGCTTGGGCTTCGTAGTGGCCTTGCGAGTCGACGTCGTCGACGCATCATCGGAACCCTTGGCACCGCCCGCGGTCGACGCCCCGGCACCGCCGGCGTCGCTGCTCGACGGTTTCGCGCCCGGCGTCGGGCGATCCGGCTTCGCCGCGGGTGCGCTCGCAGCAGACGCGCCATCGGCGTCAGCCGCGGAAGCCGGTGACCCGGCGTGGTCCGTCACGGCTGCAGGCTTGGCCACCGAGGCAGCGTCGTCATCGGTACCAGCGGCGGCCGTTGCCGCGCCGCTCTCCGCCACCGCGGCGGTCTTGCCGGCTCCGGTCTTATCGGACGCCGTCTTCTCCGCCGACACGGACGAGACCGCCGCGAGCGGCTTCGTCTCCGCAGCCGCCTTGGCCGTGGGTGTTGCCGTCGACAAGGCGACCATCGTCGACGCCGACGACGGGACGCTCGCTGCGGCCACGGGCGGCGGAGTCACCGGCTTGATCGCGGTTGCGATGATGCCCAACGCATTTCGCAGCCCTTGCACGATGCCGTTCGGCCCGAGGATGCCCGCCCCGTCGCCGTTGTACCCGTTGAGCACGGCGCCGGTGATGGCCCCCGGCATCGTCACGATCGCGTTCACGACAGCAGCCAGATTCTTCGCGCTGAGCCCGTTGACGATGTTCTGTAGTCCGTCGCCGGTGGCCGTCACGACGTCACTCATCACCGCAAGTAGCGGGAATCCGGCAGCCAGAACCCAACCCGCGCCACTCGGCGAGGTGATGGCTGTGTCGATCACGTTCAGCATGTTCTGCACCGGCTTACGGAACGCGGCTTGAACGTCGGTCAGGATGCTGGTGGTCAGGATCGGCAGAACGAAGGGCGTCAGCACCGCGCTGTACAGCGTCTGGACCGCGTCAGCGACATGCCCGGCAGCGAGCTGCTGGAATGCCTGCTGCAGGGATTCCGGCGTCGTGGCCAATTGCTGGCCGACCGCGACCAGGTAGTCCCGCACAGACCCGCCGACGGTGACTGCACTGGCGATCTGGTTCCGCACCACCTGACCGAGGACGGGGGCCGGGTCCGCGATCACCTCGGTGACGAGACCTTTCGTGTTCTGCAGAGCCTCGGTGATTATCTGCCCCCACTGAGTGATCGGGTTCACCTGCGCCGTGAGCTGGACCGCGCTGGCATGGATCGCCGGTAGGTGCAGATCCGGCATCGGCTGGTGCGTGACCGGAGACAGGGCGATGACGCCGGCTCCCATCAGTGCAACGCCGGTCGTGAGACTGGAGCGGACAGCAATTTGCATGGTGCTTCCCCCGAGGGTGGATGTGATATTGACCACAGAACCATAAATCGATATTGCCAACGAGTTCACAGGAATCGGCAGATGGAACACGTTTCATTTTTTCGGATTTACCCAGCACAACCCCTACCCGCTGGTAGATTTTTAGCTGGTCAAACTCGTGAGACCTCGCAAGCAAGAGTGTTAGATGCAGTCATAATTGACTTATTCGTCAGATATTTCCGCCCGTTCATCGGTCCCCGACCAATTGCTACCATTTGGCAATATTGCACAAGCTACTGGTCGTGCGCGGCGCTCGGCGGTGGCCCGATTCGCCCGCTCCGCCAAGGTGGCGCTCCGCGCCCACGATCCGCGCGACGCGCGTTTCCGGCCACGGCAGCACCGCCGGGCCGGGACAAGAGAGTTGCTACCCGATCAGCCGGTCCGGGCCGTCCGCTCACGCACCAAAGACAGATCGGATGGCCGTCTCGTCGCCGTCGACTTCGACGAGCCCGAGTACCCGGGCGTCGCCGAGAGATAGCGCGCCCGCAGCGAGACCGAGGATGCAGCCGGGCACGGCCGTGAGGGAGGCATCGAGCTTGCGGCCGTCATGCGGGCCGACCTCGAAGCCGGCGCGGGTGGCGAGCAACTGCAGGGTCTGCTCGCCGACCACGAGACCGATCGCCGCCGCGGCGCGGACCTTGACCCGGCCGTCGAGCAGCGCCGGAACGGCGAGCGTCAGCCACTCGGGCCGGAAGGAGTCGCCTCCGGCGGGTCCACTGACCATCAACGGCGTGGACCAGCGGAGCAGACTCTCGATCGGCCGGCGCAGCTCGGCACCCCACGGCGTCAGCGCGTACTCGACCGCGCTGCCTTCGCCGGCCAGCCTGCGCTCGACCACCCCCGCGGCCTCGAGATCCCGGAGCCGATCGGCAAGCAGATTGGTCGCGATGCCCGGAAGACGATCGATCAGGTCGCGATAGCGGGCGGATGCGATCAAGAGTTCACGAACGATCAGCAGATTCCATCGATCGCCGACGATCTCGAGCGAGCGGGCGAGCCCGCAGTATTGACCGTAGCTGCGCATCGCCGTCCTTCTGCTTGAGTTTCTCAAGTAACTGTGAGATGTTCAAGCATACCCGGAAGCCGATCCGACAGGGGTTGCCATGACCAACACCGCTCAGACCACACGGCCCGCCTGGGTCGACGACGACCTGTTCCCCTTCGAGAGCCATTTCATCGAGATCGACGGCCACACCGTGCACTACGTGGACGAGGGGTCCGGCCCCACGCTGTTGATGCTGCACGGCAACCCAACCTGGTCATTCCTCTTCCGCGACGTAATCCGATTGCTGCGCAACGACTTCCGTTGCGTTGCCCTCGACTACCCCGGCTTCGGATTGTCGACGCCGAAGCCCGGTTATCGCTACCTGCCCGAGGAGCACGCCGACGTCGTCACCGCGTTCGTCGACGCCCTGGACCTCAAGGACGTCACGCTCGTCGGGCAGGACTGGGGCGGCATGATCGGCCTGGCGGTGGCGCAGCGCCGCCCTGGCGTCTTCGATCGGCTGGTACTCGCCAACACCTGGGCCTGGCCGGTCAACGGCGTCCTGCATTTCGAAGCCTTTGGTCGCATCGTCGGCGGGTTGCCGATACGCTTCCTCGTGCGGCAGCTCAATCTGCTGGTCAACGCGTTCATCCCCACCGGCCACCACAGGCGGAAGCCCACCGAGGCCGAGATGGACCATTACCGCCGGGCCCTGGCCACCGCCGAGCGCCGCCAGGCGTCCGCGGTGCTCCCGGGCCGGGTTCTTGCGAGCCGGGATTTCTTCATGGAGGTCGAGGCCGGGTTGCCGACCGTCGCGCAACTGCCGACGCTCATCATCTGGGGCGACGCCGACATCGCGTTCCGCACACAGGAGCGCGAGCGACTGGAAGCCACCTTCCCCGACCACACGACGGTGATCGTCGAGGGCGCCGGCACCTATGTCGAGTCCGACGCCCCCGATGAATTCGCCTCTGCCGTCCGGGCTTTCAGCGGCGGCGCGCGACAGCCTTCCGAGTAGCGGCGTTCAGCCGGTTCCACGAGTTGATGACCGTGGCCATCCCGACGACGTGGGCGAGCTCGCGCTCGGTGAACACGGCAGCCGCTTGCGCGTACACGTCATCCGGCACGGGGCCATGGCTGAGATCGGTGATGGCCTCGGTGATCGCCAGCGCGGCCCGCTCACGCTCGGTGAACAGGTCACCGGCTTCCTCCCAGGCCGCGACCAGGGCCAGGCGCTGCTCGGTCTCGCCGAAACGGCGCGCGTCGTGGACGTGCATGTCGAGGCAGAAGGCGCAGTGGTTGATCTGCGAAGCGCGGATCTTGATGAGCTCGCCGATGGTCGAATCGAGCTCCTTGGACGCGGCATTGCTGAAGGCCATCATCCCGGCGTACAGCTCGGGGGCGACCTCGTAGATATCGATGCGCTTGGCGTGGGCGGTGGCGGTCGGTGCGTTCAGTGTCTCGGTCATGGCATCCACGTTAGCCATCAAAAACCCGCGAAGATGGTTCAATTCCTACATGGTTTCCTGGGCCAATTCTGAGACAAACGGTGCCGGGCTGGACCTGCATCTGGACCTCGGCCAGACCATCCAGCCGGGCCGGCGCGGCACCCGTGAGCAGCTGATCGGGGCGCTGAGAGACGCCGTCCGGTCCGGCCGGCTGCCCGCCGGCACCATGCTGCCGCCGTCCCGGTCGCTGGCCGCCGACCTCGGATTGGCCCGCAACACCGTCGCCGAGGCCTACGCCGAGCTGGTTGCCGAAGGCTGGCTCGGTTCACGCCAGGGTGCGGGCACCTGGGTCATCGGTTCGCACTCCGAATCGGCACCGGCAACACAACGCGCCCAGCCGGGCACCCCCACCCACAACCTCATGCCCGGTTCGGGAAATGTCGCGGCCTTCCCCCGTCAGGCGTGGCTGGCGTCGGCCCGGCGGGCCCTGACCAACGCCCCGACCGAAGCGCTGCGCACCGGCGACGCCCGCGGCCGCCAGGAGCTACGCACCGCGCTGGCCACCTACCTGGCCCGGGCCCGCGGCGTCCGCACCACGGCCGAGTCGATCGTCATCTGCGCCGGCACCCGGCACGCCGTCCAGCTGCTGTCGAAAGTGTTCGCGCCCAATACGATTGCGGTCGAGAACTACGGGCTGTTCCTGTTTCGCGACGCCATCGCCGACAGTGGTGCCGGCACCGTGCCGATCCGGATCGACGACCACGGCGCTGTCATCGACGACCTCGAAAGCACCAGCGCGGCAGCGGTTCTGCTCACCCCCGCGCACCACTTTCCGCACGGCGTACCGCTGCATCCCGCGCGGCGCACCCGCGCCCTCAACTGGGCCGTCCACGCAAAAGGCTATGTCCTGGAAGACGATTACGACGGCGAGTTCCGCTACGACCGGCAGCCGATCGGCTCGATGCAGGGCCTCGACCCCGACCGGGTGGCCTACCTCGGCTCAGCGAGCAAGAGCCTGGCGCCGGTGCTGCGCTTGGGCTGGATGGTGTTGCCCGACAACCTGATCGACCCGGTACTGGCGGCGGCGGGCGGCCAGCAGTTCTACGTCAACGCCATCGACCAGCTGACCATGGCCGATTTCATCGAATCCGGCCAGTACGACAAGCACATCCGCCGGATGCGCAACAGCTACCGGCGCCGGCGAGATGCACTGGCAGCCAGGCTGTCCGGTCTGGATGTCGAGATCAGCGGCCTGTCCGCCGGCCTGCACGCCCTGATCCGCCTGCCGGACGGGACCGAACACGAAGTGATGCGGCGCGCGGCCGACGCCGGCATCGGGCTGTCCGGGCTGGCGCTCCTCCGCCACCCCGATGCCGCGCCGGATACGCCGCATCAGGACGGCGTGGTGGTGAGTTTCGGCACGCCGGCCGACCACGAGTTCAACGCGGCGCTCGACGCGCTGCACGACGTGCTGGTGGCCGTCAGTCGGTGAGCGACGCCAGCTCCGCCTCGAGATTGACGCGGGCCGCGTCTTCCCAGAGCCGTCGCCCCTCGACCGTGCGGTACAGCGACGGCCCGGCCAGCATCGCCGCGATCATCCGGCCCCGCCACAACCCGAAATCGGCATCGGTGACGTGGCCGTACTCGGCGCGCACGCGCGCGGTGTTGTGTTGGTAGTCCGCCGGCGGCACGGCCAGCACCGCCAGGTCGGCGTCGGACAGCACCTGGCCGTTGTGGTCGCCGGCCGCCGGGTCATGGGTGATGGTCACCCGCACCAGGCGCCCAACCTCCGCCACGAATACCGGGTCCACGCCCAGATCGGTCAGCTCCGACTCGGCGAGCAGGGCGCTGTTCTCTTCATCGTCCGACCGCCCGACGTACACCGCGTCGTGGTACCAGGCGGCCAGGCGCACCGCGTCAGGATCATCCGCGAAGGCCTCCAGGGCGTCCACGCCGGCCAGGATGCCGCGCAGGTGGCTCAGGTCGTGGTAACTGCGGTGCGGCTCGGCCCAACGACCCAGGAGTGCCGCCCCGACATCGTCGATGCGCGGCGACACAGAATGTCGCGCCAGCAGCGTGTGCCATGCCTGGAGCAAATCGGTCACGTCTCCATGGTGCACGTAAGCTGCCCCGGTGGCCGAGCCAGTCGATATCCCCGCCGAACACCACGCCGAACATAGCGCCGAAAAAGCCGTCGAGGCGTCCCTCGGACTGGTGACGCAGGCCTGGCGGTTCGTCGTCACCGGCGGCCTGTCCGCAGTCGTCGACTACGGCCTGTACGCGCTGCTCAGCTCGGTTTTCGTGGCGAACGGCATGCCGGACGCCCGAGCGACGCTCATCGCGAAGACGCTCAGCTTCATCGCGGGCACGACCACGGCCTACCTGATCAACCGGCGCTGGACCTTCCAGGCGGAACCGAGCCGGGCGCGATTCATCGCGGTTGTGATCTTGTACGCAGTCACCTTCGGCCTGCAGGTCGGCATCAATCAGCTGTTCTATCTGCAATTCGAGGGCGAGTCCTGGCGGCGGCCCGTGGCCTTTGTCATCGCCCAGGGCACCGCGACAGTGATCAACTTCGTGGTGCAGCGCGCGGTGATTTTCCGGCTGAAGTGACGTTGGCCGGTACCCTTTGACCGTTATGTCTACCCAGCCTGACGCCACGCTGCCCCTGACGCGCCGCGCCCTCACCGGGTTCGGCCGCACGGCACCGTCCGTGGCAAACGTGCTGTCCACACCCGATGTCTCAGTGATCGCCGAGGCGGTCAAGCGGGTTGCGGACGCAAACTCTTCCAGCCCCGCCCACCTGCGCCGAGGCATCCTCGGCCGCGGCCTCGGCCGATCCTACGGAGACCAGGCGTGCAACGGCGGCGGCATCGTCGTCGATATGACGGCGCTGAACCGGATCCATTCGATCAGCTCCGAGACCGCCATCGCCGACGTCGACGCCGGGGTCAGCCTGGACCAGTTGATGAAGGCGGCGCTGCCGTTCGGCCTGTGGGTTCCGGTGCTGCCGGGCACCCGCCAGGTCACCGTCGGCGGCGCGATCGCCTCCGACATCCACGGCAAGAACCATCACAGCGCGGGCAGCTTCGGCAATCACGTGCTGTCGCTGGACCTGCTGATGGCCGACGGCGAGGTGCACACCATCACCCCCGACGGTCCGGACAGCGAGCTCTTCTGGGCCACCGTCGCCGGAAACGGGCTGACGGGCATCGTGATCCGGGCGCGCATCAAGATGACCCGCACGGAGAGCGCGTATTTCATCGCCGACGGCATCGCCACCGCCGACCTGGAAGAAACCGTCGCGGTGCACCAGGACGGCAGCGAGGACAACTACACGTACTCCAGCGCCTGGTTCGACCTGATCAGCCCGGAGCCCAAGCTCGGCCGCGCCGCGGTGAGCCGGGGCAGCCTCGCCAAGGTGGATCAGCTGCCCGCCAAGCTGGCGAAGGACCCGCTCAAGTTCACCGCACCCCAGCTGCCGTCGATCCCCAACCTGTTCCCGGTCAGCTTCATGAACAAGCTCTCGCTCTCCATGATCGGCGAGGCGTTCTATCGGATGAGCGGCAACTACCAGGGCAAGATCGTCAACCTGACGCAGTTCTACCACATGCTGGACATCACCTCGGGCTGGCAATATGCCTACGGCCCAGCAGGTTTCGCGCAGCATCAGTTCCTGGTTCCGCCCGATGCGCTCGAAGAGTTCAAGGGCATCATCCGCTGGATGCACACCCAGAAGCAGTACTCGGCACTGAACGTCTTCAAGCTGTTCGGCCCGGGCAACAAGGCGCCGCTGAGCTTCCCGATGCAGGGCTGGAATGTCGCCCTCGACTTCCCGAACCGGCCGGGCGTCAACGAGTTCCTCAACGAACTCGACAAGCGCGCAATGGAATTCGGCGGTCGCGTCTACACCGCCAAGGACTCCCGCGTCAGCGCCGAGAGCTTCCACCGGATGTACCCGCGGATCGACGAGTGGATCGCCACCCGCCGCAAAGCCGACCCGAACGGCGTGTTCGCCTCGGACATGGCCCGCCGGCTCGAGCTCCTCTGAATCTTGAAAAGGAAACCCATGATTGACGCAACCGGCAACCCGCAGACCATTCTGCTGTTCGGCGGGACCTCGGAGATCGGCCTGGCCATCGTCGAGCGCTACCTCAAGAACGCCAAGGCCCGCGTGATCCTCGCCGACCTACCGGGCGCCCCGAAGCGCGACGCCGCCATCGCTCAGATGGAGGCGGCCGGCGCCAAGGAGGTCGTGTACCTCGACTTCGACGCGCTGGACACCAAGTCGCACCCGGCGGTCATCGAATCCGCCTGGGCACAGGGCGATGTCGACGTCGCGATCGTCGCGTTCGGCATCCTCGGCGACGCCGAGGAACTGTGGCAGAACCAGTCCAAGGCCGTGCTGACCGCCCAGATCAACTACACCGCTGCGGTTTCCGTCGGCGTGCTGGTCGGCGACAAGATGAAGGCGCAGGGCTTCGGGCAGATCATCGCGATGTCGTCGGTCGCCGGCGAACGGGTCCGTCGCTCCAACTTCGTGTACGGCTCGACCAAGGCCGGTCTCGACGGCTTCTACCTGGGCCTCGGAGAGGCCTTGCGGGAGTTCGGGGTTCGCGTGCTGGTGATCCGCCCCGGCCAGGTCCGCACCACCACGACGCTGGAGCACTGGAAGGCCACCGGCGCCAAGGAGGCGCCGTTCACGGTCGACAAGGAAGACGTCGCCGACCAGGCCGTCGCTGCCGCCGCCAAGGGCAAAGAGCTCATCTGGGCGCCCAACCCGGTGCGGTACCTGATGGCCGTCATCCGGCACATCCCGCGGTCGGTCTTCCGCAAACTTCCGCTCTGATGCGCAGCGCGCTGGCCGCGAGCGCCAGGGTGAGCGGCCAGATGCTGGCCGCGATGGCACTGGCGGTGATCATCACGGTCGTTGCGCTGCAAGCGATAGCGCGCGTGCAATGGCCGGCGTTCAACTCGTCCAACCAGTTGCACGCCCTGACCACCGCCGGCCAGTGCGCCGTGCTGATCGGGCTGCTGCTCACGGGGTGGGCCTGGCGCCGTGGCTGGCACAAGAGCGCCAAACTGGCGGCCGCGTCCCTGTTGGCGGCGTTCTCGGTCGTCACCCTGGGCATGCCGTTGGGCGCCACCAAGCTGTACCTGTTCGGCATCTCGGTCGACCAGCAGTTCCGCACCGAGTACCTGACGCGCCTCGCGGATACCGCTGTGCCACATGACATGACGTATCTGGGGCTACCGCCGTACTACCCGTCGGGTTGGTTCTGGCTCGGCGGCCGGGTGGCCGCACTGACCGGAACCCCGGCGTGGGAGATGTTCAAGCCGTGGGCGGTCGTCACGATCACCGCCGCGATCGTGGCCGCATTCGTGTTGTGGGCGGCCATTATTCGCTTCGAGTACGCCCTGGCCGTCACGACCGCCACCGCCGCGGTGACGCTGGCCTACTCGTCGACCGAGCCGTACTCGGCCGTCGTCGTGGTGCTGTTGCCGCCAGTCGTCGTGCTGGCGTGGTCGGGACTCAAGGCCACGGGGCGGGGCTGGGCGGCGATCATCGGCACCGGGATTTTCCTCGGCATGGCCGGGCTGTTCTACACGTTGTTCCTCGGCTACCTGGCCCTCACATTTGCGTTGATGGCGCTGCTGCTGACCGTATCCCGGCGCCAGCTCCAACCGTTGATCCGATTGGCCGTCATCGCCGTCATCTCCGGCGCCATCGCAGCGATCCACTGGGCGCCGTACCTCTTGGCAACGCTCCACCACCCCGCGGACAAATCGACCGCCCTGCACTACCTGCCGATGTCCGGCGCGCAGCTGACCTTCCCCATGCTCGACGCCACCCTCCTCGGCGTCATGTGTCTCCTCGGCACCCTGTGGCTGGTGGTGAAGGGCCGCAGCTCGACCCGCGCGGCCGCCTTGGGAATGGCCGTGGTGTCGGTGTACGCATGGTCGCTGCTGTCGATGCTGGCCACCCTGGCCCGCACCACGCTGCTGTCGTTCCGGCTGCAGCCGACCCTGCTGGTGTTGCTCGTCGCGGCCGGCACCTTCGGATTCCTGGAGGCCGCCCGCGCGCTGGCGAACCGGTACGCGCAGCCGACCACCAACCGGATCATCGCCGTGGCCGCCACCGTCGGCGCGATCGGCGCGGTGTCGTTCACCCAGGCGATCCCCGACATCCTGCGGCCCGACATCGCCGTCGCCTACACGGACACCGACGGTTACGGCCAGCGTGCCGACCGCCGCCCGCCCGGTTCCGAGCGGTTCTACCAGGAGATCGACCGCAAGATCACCGCCGCGACGGGCAAGCCCCGCAACGAGACCGTCGTGATGACGGCCGACTACAGCTTCCTGTCCTACTACCCCTACTACGGGTTCCAGGGGCTGACGTCGCACTACGCGAACCCGCTGGCGCAGTTCAAGGAACGCTCCGGCGCCATCGAGAGCTGGGCGACCATGACCAGCCCCGACGACTTCGCCAAGGCCCTCGACACGCTGCCCTGGCAGGCGCCGACGGTGTTCCTGATGCGCCACGGCGGCACCGGCACCTACACGCTGCGGCTGGCCGAGGACGTCTACCCCAACCAGCCCAACGTGCGCCGCTACCAGGTGGCACTCGACGAGCGGCTGTTCGACAGCAAGCACTGGCAGGTGACCGATATCGGCCCGTTTGTGCTGGCCATCCGTAGCGGCCACTAACATCTAGCCCCGTGGCCGGGGAACCTGAGGTAGAGCGCAATCACCGCACAGCGCGGTGGATCGCGATCGTCGCCGGACTGCTCGGCGCGTTCCTGGCGATGGCGACGCCGCTGTTGCCCGTCACCCAGACCACGGCACAGCTGAACTGGCCGCAGGCGGGCGTCCTCAAGAGCGTCGATGCGCCGCTGATCGGCTACGTCGCCACCGACCTCGACATCACCATCCCGTGTTCGACGGCGGCCGGCCTCACCGGCCCCGCTACGGTGCTGCTGTCCACGGTGCCCAAGCAGGCACCCAAAGCCGTCGACCGCGGCCTGCTGATCGAGCGCGTGGGCGGCGACCTGCTGGTCATCGTGCGCAACACCCCGGTCGTCAGCGCACCCCTGACCCAGGTACTGAGCCCCGCGTGCAAGGAACTGAGATTCAGCGCGCACGCCGACAAGGTCACCGGCGAGCTCGTCGGCCTGGTGCAGGGACCGAAGGACAGAAACCCCGGCAAGCCGCTGCGTGGTGAGCTGAGCGGTTACGACTTCCGCCCGCAGATCGTCGGCGTCTTCACCGACCTGTCCGGTGCGGCCCCGCCGGGACTGACGTTCTCGGCCACGATCGATTCGCGCTACAGCACCTCGCCGACCCTGCTGAAGATGCTGGCGATGATCTTCGGGGTGGTGCTGACGGTCGTCGCGCTGAGCGCCCTGCACGTGTTGGACTGTGCCGACGGCGTCCGGCACAAACGCTTCCTGCCGTCGCGCTGGTGGTCGGTCAAGCCGCTCGACGGCGTCGTGGCGGCGACTCTGGTCTGGTGGCACTTCGTCGGCGCCAACACCTCCGACGACGGCTACATCCTGACCATGGCCCGGGTCTCCGAGCACGCCGGCTACATGGCCAACTACTACCGCTGGTTCGGCACGCCGGAGGCTCCGTTCGGTTGGTACTACGACCTGCTGGCGCTGTGGGCGCACGTGTCCACGTCGAGCGTCTGGATGCGCCTCCCGACCCTTCTCATGGCCCTGGCCTGCTGGTGGGTGATCAGCCGCGAGGTGCTCCCCCGCCTCGGCCACGCTGTCAAGAACAGCCGCGCCGCGGCCTGGACCGCCGCCGGCATGTTCCTCGCTTTCTGGCTCCCCCTGAACAACGGCATCCGGCCGGAGCCGATCATCGCCCTCGGCATCCTGCTGACCTGGTGCTCGGTGGAGCGCGGCGTCGCGACCAGCCGGCTGCTGCCCGTGGCCATCGCGATCATCATCGGCGCGCTGACGTTGTTCTCCGGCCCGACGGGCATCGCCGCGATCGGCGCCCTGCTCGTCGCTGTCGGTCCGCTGAAAACGATTGTGGCGCGGCATACTTCGCGGTTCGGCTACCTGGCGCTACTGGCCCCGATCCTGGCGGCGGGCACCGTGACGGCGATCCTGATCTTCCGTGACCAGACGCTGGCCGCCGAGATCGACGCCAGTTCCTTCAAGACCACCGTCGGCCCCGCACTGAGCTGGTTCGACGAACACATCCGTTACGAGCGGCTGTTCACCACCAGCCCCGACGGCTCGGTGGCCCGCCGGTTCGCGGTACTGACGCTGCTGCTCGCGTTGGCCGTGTCGCTGGCAATGTCGTTGCGCAAGGGGCGAATTCCGGGCACCGCCGCCGGACCGGCCCGCCGCATCGTCGGCATCACGATCATCTCGTTCCTGGCGATGATGTTCACGCCCACCAAGTGGACGCACCACTTCGGGGTGTTCGCCGGGCTGGCCGGATCGTTGGGCGCTCTGGCCGCCATCGCGGTCGGCACCGTCGCCATGCGGTCGCGCCGCAACCGCGCGATGTTCACCGCGACCGTGCTGTTCGTCATGGCCCTGTCGTTCGCCACCGTGAACGGCTGGTGGTACGTCTCCAACTTCGGTGTGCCGTGGTCGAATCAGTTCCCGGAGTGGCACTTCGGCTTCACCACCTTCCTGTTCGGCCTGTCCTTCCTGACGCTCCTGTGGGCGGCCTGGCTGCACTTCTACGACCACGATCCCGAGAGACCGGTCAGTCGCCGGATTCCCCAGGCGCCCTTGGCGATCGCGTCGTGGATCATCGTGTTGTTCGAGGTGGTGTCCCTGACCCTCGGCATGACCCAGCAGTGGCCCGCCTGGTCGGTCGGCCGGTCCAACCTGCAGGCGCTGACCGGTAAGACCTGCGGCCTGGCCGACGACGTCATGGTCGAGCAGGACCCCAACGCCGGCAAGCTCGTCCCGCAGTCCGCGACTGTCGGGGACGCGCTCGGCGCCGGTGGCGCAGAAGGCTTCACCCCCAACGGAATTCCGTCGGACGTCTCCGCAGACCCCGTCATGGAGACACCCGGCGGCACCAACTTCGCCGACAGCGACGGCGGCCCCGTCAGCGGCGCGGAGCCGGGCACCGAAGGCGGCACCACCGCGGGGATGGGCGTCAACGGTTCCCGCGCCAAGCTCCCCTACAACCTGGATCCGGCCACCACGCCGGTGCTGGGCAGCTGGCGACCCGGCGTTCAGATCCCGGCGCGCATGCGCTCGGGCTGGTACCGGTTGCCGCCGCGCGATCAGGCCGGGCCGCTGCTGGTCGCCTCCGCTGCGGGCCGGTTCAACCAGGGCGAGGTCCGCGTCGAGTACGCCACCGATGCGCAAGCCGCCGCAGGCAAGATCGCCGGCGCCGTCGGCTTCGCCGATGTGGGCGCGGCACCGGCCTGGCGCAACCTGCGCGCCCCCATGGCCGCCATCCCGCGCGACGCCACCGTGATCCGCGTCGTCGCCACCGACGACGACCTCGCACCGCAGCACTGGATCGCGCTGACCCCGCCGCGCATCCCGAAGCTGCGCACCCTGCAGGACGTCGTCGGTTCCAAAGACCCGGTGATGCTGGACTGGCTGGTCGGCCTGGCGTTCCCGTGCCAGCGGCCATTCGGCCACGACAACGGCGTGACCGAGGTGCCCAAGTGGCGCATCCTGCCGGACCGCTTCGGCGCCGAGGCCAACTCACCCGTCATGGACTACCTCGGCGGTGGCCCGCTGGGCATCACCGAGCTCCTGTTCAAAGCCATGCCGGTGCCGACGTATCTGAAGGACGACTGGTTCCGCGACTGGGGCTCGCTGCAACAGTTCACGCAGTACTACCCGGACGCGCAGCCGGCCCAGATCGACCTCGGCACCGCCACGCGTAGTGGGCTGTGGGCCCCGGCGCCGCTGCGGCATTCGTAGTTTGTGGCCGCCGGATCGCTGCCGGGTGACGGCTCTCCTGCCACATGGTCACTGCAGAAAGCACGCCGTTCCTGACTGGGTGGCGGTGAACGAGCCCGAAAAGCGCCGTTGAGTCAGGCTCGAGTGGTTCTTGGTGCGGCAAGAGCTACATGATGGTCGTCGCTACCGACGGACACCTTCAACCCATGGGCGGCTCGTGGCTCGTCGAGGTGAACAACGACCCGGCAAAGGGTTGGCAGATGATTCCCGGTAGCTACCGCGCGTGGGATTCGGTCCCTGCGCCCGCCAAGGACGAGCCGTGGCGTGTGCAAGGAATACACGGGAACTCCCCGTCGCAAATCAGCGCCTACCAGGGATCGGACGGAAAGGTGCACATCGCCGCAGACTCGTTCGACCTCAGCCGTGGCATCACCATGTATCAGGTCGACAACCCCGCCGACGCTTGGGACCGAAGCAAGTGGCGGCCGCTGCTCGGCGATGGCACGTACGGTGACGCAGGGCAATTGTCCAGGGCTGAAATCAGTCAAGGAAACCGGTTTGGCGAACTCAGCTTCCGCGAAGTCGAAGGGCGGCCGGTCTTGTCTGGATTCAACCAATCAACTTTCGGCACTGAAGTTCGTGTCGGCGACGAGAGCAATCCTGCACGAATATTCGACGGGCGCCCGACAGTCGTAGCGCCGGGTGGACGATGGGAAGACCACATCCCCGGCCAATATCCTCAAAACTATGGCGGCTACATCATGCCGGGATCGACGCTGAACAACTTGAATGTCCTCATCAGCCAGTGGAACACGACCACAAACGACACATATGCGGTCGAGCAATTCCAAGTAAATCCGAACCGATAGGAACGAACAGTGCTTGCCAGATGTTTCACTGCAGCTCTGAGCGCTTCGGCGATCGCACTAGTGACGGCTTGTGCAGCCCAGGCCGGTCCGCCGGCGTTCCCGGATTTGGGCAAGTACACACCCGTGAATCCCGCGGACTACACCATCGAACTAGCCAATACAGGTGGACCCTCGATCTCAGTCGTGTATTTCCTTACCCCTGATGGCATTCCGTGCACTTTCACGGACGGATCAGCGGGATGCATCGGCGACAACCTGCCTGGGATTCAGAGCAAGGACAAGAACCCTTACACCTACGTCGACACAGTCAGTGGAATCCAGCGGGCCGGCTCGACCCAATTCGTGAACAACTCAGTTCATGGCACGCCAATCAAGCAACTCCCCCCGATGCACTCGATTGCGGTGGGTGGTGTGACCTGCGGGGTTGATG
>Ga0265327_10001713_pt1 | contig 26092 bp, 25 predicted proteins | sample 41621metaG_FD_202089 | JGI IMG/M metagenome (GOLD analysis project Ga0265327, IMG submission 202089) | Rhizosphere microbial communities from Carex aquatilis grown in University of Washington, Seatle, WA, United States - 4-16-21 metaG | ecosystem: Host-associated > Plants > Roots > Rhizosphere...
CGACGCTACGGATCCTCTGCACAACTCGAGTTCGGTCAAGTCGGTGCCCTGTGCTTCCAAACCTAGAGACGTGCAACCGTCAAGCGGCGGATCCAAGGAAGTTCAAAACATCATCATTGGTACACTCGGGGCGTGCGGGTGATCGTCGACTACGACCGCTGTGAGTCCAACGGCCTATGCATGGCCGCCGCCCCGGAGGTCTTCGAGGTGCGCGACGACGACCTGCTCTACGTTCTCGACGAGGAGCCCGCCGAGGAGCTCCGCCAGAAGGTGGAGGAGGCGGCCCGCAGCTGCCCGCGCTCGGCCATCACCGTCGTCGACTGAGGGACGACACCCCTCGCTCACCGAGGTGCCGGCGGGTCGTCACTCGTCCCGGGTGAACACCCGTCGCGCGAACAACCAGCGGCCCTCGTTCCGCACGAGGGTGTCGGCGTACTTTCCCGACACGGCCAGATGGGGCTGGGGAGGATCGCCGGCCAGGACATACATCTGCACGTAGGCCTGCACGGTGGCGCGATCACCGTCGCCCTCGATGACCAGGTTCGAGGCGATGTGCCGCGGGGAGTGCTGCGTTGAGGGCAGCCCTTTGGCGAATGCCGCCAGCGCCTGGCGACCCTCGACTTGGAGGGCCCCGGCGTCGAGGACGCCGTCGGGGACGAACGTGTCGGCGTAGGCGTCACCTTCGCCGCTGTCGACGGCGTGGTTGTAGCGGGCCACCAGACCCTGAATCTCCAGCTGGTCCTCGGTGCTCAGTGCCATCTGATCCTCACTCTTTGCCCTGGTCGGCAGGGATGGCGTCGGCCTTGTGATGCAGGCCAGATCCTAGAAGTATTGCCCCCGTCAGCGAGGCGGACCCTGCCCGGGCCCGCGGGGGGTCAGCCGGTGGAGGCGAGCGGCGCGGCAGTGAACCACCGGGCGCGGCTCGGCGAGCGGGTGGCCGACCTGGCCGCCCTCCCGCACCGTCCGGGGATGGCGCGGTCACCGGTGGCGGCACCGGGCGGGTCCGTCGAGGAATTCGATGTCGTCGTAGTTGGCAGTGGGGGCGCGGCCCTGTCGGCCGCCGCCGGCGCCCTGGGGGTCGGTGGCACTGTGCTGGTCTGCGAGAAGGCCCCGGTGCACGGCGGGACCACCTCGTGTTCGGGCGGTGTCGCCCACATCTACGCCAACGGCTTCATGGCGGCCAACGGCATCGACGACCCCCGCCCCGAGGCACTGGCCTACATGGCCCGCGTGGCCTACCCGGGGGCCTACGACCCCGAGGCGCCCACGCTCGGGCTGTTGGCCGACGACTTCGAGCTGCTCACCACCTACTACGACCGTGGGGCCGAGGTCATGGGCCGCCTCGCCGCCCTTGGGGCCGTCCGGATGGAGGCGCCCTGGAAGGCCTGGGACGGTCGGCCCTTCCCCGACTACTACGACTTCCCCGAGAACGCTGCCCCCCGGGGACGCGGCGTGCAGGCGGTGGCCGACGGCACAGCGGCGGGCAACGGGGGTGAGCTGGTCCGCCAGCTCGTGGCCTACGCCGAGGGGTTCGGGACCGAGGTCCGCTGCTCGAACCGCGTGGTCGACCTGGTGGTGAGCGAGGGCACGGTCACCGGCGTCGTGGTCGATGACGGGTCGGCGTGCCGCGAGGTGCGGGCCCGGGGTGGCGTGGTCTTCGGCTCGGGCGGCTTCGCCCACGACCCCGAACTGCGAGAGCGGTTCCTGCTGGCCCCGGTGGTCGGCGGCTCGGGCGTTCCGTCGAACACCGGTGATCTGGTGCGCATGGCGCCGCGGACCGGGGCGGCGCTCGGGCCGATGCATCACGGCTGGTGGAACCAGGTGGTACTCGAAGCGGCCGACGACTACGCCAACTCGGTGCTCGACGTCTGGGCCGTACCGGGCGACAGCATGCTGATGGTGAACCGCTTCGGCGTACGGGCGGTCGGCGAGAAGCGCGAGTACGAGTCGCGCGGCCGTGTCCACCACGTCTACGAGCACGACGAGTACGTGAACCGCCTCATGTTCATGGTCTACGACGAGCGGACCGCCAGGCTGTTCGGGGGCCGCTACCCGATTCCGCCCCCCGGTGCCGTGGCCGACTACGTCGTTGTGGCGACAGGGGTGGAGGGCCTGGCGGCGGCCCTCGAGGCGCGGTTGTCAGGACCGGCGCGGGCCGCGATGCCCCCCGGTATGGCCCCGGTCGCCCTGGCGCCAAGCTTCGCCTCGACCCTGGCCTCGACCATCGAGCGCTTCAACGCCATGGCTCGGGCCGGAATCGACGAGGACTTCGCCCGCGGCACCCGGCCGGTGGAGGTGGCCTTCCACGGCCCACCGGCCGAGGACAACCAGCTGGCGAACCCGCTCATGTTCCCGCTCGACACCGGAGGCCGTCTGTTCGCCATCCTCCTCGTGGGGAGCACCTTCGACACCAACAGCGGCCCGCGCATCGGCACCGAGGGCCAGATCCTCGGGGTCGACGGGCCGATCCCCGGCCTCTACGGAGCCGGCAACTGCGTGGACGGCGTGTTCGGCGAGGGGTACCCCGGTGGGGGATCGACGATCGGCCCGGGCATGGTCTTCGGTGTCCTGGCCGGGGAGCATGCTGCCCGGCGCTCCCCGAGGGTGCCGTCGCGGTGAACCTCTCCTATCTCGACCTTCCCGGCGAGGGACGCCCGTGCGTGGTCCTCCACCGCGAGGCGACGTCGCCGGTAGAGGACGCAGAGATCCTGCGATCCACCGGGGTCGTCGGGCGCACGGTGGTGCCCTTCGGCGACTACGCCTTCTATCCGAGCGGGATGGCCATCGGGGGCCTGTGTTGGTACCGCCTGTTGCCGGGCTTTGCCGGCACCGACCCCGTCTCCCTGGCCAAGGCGGTCGTGCAGGTCTGCGACCTGCTCGACGCAGCCGCCATAGATGGTCTCGTCCTGGCCGGGTTCGGCCAAGGTGCGGTGGTGGCCCTCGGGGCCGGGTCGATCCGGCCGGACCGAGTCAGCTCGGTGGTGGCGGTGGACCCCCACCCGGGCCACCTGCCACTCCTTCCCGCAGCCACGTGGGAGGTGACCAGCGCACCCCCGGTGCTCCTGGCTGGGTCGGGTCCCGACGGCGCGCCCGCCCTCGAGCGGTCGCTGACCGAACTCGCCGGGTTCGGGCGGCCGGCCACCGGCTGGTGCTGGGAGGGCAACGGAGGCGCCGAGGCCGCCGCCTCGGAGCTGGCGACAGCCGTTCGGCGCTGGCTGACGGGCACGCTGCCGGCCTGAGGGGGCGGCCGGGACCGGGGTCGGTCGGCTATCGAGCCTGCTGAGGCCCCGGTAGCGTGGTTGGAGGATCCGGGAGACCAGCGGGCGCGAGGAGGACGGCAATGACCACCACGGACCTTCCCGATGTCGTGCTGGCGGAGGAAGTCCCCGATCGGTGGCGGCTCGGGCCGGCGTTCGTGCCGAAGGGCCGCTACACCGATCCCGAATTCCTCGCCCTGGAGCTCGAGCGACTCTTCCCCCGGTCGTGGCTGAATGCCTGCCGCTGGGACGAGGTCGAGCGCGTTGGGGACTACGTGGACTTCGAGATCGGCGGACAGTCGATCGTGGTGGTCCGGACCGACCAGGGGTTGAAGGCATACTTCAACGCCTGCCGCCATCGGGGCACCCGCCTCGTCCAGGGCCAGGGCCGGATCGGCGAATTCCGGTGCCCGTTCCACGCCTGGCGCTGGAACCTGGACGGCTCGCTCAAGTACCAGGCTGACGAGGGGAACTTCGACCCCCGGCCCCCCGAGGAACTCTGCCTCCCCGAATGTCAGGTGGCCACCTGGGGCGGATGGGTCTTCGTCAACATGGACCCGAACGCGGAGCCGCTCGAGCACTATCTCGATCCCATTCCCGAGCGGCTCGACGGCTTCAAGCTCGAGGACATGAAGATCGCCTGGTACAAGTCGGTGATCCTCCCGGCCAACTGGAAGACCTCGCTCGACGCCTTCATCGAGAGCTGGCACGTGCCAGGCACCCATCCCCAGCTGACCCGTGCGGACAAGCGCACCGGCCCTCCCACCCTGGCCGAGTCCACCAACTACGGCGGGACCTTCAACGAGCTGTTCCGTCTGCACTCGCGTCACGCGGATCTCTACCGGTACGGACCGGACGGCGACTCCACCCGCGTCCGGGCCTCCTACGGCGTCGACCCCAAGGCCATCTACACCAACGTGGAGTACTCGCTCCGCGAGCTGCGCGCCCTGTACCTGCCGACCGACTTGGAGGCCGCCAGCGAGTTGCTCACCACCGAAGGGGCGGGCGGTCCCGAGGGAAACGCCATCTACCTGGGGCTCCGGGCCAAGCATGCCCGGGCGGCCGGCATCGACTACCCCGAGCTCACGACCGCCCAGCTCAAGGGGGCCATGTACGACTGGCACGTCTTCCCCAACACCGTCTTCTTGATCGACATGGGCTGCTGCCTCACCTACCGGGCCCGGCCCAACGGCCTGGATCCCGATAGCTGCATCTTCGATGTCCAGGGACTGGAGTTGCCTCCCTCGTCGGGCCTGCCCACGGCCCAACGCCAGTGGTTCGACGACTGGAGGGAGGGCCAGGTGGGTGAGATCCTCACCCAGGACTTCTCCAACATGTCCGAGGTCACCACCGGCCTGCACTCCCGCCATTTCGACGGCCATCACCTCAACACGGCCCAGGAGATGACCATCTGGAACTACCACCGGGCCATGGACAACTACCTGTTCGGCTGATCGCACGCGGCCCGTCGGCCGACCTCCGGCGTCGACCTCGCCGCCGGGAGAATGACCGGGGAGGACAGCAGATGGCACTGAACGGATTGCTGGTGGCCGACAGCGACATGCACGTCATGGAGCCGGCCGACCTCTGGCAGCGGTACATGGACCCCGCTTGGGAGCACGCCGTCCCGGTCGGCCTGACCGAGATCGAGCGCGATATGCGCGTCAAGGTCAAGAACTCGGTCCTGCTCCGGCTTGGCCGGATGCGGCCCCGACAGCAGGGGCGCCCGTGGAAGGAGTCCCAGGATTCCGTCTACCTCCACGCCGAGGAGCGTGGCTGGGACCCGAAGTCCCAGGTGATGGCCATGGAGATGGAGCATCTCGACTCGGCCGTGCTCTTTCCCAGCCGCGGATTGTTCGTGCTGTCGCTGCAGACCACCGAGCACGTCGGGCCGAACGGGCTCGAACCGGAGCTCGCCACGGCCATCGCCCGTGCCTACAACGACTGGATGGCCGACTTCGTGACGGGGTGCGAGCGCCCCGGCCGTGTTTTCGGAGCGGCCATGCTGGCCCCGCACGACGTCGGGGGAGCGGTGGACGAGCTCGCCCGCAACGTCGAGCGCGGCTTCAAAGCCGCCTTCCTCGTCCCCGGACTGGTGGACAACCGGCCGTGGCACGATCCCCGCTACGACCCCATCTGGCGTGAGGCCGAGCGCCTCGACGTGCCGGTCTGCTTCCACGGTGGGGGCGTCACCTCCCTCAAACCCGACTTCGCCTTCAGCGAGCACCTGGACCGGCTGATGCTCTGGCACCCCTTCAACCAGCCGCTGGGCATCATGTTCGTGGTGACCTGCTTCACCTCGGGGGGCATCCTCGAGCGCTTCCCGGGACTGCGGGTGGGCCTGCTCGAGGGGAACTGCTCGTGGGCGCCCTTCCTCATGTACCGGCTGGACGAGCACTGGGAGTGGACCGGGAAGTACGAGGCTCCCGACCTACGGCGCAAGCCCTCGGAGTACCTGGCATCCAACTGCTACCTGTCCTGCGAAGCGGACGAGGACGTGGCCCGGCACTATTTCGAGGACTTCGGGGACGACAACGTCGTCTTCTCGACCGACTACCCCCATGCCGACTCGAAGTTCCCCGGCGCCACCGAGGCGTTCCTCGGCCTCCCCTTCGACGAGAGCACCAAGAAGAAGGTGCTCTGGGACAACTACGCCGCCCTCTACCACCTGCCGGATCCGCCGCCGGCGTGATGGCGGCGCTCGTGCCGGGCGTCAGGACGTCTCGGCCGGCCCCAGCTCGATCCGGAGCCCGGCGGCCCGCTCCATGACCTCCACCAGGTCGCTGATGTCGCGATCGCCCAACCCCTGGGACGTGGCGTAGACGAGCATCTGGTGAATGGCCGAGGCCACCGGCATCGGCACCGATGCCTCCCGCCCGGCCTCCAACATGAGCCCGGCGTCCTTGGCCGCCAGCCTCATGGCGAAGTCGGGGTGGCGCCCGCGCTCGGAGATCTCCTCCACGCGCTGGGCAAGGTAGGAGTTGGCACCGCCCGAGGTCCGAACCATCTCGAGCAGGTTGCGCAGGTCGAGGCCGTTGGCTGCACCCAGGGCCAGCCCCTCGAGCGAGACCCACATGGTGGTGAAGGCCATCAGCGAATTGACCAACTTGGCGACGTTCCCCGAGCCGAGCGGCCCCATGTAGAAGGTCGCACGACCGATGGAGTCGAGCAGCGGGGTGACCTCTTCGACCAGATCGCGGTCCCCGCCGGTGATGAACACGAGCTTGCGGTGGCGCGCACCGATCGCTCCGCCGGTCAGGGGCGCTTCCACCATCCTCACCCCGGCCCCCTCGAGGCGCCTCCCGACCTCACGCACGGTGGAGGGGGAGTTGGTCGTCAGGTCCACGAGGACGTTCCCCGGCTGGGCGCCGTCCAGCCATGCTTCTGCGACCGCGGCCATGACCTCGGGCGTCGGCAGGGACAGGAAAGTGAGCTCGCTGGCGCTCGCCACCTCGGCGGGTGACCCACCAGGACGGGCGCCGGCCTCGACCATGGCGCTTAGACGAGCGGGATCGAGGTCGAGGGCGGTCACTTCGTGACCGTCGGCCAGCAGGTTGGCGCACACGCCGCCGCCGATGTTCCCGAGCCCGATGAAGCCAAGGCGCCGAGGGGCTGCCATGGCCGCAGCGTATCGTTCGACCTGGTCGCCGCCGAAGCCCGGTCTGGGAGGCTGCCCGGGCGGCGTATCTTGGCACCTCGTCCCAGGTGCTCGGGGCTTCGGCGACGGGAAGGTCGCCGAGCGGCTATGACCATGGGCGGCACGACGGCAGGGCAGGCCCGGTGAGCGGGGGACGGCCGGGAAGAGGAGGGGAAGTGGAAGGGATCAAGGTTGTGAAGGTCCGGTGCGGCGTCGCCGTCTCAGCCCAGGCGGAGGCGTCGGCCTCATGACCCTGCTCAACCCGCTCGACGTGGCCGAAGGCGTTCCCTACGGCACCCAGATCCACCGCACGGCCGAGGCCCACGCCGGCGAGGTGGCCATCGTCTTCGCCGCGGAGGACGGCACCGAGCGCGAGGTCACCTTCGACGAGCTCGACCAGCGCTCGACCCAGCTGGCCCACATCCTCGTCGAGCGCGGCATCGGCGTCGGCGACATCGTCGCCGTCTGCCTGCGCAATTCGCCTGAGCACCTGATGGCCTGCTTCGCCACCTGGAAGGTGGGCGGGGTGGTCGTGCCCATGCGGTGGGACCTCCCCGAATGGGAGCGGGACCGGGTCCTTGCTGCCTTGGACCCGAAGCTGCTCATCGACGCCGAGCACTCCGACCTCTTCGAGGCGAGCCGTTCCGCCTCCACCGAGCCTCTCCCCGAGGTCACCCCGCCGCATGGCTGGGGTGTCTGCAGTTCGGGGTCGACGGGGACCCCCAAGGTCATCCTCATCAAGAACCCGGGGCTCTTCCTGCCCGTCGCCGGAGTCTCGTCGGTGGTCGAGTCCTACGGCGAGCTCCCCATGCCCCAGCTGATCTTGGTCCCCGCGCCCCTGTACCACACGAACGGGTTCACGGCCCCGAGGAACTTGATGGCCGGCAACAGGATCGTCCTCTTGGAGCGGTTCAACGCCGAGAGGATCCTCGACCTCATCGAGCGCCACCGGATCACCGGATTCATCGGGGCAACGCCCATGCTCCAGCGCATCTGCCAGGTCCCGGGCATCGACGATCGCGACCTCTCCTCGCTCGACTGGGTGCAGCAGGGCGCTTCGCCCCTCCCGGTCTGGCTGGGGCGGCGTTGGTGCGACTTGGTCGGTCCCGAGCACTTCTACCTGAGCTACGGCGCCTCGGAGATGCACGGCCTCGCCATCTGCCGCGGCGACGAGTGGCTCACCCACCCGGGCACCCTCGGACGAGGGTTCAACGAGACCGAGATCAAGATCCTCGACGCCGAGGGCAAGGAGCTCCCGCCGGGCGAGGTGGGGTCGATCTTCATGCGCACCCCCACCGGTCCGGCCGCCTTCTATGTCGGCAACAACGTGCCCCAGATGCAGAAGACCGACGACGGCTTCGTCACGGTGGGCGACATGGGGTGGCTGGACGAGGACGGCTTCCTCTTCCTGGCCGACCGAAGGGTGGACATGATCGTGACCGGGGCGGCCAATGTCTATCCGGCCGAGATCGAGTCGGCCCTGAGCGAGCACCCGGGCATCGCCGACGTGGTGGTGATCGGGCTGCGCGACCCCGAGTGGGGACGGAGAGTGCACGCCATCGTGCAGCCCGCCGACACAACGCCCCTCGAGGCCGAAGAGGTGATCACCTTCGCCAAGCAACGGCTCGCCCCCTACAAGGTCCCCAAGACGGTCGAGTTCGTCAGCACCGGCCTGCGTAACGACGCCATGAAGTTGAACCGTGCCGCGTTGGTGGCCGAGCGCGACGGGCCCGAGCCGGCCGACGACGGCCCGGCCGGTGCCTGACACCCCTCCGACCTGCAGCGGGCGTTCACTCGGCTAGCGATCCCGCCTCGACCTAGGGTGGCGCCCAGAGGGAGGGCCAAGAGTGCTGTTCATCGAAGAGACGCACGCTGCCATCGGGGCCAGGATCGACGACCTGGAGGTTCTTTACCGCGACGGCTGGATGCCCGAGCTCGCTCGCACCGATGGGGCGCGGCTCGTATGGTTCTGTCACCTGGCCCACGGAAGTTCGCTCTCCTATCGGGTGGTGACGTTGACGGCCGTGGCCGACGGGGCGACCTGGGAGCACCTGTCCGCCGAGGTGCGCGGGGGACGGCTGGCGGACTGGCGACGTGAGGCCGACCGCTGCCGCCACCAAGTCGACGGCAGGATCCTCGTCCCCCTCGCTTGCTCACCCGCGCTCGATCTCGGCCAGATCCCCACGGCGCCGGTCGAGGTGACGCCGGTCATGTACATGCAGGACACCATGTGGCCGCGCCGCGGCCTGGCCGACCAGTACGAGGAGGCCCTGGCCTCCAGCTACCTGCCGCTGGTCGACCACCCCGGCTCCCAACTGAGCGTCGAGGGCGCCTACCGGACCGCCCCCGGTGGCGGCACGCACCGCCAGGTGGTGCTCATGCAGCGGATACGCGACGTGGACCGGTTGACGCAACTGCTGGCGAACGAGCTGCCCGAGGAAATGGAGGCGCCCGGGACCTGGATGCACGAGGCCCTCACCTACCGAGAGCGGTGGCGGAGCAGGCTGCTCCGGACGGCCTCGTGGTCCCCGGTGCAGTGATGCTGGTCCTCCACGAGACCCACACCGTTGTCGGTGAGCACGCCCGCGATTTCGGGCATCTCTGCCGCGACGAGCTGGCCGGCGGCCTGGCCGCCGTCGAGGGCGTGCGGCTGCTGTGGTACTTCAACCACGCCGCGGGTTCGGGCCCTTCCTACAACGTGGTCACCCTGACCGGCCTGTCCGATGGGGCGGCGCTCGACCGCCTCACCGCGGCCACGACGGACGGTGCCCTCGCCGGGCTCAGCCGGCGCATGGACGAGTGGCGCCACGAAGTGTTCGGCAAGCTCGTCGAGCCCGTCGACTGGTCGCCTCTCGGTGATCTCGACCTCACCTCGGTGCCGGTGACCTCTGAGGACCACGAGTGCACGCTCTACATGCAGGACACGGGGTGGCCGACCGCCCCTATCGACGACTACGTCGCCTACTGGGACACCGACTACCACCGCCACCTCGAGGCCCAGCCGCCCGAGCGCCGGCTGCTGCGGATCGAGGCGTGCTTCCGTACGGCGTGGGGATCGCATCGGCACCCCGAGGGGATCCTGCTGCAAAAGATCGGCAACCTCGCGGCGTTAAAGGGGCTCTTCACCAGCACCGAGCGCTACGACCCCGATCGCTGGCCCGGTTCCTACATGCACGGCGCCCTAGCGCTGCGCGACCAGTGGGAGAGCCGGCTCCTGCGCACCTCGCGCTGGTCGCCCCTGTACTAGGCGTCGGTCAGCCGCCGACGACACGGTTGGTGAGCGTCCCGATCTCCTCGACCTCTATCTCCACCACGTCGCCGACCACCACGTCGGGCAGGGGTGGCGGGGTCCCGAGCGTGATGACGTCCCCGGGGTTGAGGGTGCACACCTCCGACAAGAACTGCACCACCTCGGCCGGCCAGAAGCGGTAGCGGGCGGTCGTCCCCGACTGCACCGTGGCCCCGTTCACCCGGGCTTCGATGGCCAGGCCCTCCCTGATCCGATTCTCGGTGAGATCCGTGCAGACCCAGGGTCCCAGCGAGGCGAAGGTGTCGAAGCTCTTGGCCAGCCAGAACTGGGGGAAGTGCTCGGTGGCGGTCACGTCGTTGCAGCAGGTGTAGCCCCAGATGGCGGCCGCCGACTCCTCGAGCGAGGCCGAGCGCACCGTTCGGCCGACGACCAACGCCATCTCCGCCTCGATCGACACCGACGAGAGCGAGGCCCAGAAGGTGACCTGACCGCCGTCCCCACTGGTCTGCGGGACGACCTTCGGGCACACGAGCGGTTGCCCGCGCCCCGTTGACCGGTCCGCTCCCTCGTCCCAGAACCCTCCGAGCACGGCAAAGATCCGTCCCGGTTCCACCGGGCAGAGCAGCTCCGCTCCGGCCAACGGGTGGCACTCCCCGGTGCGCTCGAGCGGACCGCCGAGGTGGCCCTCGAGGACACAGAGCTGGTCGCCGCTGACCTCACAAAGGGTGGGCACACCGTCGAGCCGCGCTCGCGCCACCTTCACCCGACGGCCTCCTGCGTCGCACGGGAAACCGGTCCGGCGTCCACACCCCACGTCGTGCTCATGGGCCCCTTTCGATGACGGCGATCTCCCCTACAGTGGCATCTTCGGACGCCTGGACGCGGCTGTCCAACGGTCGGACCGTACGATCGGCCGAAGGGGGATGGTCATGGCAGAACCGCAGGCTCGACCCGCCGACGGCGGACGTTCGGCGTCCGCGGGGATCGATGCTGCTCGCACGATGGCCCATGGCGAGGTCCTCGCCCGCTGGGGTCGGAGCCGGCCGGAGAAGGTGGCCTTCGTCTGCGGGGAACGGTCCGTCACCTACGGCGAACTAGACCACCGCGTAAACGCCGTGGCCCACGCGCTGGCCCGACGAGGCGTGGCCAAGGGGGACCGGGTCGCCGTCCTCATGGGCAACAACCTCGAACACATCGAGGTGCTGCTGGGGTCATTCCGGCTGGGCGCGGTGGCCGTGCCGATCAGTTTCCGCCTGGCGCCGCCCGAAGCCGCCTTCGTGGTCGAAGACAGCGGTTCGATGGTCCTGGTGGTCGACGAGGTCTTCGCCCCGGTGGCGGCCGTTGTTCGTGACCTGGTGCCCGGTCTCGGGACCGTCCTCGTGAACGGGGACGATCCGTCTGCAGCCGGGGGCGGTGCGGAGTCCTACCGCGAGGCAATGGTCGCGGCCGACGACACCCCGCCCGGCGTCTTCGTCACAGAACACGACGCCGCCTGCATCATGTACACCTCGGGGACCACCGGACGACCCAAGGGTGCGCTGCTCAGCCACTTCAACCTCTTCATGAATTCGGTCAACTCGCTCAGCGCCCAGCAGCTCCACGGCGACGACGAGGTCTGGTACGGGGTACTGCCCCTCTTCCACATCGGGGGCCTCAACGGCATCCTCATGTACCTCCTCCTCGGGGCCACCTCAGTGATCGTTCCCCTTGGTCGGTTCGACCCGGCGAAGGCCGTCGACGACCTCCTCACCCACCGGGTCACCTCGTGCTGCTTCGTCCAGATGCAGTGGGACGAAATCGTCGACCACCTCGGTGACAGTCGGCCCCCGTTCTCGTTGCGGCGGATCGTGTGGGGAACGTCGGCCGCCGTCATTCCCCTCCTCGAGGCCATGAGCCAGGTGTTCCCCGGTGTGCCCATCTACAACTTCTTCGGTCAGACCGAAATGAGCTCGGTGACCTGTGTCCTCCCGCCTCAGATGTTCCCGGCCAAGATCGGGTCGGTTGGCAAGCCGGTCATGGCGGTCGAGGCCCGCATCGTCGACGACGAGATGCGCGATGTCACCCAGGGCGAGGTGGGGGAGATCGTCTACCGCGGTCCTACCGTCATGCAGGGCTACTGGGGACTGCCCGACGCCACCGAATCGGCTTTCGACGGCGGGTGGTTCCACTCGGGCGACCTCTGCCGTCTGGACGACGAGGGCTACATCTACGTCGTCGACCGCAAGAAGGACATGATCATCTCGGGCGGCGAGAACATCTACTCCGCCGAGGTGGAGGCCGCTCTCGTCACCTATCCCGGCGTCGCCGAGGTGGCGGTGATCGGCGTGCCCGACGAACGGTGGGGCGAACGGCCGCTGGCCGTGGTGGTGCCGGCCGACCCGGCACAGCCGCCGAGCCTCGAGGACCTAGTGGAGCACTGTAAAGAGCGGCTGGCGTCCTTCAAGAAGCCCACCGCCGTCATCGTCGTCGACGCCCTCCCCCGCAACGCGGCGGGCAAGGTGGTCAAGCCCGAGTTGCGCGCCCGCTACGGCGGTTGACCTCCTCGGTCCCGTCGGACGGCCGGGCGGACCGAGCCGCCGCTACGGCAGGCCGCCGTCGACCCGGATGATCGCCGACGAGGTGTAGCTCGAGGCCTCGCTGGCGAGATACAGGGCGGCCCCGACCACCTCGTCGGGCTCGCCCATGCGTTGCAGGGCCGAGCCGGTCGGCGTGCCCCGCGGGGGCGCCCAGCTCTTGGACACGTCGGTGTAGAACGGCCCGGCCATGATGGCGTTGACCCGCACCTGGGGGCCGAGCGCCTGGGCGAACCCCTCGGTGAGCGTGTTCAGGCCGGCCTTGGCGGCGGCGTAGGGGAGGATGGTCCCATCGGCCCGTATGGACCCCGTCGTGCTCACCATGATGACCGAGCCGCTCCCGGCGGCGACCATGCGCTCGCCTACCAGCGCCGTCAACCGGAAGGGGCCTTTCATGTTGACCCCGACCACCTTGTCCCACAGCTCCTCGGTGACGTCGACCAGTTTGTCGTAGAGGGGGGACATCCCGGCGTTGTTCACCAGCACGTCCACTCGACCGAAGGCGTCGTAGGCCGCGCCGACCAGGCCCTCGATCTCGTCCCAGTGCCCGACGTGGCAGGCCACCGGCAGGGTGCGCCGGCCAGTGGCTGCCGCCACGTCGTCGGCCACGGCCCGGCACGCTTCGAGCTTGCGGCTGGTCACCACGATGTCGGCCCCCGCCGCGGCCAGGCCGTAGGCGATGGCCTTGCCGAGGCCGCGGCTGCTCCCCGTCACCAAGGCGACCTTTCCGGTCAGGTCGAACCGATGGTTCGGATCGGCCAGCGAGAACTCGGTGCCGTCGGTCATCGCGCGCTTCCCTCCCACTCAGGGTGCCGCGGCATGAATGCGGCGGCCACGTGGGAGCGTAGCGATGCCGGCCAGCGGCACGGCCTGATGCACCTCACCGGACGTCACAACTCCGACCCGCGGCCTGTTCAGACGATCTGTTCAGCGAGCACGTCCCTGCGGACCTTGCCCATGGCATTGCGGGGCAAGGCGTCGCAGTAGACGAAGCGGTCGGGCACCTTGTAGCGGGCCAGTCGCTCGGTGCAGTACTGCCGGAGGGCGGCCTGGGGATCCTCTTCGGACCCGGGGGCCACGAAGCCGTCGTCGACTTCGAGGACGGCGATCACCCTTTCGCCGAGACGCTCGTCAGCCGTCCCCAACACTGCGCAGCCTCGCACTCCGGCGACCCCCATGAGCACGCCCTCGACCTCTGCCGGGTAGACGTTGGCCCCGCCGCGAAGGATCACCAACTGCTTGCGATCGACCACGAAGAGATTGCCGTCGTCGTCGAGACAGCCGACGTCGCCCGTGTGGAGCAGGCCGTCGTGGAGCGCCGAGGCCTCGGGCTGGCGCCAGTACCCGACCATGGTGCGAAAGCGCGCCGACCACACCGCGTCGTCGGGAGGTCCGATGCAGATCTCGCCTCGTTCGCCGGCTGCCACAGCCGTTCCCTCGCCGTCGGCGATGGTCACCCGAAGGTGGGGGAGGGCCCGACCGCTCGACCCCGGAGGGCCGGGCGAGCCGGCTTCCTCGATCGTCACGACAGTGGGCGCCTCGGTGAGGCCGTAGGTGGTGAGCAGCCGGTGACCGAACTTCTCCTCGAAGGACCGGCGCAGGCCCTCGGGGCATGGTGCACCCCCGCTCCAGACCTCTCGGAGCCCCGCCAGGTCGGCGGCCCCGACCGAGTCGTCGTGGACGAGGTCGTAGAGCATGGTGGGGACACCGTTCCAGGTGGTGATCTGCTCTCGCCGGATCCACTCGGCGATGCCCGCAGGGTCCTTCGAGTCCATGACCACACACGTGCCCTGGGCCTGGGAGACCAGCAGGGTCGAGAGGACGAGCAGGTTCAAGATGGTGAGCGCCAGGCAGTCACCCTTGCAGAGCTCGGAGGTGTAGCCCCGGGCGGCGACCAGCGACGCCCCGGGCAAGAGGAGGCTGGCCTGGCTATGGACCACGCCCTTCGGACGACCCGTGGTCCCGCTGGTGTAGGCGATCGCCGCGGGCGCTTCGGGATCGATCCTCGGGCGTGGGGCAGTGTCGCCTCGGTGCGCCGCCACCAGCTCCCGCCAGCCGGCGCCCGGGCGATCGGTGGCGCCGGTGGCCACGATGTGTTCGAGGGCGAGCGGGGTGCGCTCGAGCTGGCTGGGCGTCTCGCAGAGGTACACCCGAGCCCCGCAGTCGTCGACGAGGCCGGACTGCTCCACGGGGGTCAGTAGCTGGTTCAGGCCCACCCACATGGCACCCAGTCGCATCACCCCGTGGAAGGCGACGACCACGGCGGTGTCGTTGGGGAGTGACGCCGCCACCCGGTCACCGGGTCCCACTCCCAGCGACGACAATGCCGCGGCCGCTGCGTCGGCCTCCGCGTCGAGATCGGCGTAGCTGTACCGGCGGTCCCGGCCCACCAGTGCGCAACGGTCGGGCGCCTCCTCGAGCGCCGCCTCGAGCACGTGGCCGATGTCGACCGGCGGCCCCGTAGGCCCCGCCGTCACCTCCGGAGGCCGACCGAGTCAGGAGCGAACGGGCCCTTGGTCGCTGCCCGAAGGATGATCTCGCGCACCACCACCCGTGGGTGGAGGCTGTCGAGCCATCCGACGGCGCTGGCCACGTCCTCGGGTTCGAGGAGCCACATCTCGAGGCCCGATTCGGGGTCGATCATGTCGGTGCGCACCGGGGCCGGGGTGACCAGGTGGACGTTGATGCCGTCGCGCTCCACCTCGGCCGCCACCGACTGGGCGAGCGCGCCGAGACCGGCCTTGGAAGCCGAATAGGCGGTGAGCCCTTTCATCCCCTTGCGGCCCGCGGTGGACGAGATGTAGATGAGCCGGGACCCCGCCGTCATGCGCGACAAAGCGGCCTTGGTGACGACGTAGGCCGACCGCAGGTTGGCCTCGAGCACCTGGTCGAACTCCTCGGCCGACTGGTCGCTCACGAAGGTGCCGGCAAGGATGCCCGAGGCGTGCACGACGACGGTGGGCTGGCCGGCCTCGTCCATGACCCGCTCGACCTCGTCGGTGCGCGTGCAGTCGGCGGCGACGTAGCGCGCACCGAGCTGCTCGGCGGCTTTGGCCAGGCGATCCGCGCCCCGAGCGGTGAGGACCACGTCGTACCCGCGGTCCACGAGGACTGCAGCGCAGGCCTTTCCGATGCCGCCGCTGCCCCCCGTCACCACGGCAACCGGTGCGCTCACGTGGTCCTCCTCGTCTCCGTCGGTTCTCCCCATTCGAACAGCCCGGCGAATCCTTGGCGGTCGATCTCAGCCGTCAGCAATTCCTGGGTGCGGGCGAGGTCGGACGGGAGTCGCAGCGAGGACTGGATCGACGTCGTGATAACGCTCAGATCGTGCTCGTCACAGAAGCCCACGGCGCCGTGGAGGAGATGACTGGTCGACAGTACGGTGTTCGCCGACTCCAGGGCGAACGCTCGCAGGGCGAGCGCGTCGACCAAGGCCAGCGATCCGAGATCAGCCACTCGACAGGCGGTGTACTTGGCCAGCTGTCGCAGTCCGCGCACGGCCACGGCGGAGTCGGCCACGTGGAATTGGACGCCTTGGAATTCGGCCAGGGCCCGGCCGAATTGCCGACGGTCGCGGACATGGGCGACAGACAGTTCAGAGGCCGCCTCGAGCGCCCCAAGGATTCTCCAGCAGTCCAAAAGGCAGAAGAGGACGAGCTCCTCGGTCCCGAACTCGGGCGCGTCGGCATCCAGGGACAGGTGCCCCACGAAGGGGCCGAGGGTGCGATGGCGCGGTCGAGGGTCATGGACGGCCTGGCGCGCCTGCCCGTCGGTGGAGAGGGCCACCCACGGGCCGGCCAGGTCGGCGTGGTCGGCCCAGGTTCCGCCCTCGTCCACCGCGGCCACAAACCGAGCTTCCCCGCCTATCGGTCGTGCAAGGAGCGCGGGAAGCGGAAACGGGAACGCCAGGGCCCCCGACCATCGGCACACCTCGGCCCCCGCCACCAGGGCCTCGAGGTTCGACCGGACATCGAGCTCATCGATCCCCAGCTGCTCGACGATCGGTTGGGCCACCTCCCATCGCAGCGCTGGGTAGTCGACTGCCTGCCTGGCCAGGTCGAAGCCTCCCGCCTCGGACATGGCGCGGCGGGCCACGTCACCCAAGTCAACGGCCACCTCGGGGAGCGCGAGGTCCATCTACCCTCCCAGCGCGCCCTGGGCCACTAGGCCCCGCTGAATGTCGACCGATCCAGCGGCGACCGTGGCGGCACGCGAGTACCGCCAGTAGTCCTCGACGGCCGCGTTTAGGTGAGTGGTACCAGTGGGCTCGCTGTCGAAGACCGAGGTGCCGATGGCCTCCACCAAGAGATCGGAGACCTCCTGGTCGGCGGTGACGGCGGCGATGCGAGCCGCCGCGGCATCGGCGTCGTTCGTCGTCCCATCCGCCTGGCCGGCGATGACCTCGTAGGCCATGAGGCGGGCCACCCGGTTGTGCACCATGGCTGCGGCGAACCGGCCCTGCAACGGGGCGGGCAGCGAGCCGAGGCCCCCTGATGCCGAGCGCACCTGCGCGAGAAGCCGCTCGCCCCGCGCGTACCGGGCGATGCCCACCCGTTCGAAGGCGAGGGCGGCGCGGATCACCTGCCACCCCTCGTTCTCCTCACCGAGCAGCTCGGCGTCTTCGACGAGGACGTCGTCGAAGAAGACCTCGTTGAGGTGGTACGGGCCGAGGAGAGTGCGGATCGGTCGCACGTCGATGCCTGGCCGGTCCATCGGCACGAGGAAGATCGAGACGCCCTTGCGCCTCGACTCAGGAGTTCCGGTACGTGCGGCCAGGAAGCACCACTCGGCCACCTGCGCGTAGGAGGTCCAGATCTTCTGGCCGGTGACGCGCCAGCCACCGTCCACTTTCTTGGCCGCGGTGCGCAGCGACGCCAAGTCGCTGCCGGCATCGGGCTCGGAGAACCCCTGGCACCAGAGGGACTCGCCGGCGGCGATCCGCGGCAGGTGAAGATCCTTCTGGACCTCGGTGCCGAAGCGCATGATGGCCGGACCGATCCAATTGAGCCCCATGTACTGCGGCCCCCGCGGCTCGTGGTGAGCCCACATCTCCTCTCGCAACACGGTCTGCTCCCAGACCGAGGCCCCGGCACCGCCGTACTCGGTGGGCCAGGCCAGGGCGAGCAGCCCTTCTGAGGCCAGCACCTTGCAGAAGCGCTTGGTGGTCTCGAGGTCCTCAGGGTCGTCGGTGAAGGCGCCGAGGAAGTCGTCGGGGAGGTGGCGGGCCATCAGCTCGCGCAGGTGCTGGCGGAGCGTTTCGGCCTCCTGGCCGAGCTCGAAGTCCATGCGCGCTCACCGCCCCCGTCGGCACGGCACCGGGTCCACACTCCAGGTGGCGTGGCCTCTACTGCCGACGATTCATCATATTGACCGCCACCTCGACCGTCGGCGTGGGGACACTGCGTCCATCGGGCTCGCCTCGCCACAGCGGCGGACGTTACCGTTGGGCATGAACGCTCAGGTTGACGCAGCACCCGCGCACGAGGACCCGGTCCGGCTGGCCATGGTCGGCTGCGGCATCATCGGATGGGTCCACGCCCATGGCCTGGGAAAGATGGTCGAGGACGGCGAAGTCATGCCGGTCGCTGCCGCCGATCCGTCGGCCGAGGGCCGTGAGCGAGTGGCCGGCGTGTGCGGTTTCGAACGGTTCCTCGATGACGGTGGACCGCTGGCTGCCGAAGACGGCGTCGACGCCGTCCTCATCACCGCTCCCACGACCACCCACGCCGACCTGGTCCGTTCGGCCTTGGCCGCGGGGAAGCCGCTCCTCTGTGAGAAGCCGCTGGCCCCGAACTTCGAGCTGGTGCGAGAGCTCACCCAGGAGGTGCTCGACTCGAAGGTGGTGGCGCAGGTGGGGTTCAACAGCCGTTATCACCCGCTCTACAACGCCCTCGCCGACATGGTCGAGCGTCAGGAGCTGGGGCGGCCCATGGCCTACACGCTGCGCGACGACCAGTACTGGCCCACCGGCGACGTCGTCCCCGGTCACAGCCGCTGGCGGTCTGACGTGCAGCAGGCCGGAGGCGGCGCACTGCTCGAGCACTCGATCCACAGTGTCGACATCCTGAATTGGCTGTTCGGTCCGGTGTCCCGGGTCTTCGCCCTGACCCGCAACGTCTACGGCTACGAGGTCGAGGACACCGCCACCCTCACGATCGAACACGACAGCGGTGTGGTGGGGAATCTGGTCACCATCTTCAATGGCATGCGCGGCCGCGAGGAGCGCCGGCTCGAGGTGTTCTTCGAGAACGGCGTGATCGAGCTCACCACCGACTTCGTGATCGGGGCCAAGGAGGACTCGTTCATGGTGCAGCGCCCGGACCAGGCCCCCGAGCGGCTGGACGTGGCGGCGATGCGCGAGGAGTTCTTCACCGGCATCGGGGTGACCCGCCGAGATGTGTTCTTCTACCAGTACATCTCTGACCGTGCCTGGTTGGGCTCGGTCCGGGCACAGACCACCGCCACCCCCGGCTTCGCCGACGCCTTTGCCGCTCACGCGGTGGTCGAAGCGGCCTACCGGTCGGCCAAGTCGCGCCAACCCGTTGACCTCGTCGGCGAGCTCGCCCTTACCTGAGTGTCGAAACGTGGTTCCAGAGAATCGCCTTTAGCCATCAGCCCATCGTCTTCTGGCCGTCGATGGCTTCCCGCAAGATGTCGGCGTGGCCAGCGTGCTGAGACGTCTCGGCGATGATGTGCAGCAGCACCCGGCGCGCCGACCAGCTGGTGTTGGGCGGGAACCAAGGGGCATCGGGAAGGGGATGGGATATGTCCAGTGAAGGCAACGTCCGCACGAGTTCGTCGGTGCGCGCCGCAGTCTCCTGGTAGCGGTCGAGCAGGTTCTCAAGTCGCTCCCCATCCTCCATCTGGAAGCTGCGGGCGTGGGCGTCCATGGCGGCCTGGTCCGCGCCACGCATGACCGAGGGGCCACGTTCGATGAAGTCGACCCATCGCTGCTCGACCTCGTACACGTGCTTGATGAGCCCACCGAGGCAGAGCTGGCTCACCGTGGTCCGCTGGGCTGCCTGCTCGTCGGTGAGATCTCGCACCGTGAAGCGGAGAAATGACCGGTGCTTGTCGAGCGTGGCCAGCAGGTCGGCGCGTTCGGCGTCGGTCGCTGGGGTCAGACCATTGGTGGGGATCTCCGTGTCGACGGGCTGAGGCATCTCGGGCTCCTTTGGTTGGGGGGTGCTCACAGCATGCGGTGCAAAACAGGACATCTGATGGCCACTTTGTCTGAAAAGATTGGAGTATGCGAGCCGACCGGTTGGTCTCCCTCCTCCTCCTGCTCCAGCGCCGACAGCGAGTCACGGCGGCGGAGGCCGCTGCCGAGCTGGAGGTCTCGCAGCGCACCGCTCGGCGCGACTTCGAGGCGCTGGCGATGGCAGGGATCCCCGTCTATGCCGAACGGGGTCGAGGCGGCGGCTGGCGGCTGCTGGGCGGAGCGCGGACCGACCTGTCGGGGTTGAACGACGCCGAGGTGAGGGCCCTCTTCGCGGTGGCCGGACCCGCCGCCGCGGCCACGCCGGAGCTCAGGAGCGCCCTGCGCAAGCTCGTACGGGCCCTACCCCAGCCACTCCAAGACGGCGCTGAGGCAAGCGCCGCGGCGATCGTGCTGGACCAGTCGGGGTGGGGGAACACCTGGCGAGCCGTCCGCCCCCCGCACCTGGAAGAGATCCAAGCAGCTGTCGTCGACGCCGAGCAGCTCCGACTCTCCTACGCCGACCGAAAGGGGAGGGCGACCGGGAGGACCATCCACCCTCTGGGCACGGTCCAGAAGGGGACGACGTGGTACTTGCTCGCCGACACCGACGACGGGCTCCGCACGTTCAGGGTCGACCGGATGGTGGCCGTCGAACGGACGGGGCAACCGGTGATACGGCCCGAGGGGTTCGAGCTCTCCGATGCCTGGGAGCAGGTGGTCGAGGACGTCAACGACCTACGAGCCAACGCCGAGGTCACCTTGGTCGCGGACGAGGGTGTCGTCGACGTGCTCCGGTGGTTGTTCGGCCGAGGCATCGAAGCCGACGCGGCACCGTCTCCCGACCGCGTCAGAGTCACTATCCGCGGCCCGAACCTCGATGTCCTGGTCTCCCAGCTTGCGGGCTTCGGCAAGCGCATCGAGGTCGAAGCTCCTCGTGAGGCGATTGATCACCTGGCCCGGCTCGGGGCCGAGCTCACGGCCTCCTACGGGTAGGCAAGCGACACGTTGGCGCCTGACCGGGCTAGCGCGCGTGCGCCAGCGCCTCCGCCTTGTCGTCGAAGCCGACAATGTCGACGATCCGGCCGTCACGCACGGTGTACACCTGGTAGCGCAGGGCGGTGCCGCCCCGCTCACGAGCATCTTCGGTGCCCCGCACGACCAGGCTCACCAACAGTCGGTCACCGATGACTTCCACGTCGAAGGCGCTGCCTCGAACTCCCGACTGCTGGGCTCGCTGATACCAACGCAGTACCTGGTTCCGGTTCTTGCACGTTGGCTTTCGAGCGCCCGGAGCTCCCCACGTCACGTTCGGGTCCAACAGGTCGGCGAAGGTCGAGACGTCTTGGGCCGCCAGGGCCTTCTTGACCTGTTTGGCCAGCTCGAACGTGGCGTCCTCCACGTTGATGAAGCCTACGTGTCGCCCCTCCTGAAGCGTCACCGCGATCGGCCCCTCCCCGGACGCATCTCTCGATCACCCTGTACGGTGACGGCGACCCGGCGGGTCCGGGCGTAGGAGATCGAGAGGAATGAGCGACATGGTCCCAACGAACGTCAGGGCGTTCGTGGCCGAGAAGGACGGCGACACCGTCGTTCGAGAGGTGCGGTCAATCCCGGGTGACGAACTGGGCGACGGCGACGTCACCGTCGAGGTTTCGTGGTCGGGCGTGAACTACAAGGACGGACTCGCCACCACGGCCAAGGGCCGGGTGGCACGGATCTCTCCGTTGGTGCCAGGTGTCGACCTTGCCGGCACGGTGGTCGATCCTGGTGACTCGGGACTCGCCGTCGGCACTCCGGTCGTCGTCCACGGCCACGATCTCGGTGTCTCGCACCACGGGGGGTTCGCCGAGTTCGCCAGGGTGCCGGCCGGCTGGGTGGTGCCCTTGCCCGAGGGGATGACCGAGCGTCAGGCGATGATCATCGGTACGGCCGGGTTCACGGCGGCCCTGAGCGTTCACCTGCTTGAGACCCGTGGCGGTCTGGCCCCAGGTTCGGGGCCGGTGCTGGTCACCGGTGCCAGCGGCGGCGTGGGCAGCGTGGCCGTGGGCATCTTGGCGGCCCGGGGCTACGAGGTCGCGGCCTCGACCGGTAAGGCGGACGCGGCCGAGTGGCTGCGTTCGCTCGGGGCCGCCGAGATCCTCGGGCGATCCGAGATCGCCCCCAGCGGCAAGCCGCTCGACAAGGAGCGGTGGGCCGGTGCCGTGGACTGCGTGGGGGGCTCGACGCTGGCCGAAGTGCTGGCAACCCTCCGCTACGGGGCGTCGGTGGCGGCCAGCGGCAACACCGGGGGCGTCGAGCTGACGACCACCGTCTTCCCGTTCATCCTCCGCGGCGTCAGCCTGCTCGGGGTGGACTCGGTGCAGTGCCCTGACGACCTTCGAGCCGAGCTGTGGCGGCGGATGGCGACCGATCTGCGGCCGTCTGAGCTCGACTCGATCGCCACCGACGAGGTTGACCTCGACGGGCTGCCGGCCGCGCTCGACCGGGTGCTGGCCGGAGGGAACCGGGGACGGACCCTGGTCCGCCTTCGAGGCTGAGCGTCAGCCTTCGGGCGCGAGGAGCCAACGCCGACGCGGGGCCTTGCCGGGCAGGTACTCGAGGGCCTGGACGTCGAACCAGAACGGCAGCAGGTAGCGCACGTAGAAGGCGTGGCAGACGACGTTGGGCGAGACGAGATCGTCCATCTCTTTGATGGCCATCCGCTCGTCCTTCTCCCGGTAACGCTGGCAGGCCCCCCGCAGCTCATCGACGTCCTCCCGGCTGTCGACCAGAAGACCGAGATGGTCGTAGCTGGGCGATCTGACTGGTTCGTCGACCTCGAGGAGCAAGATGAATTGGTCGGGGTCGGGTCGCAGCAGGTGGCCCTTGCGCCCGAAGAGCTCGTAGGGCATCGATTCCCAGCCGAGGACCCCGGCGTAGAAGCTCTCGAGGTCGGCCCGGAAGGCCTCATCGAGCGTCCCCGTCGGCAGCGTCATCTCCATGTGGTTGAAGCGCATCTCGGGCATGGGTCCTCCTAGTGCCGCCCGGGCCAGGCGGGCGACGCGCCCCTTGACCTTAGTTTTGTGAGCGACAAAGGTTGCGGGCGAAGGCGCCCCGCGCCGGCGGGCGCCGGAGGGGAATGAGGGACATGACGACCCTGCGCACCGTGCCCGAGGCCACAGACGGCACCACGGGCCGCGGGCCCACCCAGATGAAGGCGGCCGCCTTCGGCCGCCCCATCGCCCCCGCGCTGCCCGATCTTTCACCCGCACAGGAGCTCGCCCTCCTGGCCAGGTGCCTGTTCTCCGAGGGGTTCGACGACCACCTAGCCGGCCACATCACCTATCGACAGGACGACGGCACCTTCCTGGTCAACCCGTTCGGTCTCACCTGGGACGAGCTGCGGGCGAGCGACGTCGCCACCATGGACGCAGACGGCAATCAGACCGATGGTAAGTGGCCGATCACGCCCGCCATCACCCTCCATGTCGAGCTTCATCGGGCGCGTCACGACGTTCGCCTCGCCGTGCACAACCACTGTCGGTGGAGCACCCTGTGGGCCGACGTGGGACGAGAGCCCGAGATCTTCGACCAGACCGGTGCCATGTACCACGGTCAGGTCGCCGTCTATTCGGAGTACTGGGGTCCGGTGGACGATGTCCGCAACGCCCGGGCCGCGGTGGAAGCGATGGGCGAGGCCAACATCGCGCTCCTGGCCAACCACGGCGTGCTCGTCCTCGCCGGCGACGTCGAGCAGGCCTACCTGCGTGCCGCCTCCTTCGAGTGGCGCTGCCGGCAGGCGTGGCATCTCTCGGCCATCGGCGGTGGTCGGCCGATGAACCCGGAGGCGGCCGCCAGTTACGGGGACTTTTTCAACCGCCACAACTTCACCGGCCTTTTCGCGGCCATGGCCAGGCGCGAGCTGCGGCGCGATCCCACCATCCTCGACTGAGCGGCTGTGGCGGTCTGGGGTTGGCCCTTGTACTGTGGAAATCGATCCGGTGGGGTCCTGACCAGGGAGCAACGATGTCCATCACCGACGACCGTGTGATCGAGAGCGACGCTCCGCAAGAGGAGTCGATCGCCGACACAGCCCCCCTGTCGGTGTCCAACTACCGCTATCCGACCGGGTGGTACGTGGTGGGATGGTCGGGGGACCTCGAGCCCGGGACACTCCGTCCCCTCCACTACTTCGGGCGCGACCTGATCTCGTTCCGAGGCGAATCGGGAGCGGTGGCGGTCATGGACGCCTACTGCCTCCACCTCGGGGGGAACCTCGGAGTGGGTGGCACCGTCGTGGGTGACGAGGTGCGGTGCCCGTGGCACGCATGGCAGTGGCGCCAGGACGGCACGAACTCGCTCATCCCCTACTCGCGAGAGGGCTGCAAGCAAGGCGTACGCATCAGGACCTACCCGACCCTCGAGTGGTACGGGATGGTGCTCGTCTGGTTTGACCGCGACGACGGCGCGCCGACGTGGCACCCGCCGACCGTCCCCGAGCTGGAGGGCAGCGACTACTACCCCCTCCACCCTCATTCCCGCATGGTCAACCGGGTGAAGGTCCACCCGCAGATGATCGTGGAGAACGCCGCCGACCCGTACCACATCATGCCGGTGCACCACGGTGACCGCCCGGCGCAGACGACCAGCTTCGAACTGCACGAGTACCACCTCCACGCCACGGTGAGCGTCAACTACGGCGGTGGGCGGCCGACGACGTGGCTCACTCCCGACGGCCCGGTCGACGGCGAGGTGGTCTACGACACCTTCGGCCTGGGCATCGGGTTCGTCCGCTTCCCCTCAGAGGTCCTCGCCTCGGTGCAGATCACCGGTCACACGCCGATCGACGAGGAGTACACCGACTATTTCTTCGTGATGTCGTGCCTGCGCGACGAGGGCGACGCCTCGGACCAACCGACGGGTCGCTCGGCTCGCTGGATCGAGCTGCAGCAGAACATCATCAAGCAGGACTTCTTCACCTGGGAGAACATGAAGTACCTGGAGCACCCCTCGTTCGCGGTGGAGGAGGCGAAGGACTACGCCGCCCTGCGGCGTTGGGCCCGCCGTTTCTACCCGGCCGACTCCTTCGGGGACGGGCGACACTCGGATGGGTGAAAGCCGCCGGCGCCGGGCGCCGGCGGCGGACCGGGGGGGATGATGGGGGACTGGTCGCAAGATCCGGACGGTCGGCGCTTCGCCGGCCGGGGTCTCACCATCCCGGCGGTGCTCGACGCCCAGGCGGCCGAGCGACCCGACCAGCCGGTGCTGGTGGTCGACGACGAGCCCCTGACCTACCGACGGCTCCAGGAGGACTCGCTGGCCGCCGCCGCCGCCCTGGGCGAGCTGGGCGTCGCCGAGGGGGACCGGGTGGCGCTGTTCATGGGGACGTCTCCCGAGTGGGTCACGCTGTGGTTCGCCGCCTCGCGGCTGGGAGCCGTGGCGGTGCCGGTCAACACGGCCTTTCGCGGCGATTTCCTCGCACGCCAGCTGGCCGACGCCGGGCCGGTGGCGGTGGCGGTGGACGCCGGTCTCGAGGAACGGATCGCCGGGGTCGCCGGCGATGTCCCGACGCTGAGAACCGTGCTGGTCCGGTCCGATGGGACGGCGACGCAAGCCCCGACGCCCGGGAAGCTCGAGCGCGTGACGCTCGAGCAGCTGGCGTCGCATGGGTCGGTGGCACCGGTCGTCGAGGACCGGTCGGCCTGGGATCGGCCGACCGCCATCTTCTACACCTCGGGCACTACGGGGCCCTCCAAGGGAGCGGTGGCCACCCACCACTACTTGCTCTCGGCGGCGGCGACCATGGTCGATCTGTGGCGGCTCCAGCCCGAAGAGGTCGTCTACGCCCCATTGCCCCTCTTCCACCTGAGCGCGGTGGGGAGCGTGCTCGGTCCGATGTTGGCCGGCGGCACCGGGGTGCTCGAGAAGGGGTTCTCGGTGCAGTCCACCTGGGACCAGGTCCGGCGCTACCGGGCGGCGGGGATGGCCCTGGCCGGGGCCATGGTGACCATGTTGTGGAACTTGCCGCCGGACGAGCGTGACGGCGAGCTGCCCATCAGGTTCCTCTCGGCGGCACCGGTGCCCAAGGAGCTCTACGGGCCCATCCAAGAGCGATGGGGGTGCCGCATCGTCACCTGCTACGGCCTGTCGGAGGCCTTCCCCCTCACGGTGGCCGGCGTGGACGACGACAACCCA
>Ga0265327_10001714_pt1 | contig 26087 bp, 21 predicted proteins | sample 41621metaG_FD_202089 | JGI IMG/M metagenome (GOLD analysis project Ga0265327, IMG submission 202089) | Rhizosphere microbial communities from Carex aquatilis grown in University of Washington, Seatle, WA, United States - 4-16-21 metaG | ecosystem: Host-associated > Plants > Roots > Rhizosphere...
GCAACCCGTCTTCGAGTGGGTGCGCGCCTTCGAGTCGACCTGGAACAACCGACTCGACCGACTCGACGAGGTCCTCGTCGAGCTTCAGAACAAGGAGGAACTGTCATGAGCAACTCGATCGGCAGTCGCGACGGATCGGCCGTCGTCACCCTGCCGTCCGATCAGGAGATCCTGATCACCCGTGCGTTCGACGCGCCGGCGGAGCTGGTGTTCGACGCATGGACGACACCCGAACTCGTCAAGCGCTGGTGGGCGGGCGATCGGGGCGAGGTGACCGAGGCCGAGATCGACCTGCGGATCGGTGGGCGCTGGCGGTGGGTCATGGTCGCCAACGGCGGCTTCGAGGTCGCCTTCCGCGGCGAGTACCGGGAGATCGACCGGCCCCGTCGATTGGTTCGGACCGAGATCTTCGAGATGTTCCCCGAGTCGGAGGCGCTCAGCACCGTGACACTCGAGGAGTCCGACGGCGTCACCACCTTGCGGATCCTCGGCTGGTACCCGACGAAGGACATCCGCGATGCCGCACTCGCCTCGGGAATGGAGGCGGGCCTCCAGACGTCGCTCGACGCGCTCGAAGGCCTGGTGCTCGACGAGGAGTAGGTCGGCGGTCGGGAACCGTCGACGGCGTGATCGCAGGGAGCCCCGGCCGGGTGGCCGGGGCTCCCTCCTCATGGATGTTCCGTCGTCACCCGGCGACTCGGACCGGGCGTCACGGTCGGATCAGCTGCAGCCGCTCGTCGTCCCGCAGCTCGAGCACACGTAGCAGGAGCCGGCCCGCTGCATGGCGTTGCCGCACTGGTAGCAGTACGGCGCGTCACGCTGCTCGGCCCGGGCGAGGGGACCGTCCGTAGGAGCCGGGGTCGACTCGGCCACCGGGGCGGCGGTCACGGTGTCCGTGGCCAGGGTGACGACCTGCTCCACCGCGTCGCCCTCGACCAGCGAGGAGGACGGGGTGGCCGTCTCCTCGACACCCGGCAGGGTGGGCTGCATGCGCTCGGCCGTCGACAGGATGCCGAGCTCGGCCCGCTCGTCGTAGGGCAGGTAGTCCACGGCCAGCCGGCGGAAGATGTAGTCGACCAGGCTGGTGGCGATGCGCAGGTCCGGGTCGTCGGTGATCCCGGCCGGCTCGAAGCGCATGTTGGCGTACTTGCGGACGTAGGTCGACAGCGGCACGCCGTGCTGGAGGCCGAGGCTGGTCGAGATCGAGAAGGCGTCCATGATGCCGGCCAGGGTCGAGCCCTGCTTCGACACCTTCATGAACACCTCGCCCGGACGGCCGTCCTCGTACTCGCCCACGGTCACGTAGCCCTCGCAGTCGGCCACCCGGAAGGAGAAGGTCGACGACTTGCGGCGTCGCGGCAGGCGCTCGCGCACCGCCCCGACCAGGAGGGTCTCCTGGGTGCGCCCCTGCTCGTGCACCAGGGCCGCCTCGAGCTCGGCGATCTTGGCCGTCAGCTCGCGGGCGTGGGCCTCGGCCTCCGAGCCGGCCGGCTCGGCGTCCGCCTCCGACGTCGCACCGTCCTTCTTGGTGGTCGACAGCGGCTGGGCCACCTTGCAGTTGTCGCGGTAGACGGCGACGGCCTTGATGCCGAGCTTCCAGGCGTCGATGTGGAGCTGCTCCACGTCCTCCACCGACACGTCCTCGGGCAGGTTCACCGTCTTCGAGATGGCACCCGAGATGAAGGGCTGGACCGCGCCCATCATCCGCACGTGGCCGAGGTAGTGGATCGTGTTGTCCCCCATCGAGCAGGCGAACACCGGCAGGTGGTCGACGGACAGGTAGGGGGCGCCGACGATCGACTTGTGCTCGTCGATGTAGCGGACGATCTCGTCGACCTGGTCCGGCGAGTAGCCGAGCCGGCCGAGGGCACGGGGCACCGTCTGGTTGACGATCGACATGGTGCCGCCGCCGACCAGCTTCTTGGTCTTGACCAGGCCCAGGTCGGGCTCGACCCCGGTCGTGTCGCAGTCCATCAGCAGGCCGATGGTGCCGGTGGGCGCCAGCACGCTGGCCTGCGAGTTGCGCACGCCGTACTGCTCGCCCAGCTCGACGGCCGAGTCCCAGGCCTCCTGGGCGGCCGACAGCAGGTCGGTCGGGACCTGCTCCTCGTCGATGGCGGCCACCGCGTCGCGGTGCATGCGCAGGACGTTGGTCATTGGCTCGACGTTCTCGTGGTAGCCGGCGAAGGGGCCCATGCGGGCGGCCGTGCGGGCCGACGTGGCATAGGCGTGCCCGGTCATGAGCGCGGTGATGGCCGCGGCCCAGGCACGTCCCCGCTCCGAGTCGTAGGGCAGGCCCTGGGCCATGAGCAGGGCGCCGATGTTGGCGTAGCCGATGCCCAGCTCACGGAAGCGCCGCGAGTTCTCGGCGATCTTCTCGGTCGGGTAGTCGGCGTTGCCGACGATGATCTCCTGGGCGGTGAAGATGACCTCCACGGCGGCCCGGAAGCCGTCGACGTCGAACGACAGGTCGTCCCGCAGGTACTTCATCAGGTTGAGGCTGGCCAGGTTGCACGCCGAGTTGTCGAGGTGCATGTACTCCGAGCACGGGTTCGAGCCGTTGATCCGCCCGGTGTTGGAGGCCGTGTGCCAGCGGTTGATGGTGGTGTCGAACTGCATGCCGGGGTCGGCGCACTCCCAGGCGGCCTGGGCGAACTGCCGGAACAGGTCGCGGGCCGCCACGGTGCGCACCGTGGCGCCGCCGTCGCGGGTGACGAGGTCCCAGTCGCCGCCGTCGATGACGGCCTGCATGAACTCGTCGGTCACCCGGACCGAGTTGTTGGCGTTCTGGTACTGGAGGCTGATCGAGTCCTTGCCGTCGAGGTCCATGTCGAAGCCGGCGTCGCGCAGCACGCGGGCCTTGCGCTCCTCGGTGGCCTTGCACCAGATGAAGTCCTCGATGTCCGGGTGGTCGACGTCGAGGATGACCATCTTGGCGGCCCGGCGGGTCTTGCCTCCCGACTTGATGGTGCCGGCCGAGGCGTCGGCGCCGCGCATGAAGCTGACCGGGCCCGAGGCCGTGCCCCCGCCCTTCAGGAACTCGTGGGACGAGCGGATGCGGGACAGGTTGACGCCGGCCCCGGAGCCCCCCTTGAAGATCACGCCCTCCTCCGTGTACCAGTTGAGGATCGAGTCCATCGTGTCGTCGACCGACAGGATGAAGCAGGCCGAGCCCTGCTGGGGCACACCGGCCACGCCGATGTTGAACCACACCGGCGAGTTGAATGCGGCCATCTGGTGGACGATCAGGTGCTTGAGCTCGTCGGAGAAGGCCTCGGCCTCCTCGTCGTCGACGAAGTACCCGTCCTTGACGCCCCATGCGGTGACGGTGTCGACGACCCGGTCGGCCACCTGGCGCAGCGACGACTCGCGCTCGGACGTGCCGGGGGTCCCCCGGAAGTACTTCTGGGTCAGGATGTTGGTGGCGTTGAGGCTCCACGACGCCGGCACCTCGACGCCGAGCTGCTCGAAGGCCACCGAGCCGTCCCGGTAGTTGGTGATCCGCGCGTCGCGCCGCTCCCACACGACCTCGTCGTAGGGATGGGTGCCGGCCGTGGTGAAGTGTCGTCGGATGCCGATGCCGGCTCGCTGCGGTGCGATGGCCATGGGGTGGACCTCTTTCTGTTGGTCGTCGACGGGGCTGGGTGCCGCTGGTGTCGTTCGGTGTCGGATGCTGTGTCGGAGATGGTGCTGCCTTGCTGCGGTGCTTCCGGTGCTGCGTCCCCTGCCCCGGGGTGAGGTCGCCTGGCCTGGTCGGCCCTGCGGTGTGCGGTCGTTCCTGCCCCCGTCGCCAGGTGCGCAACCGCCGGTGGTGTCCCGCCGATCCCGCCCTGCCCGACCGCCCGGGCCCTGTCCCATCGTAGCCAGGACCAGACGGCCCGGAAAAGCGATGAAACACAAGATGTAGTGGTTTACCCTCCCCCGAGGTACGAGATAGTGGGTCTATTACAGCAGTGTAGTTACGCCCCTGTCAACGCTCATCGCACGGATCGAGCCCGCTGGACGGCGCGAATTGCCTGTTCGTGGGGCGTTCGCGAAGGTTTGCAAATCATTGCTGGGCGCGAGCACCCGGGCCGTGCGTCGGAGGCGACCCGTCGGGGTCGGTTCGTCGCCCGGTCGGACGCTCCTGTCCCTCCCCGTCCTCACTACAGTCCCCCTGTGGCCTCCCGCACCCCCGTCAGCATCGCCATCGACGCCGGCACCACCGGGGTCCGGGCCCTGGTCGTCGACGAGCAGGGCTCGGTCGTCGACCTGGCCTACCGGGAGCTGACCCAGCACTTCCCCCGTCCGGGTCGGGTGGAGCACGACGCCGACGAGATCTGGCGCCTGGTGCGCGAGACGCTCGACGAGGTGGCGCAACGGCTCGGCGACGCCGGCCGTGTCGCCCGGGCGGTCGGCATCACCAACCAGCGGGAGACGGTGGTGGCCTGGGACCGCTCGACCGGTACCCCGCTCCACCGGGCCCTGGTGTGGCAGGACCGCCGGACCGCCGCCCGCTGCGCCGAGCTCGAGGCGGCCGGGAACCTGCCGCTCGTGCGCGAGCAGACCGGCCTGGTCCTCGACCCGTACTTCTCGGCGTCGAAGATGCAGTGGCTGCTGGAGGAGGGCGGTGTCGCGGCAGGGCCCGACCTGGCGCTCGCCACCGTCGACACCTGGATCCTGTGGAACCTGAGCGGTGGTCCCTCCGGCGGCGTGTTCGCCACCGACGCCACCAACGCCTCGCGCACGATGCTCTACGACATCGTGGTCCGGCGCTGGTCGGACGAGCTGTGTGCGCTGTTCGACGTCCCGATGGCGGCGCTGCCGGTCGTGCGTCCGTCGTGCGGCCGCTTCGCCACCGTGTCCCCCGACGCCCTCGGGGCCGCGTCTCCCCTGTCCGGCGTGCCGGTCAGCGCCCTCGTCGGCGACCAGCACGCCGCCCTCTTCGGGCAGGCCTGCTTCGACCGGGGCATGACCAAGGCCACCTTCGGTACGGGCAGCTTCGTCCTCATGAACGTGGGCGACAGCTGTCCCCCGCCGGTCGAGGGACTCGTGACCACCATCGCCTGGGACCTCGGGACCGACGGCGACGTGGCCATCGGCGCCGACGGCGGGCCGAGGGACGGGCGCAGCTCGTTCGCCTACGCCGTCGAGGGCTCGGTCTTCGTGGCCGGAGCGGGCGTCCAGTGGCTGCGGGACGGGCTCGGTGTCATCGACTCGTCCTCCGACCTCGAGCCGCTGGCCCGGACGGTCGACTCGACGGAGGGGGTGACGGTGGTGCCCGCCTTCACCGGACTCGGGAGCCCCCACTGGGACCCGGCGGCCCGGGGCACGATCACCGGGCTGAGCCGGGGCACGGGCCGGGCCCACCTGGCCCGGGCCATGATCGAGGCCATGGGGTTCCAGGTGCGCGACGTGCTCGACGCCATGGCGGCCAGCGGTACGGCGCCGTCGCTGGTCCGGGTGGACGGCGGTGCGGCGGTGATGGACCTGCTGCTCCAGCACCTGGCCGACCAAGCCCGGCTCGAGGTCGTCCGGCCCCGGTCGGTCGAGACCACCGCACTGGGGGCCGCCACCATGGCCGGGCTGGCCGAGGGCGTGTGGGGCTCACTCGACGACCTGTCCGGCCTGTGGTCCTCCTCGGCCAGCTTCAGGCCCGAGCTCGACCCCGCCCTGGCCGACCTGGCTCACGCCGGCTGGTCCCGCTCGGTCGATCGCGCCCGGGGCTGGGCCACCGGGTCGACGTCCGACTGAGTCGGGTCACCGGGGCCGACGTCTGACTGCAGGGGTCCCGGCGGAGGTCGTGATGCGAAGGCGCGCAGTGCGCGAACCGGACGCTTGCGCGCCTTCGCACGCGATCGTCCACCGGACCTTCCTCCTCGACTCCTCCGACCGACCCGAGGTCGACCGGCGCCGCTCAGGCCAGCTCGCGCCAGCCGTGATCGGCCAGCTCGGCCATGATGGCGATCCACTGGCGCTCCCGCGTGCGGAGAACGGGGCCGGTCCGGCCCACCACCAGCACGACTCCGGCCCGCACCAGCTCGGCCGCGGCCACACCCGGGCTCGGGTCGGCGGCGTCGTTGCCGGTCATGTCCGCACCGACCGGTGCCGACGTGGGCGCCACCGCCCACAGGGCCATGGCCCGCACCTCGTCGTCCCCGGGCGCATCGCCGTGCTTGCTGGTGACCCGGGTGGTGTCGGCATCGACGATGGCCGCGAAGTCCGCCACCAGGCTGCGCCGGACCCGGGCGGCCAGGTGGTCCAAGAGTGCGTCCGACGACGCCTGGGTGAAGAGCTCGGTGGCGATGTCGAGGAGCTCGGCGTGGCGGTCGGGCAGCGCCCCCTCGACCGGCCGCAGGGCCTCGATCGAGACGCCGTCGACCTCGAGGATCTCATCGCGCAGGAGGCCGAGCAGGTGGTCGCCGGCCAGACCGACGCCCAGTTCGTCGACGACCGCCCCGTTGTCGCGCTGGAGGATGTCGATGGACACCACGTCGCCACCCACGGAGCCGATCCGGCTGGCCACGGCGCCGAGCGCACCGGGCCGGTCGGGTAGCTGGACGCGGATCAGGTAGTTGGGCACGGCGACAGGGTAGAGCGGGATTGTGTCGGCACGGTTTCGGCCGGGTTACGAACTCAGGCCGTCACCACGGTCGCACCGCCGTCCTCGGGGGCGCGCTTCTTGCGGCTGGCGTACTCGTCCACGTAGTCCTGGCCCGACAGGTCGGCGATCCCGGCCATGAGGGCGTCGGTCAGGGCCCGCAGCTCGTCCTGCCCCGCATCCCCCCTTGCACCCTCACCGGCCGACTGCCCGGGTGTGCACTCCCCCGTCGTGATGCGCCCGGCCGCCGTCTCGTAGGTGATGGGTCGGCCGAAGCGCACCGTGACGGTGTGGAACGGCCGCATGACCATGGACCCGGGGGGCTGGACCTTGCGCGTGCCCTGGAGGCCGACCGGGATCACGGCCACGTCGCAGCCGAGGGCCAGCCGGGCCACCCCGGTCTTGCCCTTGTGGAGCCGGACGTCGGGGGCCCGGGTGCCCTCGGGGTAGATGGCCAGCACGCCGCCCTCCCGGAGCACGGTCGTCGCCGTGTCGAGGGCCCGCTGCGACGCGTCGCCCCCGCTGCGGTTCATCGGGATCTGGCCGGCCGCCCGGAAGAACCAGGCCGTCTTCCAGCTGTCGAAGTACTCGGCCTTGGCCACGTAGGTGACCCGGCGCCGGACGACGAGGGGGAGGAAGAAGGAGTCGCAGAACGACTGGTGGTTGGCGGCCAGGATGACCGGTCCGTCGGCGGGGATGTGCTCGCGCCCCTCGACCCGGACACGCCAGAACAGGAAGAGGAACGGACTGATGATCGCCTTCATGATCCAGTAGGCCACGGGGCAACGGTATCCCTGCGTGTGCTCTACTGCACTGATGACGCACGGCACCGCCACCGCACCCGGTGCGACGACCAGCGACACCGCCGCTGACCAGGGCCCCTGGCAGATCCAGGGACGCACCATCGGGCTCCCCGTCGAGGTCCGCCGGTCCGCCCAGTGGGGCGTCCAGTACCTCGTCCCGGCCCGGGCCGCCCAGCACATCGTCGACCCCACCGGCCTCGAGGTGACGGGCCCGGTACCGGGCCGGGCCCTGATGGCCCTGGCCGTCTGCCGCTACGACGACACCGACCTCGACCCGTACCACGAGGTGGCGGTCAGCTTCGTGGTGCGGCCCCACGACAGCACGCCCCGACCGTCCGCCGTCGAGCGGCTGCGGGAGTTCACGAGCGGGGCCATCGGTGCCTACATCCACCGGCTGCCGGTCGACCAGTCGTTCACCTGCGAGGCCGGCCGGGACATCTGGGGCTTCCCCAAGTGGGTGACCACCATCGACATCGACGAGCCGGAGCCGGGCGACACCGCCCGCGGCACCGGCACCACCGTGCGACTGGTCGACGACGGCGTGCACGTGCTGACCCTGACCATGACGGCAGGCGGTCCGGTCCGCCTGCCGTCGCAGGCGCCGCCCAGCTACTCCTTCCGGGACGGCGTGCTGCGCCGCACCGGGTGGGAGACGTCGGCCGAGGGCGTGGCCGGGCGGCCCGGCGGGGCCACCCTGGTGCTCGGTGACCACCCGATGGCCGACGAACTCCGCTCGCTGGGGCTGCCGAAGCGGGCCCTGTTCACGTCGTCGGCCCGGCAGATGCGGGCCAGCTTCGGCGCCGCCGAGATCGTCACCGCCCGACCCCGCTGATCCGGGCCGAAAGGTCCGCCCGGCGCGGGCTCAGCCGAGGCGGGTGAGGGCCTTGCGCATCCCCCGGATGCTCTGGCCGATGCGCTGCTCGTTCTCGATCAGTGCGAAGCGCACGTGGCGGTCGCCTCCGGGGCCGAAGCCCACACCGGGCGACGTGGCCACGTCGGCCTCCTCGATGAGGAAGGTGGCGAACTCGAGCGAGCTCATCTCGCCGTACTGCTCGGGGATGGGCGCCCACACGAACATCGTCCCCCGCGGCGGCGTCACGTCCCACCCGATCCGGCGGAGGCCGTCGCACAGGGCGTCACGGCGGGACTGGTAGATGTCGTTGATCACCTTCGGGTAGTCCGGCGCCTCGTTCATGGCCACGATGGCGGCGATCTGGATGGGCTGGAAGGTGCCGTAGTCCAGGTAGCTCTTGAGCTTGGTCAGGGCCTGCACGATCTCGGCGTTGCCGACCAGGAAGCCGACCCGCCACCCCGCCATCGAGAAGGACTTGGTCATCGTGTACAGCTCGACGGCCACGTCCTTGGCCCCGGGCACCTGGAGAATGGAGGGCGGGGTGTAGCCGTCGAAGGAGATGTCGGCGTAGGCGAAGTCGTGGACCAGCACGATGTCGTGCTCCTTGGCGAACTCGACCAGGCGGGTCATCCACGCCAGGTCCACGCACTCGGTCGTCGGGTTGTGCGGGAACGACAGCACGACCACCCGGGGCTTGGGCCACGCCGACTCCCACGCCTCCATGAGGTTGTCGAAGAAGGCCGCACCGCCCTCGGCGCTGTCGACGCCCTCGCCGGACGGGGTGTCGAGCCGCACGTGGCGGATGTCGGCCCCGGCGAAGAGCGGGGCGTAGATGTGGATCGGGTACGACGGCGACGGCACGAGCACCGTGTCACCCGGCCCGGCCAGCACCCACATCAGGTGGGAGAGCCCCTCCTTGGCGCCGATGGTGGTGACCACCTCGGAGTCGGGGTCGAGCTCGACGTCGAACTTGCGTTGGTACAGGTCGCAGATGGCCTTGCGGATCTTAGGGATCCCGCGGCTGGCCGAGTAGCGGTGGTTGCGCGGGTTGCGGGCCGCCTCGGCCAGCTTCTCCACCGCGACGTCCGGTGACGGCAGGTCGGGGTTGCCGAAGCCCATGTCGATCACGTCACGTCCGGCGTGACGGGCTGCTGCCTTGAGGTCGTTCATGGTGGCGAAGACGTACGGCGGCAGCCCGTTGATCCGGCGGAATTCCATGCCGTAGGTTACCGCTGCACCGGAACTGCACCCGACAGGTACGGCACCGCACCCACCGGGGTGCCGTCTCAGGCGACGACGGCGGCGGCCTCGGCCACCACCTCGAGCGAGTCCGGCCAGGCGCACACGGCCCAGGTGGCACCCGCCCCGGCCACCCCCGCCAGGGTGGCCGTGGCCTCCGCCACGGTGTCGCCCACCGGGCCGCCCCAGGTCACCTCGACCCCCTCCGCCTGCAGGATCGCCACCCGGTCGGCCTCCACCTGCCACAGGTTGACGGCTGCGCCGGTGGTCCGGGCCAGGTCGACCATCTCGGGGCGGCCGCCGCCCAGCCACACCGGGATGCCGGCGCCGGCCACGGCCGCGGCCACGGTGCCGAGCCGGGCCCGGCGGATCTCGGCCGACTCGAAGGGGATGCCGTAGGCGTCGTTCTCCTCGCGACTGAGCCGGTCGCCCGTGCCGATGCCGGCCACCAGGCGCCCGCCCGAGAGCGCGTCGACCCCGCAGAGGACATCCACGAGGACGTCGTCGGGCAGCAGGCCGATGCGGGCGACCAGCGTGCCGACGTGGATCGTGGAGGTGACGGCGGCGAGTGCGCCGAGCAGCGGGCCGGAGGACAGTGCCGGCCGGCCGGGCTGGCCCATGGGCCACAGGTGGTCGAAGACGAAGACGCCGTCGAGGCCGAGTCCCTCGGCCCGCCGGGCGGCGTCCAGCGCCTCGTCGGGCGAGTCGCGGAACTGCGGGAGGGTGACGCCGACCTTCACCGGCCGGTCACGCGCTGGACTCGACCCGGGCCTTCAGGTCGCGCAGGGCGATCGACATGATCCGGCTCTGGGCCCGCATCTTGATGAAGCCCGGGAGCGGCACCTTCATCTCGACCTCGAGGTGGTAGGTGACCTCGGTGCCCCCGTCGGACGTGGGGGCGAACACGTAGCGGCCGTCGAGCTTGGAGGTGATGTCGCCCTCGGTCTGCACCCAGGCCAGGACGCCCGGCGCCTCCGTGTAGTCGTAGGCCAGCGTGTAGCTGGTGCTGCGGCCGAAGGCGGCGGCCCGGAAGGTGACGACGGCGGGGCGGCCCTCGGCGTCGCGCTCGACGACCGTGACCTCCTTGATGTCGGCGGCCCACGTCGGATAGCTGGCGATGTCGGCGCTGACCTCGAAACAGCGCGCCGGGTCGGCCGCCACGACCATCCTCTCAGTGGCTTGTTCCGCCACGGTCGGCCCTCCTCCTCGATTCGTCCGCCGACGCCCGCACGGGCGTCAGCCGTTCACGTCGCCGAGCGACGCGCCCAGCCTAGGTGCGAGCAGGTCGTAGTCGAAGGATGCCACCGCCCGGCTGCGTGCGGCGCGGCCCATGGCCTGCCGGCCCGCCGGGTCGTCGAGCAGGCCGGCAATGGCCCGGGCCACGTGGCCCGCCTCGGTCGGGCGCCGCACGACCACCCCGGTGACCCCGTCCTCCACCGCCTCGCCCGCCCCGCCCGAGGCGCCGGCCACCTGCGGCACCCCGGCGGCAGCGGCCTCCAGGAAGACGATGCCGAACCCCTCCTGCTCGAGGCCCAGCCACCGGTTGCGGCACAGCATGGCGAAGACGTCGGCCGCCCCCACCAGCCGGGGCAGGTCGGTGTCGGACACCCCGCCCAGCAGGCGCACGGGCGCGCCCAGCTCGGCCACCCGGCCCACCAGGCGCTCGGTGTCCCGGCCCCGACCGGCGATGGCCACCGTCAGGTCCGGGAACCGCCCGGACAGTTTGGCCGCCGCGTCGATCAGCACGTCCATCCCCTTGCGGGGCACCAGCCGGCTGACGCTCACCACCAGGGGCCCGTCGGCGGGGAGCCCCAGGTCGGCCCGGGCGGAGGCCCGCTCCTCGTCGGTCAGCGGCACGAACCGGTCGAGGTCCACCCCCGGCGGGATCTCGACCACCCGGGGCATACCCCTGCCTCGCACGGCCCGACGGGCCTCGGCGGCCGGGTAGCCGCCGGCCGACAGGACGAGCGAGGCGTTGCGCACCACGTGGGCCAGCACCGACCGGCTGACCGGGAGCCGGCCCGGGACCGCCACCTCGGCGCCGTGGAGCAGGACGGCGTAGGGCAGGCCCAGCCGGGGTCCGATCACCCCGAGGGGGAAGGCGGGGTCGAGCACGACCATGTCGGCACCGATCCGCTCGGCCGCCTGACGGATGCGGCGCACCAGGCCCGGGGTCGGCGCCAGCACCCGGGCGGGGACCCGCTCGATGCGGACCCCCCGGGCGGCCTGTTCGGCGTCGAAGGCGGACGCCCCCGGGTCGGAGGAGGCGGTGAGCACGGCATAGGTGTCCGGGTCGAGCCGGCGCCACAGCTCCCACAGGTAGGCCTGGATGCCGCCCACCTTGGGCGGGAAGTCGTTGGTGACGAGGAGGTGGGTCATCCCGCCGCCACGGCCCGGTCGGTGGCGGCGCCGAGGCGGTCCAGGGCCCACCGGGCGTGCTCGGCCAGCAGCTCGTCGCCGCCGGCGGCGTAGCGGGCCAGCGTGCCGGTGGTGGCCGGATCGGCGGCGTCGCCCACGTTGCCGAGGGCCACCAGGGCGTTGCGCCGCAGGTAGCGGGGGTCGCGCTCGGCGATGTACCACCGCCCGTGGGCGGCCAGCAGCTCGGTGTCGGACGCGCCCAGCAGGGCCACCAGGTCGAGGGCGGAGGTGGTGCCGGGCTCGGCGGCCGGGGCCGGGCGGCGCCGCTCGCCGAGGCGGTTGACCGGGCAGACCTGCTGGCAGTCGTCGCAGCCGTAGATCCGGTCGCCCAGTGCGGTCCGGAAGGCCACCGGGAAGGTGCCGGGCGCCTGGGCCAGCCAGGCCAGGCAGCGCCGGGCGTCGAGCACGCCGTCGTCGACCAGCGCGCCGGTCGGGCAGGCGGTGATGCAGCGTCGGCACGACCCGCAGCCCTCGGCGTGCTCGGACGGGCCGGTCGGCGGGGTGGACGGGAGCGGGGCATCGGTCACCACCGTGCCGAGCACCGTCCACGAACCGAGGGCGGGTACCAGCAGGAGGCTGTTGCGGCCGAACCAGCCGAGCCCGGCCCGCTGGGCCGCCGCCCGGTCGACCAGGGCGTTGTCGTCCACCACCACCCGGGCCCGCCAGCCGTCGGCCACGAGGTGCCCGGCCATGCGGTCCAGCGCGACACGGAGCGCGCCGTAGTGGTCGTGCCGGGCGTAACGGGCCACGGAGCCGGTCGGGCGGGCCGACGTGTCCGGCGCGCGGTCGTCGGTCGGGTCCTGGCGCAGGTAGGCCAAGGCCCCGACCACCAACGCGCGTGCTCCGGGCAGGATCCGATCGGGTTCGGTGGCCCGGGCCGGGTTGCGGAAGGTGAACTGCATGCCGCCGTGGAGCCCGGCGGCGCGGCGGGCCACCAGGGTGGCGCGGGTGTCGAGGAACGGCTCGGCCGAGGTGACGCCGACCGCCGCCAGCCCTGCGTCGGTCCCGAGGGTGACCAGCGTGCGTCCCAGATCGGCCATGGCCGCCGGGGACGCCGCGGCCGGTTCGGTCACCACGGGACTGGGCACACCCCATGGTTGCACGGACCGGGAGGGGTGCCGGGACCGACGGGTGCCGGGTGGGCTACTGCCCGCTGGCCCGTGCCTGGTGGCGGACGCCGGGGAGCAGACCGGCGCCGGCCAGCAGCCGGACGGCCCGGGCCTCGTCGGCGTCGACGACCAGGGCGTCGTCCGGCTCACGGTCGACGATGAAGGAGACGACGCAGTCGTCGCACACGTGGCTGTGGCGGTGGGAGCAGTCGGCGCAGTCGATGGTGAAGGCGCCGTCGCCCGGTGCGGGTGCCCGACCGTCGCCGGGCCCGCCGCCTGGGTCGGCCTGCCGGCGGATCGGCATCGGGACCACCACCCCGTTGGGGGCGGCGTCGGTCGTCGGTCGGTGCTGGTCGCTGCGGTCATGGCCCACGGTGCTGCCTCCTCGGTCTGGTGGCCCGTCCGGTCATGGGGGCATCCTCGCCCCCGGGTGTGACAGCCGTCCGGGTGCGAGATCCCACCCGCCTCAAGACACCCCCGGGCCGGGCCGATACCACCAGGGACATGAGCCCGTCACGCAGCGCCACCCCGGCAGCGGAGCCCGCCGCGGTCGGCTCGCACCCGCCGGCCGGCGAGGGACCGCGCCCCCATCCGCGCACCATCACGTGGGTCGGGAGCAGCGCCCTCGCGCTCGGCGGCTCGAACCAGTCGATCTTCCTGATCGGGGCCCTGCTGCTGGCCCAGGGCACGATGGCCGTCCCGCTGCTGGCCGTCGGCCTGGTGCTGGCCTACCTGGCCACCCCGGGGTGGATCGAGCTGTCCTGCATGTTCCCCAACCGGGTGGGGGGCATCGCCGCCACGTGCGCCGAGGCCTTCCGGCCCTACAGCGCCGTCCTCGCCAACCTGACCGGCGTCTGCTACTGGTGGGGCTGGGTCCCGACGTGCGGACTCACCGCCATCTTCTCGGCCGAGGCCATCCACCAGTGGTACCTGCCCCACGTCCCGGTCAAGCTCATGGCCACGCTGATCGTCCTGGTCTTCACCGCGGTCAACCTGTGCGGCCTGCGGTGGGCCGTCCGGGTGGCCAAGCCGGTGGCGCTCATCGCCTTCACCCTGGCCCTGTGCTCCGGCCTCGTCCCCGTGGTCACCGGTCACGTCGACTGGCACCGTGCCTTCGACTTCCACCTGACCAGCCCCTTCGGCGGTGCCTTCGGCCACCTCACCAGCGTCATGGCCGGCCTCTACCTGATCGGCTTCGCCGCCCCCGCCTTCGAGGCGGCCGCCTGCCACATCGGCGAGATGCGGCACCCGTCCACCGACCAGCCGCGGGCCATGTGGTTCAGCGGGGGCATGGCCTCGGTGTTCTTCGTCCTCATCCCGGTGGTGTGGCTCGGGACGCTCGGGGTCCACCCCCTGGAGGGCAACCTGGCCGCCGCCCTCGGACCGACGTTCGCCCCCGTGTTCGGCAGCGTGGCCAAGGCGGCCGCCGTCGGCTTCGTGGCCTTCAACATGTTCTGCGGCACCCTGCAGCCGCTGTCGGGCGCCTCCCGAACGCTGTCCCAGCTCTCGGAGGACGGGCTGCTGCCCCGGAGCATCGGCTACCGCCACCCCCGCACCGACGCCCCGGTGGTGGCCATCGTCACCACCGCGGCGGCCTCGATCGTCTTCCTGCTGCTCGGCGACCCGATCTCGCTGGTGGCGGCGGCGAACCTCACCTACCTGATCGGGATCGCCCTGCCCAGCGTGGCGGTCTGGCTGCTGCGACGCAACGAGCCCGACCGGCTGCGCCCCTACCGGGCCCACGACGTGATGATCCTCCTCGGCGTGGTGGCCGCGGCGGTGTGGCTCGCCTCCACCGTCCTCGGCTTCGAGCAGTTCGGCCTGCCCATCGTGATCTTCGGCCTGACCCTGGCCTTCTCGGGGTCGCTGGCCTACGCCTGGCGCGCCCACGGCGACCGCAGGCGGGCGGGCGGGCGGGCCATGCGTCGGTCGATCCACGTGAAGCTCACCGGGGCCATGCTGGCGGTGCTGGCCCTGGACGGGATCGGCTACCTCATCGCCGTCGACCACGTGGGGCCCGGCAACGACCCGCTGGTGGTGCTCCTGAAGGACATCTTCGTGGTGGTCGGGCTGCTCACCATCTCGGTCGGCCTGGTGCTGCCGGGCATGATCTCCCACACCGCCAAGCAGGTCCAGGTGGCGGCCCAGGAGCTGGCCGACGGCACCCTCCTGCGGCTGACCGCGGCCATGGAGGCCATGGCCGGCGACGACCTCGACCGGGCCCACGCGCCGGTCGACGCCACGCCGGTGGTGGTGCGGTCGGCCGACGAGTTCGGCGCCATGGCCACCAGCTTCAACCGGATGCAGGACGAGGCGGTGCGGGCCGCGCTGGCCCTCGACGAGGCGGTGGGCGAGCTGCGCTACCACCGCGGGGAGCTGGCGAGCCTGGTCGAGGAGCGCACGGTGGCCCTCATCGCCGCCCACGAGGAGATCGAGCAGGCCCACCGGCGGCGCCAGGACATGCACGAGCGCATGCGCCTCCTGTCCTCACGGCTCGGGTCCACCGACCTCGAGGGCGTCGACCTGCCCTCGACCCTGCGCGAGATCGCCTCCACCGTGGGCCAGGTGCTCGACGTCGACGTGGTGGCCATCTACCCGGCCGACGCGGAGGGCGACTTCGCCGGGCGGCCCACCGTCTGGCACCCCGACCGCCTGGCCGGCCGCGGCAGCGGATCGCTCGACCTGACCCCCGCCGCCCGGCGCTTCCTCGACGGGGTGGCCGCCCGGAAGGGGACGCTGGCCCTGGCCGACACGGCCGCCCTGCCGGCCGCACCCGACGCCACCGGCGGGCCCGACTTCGCCGACATCAGCGGCTACGCCGCCTGGGTGCTGTCGCCCGTGCACGACGCCGACGACCACCTGCTGGCCCTGCTCGGGCTCGGGAAGGTCGAGCCGGTGGCGGAGTGGAACGACGACGACATCGCCCTGATCGACTCGGTCGGCGCCGACCTCGGCCGGGCCATCGTCCAGGCCAACCTGCACGCCCGTCAGCTCGAGCTGGTGCGCCAGCTCCAGGACCTCGACCGGGCCAAGAGCGAGTTCCTGTCGACCTTCTCGCACGAGCTGCGCACCCCGCTGACGTCGATCCGCGCCTACACCGAGCTGCTGCGGGACGAGGACGGCATCGGAGCCGACGAGGACCGCATGCTGGAGATCATCGAGAAGAACTCGATGCGGCTGTCGGTCCTGATCGAGGACATCCTGACCCTCTCCCACCTCAATTCGGCGGTCTACGACATCCACCTCGTCCCGGTGGACGTGGACCCCCTCGTCGATGCCGTCCGCGAATCGCTGCTGCCGATGGCGGAGGCCACGTCCATCGGCCTCACGGCCCGCACGTCGGGCGCCCCGGCCCTCGTGCTCGGCGACGCCCACCAACTCGAGCGCCTGCTGCTCAACCTGGTCTCCAACGCGGTCAAGTTCACCCCGCCGGGGGGTCGGGTCCAGGTGGGCTGCTCGGTCTCGGACGAGTCGGTCGACCTGTCCGTGTCCGACACCGGCATCGGCATCCCCGTCGAGGAGCAGGAGGCGGTGTTCGGGCGCTTCTTCCGGGGTGCCGAGGCCACCCGGGAGGTGATCCCCGGGACGGGCCTCGGGCTGGCCATCGTCCAGGCCATCGTGGAGCACCACGGGGGCACGCTCACCCTCAGCTCGGCCGCCGGCCAGGGCACCACCGTGCGGGTGCGGCTGCCGTCGCTGACCGCCGCCCGGGCCGGGCGCGAACTCGAGGCTCAAGGCGGGGCCGAACCGGCCGATACAGAAGATGAGGACCTGTTGCCCGTGGGCATCGGGTCCTCCGGTGGTGCCCAGGACGTGCCTGACGCCACCCGAGGTTTCGACGCACGCAGCGAGGAGCGCCACCGATGACCACAGCCATGAGCACCGATCAGCTCGCCGGCACCACCCGGGTCCTGATCATCGAGGACGACCCCTCGATCGCCGAGGCCGTCCGACGGGTGGTGGCCAAGCAGCACGGCACGGGTGTGGTGGCCAGCGACGGACGCAACGGACTGCGCAACTTCTTCGACGAGCGACCCGACCTGGTCGTGCTGGACATCGGGCTCCCCGAGATGGACGGCTGGCAGGTGCTCGAGCGCATCCGTGACCTCTCCGAGGTGCCGGTGCTGATCCTGACCGCCCACGACCTCGAGCAGGACAAGGTACGCGGTCTCACCGCCGGGGCCGACGACTACCTGACCAAGCCCTTCGGCGTGCAGGAGCTCGGCGCCCGCATCCAGGCGCTGCTGCGCCGCAGCCAGGCCGCCGCCCCCGCCCAGGCCCCCGAGGAGCCCACCGTCTATCGGAACGGCAACCTCGAGGTCGACTGGCCGGCACGCGAGGTCCGGGTCGACGGCGAGGTGGTGGGCCTCACCAAGCTCGAGTTCCAGCTCCTCCAGACCTTCGTCCGCCACCCCGGCCAGGCGCTGGCCACCCAGCAGCTGCTCGAGCAGGTCTGGAACGACCCGTTCGGGATCGGGCCGGAGCGGGTCAAGTTCACGGTGCTGCGGCTGCGCCGCAAGCTCGGCTGGCAGGACGAGTACAAGGACGTCCTCGAGGCCATCCGCGGCTACGGCTACCGCTACACCCCCGTCGGGTCGCGCACCCCCGCCGCCGAGTAGTCCCGCTCAGTACCCGGCCGAGGCGTCGACGCGCCCGACCAGCGGCTCGCCGTCCGCCAGGCGCGCCACGTTGGTGCGGATCCGCCCGGCCAGCAGCGGCAGCACCATCTCGATCGTGTCGGCCGTGTGCGGCGTCACGATGCAGTTCTCCAGGTCCCACAGCGGGTGCCCGTCGGGCAGGGGCTCGGGATCGGTGACGTCCAGGGCCGCCCCGGCGATGGAGCCGGTGGACAGGGCGTCCACCAGTGCCGCCGTGTCCACGTGCCGGCCCCGGGCCACGTTCACCAGCCACGCCGTCTCGGGCAGCGCGGCCAGCTCGGCGGCGCCGATGATCCCGGTGGTGGCCGGTGTCAGCGCCAGTGCTAGCACCACCACCAGCGGGTCGACCAGGGCCTCGTGGAGCCGGTCCACCGGCACCACCCGGGCCGCCCCCGGCACCGGCTCGAGGGTCCGGCGCACCACCGTGGCCTCCACCCGGAAGGGCGCCAGCTGCTCCAGCAGCGACGTGGCGATGCCGCCCCCGCCCACGATGGTCACCCTGGCGTCGTAGAGGCTCGTCCCGGCCGGCACGCCCCACGAGGTGGCGGTCACCCGGGCCGGCAGGTGCCGCAGCCCGGCCAGGGCCAGGGCCAGCGCGTGCTCGGCCACCGGCTCGGCGTAGGCGCCCTTGGCGCACGTCCAGATCCGGTCGTCGTCGAGCAGGCCGGCCGCCGCCACCCGCTCGACGCCGGCGAAGGGCAGCTGGACCCACCGGGCGTCCGGGATCTCGGCCAGCCAGGCGCCGAGCCCGTCGACGTCGCCGGGGTCGAGCCAGACGAGACTGTCGGGGCCGTCGCCGAGGTCGACCACCTCGCCTCCACCGTCCCGCACGGCGTCGGTGGCGAACTCGGACGGGAACGGGCCGACGGCCACGCGGGGCGGGGTCATGCCGGCACCTTAGCGACCGGCCACAACAGCGGGACGGCCGCCGCGAGTGCGTAGATTGGTGGCCCTGATCCGACGTACCGGGGGAGCGCCATGCAGGTTGAGTTCAACGTCCGCCAGTTCCTCGACCGGGCCGCCTTCACCTACCCCGACCGGGTGGCGGTCGTCGACGAGCCGGACCAGCCGGCCGAGCCGTGGGCGCCGCTGACCTTCGCCGGGCTGGCCGATCGGGCCCGGGCCCAGGCCGCCGGTCTCGACCGCCTGGGCGTCGGCCCCGGCGACCGGGTGGCCATCGTGTCGCACAACTCGGCCCGGCTGCTGACCTCGTTCTTCGGCGTGTCGGGGTGGGGACGGATCCTGGTCCCGATCAACTTCCGGCTGGCCCCCGCCGAGGTGGCCTACATCCTCGAGCACTCGGGCGCCGACGTGCTGCTGGTCGACCCCGAGCTCGACGAGGCACTGCGGGGCATCGGCCCGGCCCGACGGTACGTCCTGGGCCCGGAGGCCGACGCCGAGCTCTACCTGCCCGGGGTCGAACCGGTCCCGTGGGACGCCGACGAGTCGGCCACCGCCACCATCAACTACACGTCGGGCACCACCGCCCGCCCGAAGGGCGTCCAGCTCACCCACCGCAACTGCTGGGTCAACTCGGCCGTCTTCGGCTGGCACGTCGGCGTCTCGGACCGCGACGTCTACCTCCACACCCTGCCGATGTTCCACGCCAACGGCTGGGGTATGCCGTGGACGACGGCCGGCATGGGCGTGACCCAGGTGGCGCTGCGCAAGGTGGACGGACCCGAGATCCTCCGGCGGATCGAGCGCCACGGCGTGACGCTGCTGTGCGCCGCCCCCGCCGTCGTCAACGCCGTCCTGGACGCGGCGCCCGACTGGGAGGGACCGCTGCCCGGGTCGGGCACCACCCGGGTGGTGGTGGCCGGCGCGCCGCCGCCGTCGCGCACCATCGAGCGCATCGAGTCGGAGCTGGGCTGGGAGTTCATCCAGATCTACGGCCTGACCGAGACGTCGCCGGTGCTGACGGTCAACCGGGCCCGGGCCGAGTGGGACGACCTGCCCTCGGACCAGCGGGCCCGCCGGCTCATGCGGGCCGGGGCACCGGCCATCGGCACGGCCATCAGCGTCGACGAGCACGGCGAGGTGCTGGCCCGGTCCAACACGGTCATGGCCGGCTACTGGCGCCAGCCCGAGGAGTCGGCCGCCGCCCTGGCCGGCGGCTGGTTCCACACCGGGGACGGCGGGATGCTCGACGAGGAGGGGCACCTCAGCATCCTCGACCGCAAGAAGGACGTCATCATCACCGGGGGCGAGAACGTCTCGTCCATCGAGGTCGAGGACGCCATCTTCTCGCTGGAGGGCGTGCTCGAGGTGGCCGTCATCGGCGTACCCCACGAGAAGTGGGGCGAGATGGTGCTGGCCCTGGTGGTGGCCGACGGGGCGAGCGGCGTCACCGAGGAGATCGTCATCACCCACTGCCGGTCGGTGCTGGCCGGGTACAAGTGCCCGAAGCAGGTCGAGCTGCGCGACGAGCTGCCCCGCACGGCCACCGGCAAGCTGCAGAAGTTCCGGCTCCGCGCCCCCTACTGGGAGGGTCGGGAGCGCCAGGTCAACTGACCGCGGCGACGGGGTCGACCGGACGGTCCGCCCGGGCGAAGGCGGGCGCCCCGGCTCCTCGGCGCCACTCGTCGATCCGCAGGCCCGTCCACAGCGGCGTCTCGAGCATGGGGGCGTGGCCGATGTCGCGGGCCACCTCCAGCTGCCAGTCGGCCCGGCCCTCGGCCATCCGGCGGGCCGCGCCGAGCGGCACCAGCAGGTCCCGGGCGCCGTGCAGGTGCAGCACCGGCACCCCGAGCCGGTCGAGCCGGGCCACCGTCGGACCCGAGCGGGCCATGAGGCGGGCGAGTGAGCGGGCCGACGTCAGGTAGGCGTGGTCGGCCCGGGTCCGGTCCACGTCGGCGGTGAGCGCCACGTGGGCCTCGACCACGTCGGCCGGCACCCGGCCGGGGTCGACGCAGGTGGCGGCCAGCACCCGCCGGACGGTGCGCTCCGCCGTCGTGCGGTTGCGGCGTGCGGTGAGGAAGCGCTCCCCCACGCCCGGCACCGAGCACACCATGAAGTTCGCCACCACCCGGGGGTGCACCAGGCCGAGCCGCTCGGTGGGCAGCGCCGGGTCGACCAGCACGAGGCCGGCCACCCGCTCCGGAGCCGAGGACGCCGCCAGCGCCGACACCAGGCCGCCCAGCGAGTTGCCCATGAGGAGGACGGGCCGGTCGGACAGGCGGTCGACGAACCCGGTCACCAGCGCCACGTGGCCGGCCACGTCCGGGTGGCGCCCCTCCGCCGGAGTGCGGCCGTGGCCGAGCAGGTCGACGGCCACCAGGCGGCTGTGGCCCACCACGTGGGGCGCCACCGCGGCCCAGTTGAGGTGGGAGCCGCCCAGGCCGTGCACGGCCACGATCAACGGGGCGTCGGTCGGGCCGCCGTAGTCGGCGTAGTGGACCGGCCCGTCGACGTCGACGGTGCCGGTGGTGTGGGGGACTCCTGCCAGGGTCGTCACCCCGGAAAGGCTACCGGCCCCCGGTCGGCCCCCGGTCGCACCGATGGCCGGGCGCCCGCCGGCCCGGTCGGGGCGTCAGGCGGGCAGGAAGTCGACCAGCAGCCCGTTCAGCACGTCGGGCGTCTCGAGCTGCATCCAGTGGCCGGGGCCCTCGATCCGCTCGTAGCGCCAGGGACCGGCCACGTGGGCGGCCGACCCGGTCATCTGCTCCTCGGTGAGGGCGAAGTCGCCCGTGCTCCAGACGCCCATGGTGGGCGCCTGCACGTCCGGCAGCTCGAGGTCGGCGGCCACGAACCCGTCCGGGGGGATGTTGGCCCGGTACCAGTTGAGGGCGGCGGTCAGCGTGCCGGTCCGCTCCCATCGGGCCACCACGGCGTCGGCGTCCGGGTGGTGGCACCACTCCCGGAAGTTGGCCCAGTCGTCGGCCGACAACCACTGCTCGCCCACCCCGGGGAACTGGAAGAAGAACATGTACCAGGACTTCTCGAGCTGGCGCACCCCCACCGAGCGGAAGGACGAGGCCTGCCCCACCGACAGGGCCACCAGGTGGTCGACCCGGTCGGGCAGGAAGGCGGCCATGGCCCAGGCGGTGGCCGCCCCGAAGTCGTGGCCCACCACATGGGCCCGGTCGATGCCGAGGTGGTCGAGCACGGCCACCAGGTCGCCCACCGTGTGCAGGATCGAGTAGTCCTCGACGGCGTCGGGGGCGTCCGACTCGCCGAAGCCGCGCAGGTCCGGCACCACCACCTTGAACCCGGCGTCCACCAGGGCCGGCACCTGGTGCCGCCAGAGGGCGCCCGAGTCGGGGAAGCCGTGGAGCAGCAGGACCGGCCGTCCCTCCCCCGCCACCTCCACGTGGATGCGCACGCCGCCGCTGTCGATCTCCATCAGCTCGTTCCTCTCGGTCTGGCCCGTGGCCGGGCCGGCCGACGGGTCGTGGTGCCGGCGCCCGGTCGGGCGCCGGCGTCGGCTCAGCGCCCGTCGCCGGACGGGAAGTGCAGCGAGTTGACGGGGCCCGCGCCGGGGCCGTCGGTGTCCGGCCACCGGGTGGTGACCGACTTGAGGCGGGTGTTGAACCGGACGCCCTCCATCCCGTGGACGTGCGCGTCCCCGAACAGCGACTGCTTCCACCCGCCGAACGAGTAGTAGGCCATCGGCACCGGGATGGCCACGTTGATGCCCACCATGCCCACCGACACGTCACGGCGGAAGCGACGGGCCGACCGGCCGTCCCGGGTGAAGATGGCCGTGCCGTTGCCGTACGGGTTGGCGTTGACCATGGCGATGGCCTCGTCCAGGCTGTCGACCCGCAGCACCGACAGCACGGGCCCGAAGATCTCGTCCTGGTACACGGACATGTCCGGCGTGACCCGGTCGACCAGGGTCGGGCCGAAGAAGAAGCCGTCCTCCCCCCCGGGCACCCGGACGCCGCGGCCGTCGACCACCACGTCGGCCCCGTCGGCCAGCGCCGCGTCCACGTAGCCGGCCACCCGGTCGCGGTGGACCCGGGTGATGAGCGGTCCCATGTCCGAGGCCGGGTCGGAGCCGGGGCCGGTTCGCAGCGCCCGGGCCCGCTCGGCCACCGCGTCGACCAGCGGGTCGGCGTCGCCCACCACCACGACGGCGCTGATGGCCATGCACCGCTCCCCCGCCGAGCCGAAGCCGGCCCCGATGAGGGCGCCGGCCGTCGAGGCCAGGTCGGCGTCGGGCAGCACCACGGCGTGGTTCTTCGCCCCGCCGAGGGCCTGGACCCGCTTGCCCGAGGCGTGGCCGCGCTCGAAGACGTGCCGGGCGATCGGGGTGGAGCCGACGAAGGACACGGCGGCCACGCCCGGGTGGTCGAGCAGGACGTTGACGGCGTCGGCGTCACCGTGGACGACGTTGAACACGCCCTCGGGCAGGCCGGCGTCGCGCCACAGGTCGGCCACCAGCTCGGAGGGCGACGGGTCCCGCTCGGAGGGCTTCAGCACGAAGGTGTTGCCGCAGGCGATGGCCACCGGGTACATCCACATGGGCACCATGACCGGGAAGTTGAACGGGGTGATGCCGGCCACCACGCCCAGCGGCTGACGGATGGACGAGGCGTCGACACCGGTCGAGACGTCCTCGCTGAACTCGCCCTTCAGCAGGTGCGGGATGCCGCAGGCGAACTCGATCACCTCGATGCCCCGCGCCACCTCGCCCCGGGCGTCCTCCAGCACCTTGCCGTGCTCGGCGGTGATGGCGGCGGCCAGGTCGTCGCGGTGCCGGTCGGCCAGCTCGCGGAAGGCGAACAGGATGCGGCTGCGGGCCGTCAGCGACGTGTCGCGCCACGTCGCGAAGGCGGTGGCGGCGGCCGAGACGGCGTGGTCCACGTCCTTGGCGGTGGCCAGCACCACCTCGGCGGTCTGAGCGCCGGTGGCGGGGTCGAAGACGGGTGCGGTGCGGGCGCTGGCGCCCTCCAGGGATGTGCCGATCTGCTTCACGGGGTGACGCTCCTCGGGGAGCGGGGCTCCCCCTCGTGGTGACGGGTGCTGCGGACGGGGGTGGCGGGGCGGCGTGCAACAATCGTCCCATGACCGACGCCGACGGGTCCCGCGGGACCGACGCCGCCGCGGTGTCCGACCGGGTGCGGCTGCGGCGCCTGCCCGAGCAGGGCTCCCACGACCGGGCCGACCTGCACGCCGTGCTCGACGCCGGCTTCGTGTGCCACCTCGGGACCGACGTGGACGGCTGGCCCATGGTGGTGCCGACCACGTACGCCCGGCAGGGCGACCACCTGGTGGTGCACGGCTCGGTGGCCAGCCGCAGCCTGCGGACGGCCAAGGAGCCCTCGCCGGTCTGCGTGACGGTCACGCTGGTGGACGGGCTGGTGCTGGCCCGCTCGGTGTTCAACCACTCGGTCAACTACCGCTGCGCCATGGTCTACGGGCTGCCGGTGCTGGTCGACGACCCGGACGAGAAGGTGGCCGCCCTGCGGGCCATCAGTGAGCACGTCGTGCCGGGCCAGTGGGGCTACGTGCGCGACCCCTCGGTCAAGGAGCTGCAGCGCACCAGCGTGCTGCGCCTCGACCTGGCCGAGGCGTCCGTCAAGGTGAGCGCCGGACCGCCGGGCGACGAGCCCGAGGACCTGGGGCTGCCCGTGTGGGCCGGCGAGGTGCCGCTGGTGACGGTGCGCCTCGACCCGGTGCCGGCGCCCGACCTGGCCGACGGCATCGGGCTGCCCGACCACATCGCCGGCGGGCCGCTCGGCCCGGGCACCGTGCCGGCGCGCGACCTCGGCTGACGACGGGCGAGGCATGACGGGGGCGGGGCGCTCGCGGACCGGGACGCTCAGGCGATGAAGCGGGCCAGCGGGCGGTAGTCCATGCCGTGGGCCTCGGCCACCGGCTCGTAGACCACCGTGCCGTCGACCACGTTGACGCCCTCGGCCAGCGCCGGATCCTCGGACACGGCGTCCTTCCAGCCGTGGTTGGCGATGTTCAGCACGTAGGGCAGGGTGGCGTTGACCAGGGCGTGGGTGGACGAGTGGGGCACCGCGCCCGGCATGTTGGCCACGCAGTAGAAGACGGAGCCGTTCACCTCGAAGGTGGGCTCCGAGTGGGTCGTCGGACGGGTCGACTCGAAGCAGCCGCCCTGGTCCACGGAGATGTCGACCAGCACCGAGCCCTCGCGCATCGAGGCCACCAGGTCGTCGCTGATCAGCTTGGGGGCCTTGGCCCCGACCACCAGGACGGCGCCGATCACGATGTCGGCGTCCACGCACACCTCCTCGATGGCGTGCGTGGACGAGGCCACCGTCTCGAGGGCGCCCCGGAAGTGGTGGTCGACCTGGCGGAGGCGCTCGAGGTTGCGGTCGAGGATGTAGACCTCGGAGTGCATGCCGACGGCCAGGGTGGCGGCGGCCATGCCGGCCACGCCGGCGCCCAGGATCACGACCTTGGCGCAACGCACGCCGGGCACGCCGCAGACCAGGGTGCCGCGGCCGCCGCCGGGGCGCATCAGGTGGTGGGAGCCCATCAGCGGGGCCATGCGCCCCGCCACCTCGCTCATGGGGGTGAGGAGCGGCAGCGAGTTGTCGGCCAGGCGGACGGTCTCGTAGGCGATGGCGGTGTTGCCGCCGGCCAGCAGGGCCTCCGTGCAGGGCCGGGAGGCGGCCAGGTGCAGGTAGGTGAAGAGGACCTGGTCCTTGCGGGCGCCGAGGCGCGGGTACTCCTCGGCGATCGGCTCCTTCACCCCGAGCACCAGGTCGGCGGCGGCCCAGATGTCGTCGGGGGCGTCGATGATCTCGGCGCCGGTGGCCACGAAGTCCTCGTCGGGAATGGACGAGCCGACGCCGGCCTCCTTCTCCACCAGGACGCGGTGGCCGGCCGCGGTCAGTTCGCGGACACCGGCCGGGGTGATGGCCACCCGGTACTCATCTGCCTTGACTTCCTTCGGGACTCCGACGATCACGGTTCGACCTCACTGCTCGGTGCTGCAGACTGATGGGACGGGCTGGGTGGTGCGGGTGCTGCGGTGCTGCGGTCGACCGACGTGCCGCGGGCGCGGGACCGGCCGGCGGCCGCCCACGGAGGGTCGACCACCGGCCGGTCGCACGTGCTACTCGCCGATCTCGTCGTAGGCGACGATCTTCGTCTTGAAGAAGTTCCCCTTGGTGGTGAACCTGGCCAGGAGGACCAGCGGCACGCCGAGCGCCAGCGTGATGATGTCGGCGTTGGCGCCGCTCCAGCCGGAGGTCTTGATGACCTGGTAGCCGACGAACAGCAGGACGATCCCGCCGAAGAACGGCAGGAGGATGCCCGTGAAGAAGAACCGGGTGTTCTGGAAGGCCACCCTGCGGTAGGCCCAGGCGCAGGTGATCCCGGTCACGCCGTAGTAGAAGGCGATCAGCACGCCGATGTCGCTGATCAGGTTGGCGAACACGTTGCTGATCGAGCTCACGTTGCTGACCAGCACGATGCCGAGCATGCAGATGAAGGCCAGGATCA
>Ga0265327_10001715_pt1 | contig 26075 bp, 22 predicted proteins | sample 41621metaG_FD_202089 | JGI IMG/M metagenome (GOLD analysis project Ga0265327, IMG submission 202089) | Rhizosphere microbial communities from Carex aquatilis grown in University of Washington, Seatle, WA, United States - 4-16-21 metaG | ecosystem: Host-associated > Plants > Roots > Rhizosphere...
CTTCATCGCGGAAGCCTACATCCTGACGAAGGAAGAGGGCGGCCGTCACACGCCGTTCTTCGGCAACTACCGTCCGCAGTTCTACTTCCGCACGACGGACGTGACGGGCATCGTGAAGCTCCCCGAAGGCACCGAAATGGTGATGCCGGGCGACAACGTGTCGGTCGAAGTGGAACTGATCGTGCCGATCGCGATGGAAGAAAAGCTGCGCTTCGCCATCCGCGAAGGCGGCCGTACCGTCGGCGCTGGCGTCGTCGCAAAGATACTGAAGTAACGCGTGAACACAGGAGTGTAGCTCAGTTGGTAGAGCGGCGGTCTCCAAAACCGTAGGCCGGGGGTTCGAATCCCTCCACTCCTGCCAAGTGAAGCGAGTAGCGAAAGAAACGAATGGCCGACGCGAAGAAAACAGCGACAGCAGGTACGGGCGGTGATCTGCCTGCGCCTCCGCGCGCCAAAAGCGGCGGGATCATCCAGTTCTTCCGCGAGGTGCGCCGCGAATTCGACAAGGTCACCTGGCCGACCTGGAAGGAAACCTATCTCACCACGATCATGGTCTTCATCATGGTCGGGCTGATGATGCTGTTCTTCTTCGTGGTGGACGCCACACTGAATCTTGGCGTGCGCTGGTTGTTGGGCGTTTCGGGCTAACGGAATCGGAAAGATGAGCGAAGCAGGAACAGCAACGAAGACCTCCAACGCCAATGCGCGTTGGTACATCGTGCACACCTATTCGAACTTCGAGAAAAAGGTGGCGGAGGAAATCCGCCGCCAGGCGAAGATCCAGGGCGTGGAAGACCTGATCGAAGAAGTCATGGTGCCGACCGAAGAAGTGGTCGAAGTGCGCCGCGGTCAGCGCGTGAATTCCGAACGCAAGTTCCTGCCGGGCTATGTGCTCGTGCGCGCGCAGCTGACCGACGAGTGCTACCACCTGATCAAGAACGTGCCGAAGGTCACCGGCTTTCTCGGCCAGAACAACAAGCCGATGCCGCTTCGCCAGGGCGAAGTCGATCGCATCGTCACGCAGGTTCAGGATGGTCAGGAACATCCGAAGTCGACGATCGTCTTCGAGATCGGCGAACAGGTGCGCGTGGCCGATGGTCCGTTCGCGTCGTTCAACGGCATCGTGGAAGAAGTCGACGAGCAGCGTTCGCGTTTGAAGGTGGCGGTGTCCATTTTCGGTCGCGCGACGCCGGTGGAATTGGAATACACGCAGGTCGAAAAGGTCTGACCTGCAAAACCGCGGGAGGGGCAGCCAGCTCCGCTTGCACCGCAAACCGCTAAGGAGGCGGATCGGAAGTGGCAAAGAAGATTACCGGTTACGTGAAGTTACAGGTGCCAGCAGGCGCCGCAAATCCATCGCCGCCAATTGGCCCGGCGCTGGGTCAGCGCGGCCTGAACATCATGGAGTTCTGCAAGGCGTTCAACGCCAAGACGCAGGACCAGGAAAAGGGCATGCCGATTCCTGTAACGATCACAGTGTTTTCGGATAAGTCCTTCACCTTCGAAATGAAGACGCCGCCGGCGTCCTATTTCATCAAGAAGGCCGCGAAGGTCGACGGCGGCTCCAAGGCTCCCGGCCGCGACGTGCGCGGTTCGGTGACCAAGGCCCAGGTGCGCCAGATCGCCGAAGCCAAGATGAAAGACCTCAATGCGAACGATGTCGAAATGGCGATGCGCATGATCGAAGGATCTGCACGTTCCATGGGCATCCAGGTGCGGGAGTAAGAGCCATGGCGAAACTCTCCAAGCGTTTCAAGAAAGCCGGCGAAGGCGTTGACGTTGCAAAGCAATACACCGTTGAAGAAGCGGTGAAGCTGGTCAAGGCGCGCGCCACCGCGAAGTTCGACGAAACTATCGAACTGTCGCTCAACCTCGGCGTCGATCCGCGTCATGCCGATCAGATGGTACGCGGCGTCGTCTCGCTGCCGAGCGGCTCTGGCCGCACGCTCCGCGTCGCCGTTTTCGCCAAAGGCCCGAAAGCCGATGAAGCGAAAAAGGCCGGTGCCGATATCGTTGGCGCCGAAGACCTGTTCGAGACCGTGAACAAGGGCGAAATCAATTTCGACCGCTGCATTGCGACCCCGGACATGATGGGCCTCGTCGGCCGTCTCGGTAAGGTGCTCGGCCCGCGCGGCATGATGCCGAACCCGAAGGTCGGCACCGTGACGATGGACGTCGTCACCGCGATCAAGGATGCCAAAGGCGGCGCCGTCGAATATCGCGTCGAAAAGGCGGGCATCGTGCAGGCCGGCGTCGGCAAGGCGAGCTTCACCGAAGATGCGATCGTGAAGAACGTCCGCGCCTTCGTGGACAGCGTGCTGAAGGCGAAGCCCGCGGGCGCCAAAGGCCACTACATGAAGAAGATTTCCATCAGCTCGACGATGGGCCCCGGCGTGAAGATCGCGCTCGGCAGCGTCGGCGCAGGTGGCGCAGAAGCGTAAGAAGTTTGCAGTTTCGGCGGACGATCGCCGAAGACCTGTCCGAGACCGCTGGAGTGCTTAGGCACTTAAAAGTTCCAGCGCAGACGGGGTGAAGAACCGGATTTGCGAAGGCGACTTCGCCATTTCGGGTTTGAACCCTGGGCAGGACTACCAGCACAGGGCGGCGCGCGGATCGTCACGCACGCCGGTTGAGATGGCCGAAGCAGCGATGCAGCTGGCCATCATAAGGAGAGCAAAGTGGAAAAAGCCAAGAAGGCAGAAGTCGTAAAAGACCTTGGTGGTCTTTTCGCCGATGCCGGCTCTGTGGTTGTCGCCCACTACTCCGGCATGACGGTGGCCGAGATGGGCGTCCTTCGCGCGCGTATGCGTGCGGAAGGCGCTTCGTTCAAGGTTTCGAAGAACCGTCTGGCGGTGCGTGCTCTGGAAGGAACGGCCATCGCGCCGATCGCACATCTCTTCAAAGGCCCGACCGGGATTGCCTACAGCAAAGACCCGATTGCGGCTTCGAGAGTGGTGGCGGCGTATGCCAAGGAAAACGAGAAGCTCGTGATCCTGGGCGGTGTGGTTGGAACAACGGTGTTGGATGTGAATGGCGTCAAAGCCCTCGCAGCCCTGCCGTCGCTCGATGCATTGAGAGGCAAGATCGTGGGCATTCTGCAAGCGCCCGCGACCAAGCTGGCCGGCCTCATGGCCGCGCCCGGGGGCCAGTTGGCCCGCGTCATCGGTGCGTATTCCACGAAGGAAGCCGCGTAACGGACGACATCCAGATCAACATTCGAACTCGAAACTCAAGGAACTGAACCAATGTCGAAGATTGAAAAACTCGTTGAAGACCTGTCGGGCCTGACGGTCATCGAAGCTGCCGACCTCGCGAAGCTTCTCGAAGAGAAGTGGGGCGTTTCGGCTGCTGCTCCGGTGGCGGCGGCGGCTCCGGCTGCTGCGGCAGCGGCTCCGGCGGCTGAGAAGACCGAATTCACGGTCGTCCTCACCGACGCAGGCGACAAGAAAATCAACGTCATCAAGGAAGTCCGTGCCATCACCGGCCTGGGCCTGAAGGAAGCCAAAGACCTCGTCGAAGGCGCCCCGAAGGAAGTCAAAGCCGATGTGAACAAGGACGAAGCGGCGAAGATCAAGAAGCAGCTCGAAGACGCTGGTGCGAAGGTCGAGCTGAAGTAAGGAGGCGTTGCGGGCTTGAAAAGCGCGCACGCGTACATATTTCGTTTACCCCACCCCCTCCTGGGCGCACCCGCCCCGGAGGGCGGTGGCTTTCGTCCTTGGGGAATCGCTTCCCAGGGGCGGGCCGGCGGCGGCACACATTACTAATAGGCGCGGGTAGAAGGACCACAGATGACTCTCTCGTTCACGGGACGCAAAAGGCTCCGCAAATATTTCGGCAAGATGGTCGAGGTGGCGGAAATGCCGAACCTCATCGAGGTCCAGAAGACCTCGTATGACCAGTTTCTCCAGGTGGCCAAGCCCGAGGGCGGCCGCAAGGATGAGGGCTTGCAGGCGGTCTTCTCGTCCGTGTTCCCGATTTCCGATTTCTCGGAGTCGTCGACGCTGGAATACGTCGATTACCACTTCGAAGATCCCAAATACGACGTCGAGGAATGCCAGCAGCGTTCCATGACCTACGCGGCGCCCCTCAAAGTGACGCTGCGCCTCATCGTGTTCGATGTGGACGAAGAAACCGGCGCCAAGTCGGTCAAGGACATCAAGGAACAAGATGTCTACATGGGCGACATTCCGTTCATGACCGAGAACGGAACCTTCATCGTCAACGGCACCGAACGCGTGATCGTTTCGCAGATGCACCGCTCGCCGGGCGTCTTCTTCGACCACGACAAGGGTAAGACGCATTCGAGCGGCAAGCTTCTGTTCGCCGCCCGCGTCATTCCCTATCGCGGTTCGTGGCTCGACCTCGAATTCGACGCGAAGGACATCATGCATGTCCGCATCGACCGCCGCCGCAAACTGCCGGCGACGACTCTGCTCTATGCGCTCGGCCTGACGCAGGAAAACATCCTGGATGCCTTCTATTCTAAGATCCATTTCAAGCACACCAAGGGCGGCGGCTGGACGACACCGCTCGAACCGAACTGGATGCGCAACGCCAAAGCCGTCGGCACCTGGGTCAACGCCAAGACCGGCGAAGTGTTGGTCGAAGCGGGCCAGAAGATTTCCGTCCGCGGCCTGCGCAAGTGGCAGGAAGACGGCATCAAGCAGATTCAAGTTTCCGATGAAGAACTGATCGGCCGCTACTGCGCGCTCGACATGGTCAACCCGCAAACCGGCGAGATTTATGTCGAAGCTGGTGACGAACTGACCGCCGCCAATCTCGCGGCGCTTGCCGATGCAGGCTTCCACGAGATCGACGTGATCAACGTCGATGGCATCACCATCGGCGCCTATCTGCGCAACACCATGTCGGCCGACAAGAACCACGGCCGCGAATCCGCGCTGATCGACATCTACCGCGTCATGCGTCCCGGCGAACCGCCGACGCTCGACACGGCGGAAACCCTGTTCGGCCAGCTCTTCTTCGACTCCGAGCGTTACGATCTTTCCGCGGTGGGCCGCGTGAAGATGAACATGCGCCTGGGCCTCGACGCCGAAGACACGGTTCGTACGCTGCGCAAGGACGACATCATCGCCATCGTCAAGGCGCTCGCCGATCTGCGTGACGGCCGTGGCGAAATCGACGACATCGACAATCTCGGCAATCGCCGAGTGCGTTCGGTGGGTGAGCTGATGGAAAATCAGTTCCGCGTCGGTCTGCTGCGTATGGAACGCGCCATCAAGGAACGCATGAGCGCCGTCGATATCGACACGGTCATGCCGCACGATCTCATCAATGCGAAGCCGGTGGCTGCTGCGGTGCGCGAGTTCTTCGGCTCGTCCCAGCTCTCGCAGTTCATGGACCAGACCAACCCGCTCTCGGAAGTCACCCACAAGCGCCGCATGTCGGCCCTTGGACCGGGCGGTCTGACCCGCGAACGTGCTGGCTTCGAAGTGCGCGACGTGCATCCCACGCATTACGGCCGCATCTGCCCGATCGAAACGCCGGAAGGTCCGAATATCGGTCTGATCAACTCGTTGGCGACTTACGCGCGCGTCAACAAATACGGCTTCATCGAAAGCCCGTATCGCCGCGTGACCGGCAAGCACGTGACCGATGAAGTCGTGTATCTGTCGGCGATGGAAGAGGCGAAGTACACCATCGCCCAGGCCAACGCGACGCTCGACTCCAAGAACCGCATCACCGACGAACTGGTCTCCTGCCGCAAAGGCGGAAACTTCGTGATGACAACACCCGACCAGGTGGAGTTCATCGACGTTTCGCCCAAGCAGCTCGTGTCGGTCGCCGCAGCGCTCGTTCCGTTCCTTGAGAACGACGACGCCAACCGCGCGCTCATGGGTTCGAACATGCAACGTCAGGCCGTGCCGCTGCTTCAGCCGGAAGCGCCGCTCGTCGGCACCGGTCTGGAAGACGTGGTTGCGCGTGACTCCGGTTCCGCCATCGCCGCACGCCGTTCGGGCATCGTCGATCAGGTGGATGCCACCCGTATCGTGGTGCGCGCCACCGAAGAAACCGATCCCACAAAGCCGGGCATCGACATCTACCGTTTGAAGAAATTCCAGCGGTCGAACCAGTCCACCTGCATCACGCAGAAGCCGCTTGTGAAAGTGGGCGATACGGTGCGCGCGGGCGACATCATTGGCGATGGTCCGTCCACGCAGTTGGGCGAACTGGCCCTCGGCAAGAACGCGCTCGTCGCGTTCATGCCGTGGAACGGTTACAACTTCGAAGACTCCATCCTCATCTCCGAACGCATCGTGCGCGACGACGTCTTCACCTCGATCCACATCGAGGAATTCGAGACGATGGCGCGCGATACGAAACTCGGGCCTGAGGAAATCACGCGCGACATCCCGAACGTGGGTGAAGAGTCGCTCAAGAACCTCGACGAAGCCGGTATCGTTTACATCGGCGCCGAAGTGCAGGCGGGCGACATTCTGGTGGGCAAGGTGACGCCGAAGGGCGAAACCCCGATGACGCCGGAAGAAAAGCTGCTGCGCGCGATCTTCGGTGAAAAAGCCGCCGATGTTCGCGACACCTCGCTTCGCGTTCCGCCGGGCGTGCAGGGCACCATCGTCGAAGTGCGCGTCTTCAATCGCCACGGCGTCGATAAAGACCAGCGCGCGATGTCCATCGAGAAGGCCGAAGAAGAACGCCTCGGCAAGGACCGCGACGACGAACTGGCGATCCTCGAACGCAACATCTTCGCGCGTCTGTCGGAAATCCTGCTCGGCAAGAACGTCGCCCATGGCCCCAAGGGCATGGCGCCGGACAGCAAGATCACCCAACAGGTGCTCGACACCATTGCCAAGCATCAGTGGTGGCAGATCGCTCTGCGCAACGAAAAGAACCAGGGCGAAATCGAAGCGCTGAAGAAGCAGTACGACGAGTCCAAGTCGCGTCTCGACAAGCGTTTCGCCGACAAGGTCGAAAAGCTGCGTCGCGGCGACGAACTGGCCCCCGGCGTGATGAAGATGGTCAAAGTGTTCGTCGCGGTGAAGCGCAAGCTGCAACCGGGCGACAAGATGGCCGGCCGTCACGGCAACAAGGGCGTCATCAGCCGCATCCTGCCCATCGAAGACATGCCGCATCTCGAAGACGGCACACAGGTCGACGTGGTGTTGAACCCGCTGGGCGTGCCTTCGCGCATGAACGTCGGACAGATCTTGGAAACGCATCTTGGTTGGGCCTGCGCCGGTCTCGGCAGGCAGATCGGCGATACGCTCGATAAGGTTCGTCGCGACGGCAAGTACGACAGCCTGCGCAAGACGCTGAAACACGTCTACGACAACGACGAACGTCTCGGCGAACTTGACGATCAGGCGCTTGTCGAATTGGGCGAGAACCTGCGCGCTGGCGTTCCCATCGCAACGCCGGTGTTCGACGGTGCGAAGGAAAACGACATCGTCGACATGCTGGCCGAAGCCGGTCTCACCTCGTCGGGTCAGGTCACGCTGTATGACGGCCGCACGGGCGAGGCGTTCAAGCGCCAGGTCACAGTGGGCTACATCTACATGCTCAAGCTGCACCATCTCGTCGACGACAAGATCCACGCGCGGTCCATCGGTCCGTACTCGCTCGTTACCCAGCAACCGCTGGGCGGCAAGGCGCAGTTCGGCGGACAGCGTTTCGGCGAAATGGAAGTGTGGGCGCTCGAAGCGTATGGCGCTGCATACACCCTGCAGGAAATCCTCACGGTGAAGTCCGACGACGTGGCGGGCCGCACCAAGGTCTACGAAGCAATCGTCCGTGGCGAAGACACGTTCGAAGCCGGTATCCCGGAATCGTTCAACGTGCTCGTCAAGGAAATGCGCTCGCTCGGCCTGAATGTGGAACTGGTGAACGGTTAATGCCGGTTCCGTGCAACAAGTTTTGTAATCGAAAGAGAGGCTCGTAATGAATCAAGAGCTGCTGAACGTCTTCAAGCCGCAGAACGAACAACCCGTGTTCGATCGCATCAAGATCGCGCTGGCGTCGCCGGATCAAATCCTGCGCTGGAGCCATGGCGAAATCAAAAAGCCTGAGACGATCAACTATCGTACCTTCAAACCCGAGCGCGACGGTCTGTTCTGCGCGCGAATCTTCGGGCCGGTGAAGGATTACGAATGCTTGTGCGGCAAGTACAAGCGCATGAAGTATAAGGGCATCGTCTGCGAAAAGTGCGGTGTCGAAGTTACGGTGCAAAAGGTGCGCCGCGAACGCATGGGCCATATCGAACTGGCCTCGCCGGTCGCGCACATCTGGTTCCTGAAGTCGCTGCCGAGCCGCATCGGTTTGATGCTCGACATGACGCTGAAGGATCTCGAACGCGTTCTGTATTTCGAACAATACGTCGTGATCGAGCCGGGCCTGACGACGCTCAAAGATCGTCAGCTCCTGACCGAAGACGAGTATTACAAAGCGCAGGACGATTACGGCGAAGACAGCTTCACCGCCATGATCGGCGCCGAAGCCATTCGCACGCTGCTTCAGGCGATCGACCTGACGAAGCTGCGCGATGATCTGCGCGCCGAAATCGCCACCTGCAACGGCGGCGAAAAGCCGAAGAAGCTCGTCAAGCGTTTGAAGGTCGTCGAAGCGTTCATCGACTCCGGCAACCGTCCGGAATGGATGATCCTCACCCAGGTTCCGGTCATCCCGCCGGAACTGCGTCCGCTCGTCCCCCTCGATGGTGGTCGTTTCGCGACGTCGGATCTGAACGATCTGTATCGCCGCGTCATCAACCGCAACAACCGCCTCAAGCGCCTGATCGAACTCAAGGCGCCGGACATCATCGTGCGCAACGAAAAGCGCATGTTGCAGGAATCGGTTGACGCGTTGTTCGACAACGGCCGCCGTGGCCGCGTCATCACCGGCGCCAACAAGCGTCCGCTGAAGTCGCTGTCCGATATGCTCAAGGGCAAGCAGGGCCGGTTCCGTCAGAACCTGCTCGGCAAGCGCGTGGACTATTCGGGCCGTTCGGTGATCGTGGTCGGTCCCGAACTCAAGCTGCACCAGTGCGGCCTGCCCAAGAAGATGGCGCTCGAACTGTTCAAGCCGTTCATCTATGCGCGTCTTGAAGCGAAAGGTTTCTCGCAGACCGTCAAACAGTCCAAGAAGCTGGTTGAAAAGGAAAAGCCGGAAGTTTGGGATATCCTCGAAGAGGTCATCCGCGAACATCCGATCCTGCTCAACCGCGCCCCCACGCTTCACCGCTTGGGCATTCAGGCGTTCGAACCCGTGCTGATCGAAGGCAAGGCCATCCAGCTTCATCCGCTGGTTTGCACCGCCTTCAACGCGGACTTCGACGGCGACCAGATGGCCGTGCACGTTCCGCTGTCGCTCGAAGCGCAGCTGGAAGCACGCGTGCTGATGATGTCGACCAACAACATCCTCAGCCCCGCCAACGGCAAGCCGATCATCGTGCCGACGCAGGACATCGTTCTCGGCCTCTACTACCTCTCGCAGGAACGCGAGAAGGAGCCGGGCGAGGGCATGGTGTTCAACGATATCGGCGAGATCGAGCACGCGCTGTTCTCGAACTCCGTCACGCTGCATGCCAAGATCAAGGCGCGCTACAAGACGGTCGATGCCGAAGGCAAGCCGATCACCCGCCGCGTGGATTCCACGCCGGGCCGCATGATGGTCGCGGAAATCCTGCCGCGTCATCCCAAGATCCCGTTCGAATTGGTGAACCGCCTGTTGCGCAAGCAGGAAGTCTCCCACATCATCGACGAGGTCTATCGTCACTGCGGTCAGAAAGAGACCGTGCTGTTCGCCGACGCCGTGATGGGCTTGGGCTTCAAGGAAGCCTGCAAGGCCGGCATCTCGTTCGGCAAGGACGACATGGTGGTTCCCGATGCGAAGGAAAAACTGATCGACGAAACGCGCCATCGCGTGCGTGAGTACGAGCAGCAATACCTCGACGGTCTGACGACGGATAAGGAAAAGTACAACCTCGTCGTCGACACCTGGTCGAAGTGTACCGATCTCGTCGCCGCCGAAATGATGAAGGAAATCTCCGAGCCGAAGATCGACCCGAACACGGGCCGCGTGCTGGAGATGAACTCCATCTACATGATGAGCCATTCCGGTGCCCGCGGTTCGCCGCAGCAGATGAAGCAGCTTGCCGGTATGCGCGGCCTCATGGCGCGTCCCGACGGCTCGATCATCGAAACGCCGATCCTTTCCAACTTCAAGGAAGGGCTCACCGTGTTGGAGTACTTCAACTCCACCCACGGCGCGCGTAAGGGCCTGGCCGACACCGCGCTCAAGACGGCGAACTCGGGTTATCTCACCCGTCGTCTGGTCGACGTGGCGAACGACTGCATCATCACTGCCGAAGATTGCGGCACCAAGAACGGCGTCACCGTTCAGGCCGAAATCGATGGCGGTCAGGTGGTGGCATCGCTGGCCGAACGCATCCTCGGCCGTACCTCTGCCGAAGATATCAAGCACCCGGATACGGGCGATATCATCGTCAAGCGCGGCAAGGAACTGACCGAAGACATCTCGGACAAGATCGAGGCCGCTCACATCCAGAAAGTGCGCGTGCGCTCGGTTCTGGCTTGCGAACTGGAAGATGGCGTTTGCGGCAAGTGCTATGGGCGCGATCTTGCCCGCGGCACCTCCGTGAACATCGGCGAAGCTGTCGGCGTCATCGCCGCACAGTCCATCGGCGAACCGGGCACCCAGCTCACCATGCGCACCTTCCACATCGGCGGTGCGGCGCAGTTCGCGGGTCAGTCGAAGATCGAGGCGTCGTATGACGGCAAGGTCAAGATCGTGAACCGCAACGTGGTGAAAAACTCCGACGGCGAACTGATCGCGATGGGTCGCAATATGCAGATCACGATCCTCGACCCGAAGGGCGCGGAACGCGCGAGCTATCGCATCACCTATGGCGCACGCCTGAAGGTGGACGATGGTGCAACCGTGAAGCGCGGCGATCGTCTGGCGGAATGGAATCCGAACGCCATTCCGGTCCTCACCGAAGTCGAAGGCACGGTTCGTTACGAAGAACTCGTGTCGGGCATCTCGCTCAAGGAAGTGGCCGACGAAAAGACCGGCGTCTCGAACAAGGTTGTCATGGACAGCCGCGGTTCGGGTTCGCGCGGCAACGAGCTGCGTCCGACCATCGTGATGGTCGACAAGTCCAACAAGCCGATCAAGCTGCCGTCGGGTGGCGAGGCGCGCTATGGGCTCACCGTCGAGGCCATTCTCTCGGTGGAAGATGGTGCCACGGTTCGCGCGGGCGACGTTCTTGCCCGTCTGCCGACCGAAGGCGCCAAGACGCGTGACATCACGGGCGGTCTGCCGCGCGTGGCCGAACTGTTCGAAGCGCGCAAGCCGAAAGAGTCTGCGGTTCTGGCGGAAGACGACGGCTTCGTCGAATTCGGCAAGGACTACAAGAACAAGCGCCGCGTCATCGTCAAGCCGCGCAACGAAAAGCTCGAACCGACGGAATATCTCATTCCGAAGGGCAAGCACATCTCGGTGCGCGAAGGCGACTTCGTCGAGAAGGGCGATTACATCGTCGAAGGAAATCCTTCGCCGCACGACATTCTGCGTATCAAGGGCGTGGAAGAACTTGCGACCTATCTCGTGAAGGAAATCCAGGACGTCTATCGTCTGCAAGGCGTGAAGATCAACGACAAGCACATCGAAGTGATCGTGCGCCAGATGATGCAGAAGATGGAAATCACCGATGGCGGCGACACCACGCTGCTCGCCGGCGAACAGGTCGATCTGCTCGAGATGCAGCAGGCCAACAAGAAGGCGGTGGAAGACGGCTTGAAGCCTTCCGAAGGCCGTCCCGTGTTGCTCGGCATCACCAAGGCGTCGTTGCAGACCCGTTCGGTCTTCTCGGCTGCGTCCTTCCAGGAAACCACGCGCGTCCTCACCGACGCCGCGGTCAACGGCAAGGTCGATATGCTCGAAGGCCTGAAGGAAAACGTGATCGTCGGCCGTCTCATCCCGGCCGGCACCGGCGGCGCCATCTCGCGCCTGCGCCACATCGCAGGCGAACGCGACCGCGCGATCCAGGAAGAGCTTGCAAAGAACAAGCCCCCCCAGATCGAAGGCCCGCAACCGCAGGCCGCCGCGGAGTAATCCGTCTACGGATCAATGCGAAAAAGGCCGCTCCAAAAGAGCGGCCTTTTTTTATTTTCAGAAGCATAACTAGAAGTTGCAAGCATAGCGTTTAAGGGACTATTTGTTTGGTGTTTGGCTCAAACCGGGGGGATCTATGAGCGCACGGCAATTTATCTTTTCAGCGAGTTTCTTGCTGGTCTTTGCATATGGGTGTGCAAGTAAACCGGCCGTATTGGATGGTTTTGAAACGCGGCCGACTCAGGTGAGCTTTCAGGTCGTCGACGAAAGACCTGAGGGGGAGAAAAGTTGGGAGCGTCTTTCTGGCCTGATAACAAGTTGTGACTACGAAATTCATCGAGTAGGCGATGATCAAACTGTGCCTTCGAGAATGGATTTGTTGAGACAGGATTTGGAATTGGCGCTTGGCACACGGCTTTCGAACACCGCTCTTACTGTTTCAAGTTATCGGATCTTTCTGAACGCTGGCGCTCGCGTGCGAAATGGTGTCGTAGATACATTTGGAGGCGTTGTTGCTCCGATAATGGCAGGTATGGGCAGCAATTGTTCAAAGGAGGAGACGACGGATGGTTGGTACGCCGCTTCAGAATTAACACGTCCAACGTCACCGTTCATCATAGAAATTGAGGCAAAATTCGAAGGTCATAGCTATTCGGTGAGAACCGTTTACTCCCCCGAAGTGCAGATCAACGGGTTTAAATTAGACGATCCTCCAGCAGCGACGGCTTTGTTTCAGGCAATGCATCAGGCCAACGCTAGACTCACGGAAGAAATGAGGCTTCAGGCGTCGAAACCGAATTGAGGTTTTAAGCAAGCCGCTTTTGGGGGATGCTTCGTGTCTTTACGGGGTAATCTCCTGCCAAAATCTCCGGCAACCAATCCGCCAGAATGATCGGAAAAATTCGATCATCGCTCGCCGCGATTTCCGCATGCGTCCACCATCGCATCTCGCGAATGGTATCGCGTTCAAGCTCCGTCCATTTGTCCCGGCTAAGCGGCGCGTCGTTCACATGCGCCACGATGTAATACTCGCGAAACTGTATCGGCTCGTCATTGATCGGGATCACTGGTTCGCCATACCAGACAACCGGCCCCAGCTTCACATCGCCAAGCCCCGTCTCTTCCTCGATCTCCCGCAACGCGCCCTGTTCAACCGTTTCGCCCGGCTCCATCGCGCCGCCCACCGTCGCCCAGAAATCCCGGAACTTCGGCAACACGCGTGGGTCTTCATAGCGGATCAGCAGCAGCCGCTTGTCAGGCCGGATCAGCAGAACTCGCACCGTTGGCCGTTCGCGCATGGTGCGGATGATGGCCGTTTTCGGACTCCAATCAAGTTTGCCCCGCAAGAATCGGTATGCGGCGCTTTTCCCCGCGCGGTATATTCCCACCATGACGAACGAACCGCACCGCTGGGCCCCCATCCCGAACAAATTCGGCACCTTCGCCGCCTGGGTGGATGGCGAGGGCAGGGTGGCCCGCTTTTCCTTCCACCTGAAACGCGCACCCCGCGAAGACCGCGATGCGGTTCGCGATGAAAAAGCGCTCGCCTTCGTCCAGAAACAGATCGACGAATATTGCGATGGCAAACGCCGCATCTTCGATTTCGAACTCGCGCCCACCGGCAACGATTTTCAGCTGAAAGTCTGGAACGCGCTGACGAAAATTCCCTTCGGCGAAACCACCAGCTACGGCGCGCTCGCCAAGAAGATCGGCTATCCCGATGCCGCGCGCGCCGTCGGCGCCGCCAATGGTGCCAATCCCATCGCGCTGATCGTGCCATGCCACCGCGTCATCGGCGCAGACGGAAGCCTCACCGGCTTCGGGGGAGGATTGCCGTTGAAGCAAGCGCTCCTCGCCCACGAAGCCAGAGTGGCCGGAATGCCGATAGACCTCTTCGCCTAAAGCGACTTCGACAATCCGAAGAAGAGCCCACGCCGCGCCCCATATTGCGGCGCGCCCACACCGATCCCCGATCCGTCGCGGATTTCGTATTCGGTGTTGAACAGGTTCACGATGTCGAACCGCGCCGTCAGCGAACCGGCATTGCCCAGATCGAACGCGTGGTTCACGCCCAGATTCACCTGCACATAAGCCGGCAGCTTGTCGCCATTCGGCACCGCGCCATCCGCACGAAGCCCAGATCCCACCAGCATATCGGCGCTGAAGACGGTCGCATCCCAGCGATAGGAAGCGCCTGCCGACAGGCTGATATACTGCTCGTGATCCAGATGGATGTAGTGGTCTTCGATATAAGCCAGATCGCCCGGATCGAAGCTGAACTCGCTCGAAACGATATCCTTGCCCATCGCCTGTTCGATCGCGAAATTCGCATAGGCCGAGAATGGATCGACATCATACGTCGCCGTCAATTCCGCGCCATATTGCTTGCCGCGCGCATAGTTGAACGGCGTCAGAATGATCGGCGCCCCGAACTGCCCCTCATCGACCAGGTTCTTCGAGATCTTGTAATAAACATCCGCACCGACCGTCACACCCTCCACGATCTTCTGGTCTACGCCCGCATCGAAATAGTTCGCGCGCTCCGCCAGCGGCGTGTTGTTCAGCAGCAGGGGCGATGTGGCCGTGGTGCCGACAAATTTCTCCACCGACGTATCGGCCACAAGCTCGAACGGTGGCGGCGAGAAATAGCGCGAATAACCCAGATGCACCGTCGTCCCATCAAAGGGCTTCCACACCGCATTGATGCGCGGGCTTAGCTGGTTCTCGTGCACATACCCGTTGAACTGATCGAACCTGAGCCCATAGTTCAGCGTGAACTCGGGCGCGATCTGCCATTCGTCCTGAACGTAGAAACTATAAGTCCAGGCCTGCTTGCTGCCGTTGTCGGAAATCGAAAGCGGCACGTCATAAGCCGGATTGGTGGAAGGCAGCGGCGCACATTCGAACGGATCGTCAAACGCGCCCGCCCCAGAACAATCGGCCGGCAGCACCTGCGAATTGGTTTTGCTCAGCGACGTATCGGATTGAATGATGATACCGCCACGGATCGTGTGATCCTTGCCCGCGTGATAAGCCCCTTCCGTCTGCATCCCATACGTCACGTCGCGTTTGTAAGCATCCTGCGCAATGCCATTGTAAAGCAGGTCGCCCACCGGATCGGGCGTAAACGTCAGGCTCGAATACCGCACCGTTCCCGACACCTGAAAGTCGAACGACCCTTGCGAACGCAGATAGGAAACGATTGCGAAATGCGTCAGCTCGCGCTGCCGCTCGTCCAGATCGTTGCTCGAAAAATCGCTCTGCCCATTCACCGTCAGCCCCAGATCCGGCTGAAGCCCGCGCTGGTTGGGAATCTCGAAACGATCGTTCGATGTGCCCAGTATGGCGGTGACTTTGCTGTGATCGTCCAGAATGTCTTCCAGATAAGCAAAGCCGTGATACTGGTTGGTCACGTCGTGCAGCGGCGTCGAACTGCCGTCGGGCGATTCAATGCCCAGCTTGTTCTGCATGAAGTCGCCGGAAACGAAATAGCTGAAATTCCCCGCCGACCCGCCGTAATCGAAACTCGGCTGGATCGTTCCGTGGCTGCCGCCATAGATCGAAATATCGCCGCCGTCCTCCTGCAACCCGCTGCGCGTCGCCAGGTCGATGATCCCCGCCGTGCGCAAACCATATTCCGCCGGCAGCGCCCCCGTGATCAGTTGCATCGATGAGATCAACCGCGGATTCAGCGTCTGCCCAAACACCGAAATCCCTTCGGGAATGATCACCCCGTTCAGCCGGTATTGCAGACCGTTGTGTTCGCCGCGCACATGCAACTGCCCAAACGAATCCTGCGCCACGCTCGGCGCCTGCAACACGATCTGGTTCAAAAGGTTGTTCGCGCCGCCCGGCTGGTTGTCGATCTGATCGGCGGTGATCGTATAAGTCGAAGCCCCCGTCTGCGTCTGAATGCCGTTGCGCGCGGCGTTCAGCCGTTGCGCGGTGACAACAACGGTTTCGATGGAGCCTGCATCCTGGCTGGCGATCTGTGCAAAAGCCGATGCGTTGAAAAGCAAAGCTGCGCCCGCAACGCTTGCGAGCAAGAAGGAACGTGACATCTCGGATAATCCCGTATTCGGCATCTGCGCATCTCGCGCGAGCCGGAATGATTGGAAGCGATGCGAAAGGCCGGGGCTTCACACCCCGCGCCACCGCATCACGCGACAAAGATTTTGGGATTAAGCGAGTGGCGGCCCGCGGCTCTGCCAATTGTGCGAGACCGCATCGAACACGACCGCAACGTGAAGCGCGACCGCGATAATCTGTACACTGAGCGTCGGCAGCAACGCAGCGGCAGCCGACGGCGAAATGAAAGCGCCCGCATGGAACACGCCCTGGCACAGCGGGCAGTTCTGCTGGTCCTGCTTGACCGGCGCCTTGCCGTCTTTGACGGGAGTGTCGAGGTCCAGCGCCGCCGCGATCCCCGCAAAGCCGGGCAGGGTGGGCTTATGTATATGTGTCTGGGTAGTGTAGCTCTGCAGCGCGAACGCCAGCAGGGCGAACAAAGTCACCCCCAGGCGCCACATGCGCCCGGTGTCCACCCTCGCGATTTGCCTGCCAGAACGCACGCTTAGAACCCTCACTGATGCGATCCATAGGCGATTTGGCCCCCATGCCGCAACGCACAAGGTTGCGAGCCCCCGTTAAAACCTTGCAACTCTTACGGAATTACCCCTGCGACTGATTTTGCAAATGAGTTGCAACAAGCGGTTCCTCTTGCTATCACGCCCCTAGGTGTTTGGGAGGGCTTTGGCCCGTGGACGTGCGTGGACAGGCGGCATCCGAAAAGCGGGAGGAGGCGAAAGCCAATCCTCCGCGGCTCGATGTGCAAACCGTCCTGCGCGGCGCGCGCGAGGCCATCCTTCTGCACGGAACCGAAGAATACCGGTTGAGGCTTACCAGCAACGGAAAGCTGATCCTCACCAAGTAGACGTCGCGGCAGGTGCCGCAAGCCAAGCCAGCCATGGAGGGAACACCCCTTACAGCCAGCCAGGACATTCATCGCTGACTAACGAGGGGACTATCTCATGGCCAGAACTTTGAACATCTCCGTTTCGCATAGCGTGCTCGCAGCGTTCTTGGCGAGCACGTGCCTCACCGCGCCTGCCTTCGCCGCCGACGATCAACCGATCCAGCTCGGCCCCGTGAAGGTGCAGGACAAGACCGATAGCAACGCCCAAACCCACACGGTCGGCGTTTCGGCAATGCCCACTGCCTCTGTGCAGGACACGCCGCAATCGGTGAACGTGATCACCTCCGAAACGATGAAGCAACAGGCCACCACCACGCTTGGCGATTCACTGCGCAACGTGCCCGGCATCACCATCGCCATCGGCGAAGGCGGCACACTGGCGGGCGACCAGTTCAAGATCCGCGGCTTCGATGCGAAAGACGATGTGTATCTGGATGGCCTGCGCGATTTCGCGGCCTACACGCGCGACAGCTTCGACTATGAAGAAGTGCAGGTGCTCAAAGGCCCGTCCGGCCTGATGTTCGGCCGCGGCACCACCGGCGGCGCCATCAACACCGTTTCGAAGACGCCGTTCCTCGAAGACAAATACACGGCCCATGTCGAAGCCGGTAACGGCAACCACTATCGCGGAACCGCCGATCTCAACTATGTGCTCGGCGATACCAGTGCGCTGCGCCTCAACCTCATGCTCACCGACACGGGCGTGGTCGACCGCGATCTCACCCATTCCACCCGCTGGGGCATCGCGCCCAGCATTGCCTTGGGATTAGGAACGGATACGACGTTCACACTGTCTTATATCCACCAACACACCAGCGGACGGCAGGATTACGGTGTCGTCGTGGCCACGCCGCCGGGCCAGGTTTATGCCGAACCCGTCACCGAATACGGCGTGCCGCGCAGCAATTACATGGGTTTCGCTGCCGATCACGACAAGAACAACGCCGATCTCGTCACCGCGCACGTCAGTCACAAGGCAAACGATTGGCTGACTCTCACCAACGACACGCGCGTCGCCGTTTATAGCCGCGATTTCCGCTACACGCCGGTCGACCGCTGTGATTACATCGCTGCCACCAACTATTGCAGCGATGTCCTCTTCGGAGTGGATGGAAGCGGCAATCCGGTCGATCCCACCACGGCGCTCGCGGGCACCGGCGGCGGCGGCCCCTACATCCAGAACAGCTGGGGCGTGCAGAATATCGCTGCTGCCAATGCCGATTTCAAACTCGGCGAATTTCGCAACCAGTTGATCGCCGGTCTGGATGCTTCCTATCAGCGCGCCGACCGCACGATTTATGCCTACACGCTGCCGAGCACGGCCGATTATTACTACCAACTCAACAACCACACGCAGTCGCGCCAGAACATCGGCTTCTCGCTCTACAATCCCACGCACATCACGCCGCTCGGCTACAACGTCATCCTGCCGACCGCTTCCAACGTCGCGGGCACCAGCGCCACTTCGACAACGGTGGTCAACTCAACCGGAGAGGCGACCGACCTCGCGCTGTTTGTCACCGACCGCTTCTGGTTCACCGATCAGTGGTCGTTGATCGCGGGTGTGCGCGCAGATCAGTACAAGGCAAACTACGACACCGTTCTGGTCAACGGCAGCGCGGCAACGGCGAAGTCGCCGTCCAACTTCGTCAATCCGCGCGCCAGCATCGTGTTCGAGCCCGATGAGACGCAGACTTATTACTTCTCGTGGGCGCGTTCGGCCACGCCCGTGGGCACCTCCGTCGTGGGTTCGCCAACGCCATTGTCTTCAGCCAATCAGGCGCTCGACCCGGAAAGAAGTGAGAACCTGGAAGTCGGCGCGAAGGTGAGCCTATTCGATGGCAATCTTGGCCTTTCCGGCTCGCTGTTCCAGGTGACCAAAAGCAACGCCACCACGACCGACCCGAGCACCGGCAATTTGGTCGTCTCGGGTCAGCGCCAGCGCGTGCGTGGTCTTGAACTGTCGGCCACGGGCTACGTCACCGAAGACTGGTCGGTGCTTGCGTCGTACACCTATCTCGATCCCGTCATCACCTCCGATCTGACGACGCCGTTCAACAACGGCCGCCAGATCACCTTCGTCCCCAAGAACGGCGCGTCGCTCTGGACCGATTACAAAGCGAACGATTTGCTGCACGGCCTCTCGCTCGGCGGCGGCGTCGTCTACCAGTCGCCGCTGTACAACGGCTACACCGCGCCAAGCCCGACAGGTTATCCGCTGGGCCGCATCGTGCGCATCCCGGAAACCGTCGAACTCGATGCCGTTGCTGCTTACGAATTCGCCGAAAAATATCGCATCGCGCTCAACATCAACAACATCACCGACCGGCTGAACTATTCGCAGTCGTTCGGCAATCGCGGCACGCCTGCGGCTGGCCGCGCGTTCATCGTTTCGCTCGACGCGGCGCTGTAAATGGAAGGAGCCTGTCCATGTTAGTGCGTGTTCCACGGCTTCTGTCGCCGGAAGACGTCACGCACATGCGGGGCAGGCTCTCGTCATCCGATTGGGTAGACGGCAAAATCACTGCCGGCGCCCAATCGGCCACCGCCAAACGCAATCTGCAAGTCCCCGAAACCTCGCCGGTTGCCCGCGAACTCGGCGAGATGATTTTGCAACGTTTGGGCCGCAACGAGTTGTTCACGTCGGCAGCCTTACCGTTGCGCGTTTTTCCGCCGCTGTTCAATCGCTATGACGCCGACATGAAGTTCGACACGCACATCGACAATTCGATCCGCTTCGTGCCCGGCGCGCCCATCCGCGTGCGCACCGATCTTTCGGCCACGCTGTTTCTCTCCGCGCCGGAAGATTATGACGGTGGCGAACTCGTCATCGAAGACACCTATGGCGAACAGCAGGTGAAACTCGCCGCCGGCGACATGGTTCTTTATCCCGCCACCAGCCGCCATCGCGTGAATCCGATCACGCGCGGCAGCCGCTGGGCATCGTTCTTCTGGATTCAAAGCATGGTGCGCGACGATGGCCAGCGCGCGCTGCTGTTCGATCTCGACAACACCATCCAATCGTTGCGCAAGAAAGAAGGCGAAAGCCCCGAAGCCATTCAGCTGACCGGCATCTATCACAATCTCGTTCGCCGCTGGGCGGAGGCGTAAATGAAAGCGCGCTCCGTTCTCTTCCAAATCCATCTCTGGACCGGCCTCACGCTCGGCATCGTGCTCGCGATATTGGGCCTCTCGGGCAGCGTGCTCGTCTACCACGACGAACTCTTGGACATGACGCAAGCCCCCGTGCCGCACGCGCAAGCGCAAGGCGTCATGCTTCCGCTCGACACACTCCTTGCCGCTGCGCGCGAAAAATTCCCCACCAAACGCGCCAACGCAACAGTGATGCTGCCGGAAGAAAAAGGCGATGCGCTGCTCGTGCGTTTCCAATCCGGCCCCGCGCGCCCCGGCCCGCAAAGCGGCAGCGACGTTTACGTCGATCCCGCAAGCGCACGCGTGCTCGATGTGCGCAGCGCCCCTTACAGCGCGTTCATCGGCCTGATGCACGATCTGCACGGTCGCCTGCTGATCCCGGGAAGGGAAGGGCGTCAGGTGGTGGGCTGGCTCGGCGTCGCGATGTTGTTGCTCGGCTGTTCCGGCATCGTCATCTGGTGGCCGAAGCGCGGGCAATGGAATGCGGGCTTCCGCATCCGCCGCAATGCGCGCGGCTATTGGCTCTATCGCGATCTCCACGGCGCCGTCGGCATCTGGGGCCTCGTCGTTTTCCTGATCGTCAGCTTCAGCGGCGTCGCCATCGCATTCCCCGATACGGTGCGCAGCATCGTCACGCTCGGCGCGCCGCCGCCCGCAAGCCCAACATTCGATTTGCGCAACGGCCCCAAGATCGAGCCCGTCAAAGGCCAGAAGCCGATGCCGCTCGATGCCGCCGTCGCGCTGGTGAAAACACAAATCCCGAATGCGGATGTGCGCAGCATCTCGATCCCCGCCAAACGCAACGCCGCCTGGCGCATGATGATCGGCAGCATGGACAATGGCCCGGTCTCGACCGCTTACATCGATCCGTGGCACGCCAAGATCGTCGCCACGCGCAACGTCTCCAACACCGGCACAGACAGCTTCATGGCATGGCAACGTCCGTTGCATGCCGGAAGCGGGTGGGGCGCTTTGTGGCGCATCCTCGTTTTCCTCTCCGGCCTGTTGCCATCGCTCTTCGTCACCACCGGCATCGTGATGTGGGTGAAGAAGCGCCGTGCCCGCGTGCGCGTCGTTCCCTCTGTGGTCAGGGAAAGGGTCGACGCATGAACATGTCGGTGCACTTCCCGATTGAACTGAGCGATGAGCACATTCCGCTCAACGCCTTCAGCCGCACGCGCCGCACCCCCATGCAAACACGCGGCCGTTATGTCGGCGGCGCCATCGTCATTCTCGGCCACATCGCCTTGATCGCCGCGATCATCTGGGGCGGCTCGCAAGTCTATCGCGCGATGGTCCCGCAACCGATCTCGGTCGCGATCATCTCCGAAGCCCCACCGAAGACCGAACTCCCGCCGCCTCCGCCGCCGAAGATGGAAGTGCCTGAGGTCGCCGTCACCATCGCCCCCGAAATCACCATCACCACCCCGCCCGCGAACGCCATCACGGTGCAGCAGGTAAAGAACCCCGCGCCCATCGCTCCGCCATCGCCGGTCAACGGAACGGGCAAGGATGCCTATCTCGGCCAGATCATCGCCCACCTCGATGCCGCCAAGCATTACCCCCCGCAGGCTCGCAAGCTGCACATCGAAGGCGTGGTCCAGCTCCACTTCGTGATGGACCGCTCCGGCCACGTCCTCAGCTTCGACATCGCCAAAAGTTCCGGCCGACCGATTCTCGACGAAGAGACGAGGGCCCTCATCGCCCGGGCCCAGCCGCTCCCCCCGATTCCCGCCGATTGGCCCCAGCAGACCCTCAACCTGGTCGTGCCGGTGGAGTTCACGCTGCACTGACCCCCATAGGGGGAGGTGATTATTTGTCGGAACTCCGCTTAACTCTGTTCCCATAACAAAGCCTCGGGGGCAGGAAATGACGTCCATTCTCACGCCGGTTCTGGCGCTGATCGTTCTCTCATTGGTGGTCTGGATCTGGATGTATGCGACCCGCATCCCGGCGATGCAGCGGGCCGGCATCGACGCCCAGAACGCCCGTTTTCCCGGCTCGCTCGACGTCCTGCCGGACACCGCGCGCCAAATCGCAAACAATTACAACCACTTGATGGAACAGCCGACCATCTTTTACGCGATGGTCTTCTACCTTTATCTCACCGGCCAGAACGACCAGCTCAACATCTGGCTGGCCTGGGCCTATGTGGGGCTTCGGGTGCTGCACACCCTGATCCAGTGCACGATCAACGTGGTGCCGCTTCGTTTCGGGGTTTTCACGCTCTCCACCCTGGTCCTGATGGCCATGGCGGCACGCGCCCTTATGGCTTTGGCCTGACAGGGATTTCCGGCCCCCGCGAAAGACTATATCGCGGGGGTTGACCCCAACTATCCCCACTTATATACAGCGCCACCTTCCAGGGCAGGCCGTCTCGGGCGATCGCTCGAAAAACGCTGTTGGGAAGCCAGTTTTAAAGCTTTGCACGCGCGACTCGAGGAATTCCTCCAGTCCTCCGCATGTAAGGGGCGGGCCCGAAAGGCCTAAGCCCCGCTTCGTGTTGTTTGTTTGGTTCGCCGAAAGGCAAAACAGGGAATCAGGATGCCGACGATCAATCAGTTGATCCGCAAGCCGCGCGGCGAAAAGCCGAAGCGCAACAAGGTGCCGGCGCTCACGGGTAATCCGCAGAAGCGTGGCGTCTGTACGCGCGTCTACACGACGACGCCGAAGAAGCCGAACTCCGCGCTCCGCAAGGTCGCCAAGGTTCGCCTCACCGGCAAGGGCGGCTACGAAGTCGTGACCTATATTCCCGGCGAAGGTCACAACCTTCAAGAACACTCCGTGGTGCTGATCCGCGGCGGCCGCGTGAAGGACCTTCCGGGCGTTCGCTATCACATCATCCGCGGCGTGCTCGACACGCAGGGCGTGAAGGATCGCAAGAAGCGCCGCTCGCTCTATGGCGCCAAGCGTCCGAAATAAGGAAGAGATCAGATGTCCCGTCGCCGCCGCGCCGAACGCCGCGAAATCAACCCGGATGCCAAATATGGCGATCTGGTCCTCGCCAAATTCATGAACAGCCTGATGTATGACGGCAAAAAGTCCGCCGCCGAAGGCATCATCTATGGCGCGTTCGATACGATCCAGCAGAAGACCCGCACCGATCCTCTTCAGGTTTTCCACGAAGCGCTGCGCAACGTCTCGCCCGCGATCGAAGTGAAATCCCGCCGCGTCGGCGGTGCGACGTATCAGGTGCCGGTGGAAGTCCGCACCGATCGCGCGCGCGCGCTCGCGATCCGCTGGCTCATCACGGCTGCTCGCGGCCGCAACGAGCCGACGATGACCGGCCGTCTCTCCGGCGAATTGATGGATGCCGCGAACAATCGCGGCAACGCCGTCAAGAAGCGTGAAGACACCCACAAGATGGCGGATGCGAACCGCGCGTTCTCGCATTACCGCTGGTAAGCGTTCAGACAGAGTAGAAGAAAATGGCCCGCACGACCCCGCTCGATCATTACCGCAACATCGGCATTGCCGCGCACATCGACGCCGGCAAGACAACCACGACCGAGCGCATCCTGTATTACACGGGCAAGAGCCATAAGATCGGCGAAGTGCACGACGGCGCCGCCACCATGGATTTCATGGAGCAGGAACAGGAACGCGGCATCACCATCACGTCGGCCGCGACGACCTGCTACTGGAAAGACCACCGCATCAACATCATCGACACGCCGGGCCACGTGGACTTCACGATTGAAGTCGAACGTTCCATGCGCGTGCTCGACGGCGCGGTTGCCGTGTTCGATGCCGTCGCCGGTGTCGAGCCGCAGTCCGAAACCGTGTGGCGTCAGGCCGACAAGTATCACGTTCCGCGCATCTGCTTCGTCAACAAGATGGATCGGATGGGCGCGAACTTTCAGCGCTGCATCGACATGATGATCGATCGTCTGGGCACCCGCCCGATGATCATCACCTGGCCGATCGGTTCGGAAGCCGAATTCAAGGGCCTCGTCGACATCGTGAAGATGAAGGCGCTGGTCTGGCACGACGAACAATTGGGCGCGAAGTTCGACGAAGTCGAAATCCCCGCCGAATATGCCGACAAGGCAAAAGAACTCCGCGCCGCGCTCGTCGAAGCCGCGGTCGAAGAAGACGACAAGCTGCTTGAAGCCTATCTTGAAGGCACCGAGCCCAGCGTCGAAGACCTCAAGCGTTGCATCCGCAAGGGCACGATGGCGTTCCATTTCGTGCCGGTGATGTGCGGTTCGGCATTCAAGAACAAGGGCGTGCAGCCGCTGCTCGATGCGGTGGTCGATTACCTGCCGTCGCCGCTCGACATTCCGCCGGTGAAAGGCACCGACCTGAAGGGCAACGAAGTCGAGCGCCCCGCCGACGACAAGGCCCCGTTCTCCGGCCTCGCGTTCAAGATCATGGACGATCCGTTCGTCGGTTCGATCACCTTCGTGCGCGTCTATTCGGGCACCGTCTCGTCCGGCACGGGCGCGCTCAATTCGGTGAAAGACAAGACCGAACGCGTCGGCCGTATGCTTCTGATGCATGCGAACAGCCGCGAAGACGTGAAGGAAGCCAACGCCGGTGACATCGTGGCGTTCGCTGGCCTCAAATATTCCACGACCGGCGAAACGCTCTGCGATCCCAATCACCCGGTGATCCTGGAACGCATGGAATTCCCCGATCCGGTCATCGAAGTCGCCATCGAACCGAAGACGAAGGCCGATCAGGAAAAGATGGGCGTGGCGCTCAACCGCCTTGCGCAGGAAGATCCGTCATTCCGCGTCTCCACCGATCAGGAATCCGGCCAGACCATCCTGAAGGGCATGGGCGAACTTCATCTCGAAATTAAGGTCGATATCCTCAAGCGCACCTACAAGGTCGACGCAAATGTCGGCGCGCCGCAGGTGGCTTATCGCGAAACGCTGTCCAAGCCCGTGTCGGTGAAATACACCCACAAGAAGCAGACCGGCGGTTCGGGTCAGTTCGCCGAAGTCACGATCGATTTCGAACCGCTGCCGCCTGGTTCTGGCTTCGTGTTCGAAAACGATGTCGTTGGCGGTTCGGTGCCGAAGGAATTCATCCCGGCTGTCGAAAAGGGCCTGAAGGCGCAGAAAGACTCCGGTCTTCTGGCGGGCTTCCCCGTGATCGACTTCAAGGCGACGCTGACCGACGGCAAGTACCACGAAGTGGACTCCAACGCGCTCACCTTCGATATCGCCGCGCGCGCCGCATTCCGCGAACTTGCATCGAAGGGCGCTGTGAAGCTGCTCGAACCGATCATGAAGGTCGAAGTCGTGACGCCGGAAGATTTCCTCGGCGGCGTGATCGGCGATTTGAACTCACGTCGCGGTCAGGTGCAGGGCACCGACAGCCGTGGCAACGCGCAAGTCGTCGCCGCAATGGTGCCGCTCGCGAACATGTTCGGTTACATCAACACGCTGCGTTCCATGTCTCAGGGCCGCGCGCAGTACTCGATGCAATTCGATCATTACGAACAAGTGCCGCAAGCGATCGCTGACGAAGTGAAAGCGAAATACGCGTAACAAACCGGCCTCAAAAGCAGGCCAACGAGAAGTAGACGGAGAGAATAGATGGCGAAGGCAAAATTTGAGCGGAACAAGCCGCACTGCAACATCGGGACGATCGGGCATGTCGATCATGGCAAGACGTCGCTGACGGCAGCGATCACGAAGGTGCTTGCGGAGACGGGCGGGGCGACGTTTACGGCCTATGACCAGATCGACAAGGCGCCGGAAGAAAAGGCGCGGGGCATCACCATCTCGACGGCCCACGTCGAATACGAAACCAAGGCCCGCCATTACGCCCACGTCGACTGCCCAGGCCACGCCGACTATGTGAAGAACATGATCACGGGTGC
>Ga0265327_10001716_pt1 | contig 26056 bp, 26 predicted proteins | sample 41621metaG_FD_202089 | JGI IMG/M metagenome (GOLD analysis project Ga0265327, IMG submission 202089) | Rhizosphere microbial communities from Carex aquatilis grown in University of Washington, Seatle, WA, United States - 4-16-21 metaG | ecosystem: Host-associated > Plants > Roots > Rhizosphere...
GCGGGCCTCGGCGACGGAAAGCTCGTCCAGCAGCTTTTCGAACCGCTGCTGGTGGGTGGCGGGCTTCTCGTGCGCCTCATCCAGCAGGCCCTGGGCCTTGGCCCGAGCTTCGGCCAGGTGATCCAGGCGCTTGGCGGCGGCGGCGGACCGGCGGGTCCAGTCCTCGCGGTCGCGATTGAGGTTCTCGAATCGGCGGGCGCGGCCTTCCCGTTCCCGGGCCTCCACGTCCACGGCGGCGCGGGCGGCGGCGGCGGCTTCCCGGGCGGGGCCGGCGGCGGTGCGGGCGGCGGCCAGGCGGGCCGGCAGGTCCCCCACGGCGGTGTCCTCGGCGGACTCCTCGATGGCCACCCGCAGGATGGATTCGGTGTCGGCCAGCTCCGCCTCGAACCGGCGGATCACATCGTCCAGGGACTGGGCGTGGGCCTCGCGGCGGGCGGCGTCGCGGTCCAGCTTCTCCACGGCGGCGCGGGCGGCGGCCACCTTCTGCTCGGCCACGGGCGGCGCCCGGCGGGCCTCCCGCAGCGCCTCCTCGGCGGCCTTCACCCGGACGCTGGCGGCGGCGAGCGCGTCGCGGCCGGCGCGGGCCCTGGGCTCCACCGTCTCGATCTCGGTCTCGATTTCAGCCAGCCGGGTCCGCTGCTCCATGCGCACGGCGGCGGGCTTGGGGGCGTCGGCCCGGGCGGTGAACCCGTCCCAGCGCCACAGGTCGCCCTCCTTGGACACCAGTCGCATGCCGGGGGCGAGACCCGCCTGCAGGGCGTCGCCGTCGGCCCGGGCCACCAGGGCCACATAGGCGAGGCGCGCGGCCAGCTTATCGGGGGCCTTCACCAGCGGGGCCAGGGGCGTCGCGCCCTCGGGCCAGTCCGGAGTCACAGCCGGTCGCCCGCCCCAGAAGGCCGGGGCGGTGGGATCCAGGGCGGCGTCCAGGTCGTCCCCCAGGGCGGCGGCCAGGGCCGCCTCGTAGCCCCGGTCCGGAGACACGGCTTCCAGGGCGGGCGCGAATCCGCCCCGGCGCTGCTGCGCCACGATCTGGGCGAGCGCCCGGGCCTCGGCGGTCAGCCGTCCCAGCTGTTCGTCGGTCTTGCGGGCTCCGTCACGCGCCTGGGTCTCGGCAGCCTGGGCCTTGGCGCGCTCTTCCTCGGCGGCGTCCAGGGCGGCGCGTGCGGCGGCGAGGGCGGCCTCGCAGCGCTCTAGCTCGGCCCGGGCCTCGGCGATCTGGGGATTGGCGGCGGGGCCCAGGGCCTCGCGTTCGGACTTCGCCTGGTCGAGGGCGCGGCGGGTGCGTGACACCCGCGCCTGGGCCTCCTCCACCCGCACGGCGCCGGCCCGGCGGCGGGCCTCGTCGGCGGCGGCCTGGGTGGCCAGGGCCTCCACGGCGGCGTCGGCCTCGACCCGGGCGGCCTCGGCGGCCTGGGCCACGGCCTCCAGCTCCGGCGCCCGTTCGGGGGCTGCGGCGATGGCGGCCTCCAGGGCCGCGATGTCCTCCAGCAGCCGCGCGAGCGCCACGTCGGCGTCCTCGACGATCTGAGTCTCCCGGGCCCGGTCGGCGTCGATCCGGCCGACATCGGCTACAAGGCGTTCCACCTCGGCGGCCAGGGCCTCGCCCTCCCGCTCCAGGCGGTCGCGGTCGATGGCGAGGCTATGCAGCACGGCCGCAGCGATGGTCTCGGCCTCTCGCAGCGGCTTGATCTGTTCCTCGGCGGCGGCGGCGCGGGTGGTGGCCGCTGCGGCCTCGCGGGCGGTGGCTTCCACCACGCGGGCGGCCTCGGAGGCCTCGCCGGTCAGCCGCTCCGCCGCGCCGCGGGCCTCGGCCCAGCGGGCATAGAGGACGGCACCCTGCAGGGCCCGGATCTCCGCCGACAGCTTCTTGTAACGCTCCGCCTGCCGCGCCTCGCGCTTCAGGCGGCCCAGGGCGCTGTCCAGCTCCTTGGTGACGTCGTCCAGCCGGGTGAGGTTGGCCTCGGCCGCCCGCAGTCTCAGCTCGGCCTCATGGCGCCTGGAATGCAGTCCGGAGACCCCCGCCGCCTCTTCCAGGATCATGCGGCGGTTCTGCGGCTTGGCGGCGATCAGTTCGGAGATCTGGCCCTGGCGCACCAGGGCCGGGGAGTTCGACCCGGTGGAGGCGTCGGCGAACAGCAGCTGGACGTCACGGGCGCGCACCTCGCGACCGTTGATCCGATAGGTGGAGCCCTCGCCCCGGTCGATGCGGCGCACAACCTCCAGCACCGGGTGATCGTTGAAGGCGGAGGGCGCGCGGCGGTCGGCGTTGTCGATGGTGAGCGTGACCTCGGCATGGTTGCGCGAGGCGCGTCCGCCGGAGCCGGCGAAGATCACGTCGTCCATCCCGCCGGCCCGCATGGCCTTGGCGGAATTGGCGCCCATCACCCAGCGCAGGGCTTCCAGCAGGTTGGACTTGCCGCAGCCATTTGGGCCGACAATGCCCGTGACTCCAGGCTCGATGCGGAACTCGGTCGCATCGACGAAGGACTTGAACCCGGAAAGGCGAAGTCGCTGGAAGTGCACGGGCTAGGTCTGGGCTCCTATTTTGAGGCGTCGGCGATGGCGGTGTCGAGCTGGGACAGGCTCACCTCGCCGGAGGCGATGGTCTTGCCATTGACGATGAAGGTGGGGGTGCCGGTGATCTTGTCGGCCTTCATGCCGGCGTCGACCCGGTCATTGAGGGCCTTCAGGGCCTTCTCGTCGGTGATGCAGGCATCGAACTGCTTCTCGGTCATGCCGGTGCCCTGGGCGATCCGCAGCAGCACCCCGCGCATGTCGCCGGTCTGGAAGATCTCGGCCTGGGCGTGGTAGATGGCGTCCAGGACATTGAAATACTTGTCCTTGCCGGCGCAGCGCGCGGTCAGGAAACCGGCCGCCGCCAGCTCATTGGGCGGGGTGAGGAATTCCTTCAGCGTGTAATAGGCCTTGCCCGTGTCGATGTACTTCTTCTTGAAGTCCGGCATCACTTCGTTGTTGAAGCGGGCGCAGTGGCTGCAGCTCGCCGAGGCGTATTCCACGACCTTAATCTTGGCCGCGGGGTCGCCCATGTGCATGTCGTCGGTGCTGGCGCTGCCGCCCTTGCTACATCCGGCGAGGGCCATGGCGCCCATCAAGGCGACGACAAGGAAGCTGAGTTTCGGCATGGAGGTCCTCTGTCGGAAGTCAGAATGAAAGATTAAAGCGCGATTCCCCCGTCATCGGGGGAAAGTCAACGACTGCGACGATCTCGCAGCACCCCGCGACCCAAGCTCAGCAATGCGGCCTTGAGAGGGCCGTCGGGGGCGGAGGCCAGGCTGGCGGCCAGCTCAGCTTCCTGGGCGGCGTCCAGGGGCGTGCGCCGTTTCACCTGGGCAGGGGTGGGGGCAGGGTGGGCCGCCCGTAGCGGTCCCTGCACGATGCGCAGCTTGTTCACCGCGCCGGCGCCCAGGAACAGGTTCACCCGCGCCACGATCTCGGGCGCCTGATGCTGGATCAGGGCGGCCCCCGCCCCGGCCACCCGGATTTCCAGGGTCCCAGGCCCGCCGCCCCGCGGCTTGCTGAGCTTCACGGGCTCGGTGCGCCGGGCGATCTCGGCGCCGACGATCTCCCGCCAGCGGGCCTCAAGCGCCCCTGGGCCCTGGCCGAACTTCTCGTCCAGGCTCTTCAGCAGCTTGTTGAGGCTGCGTCCAGCCGGCGGCGCCGCCCGCCACTGGGGCCGTGTGCGCTTGCGCGTCAGGATCGCGGCGGCTTCGGCATTGGTGGGGAGGGGCCGACGGGACATGGCGATCACCCTACAATATCCTTGCCGCCGGGATCACCTTCTCTCGCCGCAAGGGACAATTTCGGATAGCGAGCGGGTGTGACCCCCGACGAGACCCGCGCCCGCCTTCTCGCCTGGTACGACGACCAGGCCCGTGACCTCGCCTGGCGGGTGGGGCCCGCCGACCATGCGGCCGGGGTCCGCGCCGATCCCTACCGGGTCTGGCTCTCCGAGGTGATGCTGCAGCAGACCACCGTGCCGCACGCCACGCCCTATTTCCTGAAGTTCACCGCCCGGTGGCCAACGGTCTCCGCCCTCGCCGCGGAGGAGGACGGCGAGGTGATGGCCGCCTGGGCCGGCCTCGGCTACTACGCCCGGGCCCGCAACCTGTTGGCCTGCGCCCGGGCCGTCGCCTATGACCATGGCGGCGCCTTCCCGGACACCGAGGCGGGCCTTCGCGCCCTGCCGGGCCTTGGGCCCTATACGGCCGCCGCCGTGGCCGCCATCGCCTTCGACCGCCCCACCAATGTCGTGGACGGCAATGTCGAGCGGGTGATGGCCCGCCTGTTCGCGGTGGAAGAACCGCTGCCGGACGCCAAGCCGGAGCTCAAGCGCCTGGCCGGGGAGCTGGTGCGCGACCACCGGCCCGGCGACTGGGCCCAGGCTCTGATGGACCTGGGCGCCACCGTCTGCCGGCCAAAGCAGCCCCTGTGCGACCGCTGCCCCATCGCGGCGGCCTGCGCCGGCCTCGCCACGGGAGAGCCGGAGAGCTTTCCGCGCAAGACCCCAAAGGCCCAGCGCCCCCACCGCCATGGGGTGGCCTATGTCCTGACCCAGGGGGACCAGATCGCCCTGGTGCGCCGCCCGCCGTCAGGCCTGCTGGGCGGCATGCTGGCCCTGCCCACCAGCGACTGGCGTGAGGCGCCCTTCACTGACGCCGAGGCCCGTCGCCTCGCCCCGGCCCCAGGGGAATGGCGCCATGTGGGCGAGGTGGAGCACGGCTTCACCCACTTCACCCTGACCCTGCGCCTGTTCCGCGGCGAAGGCTTCGCCCGCGAAGTGATCTGGTCTCCGCGCCGCGCCCTCGACGGATTGCCGAGCGTGTTCCTCAAGGCCGCGAGGGCAGGACTGGGGAATTTGATTTAGACGCGCCGGTCCCGACCCCAGACTGATCTGCAGTTTGATCGACCGAGCTTCGTGTCGAGCCCGGCCTGGGTCACCCGGTATCGCGTTTCAAACGACCGCCGGATGACGAAATGGTGAGCGCCAGGCCCTTACCTCACCCAGGGCTTCAGCACCTCATAGACCGGCGCCGTCGTCGGCCCCTCGCGGGTGACGGTGATCAGTTGTCGCCGCTGGGACAGCTGCCGCACGGCGTTTTGCACCGAGGACTTGGAGAGCCCGGTCTCCGAGGCGATGGTCCCCAGGCTGGCCGCCAACCGCCGCCTGCCCCCCTCGGTCTTCCCCCAGAGCCACAGATAGACCAGGAAAGCCGAGGGCGTGTGGTCGTGGCCCACCAGGTCGCGCATCAGCACGTCGAGGACATAGGGGTCGAGGGTCACCGGCTGGGTCATGACCATTGGTATAGTAATCATTGCACCGCTTGTCTCTCGGCGCCGCCTCGGCTGCAAAAGGGGACCGGACAAGGAGCCCAGCATGATCACCCACCTGAAGTTCGCCGGCGTGGCCTGCCGTGACCAGGACGCCGCCCTGAAATTCTGGACCGAGAAGGTCGGATTCAGGGTGGTCACCGACCAGCCTCTGGGGAACCAGCGCTGGATCGAGCTCGCCATCAACAACAGCCAGACCGGCCTGGTGCTGTTCACCCCCGAGGGCCACGAGGACCGGATCGGCACCTTCTTCAATGGCTCCTTCGCCTGCGACGATGTGGAGGCGACCCACCGGCAGCTCACCGCCCGCGGCGTGGAGTTCAAGGGCCCGCCGGAGAAGCAGCCCTGGGGAACCTTCGCGATCTTCAAGGATCCGGAAGGCAATGAGTTCGTGCTGGCCTCGCGCTAGGCCGCCGCCTGTGGGATCGCCGCCGGGGCGCGGGGGAACAGGAAGGTGAGCGTGGTGAGCGCTGTCAGCGACATGGCCAGCGCCGCCGCGGGGATCGCCGGCACGCCATAGGCCGCCAGCGCCGCGCCGCCCACCGCCGAGCCCAGGGCCTGACCCATGGAGATCACCGAGCCGTTCAAGGCCAGGGCCACAGGGGCCCCTCCCGTCGCCTGGATCAGGCGGGACTGGATCACCGGGGTGATGGAGAACAGGGCCGTCGCCGCCAGGAAGATGCCGAGCGCCACCAGCAGCGCGCTGGGCCAGCCTGGGGGTAGGGCGTGGTGGGTGGCGGCGAAGTGGACGCTCATGGCCGTGGCCTGGATGGCGAAACCCTGCAGGATCCAGCCCCGCCCGGCGCTGCGGTCCGCCGCTCGCGCCCCCAGCCACAGACCGGCGATGGAGCCCACCCCGATCATCGCCTGGAAGGCGCCCACCCCGGCCCCGGTGACCCCGGCGCCCACCCGCACGATCGGGGCGATATAGAGGTTCAGCGTCATGTTGGCGGCGAAGGTCAGGAAGGTGGTGAGATAGAACGGCCAGATGGCCGGCAGGGGCAGGCTTCCGCCGCCCTCGCGCTTCGGGGGCGCCGGGACCCGGGGCAGGAAAATGATCACCGCCGTCAGCGCCAGGGCCGACAGGCTTGCCGCCACCAGGAATGTGGAGCGCCAGCCGAACATCGCGCCAATGACACTGCCGATCGGGATGCCCACCACGAAGGCAAGCGTCATGCCGCCGGAGACCATGGCCAGGGCTGAGCCACGCCGGTCGGGCGCCGCGAGGGAGGCCGCCGCGACGCTGGCCGCCGGGCCCGACATGGCGCCGGCCAGGCCCGCCAGGGCGCGCAGCGCCATCAGGGTGGGGAAGTTGGGGGTCATGGCGCAGGCCAGGTGCAGCACCAGTCCCAGGCTCAGGCCGGCGATCACCATGTATTTGCGGTCCACCCGGCCGAACAGCCAGGCCGCGACCGGGCCCAGCACCGCCGAGGTGAGCACGAAGACGGTCTGCAGCTGCCCCGCCACCGCGGTGGTGACGTGCAGGTCCGCCGCAAGGGTCTCCAGCAGCCCCGCAAAGATAAAGGCCCCCGACCCGAAGGCGAAGGTCACGAGGGTCAGGACATAGATCCGCGGGTTCATGCCGCCAGCTTAGCCGCAGCCGTACCGCCCGCCAGAACTTTACGCCCTGACGCTCGGGAAGCCTTTCGCAGTCAGATCAGCGCCTGGCTGCGGATCTTGGCCCGCAGGACGTCGATGGGGGCCAGGCCCTTGTCGGTCTTGAAGTGCCAGTAGGTCCAGCCGTTGCAGGCGGGGGCGGCCTGCACCATGGCGCCGACCTTGTGGATCGACCCGGCCATCTCCCCCACCACCAGGGAGCCGTCGGCCCGGACCCGCGCCGCCCGCTCGCCCTTGGAGCAGTAGAGGGTGTCGCCGGGATGTAAGAGGCCGGCCTCGAGGATCTGGCCGAAGGGGATGCGGGGTTCCGACTTTTTGGAGCCCATCACCTCCAGGTCGCCGGGGGCGATGGGGATCACCCGGGCGATCCGCTCGGCGGCGAGCCTGGCGTAGCCTTCCTCGCGTTCGATCCCCACATAGCGGCGTCCCAGCCGGCGGGCGGCGGCCCCGGTGGTGCCTGTGCCGAAAAACGGGTCGAGGATGACGTCGCCGGGCTTGGTGGAGGCCAGGATCACCCGGTGCAGCAGGGCCTCCGGCTTCTGGGTCGGATGGGCCTTGACCCCGTTCTCGTCCTTCAGCCGCTCCTCGCCGGTGCACAGCGGGAAGGTCCAGTCCGAGCGCATCTGCAGCTCGTCATTGGCCATCTTCATGGCGTCGTAATTGAAGGTGTAGCGCCGCGCGCCACGGCCTTTGGAGGCCCAGATCAGGGTCTCGTGGGCGTTGGTGAAGCGGGTGCCCTTGAAGTTGGGCATGGGGTTCGACTTGCGCCAGACGATGTCGTTGAGGATCCAGAACCCCAGGTCCTGCAGGGCCCCGCCCACCCGGAAAATGTTGTGATAGGAGCCGATCACCCAGATCGCCCCGTCGTCCTTCAGCACCCGGCGGCACTCGGTGAGCCATTCGCGGGTGAACTTGTCATAGGCCGCGAAGCTTTCGAACTGGTCCCAATCGTCGTCCACCGCGTCGACCTTGGAATTGTCCGGCCGCAGAAGGTCGCCCCCCAGCTGCAGGTTATAGGGCGGGTCGGCGAAGACCAGATCCACCGATTTGGGAGGCAGCTTCTTCAGCTCCTCAATGCAATCGCCAAGGATAATGGTGTCGGGGGCCATGTCCGCCTCTTTACTCGTGAAGCGGAATCCTGAGTCTTCGTGGTGAAGGGCGCGTTTCCGAACATGGTTAACGGCGCCAAAGGTTTCAGGTCGTCCGCGTCTTCATCCGTTCCGTCGCCGCCACCAGCTCCCGAGTCAGGGAAGGCTCGAAGGCCGAATGGCCGGCGTCGGGCACCAGCACATATTCCGCCTCCGGCCAGGCCTGATGCAGGGCCTCGCTGGTGACGATGGGGCACAGGATGTCATAACGCCCCTGGACGATGCTGGTGGGGATGTGCCGGATCGAGGGCACGCCGTTCATCAGCTGGCCGGGGGCGAGGAAGCACCTGTTGACGAAATAGTGCGCCTCGATACGGGACAGGGCGAGGGCCTTGCTGGCGGCCGTCATCTCCTCCACCAGCTCGTCTTCCGGATAGAGCGTCGAGGATTCTGCCTCATAGCGGCTCCAGGCCAGCGCAGCCGGCTCGTTCACCTTTGGGTCCGGGTCGTTCAGCCTGCGCATATAGGCGCCCAGCAGATCGCCGCGTTCGGCCTCAGGGATCAGCTCGGCGAACGCCCTCCATGGCGCGGGGGACAGGGTTGCGATCCCGGTCATGAACCAGTCGGTCTCGAAGTCGGAGCCCAGGAAGATGCCGCGGATGATCAGGCCCAGGCAGCGGTCGGGATGGGCCTGGGCGTAGGCGAGCGCCAAGGTCGAGCCCCAGGAGCCGCCGAACACCACCCACTTCTCGATTCCGCGGGCCTCGCGCAGCCGCTCGATATCGGCCACCAGGGCCTCGGTCGAATTGCCTCGCAGTTCGCCGAAGGGGGTGGAGCGTCCCGCCCCTCTCTGGTCGTGGATCACCACCCGCCAGGATTTGGGGTCGAAGAACTGCCGATGCCGCGGCGAGCAGCCTGAGCCTGGCCCGCCATGCAGGAACACCACCGGCAGCCCCTTGGGGTTCCCCGCCTCTTCCCAGTAGAGCTCGTGCGGGTCCTCCACCTTCAGCCGCCCGCTGGCATAGGCCTCGATGGGCGGGAACAGGAAATTCTCAGCCTGGCGGTTGCGATGGGCGGCGGCGATGGGGTCTTCGGTCATGGGCGGGGGCTCCTCAGGCCGGGATTATGGCGGATCGCGATGGGCCGGCGCTAGACCCTCGGTTGCGCCCGGTGGAGGGCGACTCCCAGCATGACCAGGCCGACCCCGAGGAGGTCGCGCAGGCCGGGGGCCTGATGCAGGACGACAAAGCCGATGACCGTCGCAGTCGCCGGCAGGATCGACAGCATCAGGGCGAAGGTCGCCCGGGGCAGCCGCGCCATGGCCAGCTGGTCGGTGACATAGGGGATCACCGAAGACGAGACCCCCACGCCGACGGCCGCGGCCAGCAGCACCGGATCCATCAGGGCGGGGCGGGCGTCCGCCAGGCCGATGGGCAAGGCCGCCAGCATCGCCACCAGCATGGCGCAACCCAGCCGGTCGATACCGCCGGCGCCGGAGATCCTGTGGCCAAGCACAATATAGAGGACGAACAGGGCGCAGTTGGCGAAGGCGAACACATAGCCCAGCGCCGCGCCTTCGAACCGGAGCTGCATCAGGCTGTAGGCGCCCGCCGCCGCCAGCAGCAGGGCCGCTATATTGCGCCCCGAGAGCGCGCCGAAGGCAGCCAGGCCGATGGGCCCCAGGAATTCGATCGCCCCAACGGTCGCCAGGGGCAACCGGGCGATGGCCAGGTAGAACAAGGAGTTCATCGCCGCCAGCACCAGGCCCAGCATCACCACCGTCCAGCGATCCGCGAGGCTCAGGGTGCGCGCATAGACCCAGGGTCTGCGCCACACCGCGAACACGACCGCGGCGCTGGCGATCCGCAGCCAGGCCACGCCCAGGGGCGCCACATGGGCGAACAGCATCACGGCGAAGGCCGGGCCCAGATAGTGGAACACCGCGCTCACCATGAAGAAGGCGTGCGGCGGGACGTGGTCCAAGGGTTGGGCGGGCGAGGACGGGGCGAGGCGGGTCATGGCCGCAATGTTTCAGGTCCAGTCGATGGCTTCCATGGCATGTTGAAGGCAAATGACATATGGTTCCTTCAGAATTCAGGAAATTGGCGCGCGATGTCTTCGGCTTCGATCCTCCTGCGGGATTCCACCAACATCGCCATCCTCAAGGCCATGAGCGAGGCGCCACGGATCCCGATCAGCGAACTGGCCCGACTGGTGGGGATGTCCGGCCCGGCCGTGCGCGAGCGCGTGCAGCGGCTGGAGGAGGCCGGCGTCATCAAGGGCGTGCGCCTGGAGCTCGACCCCAAGGCGCTCGGCTATCCCATCGCCGTCATGGTCCGCATCCGCCCTATGCCGGGCCAGCTGCAAAAGATTATCGAACTGGCGCGCGCCAGCCCCCGGGTGGTGGAATGCCACCGGATCACCGGCGAGGACTGTTTCATCCTGAAGATGCATCTGGAAAGCCTGGACGTCCTGGACTCCGCCCTCGACGAATTCCTCGCCCATGGCCAGACGACCACCTCGATCATCCAGTCCTCCCCGGTGCCGACCCGTCCGCTTCCGCTCCCCAATGGCGCCGCGCCGCGCTGATGACGCCGGAGCTCAGCCCAGCCAGGTCACCTGGGCGCCGTGCGGATGGACCTCAGCAAGCACCTGCTCCTCGCCCCCTGGCCACAGGGTGAGGATTACCTGCATGCCGATCACCGAGGGCGGCGGCGGCTCCATCCTCAGCCAGGCGAAGGGCGCGTCCGACGTGGCCGAGGCGCCGATCCCCTGGATGGTCGCCGCCAGGGCGGCCTGGCTCTCCGCCGGCATATATTGCCAGAAAACCGAATGGTAGAGGACGGTCACCGCGCCCGCGCGAGGCGCCACCCGGTCCGCGGTCCATTGCACCGCGTCGGCGGCCTCGACGCTGACGCCAAGGTTGGTGGCCAGCTCGATGGCGGCGCGGATCCGGGCCAGGCGCTCGAACTGGTCCGGCCAGATATAGGCCAGGAGGCGGCGCCTCTGGACGGGGTCGGCAAGGTCCCCGGGCCGGCGGTCGCAGGCCGCCCGCTCCACCACGTCGACCCGGGCGTCCACCGCCGGGGCCGGACCCGTCCATTCCGTGTCGATCACCACCGGACTGGCCGGGTCGCCCCAGCTCGCCGCCTCGCCGAACCGGTAGAAATAGCGGTCCCAGTTGAGGTTCAGCCCGGCGCTGGCGCCCAGTTCGAAGGCGCGCATCGGCAGGCCGGTCTCATTTGCGATCTGTAGGAAGCCGGGCGCCAGGCATACGGAGCGCCGCACCTCATTGGTCTGCGGCTCGTGGGTCATGAAGGCGGCGAGCCGTTCGCGCCAGCGGATCATGGACGCCCGCGCCAGGGGCCAGGCCGCTGCGGGGTCGCTCTCCCGATGGGGCTGCGGGTAGGCGTCCGCCAGGTCCGGGTCGTCGCCGCTCAGCACCAGGTCGTGCAGGCCCCCCAGCAGGCGAAGGGCGACAGCCTCGGCGAACAGCTCCCGCACCCCCAGCCCGGCCCAGGGCGCCATCAGGGCCAGGGTCGGGCCGCCGGCCTCAAGGTCTTTGGCGGCGAGGGCCAGTAGCGCCCCATGGAAGGGCGAGCCCAGCTTGGTGCAACCCTCGCCCTGCAGGCGGAATGCGGCGGCGAGATTGGTGGTGTCCATGGCCGCCAGATCGCGCCTGGCCCGGTGAAGCGTCAATCTTGATTCAGTTGATCAATTCCGCCACGGCCTTGCAGGGCCAGGCGGATCGGCGCCCAACCGCGCCGATGGATCGGGCAGGGGCCTAGCCGCTGCAGGGCCTCCACATGGATCGGGGCGTGATAGCCCTTGTGCGCCGCAAACCCGTAGCCGGGATAGAGCCCGTCCATCTCCGCCATCAACCGGTCGCGCGCCACCTTGGCCAGGATCGAGGCCGCGGCGATGGAGGCGCTGAGGGAGTCACCCTTCACCACCGTCCGGATCGGCACGGGGAGCTTGAAGGCATAGTTGCCGTCCACCAGGGCGAAGACCGGCGTCACCGCCAGCGCGGTCACCGCCCGATGCATGGCCAGGCCGGTGGCCTGCAGGATGTTGAGCTCGGCGATCTCCTCCACCGAGGCCATGGCCACGCCCCAGGCCAGCGCCGTCGCCTTGATCTCGATTTCGAGCGCGTCGCGGGCCCGGGCGGTGAGTTTCTTGGAATCGTCCAGGCCCTTGGGGATCCGGGTCGGGTCGAGGATCACCGCGCCGGCCGAGACTGGCCCCGCCCACGGCCCGCGGCCGGCCTCGTCCACCCCGCAGACGGGGGAGGGGCAGGCGGCCTCGAGCAGCAGGTCGGGCATGTTAGCGGCCCATCCGCGACACCGGATCGTGCCGGTGGCAGTCGGTGATGTGGTCGTTCACGAAGCCGGTGGCCTGCATGAAGGCGTAGACGATCACCGGGCCCACGAACTTGTATCCCCTGGCCTTCAGGGCCTTGGACATCTCCACCGCCAGGGGAGTCTGGGCCGGCACCTGGCTCACATCGCTGAAATTGTTCTGGATCGGCTTGCCGTCGGTGAAGGCCCAGAGGAACGCCGACAGGTCCTCGCCCTTCTCCCGCATGTCCAGATAGATCTGCGCGCCGGAGATGGCCGCGTCGATCTTGCTATTGGAGCGCACGATCCCGGCGTCGGCCATCAGTCGGGCCCGATCGGCCTCGCCATAGCGAGCCACCTTCTCCGGATCGAAGCCGTCAAACGCGGCGCGAAAGGCCTCACGCTTGCGCAGGATGGTGATCCAGGCGAGCCCGGCCTGGAACCCGTCCAGCACCAGCTTCTCCCACAGGGCGCGGGAATCGTATTCCGGCACGCCCCAATCGGTGTCGTGATAGTGCTCGTACAGGGGATCCCCCTGCATTCCGCGCCAGGCGCAGCGAATCGGCTCGGTGCTCATGGCCGCCTTTGTCGCAAAGCTGGGCGTGCGCCAGCAAGGGTGAGCAAGGCCAGGAGGACGGAATCCGATGAGCTTCGAGAGCTTCCAGCTGTCGCGGGTGGATGTGGCGGAGGCGACCCTGCGGGTGCGCCATGGCGGCTCTGGCCCGCCCCTGCTGCTGCTGCACGGCTATCCCGAGACTCACATGATGTGGGGAAAGATCGCCGACGATCTGGCCCGGGACTTCACCGTGATCTGCCCGGACCTACGCGGCTATGGCGAGAGCTCCAAGCCTATCACCACCGACGACCACGAACCCTATTCCAAGCGCGCCATGGCCCGCGACGCCGTCGGGCTGATGGAGCATTTCGGCTTCTCGCGCTTCGACCTGGCGGGCCACGATCGCGGCGGCCGGGTGGGTTACCGGCTGGCGCTCGACTATCCGCAGGCGATCCGCCGACTGTCGATCCTCGACATCATCCCTACCGCCGAGGTCTGGAAGCGGGCCGACAAGCGCTTCGCGCTGGGCTATTTCCACTGGTCCTTCCTCGCCCAGCCGCAGCCGTTCCCTGAGACCCTGATCGGCCACGATCCGGAGACCTTCCTGTTCGGGGGCATGTTGCGGGGCGGCAAGGCCCCCTTCGCCGCGGATGCCTATGCCGACTACCTGAAGGCCATCGCCGACCCGGCGGTGATCCATGCCATGTGCGAGGACTATCGGGCCGGCGCCAGCTACGACATCGCCGCCGACGAAGCCGACCGCGGCAAAACGAAAATCGCCGCGCCGGTGCAGATCCTGTGGGGCGCCCGCGCCCCTCTTGCCGCCTGGTACGACGTGCTCGCCGTCTGGCGGGAATGGGCCCACGACGTCCAGGGCCATGCCATCGAGTCTGGCCACTTCATTCCAGAGGAACGTCCTGCCGAGACCCTGGCGGCGCTGCGACGGTTCTTCCTGGGCTAGGTTTCCGCCATCCAGGCGGGACTCGCCACCGTCACAGGCCGCCCGTCCACGCTCAGCGCCCCGCCGATGCGGTCCAGCCGCAGCAGGGCCATGGCCCGGCCGGCCTGACCCGCCAGCACCTCGCCGGCCCGCAGGTCCCCGGCCAGCACTTCAGCGCCGGGCGCCGGTGGCGAGCCTTCGAAGGTGATGGGCAGCATGCGGGTCTTGATCACGCCGCGCCGCTTCATCCGAGAGGTGGTCTCCTGGCCGACGAAGCAGCCCTTCTTGAAGTCGATGCCGTTCAGCAGGTCGAAGTCGGCCTCGATGGGATAGGCCTTGTCAGACCCCCAGTCCTCCGTCCCGGGCACCCCCAGGGACAGACGGTGGGCGTCATATGCCGTGGCGTCGCCTGTGGCGGCCGCGGCGACGCCGTAGCCCCGCCAGCCCAGCTGCGACAGGCGAGGGTCCGGGATCCAGCCCGGGCCCGGATCGGCGCCCCAGGCCGCCCAGACCGGCGCCGGGTCCGCGGCGAAGGCCACCTTGGCCCGCAGGCGATAGATCGACAGCCGCTGCACCAGGGCCTCGCGCCGCTCCGCCGCCACATCCAGCCAGCAGCCCTCGTCGCGGCCCACCACGAACATGTCGAACAAGAGCCGCCCCTGGGGGGTCAGCAGGGCGCCGAACCGGGCCTCGCCTGGGGCGAGCGACTCCACGTCCTGGGTGATCTGGCCCTGCAGGAAGCTCCGCCAGTCCTCCCCGGTGACCGAAATCAGGGCGCGGTCGGCAAGCTGAACTGTAGTGATCTGAGTTGTCATTATGTCGCAGTTAAGGATTGGTTGGGTGGAGCGCCAGCGTCACCCCCCCTATAGATGGTCCATGACCCCCGGGTCCTTCCCGATTCTGTTCATCACCGCCACGCGGATTGGCGACGCCGTGCTGTCCTCGGGACTGCTCCAGCGGCTGGCTGACGAAATCCCGGGCGCAAGCTTCACCATCGTCGCCGGCCCGGTGGCCGCCCCCCTGTTCCTGGACGTGCCCGGCCTGGCCGAGATCATCGTCTTCGAGAAGTCCAAGGACGGCCGCCATTGGTGGCGGCTTTGGCGCCAGGTGCGAAAGACCCGCTGGGGCCTTGTGGTGGACCTGCGCGGTTCCGCCATCTCCCAGTTCCTGCAACGCCGCCGCCGCGCCGTTTACAAGCGCGCGCCTGGCGCACAGGTCCATAAGGTGGTGGAAGCCGCCCGGGTCCTCAAGATCGAAGGCGAGCCGCCGGCCCCGTTCCTCTACACCTCGCCGGAGATCGAGGCGGTCGGCGCCGAACTCACTGCGGGCGTGGGCCCGATCCTGGCGCTGGCCCCCTCTGCCAACTGGGTCGGCAAGACATGGCCCCTGGAGCGCTTCGCCCGGGTGGCGATCAAGCTGATGGGCGAAGGCGGTCCCCTGGAGGGCGGCCGGGTGATGGTGCTGGGCTCGCCGGAGGACGCCCATGTGGTCCAGAGCCTGCGCGACGTCGTCCCCAAGTCCCGGTTCATCGATCTGGTGGGCAAGGTGGACCTGCTCACCGCCTTCACCTGCCTGAAGCATGCCCGTCTGTTCATCGGCAATGATTCCGGCCTGATGCATCTGTCGGCCGCGGCCGACATCCCGACCCTCGGCCTGTTCGGCCCCTCGGACGAGGCGCTCTACGCCCCCTGGGGCGAGAAGACCCAGGTGGTGCGTGGCCCTCGCGACTTCCAGCAGATCCTGGCGGTGGATCCCACCTTCCAGCAGGAGCTCTGCCACATGATGGACCTGCCGGTGGACACCGTCGTCGACGCCGCCAAGGCCCTTCTGGCGCGGACCTGAGGCTCCCTTCGGAACCTCCCGCCGGGGGCGGTTTCCCTTGCCCCGTGTGCGAGCAGGTGTCGTGCGAGCAGCAGGACGGATGAGGGGTTTTGCTCCACTCTCAGCCGAGCTTCGCCATCGCAGCATTGGAAAATTCTGAGAGACCCCTCATCCGACCTTGCTCCGCAAGGCCACCTTCTCCCACAAGGGGAGAAGGGAACGGGACGAACTCTCCTGGTCCTCGTCACCCCAGCCAAGGCCAGACCCATGCCTGACACCTATGATCTGATCATCCGCGGCGGCGAGGTGGTGAACCATGCGGGGCGAGGGCTCGCAGACGTAGGCGTCCGCGCCGGCAAGGTTGTCGCCATCGGCGATCTCGCTCAGGCCTCAGCGGGCGAGGTGTTCGACGCGACCGGACTGACCGTCCTGCCGGGGGTCATCGACACCCAGGTGCATTTCCGTGAACCGGGGCTGGAATGGAAGGAAGACCTGGAGAGCGGCTCCCGGGCCGCGGTCCTGGGCGGAGTCACCGCGGTGTTCGAAATGCCCAACACCGAGCCCACCACCACCGACCCGGACGCCCTGGCCGACAAGCTCGCCCGAGCCCACGGCCGGATGCATTGCGACCACGCCTTCTATGTCGGCGGCACCCACGAGAACGCCGCGTTCCTGGGCGAACTCGAGCGGCTACCCGGCTGCTGCGGGGTGAAGGTGTTCATGGGCGCCTCCACCGGCACCCTGCTGGTGCAGGACGACGAGGGGGTGGAGCAGGTGCTGCGCCACACCAATCGCCGCGCCACCTTCCATTCCGAGGACGAATACCGCCTGGCCGAGCGCCGGCCCCTGGCCCGCACCGGCGACTGGACCAGCCACGAGGAGGTGCGCGACGCCGCCTCGGCCCTGGAATCCACCCATCGCCTGGTGCGCATCGCCGGCGGCCTGGGCAAGCGCATCCATGTGTTGCACGTCACCACCCGGGAGGAGATGGAATTCCTCGCCCAGCACAAGGACGTGGCCAGCGTCGAGGTCACTCCCCAGCATCTCACCCTCACCGCGCCCGAGGCCTATGAGCGGCTGAAGGGCTACGCCCAGATGAACCCGCCAATCCGCAACGCCTATCACCAGGCCGGGCTCTGGTGGGCGGTGGGCGCAGGCGTGGCCGACGTGCTGGGTTCCGACCACGCCCCCCACACCAAGGACGAAAAGGCCCGGCCCTATCCGGCCTCACCTTCGGGCATGCCGGGCGTGCAGACCATGGTCCCCGTCATGCTCACCCATGTGGCGGAGGGCCGCCTCAGCCTGGAGCGGTTTGTCGATCTCACCAGTCACGGCGCCAACCGGCTGTTCGGCCTGGCCGACAAGGGCCGCCTCGCCGTCGGCAATGACGCCGACATCACCATTGTCGACCTCAAGGCCCGCCGCACCCTGCGCCATGAGGACATGGCCAGCCGGGTGGGCTGGACCCCGTTCGACGGGTTCGAGGCCAAGGGATGGCCGGTGGCGACGATCATTCGCGGCCGGGTGGTGATGCGCGAGGACGAGATCGTGCTGCCGCATGCCGGCGAGCCGGTACGTTTCGCCGAGACCCTGGCAGGCTAGCCGCGGCCCTGGCGACAAGACCTGGTCTATCCGGCCAAATCCCGGGAGGTATGCATAGTGTCCTGGGTTCACCTGGCAAATCTAGATTGTCGCAAAGGCAAATGTAACTCAGGAAGTCGCCAGGTTACATCGAAGGGTTCCGCCGCGGTGTGGGCGCGAAAACCTGATTTATTTTGGAGCGGCGCCGGGGCTACCGAATCTTAACCCCGTCTGGTCCGACCTCCTTAAGCTTCCGCCCTCATACAACCCAAACCGCGCGGCCACACCCTTAGGTCGCAACGCATTGGGAGATAAGTTTCATGATCCGTTTCGCTGCCATTGTCGCCGTCGCCGCCCTCACCGCCTCCGCCGCCAACGCTTCGGAAGTCCATGTTTCAACGGTTGGCAAGACCCCGGCCCAGCTCCGCGCCGAGCTCAAGGTCGCGATCCACAACGTCTGCAACAAGGACGCCACCTCGCAATTCCTGCCCGGCGGCGAATATGCCCGCTGCGTGAAGCTGAATTCAAAGGCCGCCCTGGCTCAGCTGCCGTCGGATCGCCAGTTCGCCGCCCGCTGACGCGCAGAACTCGGTCGCACGAACAAGGGCCGGCGCACCAGCGCCGGCCCTTTTTTGCCGTCTGGAACCGCTGTTCGGAACGTGGCTTTAGCCGGCCTTCTTCTCGAACGGGGCAGAGATGGTGATCTCCACATCGTCGCCGATCAGCGGAACGTACTTGGTCACGCCGAACTCACTGCGCTTCAGCGAACCGTGGGCGTCGAAGCCTACCGTATAGGCCTTGCTCATCGGGTTGGCGCCGGCGCCGTGGAACTTCACGTCCAGGGTCACCGGCTTGGTGACCCCATGCAGTGTGAGGTCGCCGGTCACCTTGGCGGTGTCCGCGCCGGTGGGGGTCACCTTGGTGGAGACGAAGCTGATGGTGGGATATTTCGTGGCGTCCAGCCAGTCCGCCGCTTTCAACTCGCCGTCCAGCATGGCGTTGGTGGTGACCACGCTGGCGGTGGGAAGGGTCACCTCGAGCTTGCTCGCCGCCGGGGCCTTGGGGTCGAGGGTGAGGCTGCCCTTGGCGCCGGTGAAACCACCGAACCAGGTCGAGAAGCCCATGTGGTCCACGGCGAACTGCACCCGGGTGTGGCTGGGCTCGATCGCATAGGTCCCGGCCTGGATGCTGGAAGGGTCGCCGGCGGCGATGGCCGCGGAGCCTGAGACGAAGAGTAGGGAGGCGCCGGCCAGGGCGGCGAGGACGAAGGTCTTGGTCATGGGGAGGTCCTTGGAAGGGGAGGAGGAGGAGAATTCAACCGAACTGGAAGCCGGACAGGGCCTTGCCGCCGAGATGGTCGGCATAGGTCCTCCGCCCCAGGTCGGCGCCGGCCGCCCCCGCAGCAACCATCAGGGGCAGGAGATGTTCCTCCCGGGGATGGGCGTCACGGGCGAAGGGCGCCTGCGACCAGGCGGTGAGCCGGGCGTCGCGGACGGCGGGGTCGGTGTTGGTCACGGCGTCGGTGAGCCAGGCGTCGAAACGCTCCGAGCCCTCGTCGCCGGCTGGTCCGCGCAGGGTTCGCAGATTGTGAAAGCTCATGCCGCTGCCGATGATCAGCACCCCCTCGTCCCGCAGCGGCGCCAGGGCCCGGCCCATGGCCAGATGCGCCGCCGGGTCCAGGTCTTCGCGCAGGGAGAGCTGCAGGATCGGGATGTCGGCGTCCGGATAGGAGAGCAGCATTGGCACAAACACCCCGTGGTCCAGGCCACGTTCGGCGTCGGTGTCCGAGGGGAACCCGGCCCCGGCCAGCAGGGCCTGCACCCGCGGCGCCAGCTCCGGGGCGCCCGGCGCCGGATAGGCCAGCCGATAGGTGTGCTCCGGGAAGCCGTAATAGTCGTAGAGCAGGCCGGGCCGCGGGGCGACGTTCAGGGTCGGGCGCTCAGTCTCCCAGTGGCCGGAGATGATCAGCAGGGCCTTGGGCCTTTGGCCGACCTCGGCAGCCAGACTGCGCAGATAGTCGGCCATCTTGTCCCACAGGTGCGGGGCGCCGGCGGGCGGGTCCATGAAGAAGCAGGGTCCGCCGCCATGGGGGATGAACAGGGTTGGGAGGCGTTGGGTCATGCCGCCTATCTAGGGCCGGCTCAACATCTAAGAAACTGGGATGATTTTGATGATCTCATTCAGTAGACTTGATGATCATGGAAACCCCCACCCTGGCTCAGCTCGAGGTCTTCCTCGCCGTCGTCGAGGCCGGCAGCTTCTCTGCCGCCGCCCGCGCCCTGGGCCGCGCCCAGTCGGCGGTCACCTATTCCATCCAGAAGCTTGAGGAGGAGGTCGGCGTTCCCCTGTTCGACCGCAGCGCCTATCGCCCCACCCTCAGCGAGGCCGGCCGGGTGCTGCTGCCCCGCGCCCAGCGCATCGTCGAGGACGTGGCGGCCTTCCGATCCCAGGCCAGGGGGATGGTGGGCGGCCTCGAGCCCGAGATCACCCTGGTGGTGGAGGCGATGTTCCCCATGTGCCGGCTGCTGGTGGCGCTCACCGAGTTCCAGGCGAAGTTCCCCACCGTTGAGACCCGGGTGCGGGTGGAGACGCTGGGCGCCGCCGTGGTGGCGCTGCTCGACGAGGGAGCCGACATCGGTCTGGTGGTGAGCTTCGCCGCGCGGATCGAGGAGATGGTGGGGGCAGAGGTGACCCAGGTGGAGCTGGTGGCGGTGGCCGCCCCCACCCATCCCTTGGCGCAATTGTCAGGACCCCTGAGCGACGATGTCCTCAGCGAGCACGTGCAGCTGGTGCTCACCGACCGCTCGGATCTGACCCGGGGCCGGGACCGCGGCGTCGTGGGCTTGCGGACCTGGCGGCTCGCCGACCTGGGCGCCAAGCACGCCATGCTGCTGGCCGGTCTGGGCTGGGGCAGCATGCCCCGACATATGGTGGCGGAGGACCTGGTCGCCGGCCGGCTCGTCGAACTGCGCGCCCAGCGATGGGACGGCCGTGAGGGCATGCCGCGACTGCCGCTTATGGCCATGCGCCGCAAGTCCGCCGTCCTCGGCCCCGCTGGTTCCTGGTTGATGGAGCGGCTGCTGGCCTCCGCCGGGGAGGTCGAGGACGTCGCGCCCGCGACACTTCGCTTGGCTTCCGCCCGTCCCGGCGGCTAAGTCCACCCCCATGGACGCCGAGCTCAAGATCGCCACCGCCCCGTTCCGCGACCCGCGCTATGCGCCGCGCCGCCTCGAAATCGATCGCCGGCCCGACGGGACCTTGATCCTCACCAATCCCACCCCGGTGGTCTCCCCCTGGCGGACCCTCACTGAGCCTCTGGCCCACTGGGCGAAGATCGCACCCAGGCGCATCTGGCTGGCGGAACGCTCCGGCGAGGGCTGGCGCGAGCTCGCCTATGGGGAGGCCCATGAGCAGGTCGTGGCCCTGGCCGGCGGCCTGCGCGCCCTGGGGGTGGTGGGCCCCCGCCCGCTGCTGATCCTGGCCCGCAACGGCCTGGAGCACGCCCTGATCAAGTACGCAGCCATGAGCCAGGGCATGCCTGTCGCCCCGGTCTCGCCCCAGTACGGACTGCCGGGCGCCAACCTGGCCCGTCTGGCCCACGCGGTGGAGGTGCTGAACCCCGCCGCGGTGTTCACCGAGGACGCCGCCCTGTTCGCTGACGCCCTCGCCGCCCCGTTCCTGGCCGGCCTGCCGGTGATCGCCGCCCGCAATGCGCGGCCCGGCGACGCGGACTTCGCCGCCCTGCTGGCCTCGGCCCCCGCGGGCCCCAGCGCCGACCCAGACGACACCGCCAAGTACCTGCTCACCTCCGGCTCCACGGGCCGGCCCAAGGCGGTGATCTGCCGCCACCGCAACATCGCCATCAACGCCGCCCAGGTGGCCGCCTGTTACGACGATCCCGACCCGCCGGTGATCGTCAACGCCGCCCCCTGGAGCCACAGCCTGGGCGCCAATGCGATCCTGCACATGGCCACCCATCGTGGCGGCACGGTCTATATCGACGCCGGCCAGCCGGTGGCCGGGCGGTTCGCCGAGACGGTGCGCAATCTGAAAGAGATCTCGCCCACCTATCACAATATGGTCCCGGCCGGCTGGATGCTGTTCGCCGGGGAACTGGAGCGGGACGAGGATCTCGCCCGCCGGTTCTTCGCCCGGGTCCGCGTCCTGCAATATGGCGGGGCCAATCTCGGCCAGGAAATCTGCGACCGTATCCAGGCCGTGGCCGTGGCCACGGTGGGGGAGAAGATCAGCTTCGCCAGCGGCTATGGCGCCACCGAGACCGGCCCCACCGCGGCCAATGTCCACTGGACCAACGCCCGCATGGGCCTGATGGGCCTGCCCCTGCCGGGTACGGCGGTAAAGCTGTCGCCGGAGGGCGAGCGCCTGGAGTTCCGGGTCCGTGGCCCGCAGGTGACCTCCGGCTATCTGGGCCTGCCCGAGGTCTCCGCCGCGAGTTTCGACGAGGAGGGCTTCTATCGCCTGGGCGACGCCGCCCGCCTGATCGACCCGCAGGACCCTGCCCAGGGCCTGGCCTTCGACGGGCGGCTGTCGGAGAACTTCAAGCTGGCCAGCGGGACCTTCGTCAGCGTCGGCGACCTTCGCATCACCGCCGTGGGCGCGGTGGGCGATGCCGTCACCGACGCCGTGGTCTGCGGCGAGGGCCGGGAGAATGTCGGCCTGATGTTCTATCCGCGGCCCGGCCAGGAGCCTGAGGCGGTCGCCGCCGCGGTGAAGGCCGGACTGGAATCTTTCAACGCCCGCGCCAAGGGCTCCGGCGGCCGCATCGCCCGCGCCCTGGTCCTGCCCGCCGGCCCCGACGCCAACACCGGCGAGATCACCGACAAGGGCTATATCGCCCAGGCCCTGGCCCGGTCGCTCCGGACTGCCGAGGTGGAGCGGCTGTTCGCCGAGCCCGCAGGGGCGGGTGTGATTGTGTTCGGCTAGGTTTCGCCTCGCCGCATCCGGCGCCACTCACCCCCCGAACCGTCCCTCGAACACCTTGCCGGCCATGGCGTCGCGGCAGCTTGGCGTCTCGCGGCCCTGGTACGCTTCCGGTAGCACGCTCTTGTCCGCCGGCCGGCCCAGGGCGAAGGCGGCCTCGATGCGGTAGTCGGCCTCCGGGACTCCGAGCGCGCCATAGGCGGCGGTATGGTCGAAGCCGGTCATTCCATGGGCCGCCCAGCCGAGATGGTGGGCCTGCAGGGCCAGGAACCCCCAGGCCGCGCCGGCGTCGAAGGAGTGGCTGTAGAGCGGCGCGGGCTCGGCGCCCGGCGGCCGGCGGAACCGGTCGGAGAGGATGAAGGCCAGGACGGACGCGTTCTTCACCCAGGCCTGGTTGTATTCGATCAGCACGCCGAACAGCGGCGCCCAGGCCGGGGTGTCGCGGTGAGCGTAGACGAACCGCCAGGGCTGCACATTGAAGGCCGAGGGCGCCCAGCGGGCCGCCTCCAGCACGCTCATCAGCACGTCCTGCGGCATGGGTTCGCCGGTGAAGGCCCGGGGCGACCAGCGGTTCAGGAATGCCGGGTCGAGGTCGTGGTCGGCGGTGCGGCCATTGGCGGTGAGGGTCATGTCTCAGCGCTTGCCGATGTGGGCGGTCGACGCGATCTCCACCAGGAAATCCGGTCGCACCAGGCCGCACTGGATGCAGTAACGCGCCGGCTTTTCCCCGGGGAAGAACTCCGCATAGACCTTGTTGATGGCGGCGTAGTCGGCCCAGTCCTTGAGGAAGATCTGGTTCATCGTCACGTCGTCCATGGTCCCGCCGGCGGTCTCGATGACGCTCTTGATAGTCTCCAGGACCTGGCGGGTCTGGGCCGCGGCGTCGCCGACATGGGCGACATTGTTGTCCTTGTCGAAGGCGAGCGTCCCGGACACGTAGACTACCCCGTCGGCCAGGGTTCCCGGCGAGAAGGGGGCGATGGGGGTGACAGTCCCGGGCGGCGTGATGACGGTCTTGGGCATGGGGTTTCCTTAAGCGCCCGGCGGGGCCTGGCCGATGGTTCCGCAGAAGTCGGCGGTGTTGGACACCCAGCCGAAGAAGTTCTCAACATTGTAGACCGTGGCCTCCTGCAGGAAGGGCGGCCCGGCCTGGTGGGTGGCGTCCTCCAGCAGCACGCCGAAATATTCCAGGAAGAAGCCGTCCCGCAGGGTCGATTCCACGCAGACATTGGTGGCGATGCCGCAGAAGGCCAGATTGCGGATGCCCCGGGCCCGCAGCATCGAGTCCAGGGCGGTGTTATAGAAGGCGCTGTAGCGCGGCTTCTCGATGACGATGTCGCCGGCCTGGGGCTTCAGCCGGTCCACCAGGGCATAGTCCCAGGTGCCCTTGGCCAGCAGCTTGCCCTCCAGTTCCGGCTGGTCGCGCATGGTCTTCAGCGCATTGGATTTCCACCAGTTGGGGGAGCCGGGGCCCCCCGCCTCGGCATAGGCCGGGTCCCAGCCGTTCTGGAAGAACACCACCTGAACCCCCGCGGCCCTCGAAGCCTCCACCAGCAGGGCGATCCTGTCGATCACCGCAGCGGCGCCTTCGATGTCGAACCCCGCCAGGTCCAGATAGCCGCCCGGCGAGGCGTAGGCGTTCTGCATGTCCACCACGATCAACGCGGTGGCGCCTGGATCGAGGGGCAGGTTTTCCGGCCGGGCGGGCAGGGTGACGGCGCCCTCTCTCGGAACCGTGGGGCGCTCAGGCGGCGGCATGGGCCACCACGCTCTTGATCCCCGCCCGGGTCTTCATCAGCGGCTGGATGCGCTGGCCGAACTGGTCGAGCCCCACCAGGAAATCGTCGAAGGTCAGCATCACCCCGGCCGCGCCCTCCACCTCGGCGATCTCGTCCATCAGCCGCGCCACGGTCTCGTAGGAGCCCACCAGGGTGCCGATATTGAGGTTCATGGCCGACGGCGGGCGGCTCATATAGATCGCCGAGACATCCAGGCTGGCGCGCGGGTCCGCCTCCCCCTGGTGGTTCATCCAGGCGATGGCGTCCAGGTCGGCGCCTTCCTTATAGTGCTCCCACTTGGCCAGCGCCGCCTCGTCGGTCTCGTCGGCGATGATCATGAATAGCAAGAGCGCCCCGCAGTTGCGCCCCGACTTGATGGAAGCGTCCACATTGCGCTGCACCGCCGGCTGGCACTTGGTGGGCTCGTTCAGGCCCATGCCGAAGCAGAAATTGTAGTCCGCATGAGCGGCGGCGAAGTCGACACCTGTCTGGCTCTGGCCGGCGCAGATGATGTCGATCTTCGCTTCCGGTTTCGGCAGCAGGCGGCAGTCCTTCATGGTGAAGTACTTGCCCTTGAAGTCCGAGCGGCCGGTCTCCCACAGCTCCTTCATCACCGTCACGTACTCGGCGCAGTAGTCGTAGCGGCGCAGGAAATGCTCCTCCCCCGGCCAGATGTTCATCTGGTCATATTCCGCCTTCTGCCAGCCGGATACGATGTTGATCCCGAACCGGCCGTGGGAGATGGAATCGATGGTCACCGCCATCCGGGCGGCGAAGGCCGGGGGTACGGCCAGCACCGGGACTGAGGCGTAGAGCTTGATGCGCTCGGTCACCGCCGCCAGCCCCGCCATCAGGGTGAAGCTCTCCAGCGCATAGTCCCAGAACTCGGTCTCGCCGCCGAAGCCGTGCAGCTTGATCATCGACAGTGCGAAGTCCAGCCCATAGGCCTCGGCCTTGAGGGTGATCTCCTTGTTGAGGTCGAAGCTGGGCATGTACTGAGGCGAGGTCGCCGACATGATCCAGCCGTTGTTGGCGATGGGTATGAAAACGCCGATGTCCATGGCCAGGTCCCCCAGGTCGCGGCGCCGGACGAGGCGCGCGGCTGGGTATCTGGCCCAGCCCGCGCGACCTTGGCAATCGCCAAGCCAACCTCCGGCGCGTCCACGTCGCCCGTCGCCCAAGGCGAGGGCGTTCTGGCGATCGATCGCCAGGGCGGCCTGCCGCGGCCGTCCCTGATTGCTCCCCCGCCCGCGTCCGCCTAGCGTGGCGAGGCCCCGGGGCCGGCAAGAGCCCGCGGCGCCTTGGGAGAGACCGGTATGGGCGAGATCATCAGCGGCGCGCGCCGGCTGTCCACGCAGGCGCTGGACGACCGGGCGGCCCGGGCCGCGGCGGGCCTGGCCAGCCTCGGGGTCCAAAAGGGCGACCTCATCGCCATCTATCTGCGCAACGATCTGGCCTTCTTCGAGGCCAGTTCGGCGGCAAGCCTGCTGGGCGCCTATCCGACCCCGGTGAACTGGCACTATGCCGAGGCCGAGGCCCGCTACCTGTTCGAGAACTCAGGGGCCCGTGCCATCATCATCCATGCCGACCTGGTGGAGGGCGTCCGCGCCGTCTTGCCTGCGGACGTGCCGGTGCTGGTGGTGGCGACCCCGCCGGAGATCGCCCAGGCCTATGGCATCGACGTCGCCCCGGTTCCTGACGGCATGATCGACTGGAGCGCCTGGCTGGAAGGCTTTGCGCCCTATGCCGGCCCGCCGGTGGAGGGGCCGGGGACCATCATCTACACCTCCGGCACCACCGGCCATCCCAAGGGCGTGAGGCGCCATCCCCCCACCCCGGACCAGGCGGCCATGACCATGCGCCTGCTGGCGCTGGCCTTCGGGTTCGCCGGCTGGCTCGACCGTCCCTCCGAGGTGGTCACGGTCATCACCGGGCCCATGTACCACTCCGCCCCCAACGCCTATGGCGGCATCGCCGCGCGCCTGGGGGCCAAGGTGATCCTGCAGCCCCGCTTCGATCCGGAGGAGCTGCTGGAGCTGATCCAGACT